>Ga0074044_10002022_pt1 | contig 17918 bp, 14 predicted proteins | sample BogForMeECP23OM1_FD_94443 | JGI IMG/M metagenome (GOLD analysis project Ga0074044, IMG submission 94443) | Bog forest soil microbial communities from Calvert Island, British Columbia, Canada - Bog Forest MetaG ECP23OM1 | ecosystem: Environmental > Terrestrial > Soil > Wetlands ...
AAGACAGCCATGGGGAAGACGACGATACTTCCAATCGTACCGTACCCAAGCAACATCAGAATCGAACCGACTAGTAATACCAGTCCGATTATTGCGCCGAGCACAAAGATGAGTCCGTGGGTTGGCGAATTGTCAATCACTGGGATCCAGAAGAACGCGTTGACCCACATATTGTAGAATGACTGGCTTAGTAGTGCGCCTGCGTTGAGTACAACTAGTATTCCAGCTACGAGAGTTAAGATGAACCCCCATAGCGCTCTAGGCGCCGATGCTCGACAACATGCTCCCGAATACGCTACCGGAGCCAGAGCATATTGTGGCGGTGTTGGAGCATATTGTGGCGGTGTTGGAGCATATTGTGGTTGTGGTTGATGTGGCGGGTAGCATGGTTGTGCAAAACGTGAGGGAGCAGGCATCATAACAGGTACGCCACAACGCGAACACATAGATGCGCCGTCATAGACGTAGTAGCCACATGAAGGACAATTCTCAACCATTCTTCCAAATCCCCTATTACATAAGAATTAGAAACTTTGTGAATTCAATCATCTATTGCAGATGATTAAGCAGTTGCCGACACGATACTCTCCACGCGTCGACACCGGTTTGGTAGGGGTCGGATTAACCACAATTGGAGCCGGATTAACAACAACAGGAGTCGGGTTAATCACAATCGGAGTCGGGTTAACGATCACAGGGTACACTGGATAGTAGTAATATTGGGGGTACGCCCCGCAACAGCCCTCATACGAACCGTATTGTGGATACTGAGGGTAGCTTCCACCAGAACACTGGCACTGAGAGTAATTGTAGTAGTATTGCGGATAAGCTCCAGAGCAGTTACACATATTCATTCATCAAACCGAAAACACGCCCCAGAACTAATTAACCGTACCCAGACAATCTCGATCACACCCGAATTATCACGTTAAAGATACGCTTAACAAAACACACCTTTTGCACCAAACCATACAATTAGGCTCAGCCTATTGATCGATTAGAAGAACATGTTCGAAGGGGTTTACCGTTAACCATCTGCGCCTGAGTTGTAATCGCGTCAATTCCACTCCCCTCATCCTTAATTCCTCTCCTTTTGAAGGATAATTACGGACGCATAACTATAAATACGGATTTATTGGAAGAATTATATATGATTGTCATATAAGATACTCTTAAGTGTACGCGCGGGCATGCTTATGTTAGGTAAATTAAATGAGTAGCGTGTACGCCGTAATAGCATCCCTGTTTGCCGCAAATTTTGTTCGCGTGTTGGACGCGTTGGGCGTGAGTCAGACCGGATCCTCCACGGTTAATTCAGCGTACGCGTGGCTGCTGACACTGAACCCAATAATTCTGATAATCTTGGGCATTATCGTATTCTTCGCGGGTAAGCTGGCGAAGTTCGTAGGTATCATAATGCTCATCGTTGGACTAATTCTCCTCGCTCTGCCCTACGTGTTACATTGAGTGATCGTGAATGGATCTATTAGTGGCCATAATTGTCGCTATCCTGATTCTTTGGCTATTGGGATTGATTATTGGCGTCGGCGGATTTTTAATCAATATTTTGCTCGTTATTGCAGTGATTGTGATAATAGTTAGATTAGTTCAAGGTCGCAAGATCTTGTGATCGAGGTTCTTGCTATGAGATATTCGAATAATTATTGTCGGAGTACCAACGAAGCGGATTTTCAGGATAGAAGTGTGAAAGGTTTTGAGTGAGATAGGGAATTTCCGAAATTTCCTTTACGCAGTAATAATTGTGTTTGCGTTATTTTCCTCTTCTGCGATTGTGGTACATGCGCAACTGTCTCCTACGTTCGCGCTGGCCACTTCACCTTCCAGTTTGAATTTGGTGGCAGGTTCTCAAGGGTCCGTGGTTGTAACCGTTGCTTCCGTGAGCGGGTTCAGTGCTCCGGTGCAGCTGGTTTTCTCAGACGTTCCAGTTGGAGTGACGGTCAATCTTAACTCAAATCCCGTCACGCCGTCTGCGGGAGGTACCGTGACCACAACCGCGTCTTTCACGGTCGATTCAAGCGTATCTGGTAATACCTACTATCTCACGCTTGTTGGGACTAGTGGTTCAATCAACCAGGCTTATGCGTTTAACCTGCAGGTTACACCGACGATTGCACCACAGGATTTCGCTATCTCGATCTCCCCACCAGTTGTCAACGTACTACCCGGTGGATCCGGATCAGCCACACTCACCATCTTCTCTCTCAACGGTTTCTCTTCCGCCATAGCTTTGAGTTCTAGCGGGCCTTCGGGCGTGTCTTTGAGTTTCTCGCAAAACCAATTAATTCCACCCCCGGGCACGTCGAGACCTTACACTGAAGCAGGGAGCTCAACCCTTTCGATCTCCGTGTCGTCATGGGTGGCTGCTGGCCTTTACCCTATCGCGCTGACTGGCACATCCGGCCTGTTAGGTGCCTCTCAAAGTGCAATCGTTCATTCGACACAGCTCACATTACAGGTGTTAGCACCTAAAGATTTCACTGTTGCAGTTGCGCCTTCAATCATAAGCATTCAGCCGGGTACATCTACAACCTCTACTGTAACTGTGACTTCCTTCGGCGGATTCGCTTATCCGGTAGCGCTAACAGCTAGTGGAACTCCTACGGGTGTCTCTTTGAGTTTCTCACCAAATCCCATGACTCAAACGTCTGGTGGAGCAGCAACTTCAACGTTAACCATTTCAGTTAGTTCCTCGACTAGTTCTGGAACTTATCCGATGCAGATAATCGGAAACAGCCCTGCCATTGGGTTATCGCACAGCACAGTCTTCGCAGTTACAGTGTCGCAGGCTGCGAACCCAGACTTTTCCATCACCTTGTCGTCTCCTTTGATCGGAATTAATCAAGGAGCGAGTTCATTGGTGAACGTCTATGTGTCCTCAATTAACCACTTCACGTCGACCGTTACCCTGTCCGCATCCTGGGTTGGAGTATCACCTCAGGGAGTATCCTTCACGATTCCGAGTTCTGCTACTCCGCCAGACGATGGGTCAACTCCTGCTGGCGTGACGCTTTCAGCTTCAACTACGGCTCAGGGTGGATCCTATACGCTTAGTGTTATCGGTGCAAGTGGTTCACTTAGTCACACGGCGAATATCCTTGTCCAAGTCATAATATCTGGGGGCGACTTCAGCATTTCAATTTCACCGAGCACGATCACTATGATTCAAGGCTCACAAACAACATCATCGGTAACATTGCAAGCTTCCGGCACATTCTCTTCTGCTGTCACTCTCACAACCGCCGCAGTGAATGGACTGTTTGTTAGCTTCAATCCGAGCACGATCGTAATGCCCTTAGCAGGATCCGCAGCCTCCCAGCTCACCGTATCTGTCGCAGGATCAACACCAACCGGAATCTACCCGATACCAATACTCGCAGCAAGCGGCCCCCTGTCGCATTCTACGCTCTTGACGATAACCGTGATAGTGGCTGCCATGCCTAACATGGAAGACTTTGCAATCGCAGCTTCGCCAGCGACGGTCATGATCAATCAGGGAAGTTCAGGCATGTCAACGATATCGGTCTATTCACAGAACGCGTTCAGTTCCACCGTCTCACTATCAGCATCCTGGCTCAGCGTAGCGCCGAACGGAGCCTCGGTCAATCTTGGAGGGCCGGTTACTCCATTGTCTAACGCAGTCGCCTCCACGACGCTAACCATAGGCACATCCACTATAACACCCACAGGAAGCTATCTGTTACGGGTCAACGGGTTCAGTGGATTACCGGGTTCACTGCTTGTACATACAGCAAACGTGACTGTTCAGGTGACGTCCCCCACAGCTACTACGATTACATCAACGATTACATCGAGCAGCACGGCACCAAGTCAAAGTCAACAACCAATGTGTCTCATCGCGACAGCAACATATGGTTCCCAAGCTGCCCCTGAAGTTCAACTGTTGAGAAACTTCCGCGACAACTCAATCATGAAGACTAGGGCTGGATACGAGTTCATGGTTGTCTTCAACGCGTGGTATTACTCATTCAGGCCATTCGTAGCTCGTTCAATAACATCCAACCATATAGAGCAAGCCATCATGAAAGTTGCATTATACCCGCTAGTCGGAATCCTCGCCTTATCTTCCGACACGTTCGCTTTGACTAAAGGCGATCCTGAGGTTGCAGTTGTCCTGTCTGGCCTAGAAGCGAGTTTTCTGATCGGAGCCTTTTACCTGGGCCTGCCAATCGGGCTCCTACGTGCGAGAGTGAAACGGTTGACGGATGAGAGATCACAGAAGTTTCTTATGAAATTCCTTGTCCGATCACTAGTGTCAGGAATTGCTGTGCTTTGGCTCGGTGAGGTTCTCACGGCTCCTGTGCTTGTAATGATTTCAGCTTCGACCGTCATATTATCGACACTTATCCTGTCTGGAACTATGACCTCATCCCTGATCGCTAGCAAATTTTAGCAACTCTTATGTTTCTATCCTCATCGAAAAGAGATCCATCGCTGTTTATGGCGAATGAGGAATTGCTAGACGGGATCCAACAGTAAGTTAGAGCCAAGTCCATTTTGGAGCGTTCCTGCCTCTGATGTCTTGCAGGAACTTCAAACGACTCCAGATGGGTTGACTGGCGATGAAGCTACTAAACGTCTGGTCCAATACGGCTCGAATCTTGTAAAGCCCCAGAAACGTTCAGATGCGCTTGCACTTCTGTTGGCCCAATTCAAGAGCCCTATTATTGTCATACTCATCGTCGCAGCGGTACTGTCTTTCTTTCTTAGCGATCCGGTGGACGCGATCATTATTCTGGTCATAATTTTGGTGAGCAGTTTGCTTGGTTTCTGGCAGGAGCGAAGCGCATCCGATGTTGTCAAGAAGTTGCTAGCGATCGTGCAAACGAAGGCAACGGTACTTCGCGATGGAGCGCAGACGGAAATTCCTGTTGATGCGATTGTGCCTGGGGATATTGTCAAGGTTAGCGCTGGTGATCTTATCCCTGGAGACTGCCTTGTTCTCGAGTTGATAGATCTATTTGTCAATGAAGCTTCGTTGACAGGAGAAACGTATCCTGCAGAGAAAACTGTCGGGATTCTACCGCAGGGAACGTCACTGAGTCAGCGGACGAACAGCCTCTTTATGGGAACTAACGTGGTTAGCGGCAGCGCGAAGGCTGTTGTTGTAGGCACTGGAACAGAGACCGAGTTCGGGAAAGTCTCAGAACGGTTAGAGCTTCAACCTCCGGAAACAGAGTTTGAGCATGGTGTACGTCGGTTCGGATATTTACTTACTGAAGTTACGTTAGTGCTGGTCGTCGTCACCTTTGCAATAAACGTCTATTTTGCGCGACCGGTGCTGGAGTCCCTTCTCTTTTCGTTAGCGCTCGCTGTTGGGCTGGCTCCACAACTGCTACCCGCGATCATCAGCATCAACCTCGCTCACGGAGCCAAGAGTATGGCAGCACAAAAAGTGATAGTGAAACGTCTTTCATCAATAGAGAACTTTGGCAGCATGAATGTGTTGTGCTCTGACAAGACGGGTACGCTGACGGAAGGGGTAATAAAGATCCAATCCGTTCTTGATTATAACGGTAAAGAGAGCGCGAAAGCGCTGCTCTACGCTTTTCTAAACGCTTCCTACCAGACAGGATTCTCAAATCCAATCGATGACGCAATTCGCTCACAGCACGTAGATTCGACAGGTTATCAGAAGCTCGATGAAGTACCGTATGATTTCATTCGAAAACGCCTAAGCATCCTCGCCTCAAAGGACGGGACAAGTCTAATGGTGACGAAAGGCGCCTTGCAGAATGTGCTTGACGTCTGTGTCTCAGTTGAAACGTCAGAGGGATCGGTCGTAGAAATCGCTCAAGTACAGAAGCAGATTCAGCAAAGCTTTGAAGAGTTCAGTAGCAAAGGCTTCCGTGTTCTAGGGATCGCTTACAAAAACCTCGGATCTGAAAGAGTCATTAACAAAAACTCCGAGGTTAGTATGAAATTCCTAGGATTCCTGGTTCTCTTTGATCCGATCAAACCTAAGATCGCTGAGACCGTCGATCAGCTGAAACATCTCGGTATTTCACTGAAAATCATCACGGGTGATAATCGGTTAGTCGCTGGTAATATTAGTGGTCAGGTCGGGTTACTTGCCTCGAAGATGCTTTCGGGTTCAGATCTTCGTGGAATGAGCGATGAAGCGCTGCTAGGACGAGTAAATGAAGTGGACATATTCGCAGAAGTTGAGCCCAACCAAAAGGAACGGATCATTCTCGCACTCAAAAAAGCTGGAAATGTGGTAGGATACATGGGAGACGGCATTAATGATGCCTCGGCGCTCCACGCTGCCGACGTCGGTATCTCTGTGGATAGCGCGGTGGATATCGCCAAAGAATCCGCCTATCTTGTGTTACTCGAAAAGGACCTGGGAGTGCTTGTTAACGGAGTGGAAGAGGGAAGGAGAACCTTCGCGAACACGCTCAAGTACGTATTCATGGCAACCAGCGCTAACTTCGGAAACATGTTCAGCATGGCCGGAGCATCCCTCTTTCTACCGTTCCTTCCCTTACTGCCAGAACAGATACTGCTCACCAGTTTGATGACAGACTTCCCAGAAATGACCATCGCCACAGATAATGTGGACCATGAAATGGTTGAGCAACCACGACGCTGGAACATCACATTTATTCGCAATTTCATGATAGTCTTCGGCATCCTAAGTTCAGTATTCGATTACGTCACGTTCGGAGTACTCCTATTCCTCCTCCATGCCTCAGTAGCCCTATTCAGAACCGGATGGTTCATAGAATCAGTCATCTCAGCATCGTTAATTGTACTGGTTATTCGTAGCCGTAGGCCTTTCTTCAAAAGCACTCCAGGCAAACAATTGCTCATAGCCACGCTGACAATTGCTGCAGCAGCAATTATACTTCCGTACACTCCGCTTGGCGAGCTGTTCGGATTCAAAGCCCCATCCATTCTGTTTCTACTTGCGATGGGACTAATCGTAGCAGCCTACATTATCTCAGGCGAATTGGTAAAAAATATCTTCTACAAACGAGTAAAATTCTGAACCCGTTCTTACGTTACTCGTGCACCGATCGACTACGCTTTTTGGTGAGGGTGATTATGCAGGTGCACGACGACGGTTGTTCGCAAAATTAGAGCGACTTGAGTGAATCTACAGTTATACTGCAGGATCGGTTTAATCTAGGCTTAGGGAACGCAACTTGCGCAGCATCGAGGCCTTCTTCCTTTGGTGTGCTTCCATTCTTCGTAATATGTCGTCGAGCGCTCGCACGGCTTTCACAATATGAGGTCCTTTGTTCAACATTACGCATTCTGTGCGCACACTCATTGCCGCATCCGTAATTTCAGTTCTCGAGGGTATGCCTTTTTTGACTAGAGATTCGAGGACATCAGACGCCCAGATAACAGGTACGTGAGCTGCCTCGCAAACACACAGGATCTCTTCCTGTAATTCGGCTAATCTTTCGTAACCACACTCGACGGCGAGGTCGCCGCGTGCAATCATTACCCCAACCCCTCCTCTCCGACGCATAGCCGTCAATAACATGGAGGGAAGATTTTCGAATCCCTCACGAGTTTCGATCTTCAAGACGATCCCTATACGGCGTTTGATTCGCTTGAGATACGTTAACAGCGCTTCGACATCTTTTTTGCTGCTCGCAAATGAAAGAGCTACGCTGTCGGCACATTTGATTGCAATCGATAGGGCTTTGAGATCCCTTTGGCCGAGTGCTCCGGTTTCGAGATGCGTACCGGGCAGATTTATGCCTCTATCGGATCTTAGCTTGGATCCTCCCGGTTTGGCGTACGTTATGCGAACACGAACGTGATCGTCTGTCTTACCTTCAATTGAGCCGCCGATCTTTCCGTCGTCGAACCATATCGATTGACCCACCTTCAAATTTGAAAGACCTTCTCGAGAGAGACCTCCGATTTTCGGTAACTTCTCGTCTGCTAGTCTTGTTTTAGAGTCGCTCGTCAGAAGAAGTATGTCGCCGATTCGCAGGAGTAAGCTAGCTTCAACTGGCGGTATCTCTCCTATTCTGCTCTCCACCGGGTGCAATTCACTCTCATGGTCTGCTCGCAGTAAAGTGTCTGGGCCGACGTAAGCGGTAGTCTCAGATTCTGCCCAGCGTGATTCGCCCGCTTCTCCAATTACGGTTATGGCACGCTTTTTGTCGCGTAGATCCGTGAACCTAATCGTTGAACCGACGGTCAACGAAGCCAGCCAATCGCCTTGAACGAGTAAACATGCATCAGTGTTTCCGTCCGGCACTGCTGGTCGTTCAGCGTGAGTTAACCAGATTCGTGCAGGACGAAGTACTTTTCCACTGTCGTCCCGTTTTGGGCCCCACTTAATCGCACGGGGTCCGGGCCCAATGTATCCGGTGCGTAGTTTGCGTCCCGGTAGGTCGAATTCAACTTTACAATCCTTCTTGAGCTCTTTGGAAGCTAGCCGTAAATTTCGCGTCATTTGACGCCATGTAGATTCGTCGTCTCTTGCGCAATTGATGCGAACACAATCAGTGCCACTAGCGATCAGATCGCGAACTAACGAGTAATCATTAGCGCCCTCATTTGGCATAGTCACCATGATCCGAACACCCCGATCCGTCGGCTTCCGTCCGAGGAAGCTTCGAGTATGTTCCTCGAGAAGTCTTGCCCCATCTCCGAACTTCAGAGCGGTGTGCTTGGTAGGGCGAGGTGGTTGACTGCTTGCAAGACGCGATAGAATGTTGAGAACAGATTCAATGGTAACAAGGACGTGACCTTCACTTCGTCCTAGCGAAGATACACCAATCTCAGCTAGGTCAGCCTGTAACTCACGCATATCGAAGCGCCGTAATGCCAGATAGTGGACTAAATTGCGTGCGCTCTCTCGCCAAGATGGATCCGTGGACGCTATGAGTTGAGCGAATCGTTTTTCTGCTTCTAGAAGATTCTCACGAATACGCTGTAACTCATCAATCAGCCTGTTAAGGGTTTGATAGGATCCTAATTCGTCTAGGTTTTTCATCTGTTTAGGCTTCTTCCAAATATAGCGCTTAAACCGTCCCATGCGAAGAAGCGCTCATATGTATGCATGATCCTCCGCTGCTTCAGAAGCGCTATAAGTTTTGTTTCCGTTACTCACATGCGGCGATTTGAACTCGAAGCGGGTACCGAAGAAATTGTTCAGAGATGCATCAGTCAACCAGCAAATATGAGATTTGTCTGTCACATTAACCACGAGAGTTGCTTGAGATATGGCAAGAGAGCTTGAAAGCCCCTACTGGATTCATCCACTAATGATGTTTGAGGGCATGGAGTTGTCGCTAGGGCATAGATCGGAAAGAAGAGTTAACATCACAGCAACACTTCCACTCGAATTCCTGGAACGGATCGACGAATTAATTGAGGATAACGCTGTTCCATCACGCTCATTTGTCATTCGCGAAGCCGTCAAGAAGTATCTGAAAGATTTCTAGAGTGCGATTTTGGCAACACAGCTAGATTCACGCTTTGACGTGAATTCATTCATTCGTTCATTCATTCGTTGCTTAGATTTTCTATGACCGCCTGTGCCGCGAGGAGAAAGGCAAGAGTCGACTCTGCTCCCTGGTTTTCGTTTAGACCCTTCTCGTTTATTCCATCGTAGCATGCGCCTGTTGAGTCATCATAGACTCTGACCGATTTTGTGTTCAGACCAAAGAACCATCCAAGTGTTTGACGCATATTGAGCTCGTCCGACTTTGATCCGGTGACCCGATGGGCCAGGCTTGCGGCCTCGACCGTTGAGCCGGGTTCAATCGGTTGTTGATCGTACATTGCCCTTTCTCCGTCTTTCTTATACCATCCTCTGCTGCCAATTGGCACGTACGTTTCGTTGATTATTGTGACCTTCTCCAAGAAACGGAGGGATTCCTCCGCTATCTCAAGGTAGATCTGATCATGTAACGTTTGGTATGTGGCCAGTAGTGCTTGACTCAACCGAGCGTTGTCGTACGTCAGATTATTCTCGAACCAGTTCCAATCAGGCGCTCGATTGGTTTTATACAATGCAACGAGGCTGTCGGCGATTTCTCTGAGGTTCGATTGCAAATTTGCGTCAGTTTCAGCTTCAAGACGCTCATGTAGTCCCAAACACGCGTATGCCTGCGTTCGTGGAGATGTTGAACTTCTCGCCCAAGGTAATGCTCTGTCAAAGATCGAACGTGCCGCAGCCCTCATTCCAGTCGGAAGATCAGAATTAATCACTCTTCCAGCTGCCCAGATGGCGCGTCCAAGATGATCCCCTACAGTTGGTTCATCAATAATTCTTTGTGACGAGTCCATGAAGTTATGGAGTTTGCCATCTTCCTCTTGCATGAGGAGGAGGAAACTCAACAACTTTCGCGTCAGCTTCGCGAGTCTCTTATCAGGCCATTGTCTTCCTGCTCTTGCTGCGAACACTATCGCACGGGCGCTGTCATCTACTGCGTATCCTTCCTTTCTGGCTGGGACTGAAAACTTTGCGTGTTGGAGTAGCGCGATGTGGTCGGTTAAGGATAAGAGGTGGTCAATCTTCAGTGACGTCTTTAGTTTCCTGCACAGTTCTTCGAGACTGCCATCCAGATCCAAGGGGGTCACCATGTGCGTCAGCTTCGTTTACCATTCTCGGGGTCTCTAAACATAATCGGATCACAAACTTCAGAGACCAAGGGTTTCGTAAAACGCGTTGACATAACTCATAGCTACGTTTGGCCATATCATTCCTCTGCTGTACTCATAGGCCATTTTACTGAATCTTCGCTGAATTTGATGGTCTCCCAACAGTAGATTCACGCGTTCAGCTATAGAGTGCGGATCCTTAAACTCACATTCTAAGGCAGCACCATTAGATATCACTTCTTCGGCGTGAAGAAATGGCGTTGTGACAATGGCTTTGCCTGTGCTCAGAGCATATGAGAGTGTTCCACTACTGATTTGTTCTCGATTCGGATATGGCACAACATAGATGTCGCTCGCCTGAAGATAGTTGATTAGTTCGTTTTCAGCGAGAAAGCGATTTACGAATCTGACGTTCTTCTCTAACCCGAGTGACTCAACTCGATCAAGTAGATTTTGCCTGTACGTCTCACCTTCGCGTTTTCTCACCTCTGGATGGGTCTCGCCGATAATCAGGTAGAGTGTTTCAGGATTCTCTCGTAGAATCTGGGGGAGAGCTTCAATTACGTATTCTATTCCCTTCCCGCGGCTTAGCAATCCGAAAGTCGATAACACTACGCGATCTTTGAGTCCCAAGCCTTGTTTTGTCATTGCGGTTTCGATGTGAGGCACATTTGGACAGCCGTGAGGGATGAACCTTATCTTGTCTGCAAAACTACCATAGAGTTGTTCCAGTATCACTATGCCAACCTTCGCCATTACGACGACGAGGTCACTATTGTCAAGAACACGTTCCAGTACTCTTTTTGCAACAGGTTCCGGTTCTTCAAGAACAGTGTGTAGAGTGGTGACAACTGGTTTCTGGATTTTATCTAGGAACTTAGTGACGTACTCTCCCCACTCTCCGCCGAATATTCCATACTCATGTTGCAGATTCACAACATCTACGTCTGAAGCATTGATGTACTCAGCGACTCTGTCGTAGGACTGAAAATCAGTTGCGTCGATGTGACACTTGACTCGAATCTCGTAGTCATAGTATCCTCCTCTCTCGTTAACTGCGACAACCATCGGAGATTTCACAGCATGCAAACAATACGTAGAGGTGGCATCTACAAGATGGTTGGTATAGGTAGCTATGCCGCACTCGCGTGGTGGATACGTGCTCACATACGCAATCCGTATCTTATGAACACCATAATCAGCTACGGTTACGGCAGGTGCACGGTCCTTTATCAGGTATTGACCGTGGGCGATCTCAAGCAGTCTTCTTTCAGTCGTAAGACCTACCAACGCGCCGTTTCTTGTGACAATTAATCTTCTGATGTTGTATCTATGCAGAATTTCCAACGCATTCGCTAATGTTTGCTCAGCTTCGATAGTAACGAGTGGTTTGGACATTATCTCGTTAACAAGCGTCAGGTCAAGATTCTTTCCGAACTTGATCGCTCTTTGGAGAACGTCTTTTTCAGTGACTATTCCGATGGGTTGTTGGTTCTCCACAACAACTATGGAGCCAACGTTCTCCCTTGCCATCAGATCCATGACTAAGGAAACTGAGCTCGTGGGAGAGATCGTGGGCGGTGCAGGCCTCATATTTGTCTCTACAGGTAGGCTGAGAATTTCTTTCAAGTATGAGCCTGATTCATCCATCTCTCTCATGTATAGCGTGTGTAACGCGAAGCTATTATTCTAGTAGTCCTCGATCGACCACAAAGCCGAACGCTCACAATCTTGAGAGGCGAGACTCAACCGCAAACGGCTCGTTTATCTTCCACCATCTCAATGTTAGGTCTCGTGATACAACACATCAGTAACTAAATCGGGGTGGGGGATGGTGCCCAACGTTAAACTAAACGTGAAATCCCCATAACAATTCTGTCTGTAAATTCGTTCTGGTTTCACTTTGTCAGGAATTTCCATGGCATGTACATGCCGAGCACAGAAAGACAGACGGCGAAGGCTGTAAGATACGTGAAGTCGAATGTCAGGCTGGCCATTCCCGTAGCGCCTAGAAGAAGTTGGCGTGCAACATCTGTGGCGTAGCTGATTGGATTGATGCGCACAATAGGCGGTAGCCAGCTGGGCACGAATTTTTCTGGAAAGAGAGCGTTGCTCGCAAACAGTAGCGGTAGATTCAGTAGGTTCATTATCGCCGTTTGGCTTTCCCAGCTTTTCGAACGGGTTGCCAACATTACAAAGAGTGACGAAAGGCCAAGCAGCATGAAGAACAGTGCGACGAAGGTCCCGATCACTCCAAGGATTGTAATGTGAGATAAGTCTAGGCCTAGAAGGATCGCAATTACGAATACCACCGCCGATTGAGTTAGACCGCGAATTACCGGTAATTTGTTTAGAAAACCAAGCCTTCGATCCCAGACTATCGACATTCCGCTATACATAGCGGTGAAGAGTGCTACGAACGACAACATTCCAACAGCGAGGAAGGAGAAGTAATCGTTTGTTCCGAAAGTGGACTGCACTAACTGTTGACTTATGCTGTTCAGCACTTCTTTCGGAATATTCAATCCGGGGATGTTGAAGGCACCAGCAGCAAAGATGGCTCCGAAATTCATTGATTTCCCGAATAGTGCCAGCCAGATATGGGCTGAATCATCGATATTAGCATGATAAGAGTTCTTGCCTTGGTTCTAAATCAATTGTGAGGCGATTCATGCTTGGATGCCACAGAGATTGTTACACTGGCAAGATCCGGGAACCTGTAAGGCTTTATTTCCATCTACTTCAATTTCCAAGCTGTTCGTAAAGTTGTCTGCAGAGCAACGAAAACTTGCCGCAATAATGTTCACCGATTTAGTAGGATACACTGCGCTGACACAAGAGAATGAGTCGCTCGCGCTTCAAACGCTTGAGGTTCAGAGGGGTATCATTCGACCGATCTTAGCCAAGCATGCGGGGCATGAAATAAAAACGATCGGCGACGCATTTCTAGTCGAATTTCAGAGTGCGCTACAGGCGGTCGAATGCGCAGTTGATATTCAGAAAACTTTGACAAGCCCATCGTCTCAGAACAAGAAACTTCCCATGCGGATTGGGATTCATGTTGGAGACGTGGTCCTTCGCGAAGGCGATGTTTACGGGGATGCTGTGAACATCGCGTCGCGTATTGAACCGTTAGCAGAGCCCAGTGGTATTTGTATCTCACGCGAAGTATACGCTCAGATCTGGAACAAGATAGCTTATGAAATTACTGAACTTGGCGAACACGAACTGAAGAACGTACAATATCCAGTAACGGTTTATTCTATTTCACTGCAAGCAGAAGATCAATCGTCACCCCAGTCCGCAAAATCGAGTTTACAGTCAAAGCTGAAGAAGATTGAGCCACAAGCTATCAGTATGCTCACGGTAGCTGCGGTTATAGGTCCCGAATTCGACTTCGACGTCCTTCGTGAGAGTATTCAGGAGAACGAGATGAGTCTCTTGGAGCATCTTGAGTCCACTATCGCACATGGTTTGATCGTTGAGGTTCCGCACGAGAAGAGTCGATTTAAGTTTGCTGACAATCGGATGAGAGAATTTTTGCTCGGGGAGCTGATTCAGATGAGACTGGTCAGGTTCCATTTGAAAATTGCGGAATCCATGGAGAAAGTCTATTCTAAGAATCTTGAGATAAACGCTTCAGTGATAGCTTATCATTTTGCTGAAGGCGGGGATTCGACTCGAGCTATTAAGTATCTAATTCTTGCTGGCGACGCTAGTATGACTAATCATGAATATGAGCAAGCAATAGTGCTCTTCAAAAGAGCTTTGGATCTGATCCAGTTAGCAAGCGGTAAAGAGAAAGAGAAGGCTACGATATTGGACAAGCTAGGACGCTGCTACTTTGAACGGGTTCGCTCTCACAAGCAGGACGGGTCTGTATAATCGTTTTGTTTGAGAGCGGCTAGCCTTAGCTTAGAAGTTAGGCCTCATTCTCGCTCGTTTAGGGAATTGTTCTTTGTCTCATCGCTTGGTACCGCATTTCCTGCACAACTTCTCGTCGGAGGCCAATTTTGCTCCACAGTTCTTGCAAAACATAGCTTCGGCCTGATCGCCACTCGTCCCCGATAGCCGCTCTTTTGCTGTCGTTTGTGTGAGGTCCTTCAGATATTGAGTGATCTTCTCATCCAGCATCAAAAAGTGTCCTTCATCAATCTTGCCTTTCTTAAGCATCTCAATCGCATCACTCTTAAGACGCTCAAGCTGAGTCCTGCATTCTATGCGATCTACTGCATATTGATTGTAGGTCGAATCTATCTTTGTCAAGTAACTTGATAGAGCGCTACGTTTTCCCTTTTTAAACAAAAATACTCCAATCAATCCTCCAGCCGCTATGATCGCGGCGGCGAGAACTAGAAAAAGAGATGTAAGGGACATCGGTCCGGAAGAGGTCTGGGTCTCAGTTGATGACGCCACAGGTGAAGCAATTGATGTTACGAAGACTACGGATGAAGTCGACGATGAGATTGACGTTGAAGATGTTGTCGAGATTAAACTGGATGAAGTGGTCGAGATTAACTGGGATGGCGTAATAGAAGAGATGGCAGTGGTCACGACCGTATTGGAATTAGCACCAAAGAGAGTTAGGGAAGATGGGAGACTCAGCACAATCGTAACGTAGTTGTTCGTGAGTTGAGCGTAGCCTGTGTTACGATAGATGAAAATGAAATAGTAAGTGCCGTCAGCTGGGAAGGGTGTGGTGCCGTAATTATTATGAGCGCCGACAACGTTCGTCTCTTCGAATAGAGGGCGTGCGCTTGCTGGAAGAGCGCAGTTGCTTGTGCTATTTTTGAATGCGAGATAATCATTCTCGGAAACTATGTACAAATTAATAGCCACGTCTGCACCGAATTGTCCGCCGATCACCTGATTTGCTTTCGCCGAGAAATCTAGGCTGACGACTGAGCATTGGCCTTGAGGTGGCTGCGCAATAGTCATTGTAGTCGTACTTGCGGTTTGACTGTTCACGTTTGGTACGATCAGAAATGGGAAGCAAAGGGCTGCAAGGAGTAAACACGAGACAAAAATTCGAAATCTCAATTGGAACGTCACGACCTTAGTGAAATGTGTTTATAAGATTTTTACGCATTTTAGTTCACTCAAAGCCTAAGGTAGCCCATATGAGAGCAGTGATTCTCGGTTCGGGTGCATCGTGGCCAGATCCTACTAGATCCTCACCCAGCCAAGTGATTGAAGTGAACGACGAACCTTTACTGGTCGATTGCGGTCCGGGGACCGGAACGAACATCATGAGAGCTGGATTTCAACCGACAAAAATCAGTCGGATATTCCTGACTCACCTACACATCGACCATACGTTAGAGTTTCCTTCTCTGGTTTTCAGCAGTTATCTTGCTGGAAAGAAGGACCAGATGTATCTATACAGGCCCCCGGGGACTGTAAATTTCTCCGAATCTCTATTTGAGAAAGTGTACCCGTACGCACCAGAGATCGTCAGAATAATACGAAAAGAAGGATTAGACCTCGCTGTCCATGATACGACCGAAACGCTCGTATGCCGTTCAAAAGACTACCGCGTCTTTATGGCGCGAGTGGAACACGGCAAAGATCCTGCTAACGCATATAGGATAGAGAGTGAAGAAGGCACAGTTGTTATCAGCGGCGATACTCGACCCTGCAAATCCTTGGCTGAACTCGCTAAAGATGCGGATTTACTAATCCACGAATGCTCATTCCCTGATGACATGTCGGAAATGGCACGAATCACTAATCATTCCATACCCTCGGAAGTCGGAGCAATAGCAAACCAAGCAGGCGTAAGAAAACTGGTTCTAACTCACCTATTCCCGATCTCCAATGGGAGAGAAGACGAGATTATCAGTAGTATTAAGAGGACCTTCACCGGCGAGGTAATAGTCGGGCATGACCTTCTCGAAATTGAACTTTGACATCAATAATTCCTCAACGCATACTGGGAAGTTCCGGCTTCGCTGGTCAACTACTAAAATTCAAGCGGCTAGTCTTGCATGATTGCCTCGATCCGTCTTGATCGAACAGCTTTTACAAATGCGGCGTGATCGCGTTCTGTCTGGTCTGCATAATCTTTCGCAAACTTCACTATCGCTGAATCAAAAACATCTTTCTTACCAAGATATCCTCTAATCTCTGGCGCCTTTCCTGAGCGAGCGTGTGCGCGTGCAAGCGTCAAACCCGTAGCCTGGGCATAGCGGAACAGTCTTGGACCATTGAACGATTCAACAACGGGTTTGATCTTCCAATCTCGCAGCTGACGCACGAAGAAATGACGACTCTTATTCCTACCTGTCGTCCAGCCGAGGAAGATGTCACTAGCTGATTGCATAAGACGTTGGCCCATGACTACTCGTTGCCCATGATGCTTGTACTTGCTTCTACCCGCGTAGGGTTCAAGGACCGAAGCGTTGACTTGCTTGAGTTGCAGGAAGAGTGGATCATCTGCCGAAGCCATGAACAACACAACATAGCACGACATGCCTACGCTGCCAATGCCGACCACTTTATTGGCAATATCAATAAAGCGAAAGTTATCTAACAGGACGCGGTGGCTTTCCGGAAGGGTTTCACGATATCGGCCAAGAACACCGAGTATAATTTGTTCAGCTTTCTTTTCTGTAGGATCGCCCAGGTGGAAGATAAGAGGAGGTTCATCTTTGATCACAACCTTTCCGTCTTTGAGCGTCGTCATCGCGGGGAAAATGTCGGCTACGCTCTTTCTTGCTTTCTTTACTTTGCCCCTCATTTTTTTGACCCATTTGGAGTCACCTGTGTCTCTCAGGAATGTCTCCAGTTCGAGTTTGGTGTACCAAACGTCTAGGGTGCGCATGCGAGCAAATTCACCCATTCGCGTTCGGTACGTTCTCACCAACTCACGCACCGCACTCAAACTCTCTTTCTCAGGCAGCCCATTATTTCTTCCCGCTACCACAAAGCTTGTCGCAAGTCGCTTCAGATCCCATTCCCATGGTGCAGGCAGGGTCTCATCGAAATCGTTAATGTCAAAAATCAGATTGCGTTCAGGTGTTGCGAAGACCCCAAAGTTAACCAGATGGCAATCGCCACAAGCTTGAACTCGGATACCGCTGATTGGTGTATCTGCTAAATCAGCGGCCATAACCGCAGCTGAGCCGCGTAGGAAAGTGAAGGGCGACTGCATCATACGCCCGAATCGGATCGGCACTAGAGAAGGGATGCGTGTCTTATTTTGTTCAATTAAAATTTTGATTGGATCACGACGATTCCTATGAGCTTTCCAACCTCCATGGCTGGCCAGGGGAGTTGCGTCTCGCAACGCCTTCCCT
>Ga0074044_10002023_pt1 | contig 17916 bp, 14 predicted proteins | sample BogForMeECP23OM1_FD_94443 | JGI IMG/M metagenome (GOLD analysis project Ga0074044, IMG submission 94443) | Bog forest soil microbial communities from Calvert Island, British Columbia, Canada - Bog Forest MetaG ECP23OM1 | ecosystem: Environmental > Terrestrial > Soil > Wetlands ...
CGCCGACGCCGACATAGGTCCCGGCCAGCGCGCCTTGCGGAACTCCCGATGCTGGCGCGAGCACGCCCCAGACCAAATGACCCCGGCCGACCTCGCCGATAGCGATGCCGACCTCGTCGATGCGCCCATAATAGGGCTCGGGCGGGGCGCCGTTTGAAGAGGTAAACACGCATTGCATGGTCTGCTTCTGCGCGAGAATCATGCCGACGCTCACGTTGACGTCGCAGGAAAGCGTCCCGACTTGCGTCGACTGCGCCGACGCGGGATAGGCAGAAAGCGCGCTCATGCCAAAAGCCGCGGCAAGGGGAAGGAATGTGCGGATCACCATAGAAGCGCTTCCGATGCGAGTTGCACGACGTTGGAATTTCGGCAATTTCGGTGACAGTTGCATTTTTTCTTAATTATGCCGCGTCGCCAGCAACGCCTGGAACACGGCTCCGGGCGGGACGCCTCAGAAATCTAGGAAATATGCAAGTGTCATCGTAATTACCGGTTAGTCTGACGACACAGACTGGGGTGGAGGCGTGGCTGACTGCGCCGACCAAAGATGCGCTGGCCTTGCAAACGCCACTTCCCGACGGAGCGGTGAAGATCGTCGCACGCGGCAAGAAAACTGACATGGCGCTCGAAGCCGACCTAGCAGGTGAAGCGTCGGCATAGCTGCGAAAAGCGGGTGGCGGCCAAGCCCGGGTCGCGGGCAACCCTTTCATTCCTGCAGCCACAACGTAACGTGGATCACGTCCGCATCCTGCCGTAGCTTGATTGGCAGTCCGCTGGCGCGGAAAACGCCCAGCATCCCCTGGTTGCTCGCCAGTACGTCGGCTTCGAGAGTGAGGATTCCTTTCTCGCGCGCGATCCCTGCGAGGTGACGCATCAGGATACCACCCATGCCACGCCCCTGGTAATCCTCCTCGACCGTGAAGGCGAGCTCTGCGCTTCGCGGCGGGTCGCCAGCATCGATCGCAAAATAGCTAGCTCCGCCAATCACGATCTCCTTGGCGCCTGATTGGATCGTGACGAGCAGGGCGACATCGCGCTCGAAATCCGCCTCGGTGATCCGCTTCAGCTCAGCGTCGCTGACATCAGCCTTGTAGCCGAAGAAGCGCGTGTGGACCGTCTCCGGCTCAAGGTTGCGAAAGGCTTGGCGTATTTTTGGGCCGTCGTCTCGCCGAACTGCACGCAACGTTACGGCGGCGCCGTCCTTGAGCACTTCCACGCAAGTATGGTTCCTTAAGTTCGCCAGCGACTCATACTCCATGCGGCACAACCTCTCCGCGCCACCGGTTTCACGCGGTCACGGCGCCACTGCAATCAAAGGCAGACGCGCGCGCCGGAGCGACTGGAGTTCCTCTACGCCGATCCCCGCTGGCATTGATTGGCACGGGATGGCATCTTTGCCAAACGGTGTTCCAGCCGGCTGACGACAATGGGGGAATTATGCATGTGTCCCCGTAAAACCGGTCACCCTCCCTCCTACCAGATCGGGCCACGCAGCCGGTCACCCTCCGCGCCGCGCGACGAACAGCAACGCGGGGGCCTCCATAGCCCCTCACATCACCCTTCCACCTCCATCGCGGCCAGCCTCATGATTACCTCGCTGTAGTCCTCGCCGTTAATCTCCCCGGCTTGACCAACGGGCAATTGGTCGTTGAGTAACGTGTGACCGGAACCGCACCGGAACCGCGGAACCGGAACCTTCCGTGTCGTATTCCGAACACCATCGGGGGACATGTTCGCACCACCACCGCGTTGCGCACTGGGAATGAGGCGATCTCGAACGCACGGCCGGTTGCTGCGAGTCGTCGCGATTGGAACCGTCGCGGCGATAATAGCTCTCGTCTCACTTGCGGTGGGCGGCGAGGAGGACGTCCCAGCATGGAAGAAGCCCGCGCCCGGTACGCGAGCTTTCCTCGGAGACGACGGAGGGGGAGTTGATACGGCGACCGTCTGTAGTACTGTGGATGAATACCGTAGTTGGCTCGACGACGAACATCCGCGCGGGTGCAAGAGCTTTCAGCATGGTTTGCCCGTTGTTATAGAAACGGTGATATTTGACCCTGCGAAAGACACCGAACCGATCGGCTACAATAACCTTCGGGTCCCCGTCGTCGTTGGGCTCCCGATCGTCAAAGTACGAATTCCGACGACGAGGTTTACAGGATATCTTCGCCTAGATGAACTTCAACCGGTCATTCCGCCAGGAACTGTCATTCAATTCAAGGTAAGTGGGACAAATACCCTTAAATTGTTCCCGAATGGTAACACCCAAGACCATGCTATTGAATTGGGGGATCACGTTACTGTCAAGGTTATCACATACGAACCCTCATTACACGTGACGATCATTGATGGCGAACACGCCGGTCAAAGCGGCTGGATGTCCTCGTTCTTGGTAGCAGACGCCAACGATGGTGTTCTTATCGACCAATTCTCGCAGGCCATTGTCAGTTCAGCGGGACTCGGGGCGGCAGCGGGGTTCAATTGTCATGACGTAGTGCCGCATTCGGGGGCCTCCGACAACGGCAATTTCGTTGCGGCCTTCAAGGAACTAGAACCGCTCGCAAACGCGAGGTGCCCCGAGGCCGAACATCTGCTCGGCGTTATGTACGCTGAGGGTCGCGGCGTACAGAAAGATGTCGCGCACGCCTTCGCGTTGCTCCTATTGGCTTACAGCGACGGCGTGACGCCCGTCGGCAAGAAAGTGTTTGTCCCCGTCGTCGGGGACGATGAAAACGCACTGGAGATTGTTCAATTCGGTGCCCAACTGACAAGCGAGCAGCTGGATTTGGCCGAAGGCATGGCGACGAAGTTTGCACAGAAGCGAGGCAGGTTCGCGAGTGCCGAAACAGCTAGTTCCTTGACGGTCATGAATTCTGCAAAAGAACTTCGCCCGCTTATCGCCGGATATAAATTGAACGGTGAGCTTGCGACAATTGAGTTGCCGGATGTCGCAACTCCGCTTTCGCTCGGGATGAACGCTGCCGAACCGGGCCATGTGCTAACCCAGCTTGTAACAGACCAAAACGCAAGAATTATTCCTTTTCAGCTTCTTGCCATACAAATGCGCTTACGTGCCGCGGCCTTCGGCACTCTCGGAAGCGATGACGAACTAAAGCGGACCGTTGAATTGGCGGAAAGCCAGGGCGAAAGTTTTGCATGGCTGAAGTCCGGCGCAAGTGTCCGGGTCGCAAAATTTTACGTCAACGCAGGCTTCGCGGCTCAAGTTGAATTAGTTGACGAGGAAGACCTAGTCGCAGCGAAGCAACGGTACTGGGTTGACAGCTGTTTCTTAGTGATGAAGGACGCGCGCGGCCAAGCGCTCTGGCAAATTGCCAAGGCTGAACAGTGCGCGCGATAGGGCGATGATTGAATGGCATGCGCGTTACGTTCGACAGCAACACCTTCGACAAAGTTTCCAGGCCCTCGGTGTACGCGAAGGACGCCGCGTACGCTGACATGGTCGAAATCCATGAGGCGTTGAAGCGCGGCGACGTCCAAAGCTTCATATCCGACACAGCCATAACTTTGGAGGGGATTGGGCTCGATCGGCGGGCAGTCGTGTTTGGAGGAACCGTCGCGCGCAGTTCCATCGCTCGAACGTCCGACCACGCGTTCCGGGTCACGGTGATGCCGGAGCAACCGGATCGCCGCCCCGTTCATCCCAAGCAAGTCGAGTGTTTCAGGGAGGCGTTCGGTTTGGGTATCAGATTGCTTCGGTCACTCCGCGCAGGAGGGCGGGAGGCGGAACAGCAGTTCTACGTTGTCGAGGACCCCGCACAGCTCGGAGAACGACTAGCCCGCCAACATGATCTGGCTCATGAAGTCGAGAAGCGCGGGTTCGGATGCCGACGGGCAGAGCAACTTGCAGTCCGCCTCGCAAGAGGGGCACCGTCTTCCGGTCCTTGGTTCACCAGCCTCGGCAACGCACGGGATATCCACGAAACACGTGAGGTGGGTCGTGCTATTGCCGAATGGGCCGATGGCGACAGCGTCGCGGCTCACTATGGTTACGGCATCGACTTCTTTTGCACGCTCGACGAAGGGAAAGGAGAAAGCAGGCGCGGCGATCCCGCGATCCTCGATGCGACGAATCGGGTATGGTTGACCGCGCAGTACGGCATTCAGTTTGCCACAATCACTGAACTTTCGAGGAAGTTCCGAAGATGAGCCTTCTCGCTCCAACCGCAAGGGGCATCGCCGCACGCGGGAGCCCCGCATGGCGCATGGCGGGAGAAGTGTCGTTTTTGAGCCACCACTTCCGCTCCTCCGCTTGATGCGGCAAGACGCTCAGGAGTAGCCATGTCCAATATAAACGCATACACGGCAGCAATCAGGATCAATGGCCGGCTGATTGATGTCCATAAAAGAACTAATCACAACATGTCGCTCTTGGAGGAAAAGCAAGTTCGAACCTTGTTACTTGAAATCGCCTCAGCACTGAGCGGCGAGTTGGAGCAGAATGTCGCGCTCACACCGGATCGCGCAGTCAAGTTGTCCGCCGTGGCGGCCGAAACGGCGCAGGCGGACGCGGCCGCCGAGGCTGGCAAGCCTCAAGATGTTTGGGCGGCGTTGATGCGTGCGCATGGTCTTATAAACCATGTGATGGTCGATATAATGCAGCAAATGGGTTGATTCCGCTGGAGGTCTCCACGCTCATGCGGTCGACGCCCGGTGCTCCCTTGTTGCGCGCCGAGTTAACTTTTGTTCACTCGGCACCTTCAGCAGACGGAGCGTAGCGGGGGAAGCCCGAAGCCCTCGCGAAACGAAGGATCAATCCGGCGCGACCGCCTCCGCCGCCGCCTCCTCGTCGCCCGCCGCCGCCCCGTCCGCCCGCGCCCACACCCTCGCATCGTGGAACGCCGCGCCGCCGAACGGGGCGACGCTGTCGGCCGAGGTCAGGGTGTTGATTCCGCGCCCGTCGAGGAAGGCGCGGTTGTCCCACAGGCCCTCGCTGACGATGACGCCCCGCGTCGCCCCGGGCGACGTCTTCGCGTGCAGGCGGATTTCGCCGCGGGCGTTGCCGAGGCGCACGACGTCGCCTTCGCCGAGGCCGAGGGCGGCCATGTCGTCGGGATGCATCAGCGCCGACGGGCGGCCCTCGCGGGCGAGCGAGGTCGCGGTCTGGTTGAAGCTCGAATTGAGGAAGTTGCGCGCCGGCGAGGTCGCGAGCTTGAACGGATGGGCCGCGTCCGAGTCTTCGTTGATGGCCCAGTAGTCGGGCAGGGAGGGCAGGCCCTGCCAGGGCCCGCACAGGCCGTCGTTGGCGTAGGGCGTATTCGGCCAGTCGGCGCGGAAATGAAACTTGCCGTCGGCGTGTCCGAAGCCGTCGAGGAAATGCGCGGCCTCGAACGGGGGCTGGCAGTCGAGCCAGCGCGCGGCTTCGAGCTCCGCCAGCGTCCCCCGTCCCGAGACGCTGAGCGTCTCGTCGATGATCTCGCGCGGGCTCATTTCGAAGCCCCGATGTTTTGCGCCGAGCCTCTTGGCGAGCGCCGAGATCACCTCGTGGTTCGACCGGCACTCCCCGGGCGGATCGATCGCCTTCGGCGCGAACTGCAGAAACTGGTGCGCGCTGGCGGTGTAGATGTCGTCGTGCTCGAGGAACATCGTCGCCGGCAGCACGACGTCGGCATAACGCGCGGTGTCGGTCATGAACTGCTCGTGCACGCAGACGAACAGGTCGTGGCGCGCAAAACCCCGCCGCACCGTCTCCTGGTCGGGCGCGACCACCAAGGGGTTGGTGTTCTGGATCAGCATCGCCCTGACGGGCCCGCCGCCCTTCAGCGCGCCGCGGTCGCCGGTCAGGATCGCGCCGACGCGCGACATGTCGAGCCGTCTGACGCTCTCGTCGCGCCTGTCGAGGCCCTCGATCAGCGTCTTGTCGAGCCCGTAGACGGCGCTGGAGGCGTGCAGCGCGCCGCCGCCCTCGTGCGCCCATGCGCCTGTGACCGCAGGAATGCAGAGCGCCGCGTGCATGTTGGCTGCGCCGTTGCGCTGGCGCGAGAAGCCGTAGCCGAGGCGGAAGAACGTGCGCTTGTTGCGCCCGACCAGCGTCGCGAAAGCCTCGATCTCCTCGACTTTTAGCCCGGTGATCGCGCTCGCCCAGGCGGGCGTGCGGTCGCGGAGGCGCCCTTCGAGCGCCTCCGGCGCGTCCGCATAACGCGCCATCCAGTCGCGGTCGGCAAAACCGTCGCGGAAGAGGGCGTGCATGACGGCGCAGGCGAGCGCGCCGTCTGTCCCGGGCCTCAGCTGCAGCGCGAGATCCGCCTGCCGCAGGGTCTCGGTGGGATAAATGTCGATCGCGACGATCTTGGCGCCATGCTCCTTCCGGGCCCGCGTCGCGTGCGTCATCAGGTTGACCTGGGTCGCGGCCGCGTTGGTTCCCCAGATGACGACGACGTCGGACTTCGCCATCTCGGCCGGGGAGATCCCCGACATGCGCCCGGTTCCGGCGATGTAGCCCGGCCAGGCGATGCCGACGCAGATGGTGCCGAAGAAGCGGGAATAACGCTTGGCGTGGGTCAGGCGCTCGATCCCGTCGCGCATCACGAGGCCCATGGTGCCGGCGTAGAAATAGGGCCAGACGCTTTCGGACCCGTGTTCGCGCTCGGCCTTCAGGAAGGCTTCGGCGACGCGGTCGAGCGCCTCGTCCCAGGCGATCGGCGCGAATTGCCCCGAACCCTTGGGCCCGACGCGCTTCAGCGGCTGGGTCAGCCGGTCCGGATGATGAATCCGCTCGGCATAGCGCGCCACTTTCGCGCACACGACTCCCTGCGTGTAGGGATGGTCGGCCGCGCCATGCACGCGTCCGATCCGGTTTCCGCCGATCACCTCGACGTCGAGCGCGCAAACCGACGGGCAGTCGTGCGGGCAGACGGAGGGGCGGCGCGCGATGTCGAGCGGGGCGTTCATCGAAACTCCAGAGCCTGAACTTGGCGAAGCGACGCGGGTCGCGCAAGGGGCGGATGAGTCTCCGGTGAGCGATCGTCCGCGGGCGGCGCGCTACGTCAACGACAACCTCGCCGGCTATCTTATTCCGGTGAACGCCGACATCCAGACGATCGACGTGATCCTGGTTCCGGAAACCGACGACTGGATCAATCCGCTCGGCGTCAAGGGCCTGGACGAACTCGGCGACGTCGGCCGCAACGCCGCCGTCGCCGTCTATCATGCGACCGGGATTCGCATTCGCGAGCTGCCGATCCGCCTGGAGAAGCTGCTCGTATAAACACCTTCTCCCTTGCAGGAGAAGGTGGCGGGCGAAGCCCGCCGGATGAGGGTCCGTGTCACAAAGCGCTCTTCATTGCGACGCTGCCCGCGCCGACCCCTCACCCCCGACCCCTCTCCTGCAAGGCCCGCAAGGGAGAGGGGAGTTCATCAAAGCCCGGCGTCCCTGGCGCTGGTCAGGCCAACCCCCGACCAGTCGATGTCCGGTCCCTCCTTGGCGATGGTCTCGAGGAGACGGTCTCGCAAGAGGCTCAAGAGCGGCATCGGCGTGACGGTGTCATACGCCGCCTCCCCGGCCAACCGCATGTCTTTGAGGCCGAGCGGCGCGGCGAATCCCGCGGGGTGGAACCTCTCATTGACCAGGATCTGGCCGTAAGTTCGATAGGCGGGAGCGTCGAACAGCGTGCCGGTGAGCACTTCGAGCAGTTTGGCCTTTTTAACACCGCCCTTCTCGGCCAAGGCCATGGCCTCGCCCATGGCTTCGATCGCGGCCATGATGGTGAAATTTCCGCACAGCTTGACCAGGTTGGCGTGCGACGGCCGCTCGCCGACCTCGAACACACGCTGCCCGACCACCTCCAATATCGGTCGAGCTCGCGCGATATCTGCGGCGTCGCCTGCAGTGACGACGAACAGCTTGGCCGCCGCTGCAGCGTCGGGCCTGCCGAATACGCAGGCCGAAATGAAGCGCTGGCCCTGGCTGGCGTGGCGAGCGGCGACAGAGTCGGCGGCAGCGACTGAGATCGTGCTCATCGAGATATGCAAGGCGTTCGCCTTGAGGCCCGCGATGAGGCCGTTGTCGCCGGAGAGAACCTGCTCGAGCGCCGCGTCGTCGGCCAGCATGGTGATGACGATGTCCCGCCCGTCGGCGGCCTCTCGTGGCGTGCGCGCAAGGACGGCGCCGCTGCGGACCAGAGGTTCCGCTTTTTCACGCGAGCGGTTCCACACCGCAAGATCGTGGCCCGCCTTGAGAATATTGGCGGCGATGCCTGAGCCCATCCGTCCCAGTCCGAGAAAGCCGACTTTCATCCGCGGGTTCCTTTCCGGTTGCGCCAGCCCACGCCGAACATATCACGCGCGGCGTGGCCATCCGAAGGCGAGGGGGAGGCGCATGACGACCGCGCTCCGTTGCGGACTGATCGGTGTTCGGGCCAAAGAGACCGTCTCGCCGGCTCTGCCGCCGATATTTGCAAGAGGGCGCCGACGTGTTGGAGTTTGTCCAAGTTGAATACAATTCCAGCCGCTATCGCGACCTTGTGGAATTTCGCCGCCGTATCTTGCGAACGCCGCTCGGACTGGATTTCACCCCCCAACAACTGGCGAAAGAACAAGCGGACATTCATATCGCCTCATATTTGGATGGCGAACTTGTCGGCTGTGTGGTCTTGACCGCCGTCGACGGGTCGCATGGCTCGGTCGTCAAGCTTCGCCAGATGGCCGTCGATCCCGACCGCCAGGGGCGAGGCATCGGCGGGCAGATCGTCAGCTTTGCCGAGAAGTTGGCGGCAAAGAGAGGATGTCGGGAGATTATCCTGCACGCGCGCGAGACCGCGACGCCCTTTTACCAAAGAGCCGGTTATGTCCCGGTGGGCGAAATTTTCACTGAAGTGACGATACCTCACCGGAAAATGGTCAAACGACTTGCCGCCCCAGGCTGAGCCCTGCCAACATGGCATCGCGGCGGTTTGGGGCGCCCCATCGATCAGTGCGTAGCCGGTTGCCGACTGAGTTCCTCGAGCAGCGGGCGCAGCGCGTCGAGTTCCGTGCCGAAACCGGCCCAGTCCCCGGCCTTTAGCCGCTCAATCGCCCGATCGTAGTCCGCGAGGGCTTGCCGCGCTCGTTCATCTCCTTTTCCCGAAGGCGAAGACCCGGCGACAGCCGGCAAGCCCGCGACCGGGGCGGATTGTTTGAACAAGGCGGCTAGGGCCGCGGGGAGCGTCTCCTCCATCACAACACGGTCGCCGTAGGCCGCTATCACGCGCTTGAGTTCCGGCAGCTGGCCCGACTGCGCGCGGAGATAGAGCGGCGACACGTACAGGATCGAGTTCCCGATCGGCACGACCAGCAGATTCCCGCGAATGACCCGCGAGCCCATCTGATTCCACAGCGAGATTTGCTGCGAGATCTCGGTGTTCTGGTTGATGAGCGCCTCGATCTGGAACGGCCCGTAGACCAGCTTGTCCTTCGGGAACTCGTAGACGATGAGCTTGCCGTACTCGGGCGGATCGCAGCGCGCGGCCAGCCAAGCGATCATGTTCTCTCGCTGGCTCGGCGTCATGGGAAGCATGAGGAAGAACTCGGTCTGCCGCTCGCCGGGCAGGCGCATCATGATGTAGTACGGCGCCATCCTGGTTTCACCGCCGGCATCCATCCCATCGGGGGCGGTCGGCTCGCGAGGAAATTGCCAAAGGTCCTCGCGATTGTAGAAGACCTCGGGCACGTCCATGTGAAACGCGCGGTACTGAAGCGCTTGAATGGTGAAAAGGTCCTCGGGATAGCGAATGTGCTGTTGCAGATCCGGCGGCATCGCATCGAGAGGCTTGAACAGCGAGGGGAAGATTCGGCGATAGGTTGCGACGATCGGATCGGCGGCATCCGCTACATAGAAGGTGACCGTCCCGTTGTAGGCGTCGATGACGATCTTCACTGAATTGCGAATGTAATTGATGTCGCCGCCGCCGGGTTCCGGCTTGGCGTAGGGGAACCAGTCGCTCGTGGCGTAGGCGTCCTGAGTCCAGTAGAGCCGCCCATCGCTGATCACCACATAAGGGTCGCGATCGAGTTGAAGGAACGGCGCGATCGTCTGCACGCGATCCTGGATGTTGCGATGAAGCATGATCTTGCTCTCGCCGGTGATGTAGCCGCTGAGCAGGATGTTCACGTCGTCGAAGTACCAGGCGAACAGCGATCGCCAAGCGCTCCCGCCGATCGGGATGCCGTCCGCGCCATCGTAAGTTGTGTAGACGTTATCCTTCCCCTTGGGATAGTCAAACTCGGGCGTCCCGCTTTTGACGATCACGTAGCCGGCAGCGCTCTGCCCGAAATAGATGCGCGGCTCGGTTATCAGAGGACCGCCCTCGGCTGCCGGCGGGATGTCCTTCAGGTAAAAGATCGGCAAGCCCTCGGCGGACTTCTGGGTGACCGGGGACATCACCACCCCGTCTCCATGGGTGAACAGGAGATGCTGGTTGACCCAGGTTTGGGCGTTGGCCGACAGCAGCGAGGGGAGCAGTTCGCGCGCCGAGAGCATCACCTGCTGGTAGGATCCGCCAAGATGATAGCGATCGACGTCGACGTCGAGAAACCGGTAGTAGGTGCGGATCTCCTGCAGTTGCGCGTAGGTGTCCAGCAGCGGTCGCCAGTCCCATAGCCGAATGTTGTTGACGGTCCCGCTGTCGTTTTGCAGCGACTGGAAGGTGAGATCCTGCTCCGCGGGGAACGGTTTCACCGTGATCTGGCCGAGGTTGTAGGCTTCCCGCGTGAGAGCGATGTTCTGCTGAATGTACGGCGTCTCCAGCTGGAGTTCGCTCGGCTTGACATAGAAGCGCTCGAACAGCCCAGGGACCGCCTCGGTAAATACAAAAGCGCCGCCGAACACCAGTAAAGCCGCCGCGATGACGAGGGGGACCGATCGCAGCCGCATGTTGGCCCAGGCGATGATGGCCGCAACGGCTGAAAGCACAATGAGCAGCCAGAGCGCCGGCAACTCGACATGAACATCAGCATAGCCGGCGCCGACGACGACGCCGTTGTCGTTGTAGAGCAGGAGGTAGCGGTCCAACACGTAGGACCAGGCCTTGACTGCGAAAAAGATACCGAGCAGCGCGGAGCCATGGGCGATTGCCGAGGGCGAAACGCTCCACGGCCGGGTATCCAGACTGATGTCGTCGTGCAGGAAATAGATTGCGCCGGCCATGAGCGCAGCCAGCAGGAGGATCCACAGCATCCAGTTCTTGACCGCGACGTAGACCGGCAGCGAGAAGAGGTAGAAGCCGATGTCCTTGTCGAACAGCGGATCGTTCCGGCCGTACGGCGCCTGGTAGATGAACCGGAGGATGAGGTCCCACCTGCCGGTCTCGCCCAAAGCGATCAGCAGTCCGAGGATGACCGCAACGGCCAGGATGAGCAAACGCCACACCAGCGGCGAGGGCTGAAGTCCATACGACTGCGCCCATGGCCCCGGCGACGCCTGAAGTGTCGCGAAACCGGGACCGAACGCTGCCGGAAGCCGCGGCCGCGGCCTTGACGCAAACCGGAACGCCAACGTTGCGTTCGCCCAGAGAAGCAGGGTCGAGACTGCAAAGACAACCAGGAAGAGAGCGGCCTTCGTGGCGAACGCCGTCCAGAAGATGCTGACATAGCCGATCGACGAGAACCACGCCCAATTGACCACGACGCTGCTGATGCGCCCCAGAGCGAAGAGCAAGACGACGATGGCGATCAGCACGCCAATGCGTCTCAAGGGCATGCTCCCTCCGCGTCGCGCGGTCCAGATCAGAGACTGACAGCCGCCGCCGTTTCGGCAAGCGCCGGGAGTGGGCGTCCAGCGCGTGCCGTCGTCAGCCGGAAGCCGTCATTTGAGCTGACATCGCCGAACCGATGACGACTTTCGCCCGTTCTCGCTTTTCGGGCAAGCGGCCGGCTTGCGGCGCGCCGCCAAGGGCAGGACACCGCCAAGCCGCCTCTTGGCGCTTCCCCCGTGAGCGCCGCTCGCCTGATCCTCATTCGACCTCCCGAGATTGACAAAGGCAGCCCTTTGTATCTCTCCCCGCGTCTAGCTCGAGCTCAATTTCCGCATAGGGTCCAAGTCCCCCTGGCGGCGCTCGCCTTGCATGTCGGTCAGCCGCTCGGTCTCCCCGAGAGGAAGCCCGATGCCGACTTGACTAGGAACTCACCGTGGCCGTCGCCTCTCCGAGAAACGCGTGCCGGTCCCGTCCCTCCTCAGGGCCGCAGGAGGCCGGCGTATCGAGCTTCACGACGCTTCCCGCGCGGAAGGACGGCCACTCGGGCAGGCCCGTCCCGTTGGGATCGCCGGTCTTGACGAAATTGATCCAGTAACTCGACGCAAGCTTGGCGAGCGCTCGATCCGAATCCTCGATCAGCCACGGAAACGCGTCGAGATTGTCGAAGACGTAGAGGATTTCGCCCGCATGGAACGCGCCGGCGTCGCGGCTGTCGCGCTCGCCGAACCAGCCCTGCGGCGTCAGCGGCGCGCGACCGAAGCGGAAGCGGAAAATCTCCGCCCGGCCGTGCGCCTTCTGCGCCTCGATCCAGGACCAGGTCGAATGGATGATCGTGAGATCGCCGCCGAGCGCGCGCGCCGAGGCTTTGTCGAGATCAGGCGATCCGCCGGGATACCACCGCAGCGCCTCGTCTGTGCGCGCGCCAAAGATCCGGCGGACGAGATCGGGGTAGGGGCGCTTTGCGTCGTCGCCTTGCAAGAGGGTGAAGTTGAACCCCTCGTCGTTGTTCCAGCCGGCCATCAGCGGCACGTCGGATTGCTCGCCGGCGCGGAAAATCTCGGCGGGCGGCTTCGGCAGAAAGAAGCCGTCGACGATCGGCCGGTAGCCGAGGCCCGGCGCCGCGGCGAGAATAGCTGCGGCAGGGGCTGCGCGAAGCTCCGCCAGCGTCTTCGCGCCGACCTTGCGCATGAAGGCGAGGCCCGCGGCCTCCGCTCTTTCGAGCGGCGCCGGCGTGCGGCTCGGCGTTGCGAACATCGCGCCGCTCTCGCCGATCGCGCGCGCGAACAGCCCCTTGGCGAGCGGCGAAGCCATCAGTGCGCTGACGGCTTCCGAGCCGGCGGATTCGCCGGCGATGGTCACCTCATCCGGATCGCCTCCGAACGCCGCGATGTTGCGCCTGACCCATTGCAAAGCCGCGACGAGATCGAGCACGCCATAGTTTCCGGACGCGCGATGTTCGGATTCGGCGGTCAGTTGGGGATGCGCGAGGAAGCCGAGCGCGTTGAGGCGGTGGTTCAGCGTCACGACCACGATTCCGCGGGCGGCGAGGCGCGTTCCGTTGTAGCGCGGCTCCGAGCCCGCGCCGACGACGAAGCCGCCGCCATGAATCCACACCATGACCGGGAGCTTCTCAGATCTCTGCGGTTCGGCCGGCGTCCAGACGTTGAGATAGAGGCAGTCCTCCGACACGCCGCAGGCCAGCGGGTCGATGTCGTCGAAGACGATGCCCTGCAGCGAATTCGGGCCGAAGGCGCTCGTCGACCGGACGCTGTCCCACGGCAGAACGGGCTGCGGCGGCCGCCAGCGCAAGGGCCCCACCGGCGGGGCGGCGTAGGGAATGCCCTTGTAGACGCGAACGCCATGGGCGCCAGCCGCCGGAACGACGAGCGCGCCGCTTTCGACGGAAAGAGTTTCCGCAGTCATCCGCCGCCCCGTTTGTGCCGCTCCCGTCTAACGTCAGTCACCCCGGAAACAGCGTCTCGCCGCCGTCGACCCGCAGAACCTGGCCATTGATGAACTTGCTTCTCGGGCTTGCCAGAAACGCGACCGCATCGGCGATCTCCGCCGGCTCGGCATAGCGCACGAGCGACTTTGTCGAAGAATCCATCATCTTCGGATCGACGACCCGGGTCGCCTCGAAGCGCGCCGTCTTGGTCGCGCCCGGGCTCACCGCATTGATGCGCACACCTTCGGTCACGAGTTCCTTGGCGAGGCAGCGCGTATAGTGGACCACGGCGGCCTTCAGCGCCGCGTAGATGACCCCGTTCGTCACGCCGAAATGCGCCGCGGCGGACGCGATGTTGATCACCGAGCCGTTTCCCGCCTTCACCATCGGCGGCACGAAGGCCTGACAGACGAGGATCGTGCCGTAGAGGTTGTTCTCGGTCAGCGCCCTGATGTCTTCGAGCGGGATGCCGAGCGCGTCGTTGGGGTCGGGCTTGCCGCCCGAGGCGCCGATGTCGCCGCCCGCGCAATTGACCAGGATGTCGACGGTCCCGAGCTGCGTCTCGATTTCGTCTTTCATTTTCGCGACCGCCGCCTTGTCGCCGATGTTGCCGGTGACTGTCGCGACGCGTCCGCCGTGGCGGGCGATTTCCTTGGCGACGGAATCGAGATCCGCGGCCTCGCCGTATTTGGCGGGGGCTGTCCGGGAGAGGTCATGGATCGCGACGTCGGCGCCGAGCTCGGCCAGCCGTTCGGCCATCGCGCGCCCGAGGCCGCGGCCCGATCCGGTTACGAAGGCGATCTTGCCGGCGAGTTCCTTGGTCATGGCTTTCGTTCCCTTGAGTTTGATCCGAGACCGATGCCGCTCATGTTGGCGGCGCTGCGCCGGATCAAGGCCAGTTCATAGGTCTCGATCGCTTCGTCCTCGCCGCGCTCCCAGGGGGTGCGGTAGTCGGCGTTGTCAGGCAGACGATTGACTCGCAACGATGCGAGGCAGGCGGCAAGCGCCGGCGCCCCCTTCGGCGCGTAGCCTTTCCACCACTCCGGCCTCAGTAGCCGCACATGGCGCGCCTCCAGCGCCCCGGGTTCGAGGACTGCGGTCATCTTCGGATGATGCTCGGCGAGCATGTCGAGCATCTCGGGCAGGGGAACCGCGCCGTCGCCGATCGCGCAGCGCACGAGACGGAAGCCTTCGTCGGTGGACTGCGCGCGATAGTCCTTGAGATGCACGTGCCGGACGTAAGGCCCGACGCGGCGAGTGAAGTCGAGCGGCGCTTCGGCCACCGGAAAGGCGTTGCCGGTGTCGAGGCAGACGCCAACTCCGCGCGTTTCTTCGCAGAAGGCGGCAAGCTCGTCGCTGCCGAAATCCTGATGATTTTCGATTGCGAGCGTTCTGCCGTCGTCGTCAGCGCGTGGGCCGCGATCGGCGAGCGCGGCGCGCACGGCAGCGACGAGCTCCGTCCATTTGCCGCCGAGCGCGTGCCGGTCGCCGCACAACACCGTCGTCAGGCCATAGCGAATGATTTTGGCGTCGAGAAGTCTCGCCGAACGCAGGGCGCTCTCGAACGGGCCCATCATGAGGCCCGAGCTGACGATCGGCGTCATGCCGAGCCTTAAGAGCCGGTCGCGCAGCGCGCGGAGTTCGTCGTCGCCGAGCGCCCTAAGCCAGGGATCGAAGATTTCGAGCGCCTTTGCGCCGAGTTCGGTCGCGATCGCGATGAATCCTTCGAGGCCCGTTCCCTTCGGATTTGCTCGCGGCCCGCCGACGCCTTGCAGCCCGAGATGGTAGGTGAGGCCGTACGGGTTCAGGCCCAGCGCGAACGTGTGGCAACGCCGCGTCCTCTCGTCCGCCTCAGCATTTGCGTTCATCGAAGCCCCGCGTCGACGGTGAGCGATTGCTTGGTGATCATGCGGCTGTCGTCGGCGGCGAGAAACAGCGCCGCGCGCGCCACCTCGTCGCCGAGCAGCGTCGCGTTGATCGATTGGCGCTGTACGATCGCTTCGACCGACTTGGGCGTCTTGTACCAGAGACGGCGCTGCCGGTCGGTCATGACTGCGCCCGGCTCGATCGCGTTGACGCGGATGTTGTCCGCCCCGAAAGCGCGCGCCAGCGCGCGCGTCAGCCCCACCACGCCCGCCTTGGCCGCAGAATAGGCGGGCATTTCCGAAGCGCCCGCGCGCCACGCGATCGAGGAGAGATTGACGATCGAGCCGAATCCGAGTTCGCGCATCTGCGGACGGACCGCCTGCGCGGCGAAGAAATGATGGCGCAGATTGACGTTCTGGGCATGGTCCCAATAGGCGACGCTGACGTCGTCGACCGCGTGCCGTTCGTCGTTGGCGGCGTTGTTGACGAGCGCCGCAATCGGCCCTAGCGCCTCGCGCGCCTGCTTAATCACCGCCTGGAGCGCCGGGATGTCGGTCACGTCGCATTGGAGAAAGAGCGCCTTCTCGCCGGTCCCGGCGAGCTCCATCGCTAGCGTTTCTCCGGCGTCGGCCTGCAGGTCGCAGAAGGCGACGCGCGCATGATTGCGGGCGAACGCACGCACGATGTCGGCGCCGATCCCGGTTGCGCCGCCGCTGACGAACACCGCGCGGCCGTCAAGGCTCGGGTAGGTCGCGAAGGTCAAGCGGCCGCCTGCGGAATGAAGGATTGCGTCTGGGGATCGAACAGGCACGCATGCGACATGTCGATGCCCATCGGCAGCAATTCGCCGAGTCGCGGCGCGTTGTCCGGATCGAACCGACCGACGATCTCGCGCTCGCCGACCTTCAGCACGGCATGGGTCTCGGCCCCGGTGGGCTCGACGACCTCGACAGGCGCCGTCAGCAGGGCGAGCGCCGGCTTCTGCGCCTTCAGGTTTGCGCTGTAGCGAAAGAGGTGCTCGGGGCGCACCCCGAGCACGACCTTGCCGTCGGAAGGCCATGAGGCAGGCGTCTGGGAGAGCGGGAGCGTCGCCGTCCTGCCGTCCGTCCGCGCAATCGCGACCGCTGGCGCGCTGTCGAGCTTGGTCAGCTCGCCCGGAATGAAATTCATCGACGGCGACCCCATGAAGCCGGCGACGAACATGTTGGCCGGGCGGTCGTAAACGGCCTGCGGCTCGTCGAACTGCTGGATCGCGCCCTGGTGCATCACAGCAATGCGCGAAGCGAGCGTCATGGCCTCGATCTGGTCGTGCGTGACATAGACGGTCGTCTTGCCCACGCGCTGATGCAGCTTCTTGATTTCGGTGCGCATCTCGACGCGCAGCTTGGCGTCGAGATTGGAGAGGGGCTCGTCGAACAGGAAAAGCTTGGGGTCGCGCACCAGCGCCCGCCCCATCGCCACCCGCTGCCGCTGCCCGCCGGACAATTGCCCGGGCTTGCGGTTCAACAACGGTTCGATCTGCAGCAGCGCCGAGACCCGCTTGACCGCGGCGTCCTGCTCGACCTTGGGAACGCGCCGGCTTTCCATGCCGAACGTGATGTTCTGGCGCGCGGTCATTGTGGGATAGAGCGCGTAGGACTGAAACACCATGGCGATGTCGCGGTCCTTGGGCGCAACCGAGTTGACCAGGTTCCCGTCGATGCGGATCTCGCCTTCGCTGACGCTCTCCAGTCCCGCGATCATGGCAAGGAGGGTCGACTTGCCGCAGCCGGATGGGCCGACCAGCGCAACGAACTCGCCCTGGTGCGCCTCGAGGTCGATGCCCTTGAGGACCTCGACCGCACCGAAGCGCTTGTGCAGCCGCGAAATGCTCAGCGTCGCCATATGCGTCCGATCATTTGATCGCGCCCTGGGTCAGGCCGCGGACGAAGTATTTTCCGCCGAAGAAATAGATCAATAGCGGAGGCACCGCTCCGATCAGCACGGCGCAACTCGAAACATCATAGGCGTGGACATTCATCTGACCCTGCATAGCGACCAGCGCCGTCGTAATTGGCTGCTGGCGCCCGCCGGTGAAGACGACGCCGAACAGATATTCGTTCCAGATGCCGGTGAACTGCCAGATGACGGTGACGATCAGGATCGGCGGCGACAGTGGAAGTATGATCTTGAAGAAGATGCGCCAGAACCCGGCGCCGTCGATTCGCGCCGCCTTGATGAGGTCGTCGGGGATATTGACGTAATAGTTGCGGCAGAACAGGGTGGTGAACGAGAGACCCTGGATCACGTGGACGAGAATGAGGCCGTAGATCGAGTTTGACAGCCCAATCGATCCAAGAATGAACGCCCACGGCAGAAGCGCGATCTGGCCGGGCATGAAGACGCCGAGCGTCATGCAGGCGAACAAAGTCTCCGATC
>Ga0074044_10002024_pt1 | contig 17904 bp, 19 predicted proteins | sample BogForMeECP23OM1_FD_94443 | JGI IMG/M metagenome (GOLD analysis project Ga0074044, IMG submission 94443) | Bog forest soil microbial communities from Calvert Island, British Columbia, Canada - Bog Forest MetaG ECP23OM1 | ecosystem: Environmental > Terrestrial > Soil > Wetlands ...
TACAGAACGCCCGTCGCCTCGGCGCAGATCAAGTCGGCCGTCCTCATCGCCGGCCTCAACGCCCGCGGCGTGACGACGGTCATCGAGGCCGAGGCCTCGCGCGTCCACACCGAGAAGATGCTGGCCCACTTCGGCGCCGAGGTCACGGTCAGCCGCGATGGCGAGGGGCGCCGGATCGATCTCGTCGGCCGTCCGGAGCTCGAGCCGAAGCCCGTCGTCGTCCCCGCCGATCCGTCTTCGGCGGCGTTCCCGATCGTCGCGGCGCTGATCGTCCAAAACTCCAACATCTTGGTCGAGGGGGTGATGACGAACCCGCTGCGCTCGGGGCTGCTCGCGACGTTGCTCGAGATGGGGGCCGACATCGAGGTCCTCGACCGGCGCGTCGAGGGCGGCGAGGAGGTGGCGGATCTGCGCGTGCGGGCGGCGCGCTTCGCGGCGTCGACGTTCCGGCGGCGCGCGCGCCGTCGATGATCGACGAATATCCGATCCTCGCGGTGGTGGCGGCCTTCGCCTCGGGAACGACCCGGATGCGCGGCCTGCACGAGCTGCGCGTCAAGGAGAGCGACCGCCTCGCCGCCGTCGCGGCGGGCCTCGCGGCGGCCGGCGTCGCGCAGGCGATCGAAGGCGACGACCTCGTCGTCGAAGGCGGATCGCCGCGGGGCGGCGGAACCGTCGCGACCCACATGGATCATCGCATCGCGATGAGCTTCCTCGTCATGGGGCTTGCGAGCCGCGATGATCGCGACCAGCTTTCCGGAATTCCGCCCCGCGATGGAGCGGCTCGGCGCGACGTTCGAGTGAGGCCCGCCGGGAGCGAGCAGGGAAGAATTCCCTGCTGCAGGGAAAAATACAGGGAATTTCGCCGGTTTCGGCCGAGTCGGCGAAAAACCGCCCCCGAAAGGGCCAAGAAATCCAAGGAGCTGCTAGCAAATTCCCTGCGCATTCGGAGCAGGGAATTTTTTACGCCGAGCAGGGAATTTGCAGGGAATTTATGCGGCCGAGCAGGGAACGTACGGCCGACTCCGCGCCCATGACGATAACCGTGCTTTACGCGGGGAGGCGCACGCCTCGGCTCAGGTAAAAGACGAGGAGACCGGTGATTAGGAGACTGAAAATGATCCACACCAGCGGTTCCTCAAGAGGGCTGGTCAAGTAGAACGGCGTTGGACCGGGCCGGCACCAACTGCCGCCTGGCCCTGTGGGGGAAAGATTCGTCCGATTGCCGTAAGGACCAAGATCTCCTAGTTGATCCTGTATATTGACGCCCGAAATCACTCCCCTTGGAAAATATGCAAGCGGATCGCTTACGGTCTGCGGTCCCCAAAACTTTCCTCCCGCCTGCAGCGTCCTTGCGGTTTCGTCGTCCGTGCACTCCGGCAGAAGGCCTTTCCCTATCGAGGGCGCCTCCGTTTGGCCGGCGATTCCGTCGGACGCGCTGGCGCCGTCGATCGACGGGATTGCGCCGTCGCTCGAATCGACCGCGGCATCGCTCGGGCCGACGCTGAACTCCTCCGCTTCAGCCGGCCCGCCGGCCGGGAGAAGCGCCGCCTCAAAAGTCCCGTTGAGCATCGCGGATACCGCGGGATCGAGGTTCGCACTCAGCCCCATAGGCCCGCCAAAGCCTGGGACGGACGACACCGCTGTCGGCGACTGGAAATCGCCGTAGAGGATCGGGGCGACAACGCTCATCGCCCCGTACGACAAGAGCGAAGAAAAGGCGGTGGCGGCGGGATCGAACACCTGAAGCTGCGAGGCGAGGCCACCCGTATCTCGGTGGAGGAACAGAGACTGCGCCGACGCCGGCAGGCCCGGTCCGAGGAGCGCCAGCAAGAGCAACATCGCACGCGAAATGGAGCGGCCCGCGGCCCGTGCAGATGCGCGGACGACTGTGGCGCGACTCACCACCATGGGATTTCTTCCCAGATATGGTCCGGAACGTAGTAATGCTTGGAGCCGATCCGCAGAAGCTCGGCGAGCTCGGCGTACATTTGCGAAAATCCGATGACGAAAATCGCGTAAAATGGGAATAAAAACATAAGCCAGAAGTTCCGAGGCGTAGGGCTTTCGGTAATATCCCGCGCGATCGACATTCTGATGAGCAGATACAAGTTTGTCATCCAGTACAGGGTGGTCAGGATTTCGGGCACGTTGAGCGGCCCGGCTGAGAACGACGCCCAAAGCACGACCAGCAAGAGCGCGAGCGGCAACACGATCCGACCGAGCACTTCCAGCGCCACATAGGCATTGGCTAAACCGTAGCGGCCCAACAGGAATGTGTCGCGATGCTTGCTGATGCAGATTTTCACCACGTTGCGCCGCCAGCGCACGCGTTGTTTGACAAGATGGTTCAAAGTCTCGGGACAGGTGGTCCACACCACAGCGCCGACCGAAAACCTCACCTTCCAGCGTTGCTTCCGAATCATCATGGTCAGGTCGCGGTCGTCGCCGAGGCCGGTATCGAAGCCGCCCAGACGATGCAGTATTTCCGCGCGAAAAATCCCGCCCATACCCGAAACAATGTAAAGAATATTGAAATGGGCCTGAAATACCTTTGCCGTCGTCTTGAGCGCGTATTCGATTTCCTGAAATCGAGTGAGCAGCGTCTTCGGGCTGTTATTCACCTTGATATTCGCGGCGACGGCACCGACCGCTGGATCTCTGAAGGGCAGGAGCCAATGCTGGACGGATCCGTATTGGAGGATCGTGTCGGCGTCGATGATTGCGATGAACTCTCCGCGCGCCATGCGGATGCCGATGTTGAGCGAACTCGGCTTGCCGTTGCGCCGCGGCGACGGGAATATCCGCACGCGCTCCGTGTCCCGGCGGCTGCCCGTCACGCTGAGAGCGGCGCGCCGGGCGATGGCGACGCTGTCGTCTTCCGAATTGTCGTCGACGAAAACGACTTCGAGGTTCGGGTAGCCGCAGAGAAGCGCGCCGCGAATGCACTGCCCGATCGTCTCCGACTCGTTTCGTCCGGCGACCACGACGGAAACCAGCGGGGCCGCCTCGTCCGGCAGCGCAGGCGGCGGCGGGCGGACCGCGGCCGGATTGAAGAGATAAACCAGCCAGACAGCGACCGACGGGAGCACCAGGAAGGCAAACGGAAGGACAATAAAGAGCCACCACTCGGGAAGCGCCGACGTCATCAACTCCGGTATGGCGTAGGAGAACCCGAGGTTCGACATCGGGTCCAAGGTCGACAAGAAGTAGTGGAGGAAGCCGCTCATTGCGGGTCGCTTCGCCCCGCCTCGCCGAGAATTTTCACCAGATCCTGCTGCTCTTTGATTTCCACGGCCGACAAGGTGAACGGCGACTCCGAGCCGAGACCGGCGGCGATCCGACGGCACGTAGCCTCCGCCTGGCCCTGCTTCGTCTCCGGCAGAATCACGAGGTAAAGCGCATCGGTCAACTGCCCAACCAGGTCGACCTCCCGAAGTCGGCTGCGTAGACGGTTCAGCCACTGCGCCGGGGGACCGGACGGATTCGGATCGGCGGCGTTGCGCGCGTATTTGGCCAGGAGCACGGAAAATTTTGCGTTCAGCTGCCGCCTTCGCTTCAACTCGTGCTCAACGAACTCGAGGATGACCGGCCGCTTATAGACGCGCCCGTCCGTCGCGGCTTCTTCGTCGTCGTCAAAAAACGAGTTGCCGCGGACGGCGGATGCGCCGCGGGAAGTCAGGACGTAGGTGAAGACGACCGTGCTCACCAAATTCTCGGCGGGCATCCGCGCGTTGCACGCAAAGCAGACCGCCTCGACGGGCGGATTTTCGGAAATGACGCCGCATCCTCGACAAACGAACGCCCGGCCAAGACGATCGAACTCCGTGCCGGGATGTCGCATCACGCCATTGCATTTCGGGCATCGGTATCCGCCGTCGGCGACCGGCAGAAACTCAGATGGAATTCCGACGTAGCCGCATCGGAAATGATGCAGAAGTCCCTCGCTCGTCAGGTGGGCGCTTCGGCAACTTGGGCAGACCTCGCGCAGGTTGAGATGATGACTGCCACATCGGGGACACAGGCTGACCCTGTCGAAAAAGCGCGTTTCCAGATAGTTGCGCCTCACCAGATGGCTGAGGTCGTTTTCAACGTCCTCGCCGACAACGGCGTACGCGTAGCCATGCGTGGCGGAAGGCGCGGGGACTGGCGTGAGCGCGCCACCAGCGTCGCCGACCTGTCGCAGCAGGTCCAGGCGACGCTTCTCCCCGGGGTTGAGGGCGACGTCGGCGTCGGAGCTTTCTGCCATCGAACCCTCAGCTGCGCTGGGCGAGACTTGGTGCGACCAATTGCCACGCCCCCAGAATATTTCGACGAGCCCAGTCCCAGGAGTTCGTCGCCAGGGCCACGACGCGAGCCTCGCCCCAGCCGTCCCAATGCGACACCGAAAGCTGCGCCCAGGCGAACAGCTTGCCTTGTTGTTCCGGGTCCATATCGACAAAGTCGAGCCGCACCGGGGTGTACTGCGACCACATCTCTCGCTGCCAGAAGAAGCGCGTGAGCGACCCCGGAAGAGCTGAAAGCTCCGGGTAGAAATCCGTCACTTTGGCCTTTACCGCCTTGCTGACGCCGTCGACATGGATGTCGAACGTCTGGCCTCGAGCCAACCTCGGAACATCGCTCGGGCTGAAGAATACGACGGCATAGGTGTCGTTAGGGTTGAAGATGCTGAAGATCGGCGCCCGCGCCGCGATGACTTCGCCTTCCCTGGAGGTGCATTCCGTTACGACCCCGTCCTTTGCCGCCGTGATAAAGAAGTGGCCGGTCAGCTCGGGCGAGTTCTTGTAGCTCTCGATTCGTCTCTCGAGGATGCCGACGTTCGCCTCGGCCATCTTCTGGTCAGCGCGCTTGGTCTCGTAGACGAATTCGGCTGCGCGCTTTTCGGCGTCGGCGCGGTCGACGGCGGCTTTGGCCTGTTGCCAGACGAGATCCGCAACGAACTTTTGCTGCTTGAGTTCGTCCTCGGCTCGCAAGACCGCGACCTGTTGCTGCAGCAGAGCGTCCTGCGCATCGACCAGCTTATGGGCCGTCTCCGCCTCGCGATCTGAGATGTCGATTTCCGCCCGGGTCTGCGCCAGTTGCAGCTCGAGCTGCTGCACCTGCTGATCCGCCGTCTGCATGACGGCCTCGTTGACGAACTCAGCCAGACGCTGTCCACGGGTAACGTGGTCCAGGCACTTCACGAACAGCCGCTGCAGACGCGCCTGAACGATCGGAGAATGCGCGGTAAGCTCGCCGGCGACGATTCCGTTGCCTCGGATCCATAAACGGTCCGCAACGAGCCATGCGGCGACCGCCGCGCAAATCAAGATCAGAATCGAGCGCGGCCGGACCAACCACAGCCGTCGCTTTGCGACCCTCACTGTCACCGGCGGACGCAATAGGGTGCTCCTGTCGTACGGTCGTAGCTTCGACTGTTGAAACCGCATTCCAAACGATCTGTTCGATTATGCGTGAACTTCGCGCTGTTCGCCGACGCGTGGGCGGTCGCGCGCCAGCAGGGCGACGGCGTCGCGCGTGAACAGTCCATCTGCCAGCAGGAAGTCGTAGTCGACTTTGTGCCCGCCCGCTGCCCCTGCGGTCCGCGAACGGCTGTTGACAAAATTGTCGATCGGTTCCTGGGGATCGATATCGTACATGCGATAGTTGAAACCATCGATCCCAGCCAACAACAGGGCCGCAAATCCCAGGTAGGGATTGAACGCGACACCCGGAGAGAAGAATCTAACGCTCGGCGTCCTCGACCCCCGCGACGAAATCGAAACAAAGTCCGTCGCGCGCCGGGCGCGCTCGAGCAGCAAGCTCAAGCAAAGCGCGGGCGAACGGTCCTTCGGCGCAAGAATGTCGAGCAGCACGGGAGTGTGGTCAATCAGTCCCGCCATGTAATGCCGCATAATCGCGCTCGTGCCGGCATTGCCGTCGCCGGCGAAAAGCGGCCGCTCTCCGCGCCAGATGTTCTGGTGGACGCGCATGCTTTGCCCGGCGAATGGGAGCGCTTGCCTCCTCGACCCTTCGGTTGCATTGCGCTCGGCGATGCTCCGAACGACGTACGCGTAAATCATCAAGTTGTCGGCCGCCCGTGTCGGGGGAGCAGCAAACATCGTGATCTCCCCTTGCGCCGTGCTTGCGACCGCGGCGTGATTCTCGATCTCGACGCCCGTCTTCTTCAGCGTTTCAAGGACCTGCGGGCGCAACTGTTGCAGGAGGTCGGTGGGCTCCTCGCACCCTTGACATTCCAGTTCGACCTTGAAGCTTGCGACGCCCCCGATATGCGTCCTCTGCAAGTGAGCCTCAGCCCTCTGAAGGATTGAACGCGCATCAAGCGCGGAGCACGGACCCGCCGACGAGTCGCGGACGTTGGAGATCAGAACAAGCGTCGGCGCTTCGGCAAAGGGATCAAGGAAGGCGGACTCCAGATCCGGGACGACAAACGACCCGTCCCCCTGAGCCTCGCGAGACCATCCAACTTCAGATCCATCAATTCCGCCATACGTCTCAAAAGACTTCAGATCCAATGCGCGTGGCGGAACGAGAGAACTGCGCCATTCTCCCGAGATGTCCGTGAAACGGAAATCAATGAGCTGAATCCTGTCGTCTCGGATCTTGCGAACGACATCCGCCGGTGTATGAGAATATCCAACAGACTGTTCCCTCTCCCTGCACATTGACCCCACCCTTGCTTCTCCGGTTCCTACGGCGCCCGCGATTGCAACTTAGTGTACACGTATCTCTCCTTCTTAGACTTGCGGATGGAGATCCTGAGCTTGCCGCTGCGCTGAGCGTTTCCGCTTAGTGAGCCGACAGGCGGCGAAGGACCTCGACCGCGATGTCGGGGCGGAACTCCTTGGCGGCGGGAGAATAATCAGAGGGCTGCGGAATGTTGAACCAGTAGCCGTCGACGACGTCGCGCGTAGCGGCGATCGCGTTGAGAATATCGTCGGCGGTCGCCTGCTGCCCAATGGGCTCCGTACTGACGCCGGCAAGCACCAACACTTTGGGATTGGCCTGCCGAGCCTGCGCCGCGGCCTGCCGCACGAACGAGGCGTAGATCTCGGTGTCGCGCTCATACCGTTGCGCCTGAATATCGACCACGTCGGCGTAGCGAGCGGCATCGGCGGCAATCCCCAGCTGCAAATAGGTCTCATACAGCCGGTTGCGGTCCACGCCCGGGGCCATCACCGTCACCAGGTTCACCGCAGGCGCGGTGAGGAACAAATAACCCTTCAAGTGCGCAAGATCGGCTGCCTTTTTCAGGTAAGCGCCTGGATTTCGCTGCTCGTCCTCGGGTGTGAATCTCCATTTTTCGTAATCGTACATGATGCCCTTGACTTCGGGTCCGATCGATCCCGATTCCAGCGCGATCCGGATATCAGAAAAGCTCTTGCAGGAGAGCGCATGGACTGCGTTCCAGCTCTGCGGAACGCCATCCAGAGCGCGGCCCCACATGACAAAGGGCTGCGTATTGTCGAGCAGGCGCGACGCTTCCGCGTCCGCGGCCATGGCGGCGACGCCGGGTCCGTTAAACAGCCAGCGGAGCGGCTTGAGCGGGGACGCCTCGGCGCAACTCGATGAAAAGCCAAACAACCCGGTCACCAGAGCCGTAGCGGCGACACCGGCAGCCGCCGTCGACCAGACGGTTCTGATGCTCGGGGCCTCATTTCTGGCTCTGCTCATTGTCTTGTCGGAGCGGTTTGGGGAGGCGGATCGGATAACGCAGGACATCGAAATCTACCTCGAACACCTTCAGAAACAGCCGGTGCACGTCGGGGGGGACGCTGTGCCAGAGCTCCACGCTCGATCCCGTTTCATGATTTCGGCGGTGGGCCTGGGCAATGACGGTTTCGGGAGCGTCGATGCATTCGAGAACGTAGATGAGATCGCTGTGGAGCGCTTCCAATCGACCGACAAAGTCGAATTTGACGATCGAAAAGCAACCTTCGTAGTATTGTGGCCGCCAGTGCGAGTCCATCCCGGCCACGCATTGGCGCGACACCACGGTGACGAATTCGGCAAAGGTGATTGGGTCGGACAGCGCGACCCCTTGCGCCGCTGCAGAAAGCTTGATCTTCCGGACGATATGCGGGGCTACATTCACCATCAATTTGTCGTGATAGGCGCTCGCGAGCCTTGCATACGGGTTCCTGACAAAGACAAATTTGAATGTATCGGTGTGTCCTTCGAATATGTCCAGTTGCTCCGACAACGGCAGGTGGTTGGTGCCAGGAAAGCCATTGTATTCTTTTTGATGACGGTGCCACCAGTTGCTGTCGACCGGGAGACCTTCAACCTGAAGGAGGAGAGTCTTTATGGTCGTGCATGCGTTCTTTGGAATCGGTTGGTACAAGTACCTTCCGCCGCCTCCGTAATACATGTGGTGTCCGACCTTCTCCGGCGAAGAACAAAATTCGCGGGCAAAGTGGCTCCGCATCCCCCTTGGGACGCTGACCCGTAAGGATCGCGCCTCGAATGAGCTGTTCGGCAAAGCCGCGCCGGGGGATCCACCGACAACTCGAGAAATGATATCCTCAATCCCACCCCATAGATCAGACATGGCAACACCGCTTGTCATAAAGTCTAAACGGGGCCCAATCGGCCGCTCTCACCCGCAGAGGCTAGCGAGCAGTGCAGCATACCTAGTTAACGATTGTCAACAGGTGCGGAAGCCTTCGCAAGTCGAGGCACAGGAGCGGCTTCGCCGGCGTAGCAAAAAGGGCTGGCGGAATTTTCTCGAAGGTTCGCTTGGGGTCGAGAGCGGCCAACCCCAGTTGGTTCGGCAGGAGAGGTACCGGGTATCAGTTCTTGACCACTAGAGTAGGCGGGCTGCATGAGGGAGGCGCGAGCCTCCCGACGGCTGTGGAGGGACCGGGGCCGAAGCGAGGTCGGTCGTTCCCACGCGATCGCGGGATTCCCGACCGGACCCGCCGTCCGCGGGGAATGAGGCGAGAACCTCACCCCAAATGCTTTCGGAAGAACTCCAGCGTGCGCGTCCAGGCGAGCGCGGCGCTCGGTGCGTCAAAACTTTCCCGCTGGTCGCAGTTGAAGCCGTGGTCCGCGGGATAAATGTGGACCGGCACGTCCGGGTGGAGGGCGGCGAATTCGCGCACGCCCGCAATCGGGATGTGCTGATCCTTCTCGCCGAAATGCAGCATGGTCGGGACGCGCGGCTGCATGTCCTTGATCGCAAGAATCTGCCCGCCGTAGTATCCGACGGCGGCGCTCAGGCCCGCCAGCGTGCAGGCCGCCGCCCAGGCGATCGAACCGCCGAAACAGTAGCCGACGATGCCGACCTTGCCGCCCTCCTTGGCGACGTCGATGGCCGCGGCGACGTCGCGCATCGTCTGCTCCCGATCGATCTTGCCGACGACCGCGATGCCTCGCTCTCTCGATTCGGGGTCGTAGCCGACGTCGAATCCCTTTTCGACATGGTCGAACACCGCCGGCGCGATCGCGAGATAGCCGTCGACCGCGAAGCGGTCGGTCACGGCGCGGATATGGGCGTTGACGCCGAAAATCTCCTGGATGACGACGATGCCGCTGCGCGGGCGGCCTACCGGGTCGGCGCGCCAGCCTCGAATCGGCCCCGCGCCGTCAGGCTTCAGTTCAATCCAATGGCCCATAGGTTTCTCCCAGGTTTGAAACTCTTAACGCACGCGCCCCGAGCCGCGCTGCGCGATGGCGATGCCGCCGACGACGAGGATCAGCGCGACGACGTGATAGGCGGCGAAGGGCTCGCCGATGAGCGCGACCGCCATGATCGCCCCGAACACCGGTACCAGATTGACGAACACGCCCGCCCTCCCCGGCCCGATCAGCTCGACCCCGCGCATGAAGAAGATTTGCGCCGCGAACGCGGGGCCGAGCGCCACATAGACGAGCGCCAAAAGTCCCGCCGCGGTCGGCCAGACGAACCCCCCTGAAGCAATCTCCCAGATCATCAGCGGAATGGAGGTGATGAGGGCGGAGAACGCCATGGCGGCCAGCATGCTGAGGCCAGAGACGTTCGGTCGTTGGCGAAGGCCCACGGTGTAGCCGGCGTAGAGCACGGCCGCGACCACCATCATGACGTCGCCGCTGTTGAAGGCGAGCGCCACGAGCCGGTCGGGATCGCCCTGGGCGGCGATCGCGGCCACCCCGAGCATTGTGATTATCGCGCCGAGCGCCTGGAGCGCCGTGAACCTGAGGCCCAAAAAGAGCCGCGCGCCCAGAAGAACGAGCGCGGGAATCCCGCCCTGGATGATCGATAGGTTCAACGCGCTCGTGCGATGCGCCGCGACATAGAAGAGCGCGACGAAGGCGGTGTAGCCGGCCGCGCCCATCATCGCCAGATAAAACCAGCGTGCGCGCAAGGTCGGCCAGTCGCGGCGGAGCGACGGCCGCGCAGCGACGAGGATCGGAACGAGCGCCACCGCCCAGCGCATGCAGGTGAGCGTCATCGGCCCGATCTGGCCCACCGCCAGACGCCCGACGATCGAGTGTCCCGCCCAGATCAGCGTGGTCAGGACGAGCAGCAGGATCGGATTGGCCCAGGCGGAGCGGAGAAGCCCCGCTTGCGGAATTGTCGCGTCCGTCATGAAGGCCTTGGTCCGCGCGAAAGATGCTTCAGCCATCGCGCCCGGGGAGTGGGCGAGGGCCGAAGAAGGCGGAATGGGTAGCTTTGCCGGTCGCCGAAGGCAATGGCCCAAGCGAGGCCGCGTTCGATCGATCCGCCCGGCGCGCCCCGAGGCGGACGGCAGGCTCACGATGAATTGAACGCGTCTTTGCGTCTCTTCGTGTCCTTCGCGGTGAAATCTCTGGCGCCACGCAGGACACGAAGGGGCGAGACTCTGAACGTATCAGTAGCGCGCGACGACCGGCCCCGGCGCCGGGACGAGTTCCCCCAAGGTCCAGATCAGCCCGAGGCGAAAATCGCTCGAGGCGAGCGTGCCGCGCGACGAGACGGTCAGCGGAACGCCGTTGCACCCGGCGACGGCCAACGCGCCCCCCGCTCCCGCGATGCAGCGCAAGCCGGCGACCACAAGCGAGCCATAGTTCAGATAACGATAGCCGAGCTCGAGCTTGAGATTGGGCGCCAAGTCGTAATCGAGTCCCGCCATCGGGGCCCAGGCGAAGCTGGTTCTCGCGCCGCCGGAGAAGGAGCCGGCCGTGGCGCTGAGCGGACCGTTCATGGCATAGGCGAGGCCCCGGTCGGCGAAGCCGGACGCCTTGTTGTCGGCGAAACCGACGCCGGCCCCGACGAAGGCGGTGAAACCCCAATACGTTCCGAGGTCGGCGTAGCCGTTCAAGAGGCCGACGATGGAGGAGACGTCGGCGCGGTCGAAAACCGGTATTCCACTGGACCGCCGAAGGCGAGAGAGGCCGGGTCGGTCAGGCTCGAATGCGACCGAAGGCCGCCGCCCCGGTATTCGAGCGCGCCGTCCATGCGGAACCAGGCTTTGAACCGATAACCGGCGCCAGCGTCGATCATGCCGAAGGGCGGGGGAGTCGCGTCATGGGAGACCCAGGAGGCAGCCGGCGACAAGAGGCCGCTCGAAACGCCAGCCGCGACCGGATCGGGCGCGCTCGCCAGGCTCGGCTCCGCGACGGCGACGCCAAGCCCCATGTCTCCGCGCAGGTACCAGCCGCTGAATTCCTCGTCCGAGGTCGCCGGCACCGGCAAGGTCGGCGCGGGCGGCAAGTCGACAGCCTCGGCCATTCTGCCGCTCGCAACGGCGACGGCAAGAGCTTGCAATCTGGCCATTACAGCCTTTGGTCCGGGGCGCGCCCGACGTTAGGTCGCGCAAGCTGAAAAGCCCGGGAAAACCTGTCATGGACCGCTTAACGGGGGCTTAACGTTAACGTTTGACTTCACCGAACGGGGGACGGGGCCAATTCCGCTTCGCGAAGCGTTCACGCCGCCCGCCGCGCCGGCGCGCCGACGGTCATCCGGATGGCCTCGGCGAGCGCTTTGGCCTCTTCGGTCGCGCGGCCTGGCGCGTGAATGAGGCCCATGCGCGTCATCGGCAGTTCGGGCAGGCCCTCTTCGGCGCCTAGAATGCGCAGGCCCTCGCCGACCATTGAGGCCGGCAGCGTAGTCACGGCGAGGCCGGCGCGCACGACCGTGCCGATGGCGCTGTAGTTCTTGGAAAAGAAGAGCCCGCGAGCGGCGCGCGACGCCGCGTTGAGCGCATTGTCCGCCTCGCGCCGCCAGAGGCAGGTGGTCGCGCCGAGCGCGAGCGGAATGGGCGCCCCATCCTCGACCCGAAAGCGCTCGGCGGCGGCCCAGACGAGCGGCTGCTCGCGCAGGAGTTCGAATCCCCTGAGGCCCGGATGATCGGTCACCAGCGCGAGTTCGAGCGCGCCGGCCGAAACCTGCTGGGCGAGTTCGGGCGAGCCCTCGCAAACGACCGACACTTCGACAAGCGGATGCCGGCGATTGAAACGGCTCAGAATCTCGGCGAGGAACGATTCCGCGTAGTCGTCCGGAATGCCGAGCCGCACGGCGCCGCGCAGCCCTTTTCGCGACAGCGCCGCGACCGCGCCCGCCTCGGCCTGGATTATCCGCCGGGCGAAGTCGACCAGGCTCTCGCCCTCGACGGTGAGCCGCGCTCCCCGACCCTGTTTGACGAACAGGGCGCAGCCGAGCTGCTCCTCGAGCCGCCGGACATGCATCGAGACGGCCGACTGGGTCTTGTGCACGCGCTCGGCCGCCTTGGTGAACGAGCCCGAATCGACGATGGCCAGGAAGGAACGCAATTGGTCAGTGTCGAGCATGGTCATTCATCCGAATCTGTGATCGATTACTTTAAAAACATTCGTTGGACCGATCAATAGTCCCGTAGTAAATTAGCAGTGTTCCGAAATCGAGTCGTTTTCGCCGGCGTCGCGCCGGACGCCGCACGGTATTTCATGTCTCTCGGAGAGAAACGATGATGTCTTCCCTCGCCCGCCGGGCCTCGCAGGGAGCAGCCGCGCTCAAGCGCGCGCTCTCCTGGCCTGCGCGCATCAGCGCGGAGCGCAGAGCGATGAGACAGCTCGCGCGCATGTCGGATTTCGAACTGCGCGACATCGGCCTCGTCCGGCAGGATATCGTCGACGCCGCCGCGCTTCGACCCGAAGCCGATCCGTCCGCGATGCTGGCGCGACGGCGCGCCGTGCGTGAGCGCTCCGCCTCTGGACGGACGGATTTGGCGGCCTAAGGGAAACGCGGTCGGGCCTCCCCAAAGGCGGCAAAACGGTCTACGAAGCCAGACCTTGAACGCCGAACCGGAGAAACCCATGACCGCGCAACCGGCCGCCGCAGGCGTCCATGTCCACGCCAATCCGAGCCCGCGGCAGGCGGAAATCCTCACCGACGAGGCGCTTGCGTTCGTCGCCGACCTGCATCGCCGCTGCAACGCCCGGCGCCTCGAGCTGCTCGCGCGGCGAATGGAGCGACAGAAGCTGTTCGACGCCGGGCAGTTGCCGCATTTTCTGACCGAAACCAAAGCCGTCCGCGACGGCGACTGGAAGGTTGCGCCGATTCCGGCCGACCTCATGGACCGCCGGGTCGAGATCACCGGACCGGTCGACCGCAAGATGATCGTCAACGCGCTAAATTCCGGCGCCAAGGTGTTCATGGGCGACTTCGAAGACGCCTCCTCGCCGATGTTCGCCAACATGATCGACGGCCAGGCGAACCTCAAAGACCGCTGGGCCGGAAGGATCGACTTCACCGACCCTGCGACCGGCAAGGCCTACGCGCTCAAAAGCAACCCTGCGGTGCTGATGGTGCGCCCGCGCGGCTGGCATCTGCCGGAGCGGCATGTGACGGTCGACGGCCGGGAAACATCCGGCGCGCTGTTCGACTTCGGCCTCTACGTCTTTCACTGCGCCAGGACCCAGATGGCTCGAGGCGCGACGCCCGCCTTCTATCTGCCGAAGCTGGAAAGCCACCTCGAAGCGCGCCTCTGGAACGAGGTCTTCTCACACGCGGAAGCCGCGCTCGGCGTTCCGAACGGCTCGTTGAAGGCGACGGTGCTGATCGAAACGCTGCCGGCGGCGTTCGAGATGGATGAAATTCTCTATGAGCTCCGCGATCATATCGTGGGCCTAAACTGCGGCCGCTGGGACTACATCTTCTCCTTCATCAAACGGCTCGGCAAGAACCCGGCCTTCCTCACGCCCGACCGTTCCGTGATGACGATGGACCATGCGTTCCTTAACGCCTATTCGCTCCAGCTCATCAAGACCTGTCACCGCCGCGGCGCCTTCGCCATGGGCGGCATGGCGGCGCAGATCCCGGTCAAGGGCGATGCGCGCGCTAACGAAGCCGCCTTCGCCAAGGTGCGGGCCGACAAGGAGCGCGAGGCGGGGAACGGCCACGACGGGACCTGGGTCGCCCATCCCGACCTCGTCCCGGTCGCCATGGAGGTGTTCGACCGGCTGATGCCGCAGCCGAACCAGCTCTCCGTCCTGCGCGAGGACGTCCATGTGACGGCCGCCGATCTCGTCAAGATGCACGAGGGACAGCGGACGGAGGAAGGCCTGCGCGTGAACATCCGCGTCGGCGTGCAATATATCGAGGCTTGGCTGCGCGGGCGCGGGGCCGTGCCGATCTACAATCTGATGGAGGACGCCGCGACGGCCGAAATCTCGCGGGCCCAGGTCTGGCAATGGATTCACCTCGGGGCGAAGCTCGACGATGGCCGCGAGGTCACCCCCGATATGTTCAGGACCGCGCTCGCCGGCGAAATGGAGCGCGTGAAGGGCGAGGTCGGCGCCGCGGCGTTCGAGGGGGGGCGCCTCCCCGAGGCGATCCGGCTCTTCTCCGACATGTCGCTCGCCGACCAGTTCGAAGAGTTCCTGACCCTGCCGGCCTATCGGCTGATCGACTGAGGCTGGCGTGCGTCCTTGTAACCGCGCGCGATGAGCGCGGCTGACGCGGCCACCGGCCGCGTCTAGAGACGCGCCGGCCGCGGCCCGGCGAGCCCGATTGACTCGCGCGGCCGGCCCATCTATAGCCTGACCCGCTCCAGCGCGGCGGCGACGCCGCGCTTTTGGTTTTGCGGGCCTCGCGCGTTTCGAAGCCTCATATGAAGAGCGTTCGCTCGCGGCTCCCCGGGAACCGCGATTCGGGTCCACTGCAAAGAAGCCGGCCGCGCGGGATCCCCGTGCAACGAGCCAGGCGGAACACGGGAAAGAACGATGTTCGCAGTCATCAAGACCGGCGGCAAGCAATACACGGTCGCCGCCGACAAACAGATCACGATCATGTCGCTCCCGGGCGAAGCCGGCTCGCAGGTGGTGTTCAACGAGGTGCTCGCGCTGTTCGACGGCGAAACCAATCGGGTCGGCGCCCCGCATGTCGCGGGCGCGAGCGTCGTCGGCGAAATCGTCGAGCAGACGCGTGGGCCGAAGGTGATCGCGTTCAAGAAGCGCCGGCGGAAGAATTCCAAGCGCAAGCGCGGCCACAGGCAGGATCTGACGGTGGTCAAAATCACCGGCATCCGGGCGGGCGCCTGACGGATTTGCGGCCGGCGGGCGATTCCCACGCAACGCCGCTTGCACTATATACAGGATACAGGGATCAATCACGCGTCTTCGCGGCGCAAAGCGGTTTTGGAGCAAGGATCATGGCTCACAAGAAGGCAGGCGGTTCGTCGCGCAACGGCCGCGATTCGGACGGCCGGCGTCTCGGCGTGAAGAAGTTCGGTGGCGAGCGCGTCGTCGGCGGCAACATTCTCGTGCGTCAGCGCGGCACGAAATTCCACGCCGGGCGCAACGTCGGCATGGGCACGGACCATACGCTGTTCGCCACCGCCGCCGGCGAGGTCGCCTTCGAGATTAAAGGTGACGGCCGACAATACGTCAGCGTACGCGTATCAAGCGCGGCAGAATAAGGCGGGGTCAATCGACGAGAACCCCGCTTCGGCGACCAGCCCCGCGGACGTTCTCGAAACTTAACAGTGAAGCTTCGAGATGAGAGTGAAAGGCGAGATGCCCTTTCATCCGTCCGGTAAGCCAGGCTTACGAAGGGGAAGCGGCCGCCGCGTCTTCTTCGTTGTCTAAGCCCCCACGTAGGGCGCCGGTTGGAGCTTTCATGTTTCGCGATCTTGCCAGAGATGACGTGTTCCGCCTCGAGACGCCGCGGCTTTGGCTGCGCTGGCCGCGTTCGTCCGACGACGCGGCGATTCATCGCTTCTGCAGCCTGTGGGAAGTCGCGCGTTTCACCGCGCGCATCCCCCACCCTTACCCGCCGGGGTCGGCCGAGCGATTTATCTACGCGGCGCGGGAAGCCAACGCTTCGGGGCGAGACCTGACGCTGGTGCTCGCGCCCAAGAAGGGCAGGCGCGAGGTCATGGGTTCGATCAGCCTCGAATCGCGCGGCGCCGACCGCCTGACGCTCGGGTTCGCCCTCGCTCCCGAATACTGGAACAAGGGCCTCGCGACCGAGGCGGCGCGCGCGATGGTCAAGGCTGGCTTCGGCCTGACCTCGGCGGTTGAGATCCTCGCCAGCGCCTCGGTCGACAACCCCGAATCCCGCCGGGTGCTGGAGAAGTGCGGCTTCGAGATCGTCTCGACCGGACCGAAGGGTGCGCCGGCGCGCGGCGGGTTGGTCGAGAGCCACAACTTCCGTCTGACCCGCAGGGCTTGGGCGGAGGCGATGGCTCTGCGGCGCGAGGAGCTTGTGCTCAAAGCGGCTCATTCGGACGAGCGGACATGAAATTCCTCGATCGGGCCCGCGTCTATGTTCGCTCCGGCGACGGGGGCGCGGGCTGCGTCTCGTTCAGGCGCGAAAAATTCATCGAGTTCGGCGGCCCGGACGGCGGCGACGGGGGGCGAGGCGGCGACGTCGTCGTCGAATGCGCCGGCGGCCTCAACACGCTCATCGACTTCCGCTACCAGCAGCACTTCAAGGCCAAGACCGGCATGCACGGGATGGGCAAGAACCGCGCCGGCGGCCGCGGCGACGACGCCGTGCTGAAGGTTCCGGTCGGCACCCAGGTCATCGACGAAGACAGCGGAGCGATGCTCGCCGACCTCACGCAAGAGGGAAAGCGCGTCGTCGTGGCTCAGGGCGGCAACGGCGGCTTCGGCAACGCCCATTTCACCACCTCGACCAACCGCGCGCCGCGCCGCGCCAATCCCGGCCAGCCGGGGATCGAGCGCACGCTGATCCTGCGTCTCAAGCTGATCGCCGACGCGGGGCTCGTCGGGTTGCCCAACGCCGGCAAGTCGACATTCCAGGCCGCGGTCTCGGCCGCCAAGCCCAAGATCGCCGACTATCCGTTCACCACCCTTCATCCAAGCCTCGGCGTCGTGAGCGTCCACGAACGCGAGTTCGTCCTCGCAGACATCCCCGGCCTAATCGAGGGCGCGCATCAGGGCCACGGCCTCGGCGACCGCTTCCTCGGCCATGTCGAACGCTGCGGCGCGCTGGTGCATCTCGTTGACGCGACGGGCGCCAACGCTGGCGCTGACTACCGCACGGTCCGGCGGGAGCTCGCCGCCTATGGCGAAGGCCTCGAGGACAAGGCCGAGATCGTCTGCCTGTCGAAGGTCGACGCCGTCGACGAGGAGAGTCTGGCGAAGCAGCTCGAACGGCTCAAGCGGGCGGTCCGCGCCTACGGCCCGCCGCTCGCCAACGGCGCCAAACGGGCGAAGCCGCTGCCGCTCTCCACCGCGGCGCGGCGCGGCGTCACCGACGTGCTGCGCGCTACGATGGCCACGATCGAGGCGAGGCGCGAGGCGACGGCGGCGTTCCCCCTCGCCAGCTCGCCGCGATCCGGTTGGGAGGAAGGACCGGGCGAGTAGCGCGCGAGTTTACCCTTCTCCCCTTGCGGGAGAAGGTGGCGCGTTGTTCGGACCGGATAGATAGGTGACGGAACGGACCGGAAAGATGGGTGACAGTTCTCTGTCGGCTGGGAGGACCAGCCGATGCCCTGGCGA
>Ga0074044_10002025_pt1 | contig 17898 bp, 9 predicted proteins | sample BogForMeECP23OM1_FD_94443 | JGI IMG/M metagenome (GOLD analysis project Ga0074044, IMG submission 94443) | Bog forest soil microbial communities from Calvert Island, British Columbia, Canada - Bog Forest MetaG ECP23OM1 | ecosystem: Environmental > Terrestrial > Soil > Wetlands ...
CACGCGCACCTGGGAGAGCTCCCGGAAGAGATCGCCGCCCACGCCGGCTCGCTTCTCCCCAGGCTCTGCCGCGCCGTCAAGGCCGCCACGGGCGCCGAGGGGCTCAACGTGATCATCAACAACGGCTCCGTCACCGGCCAGACCATCGATCATTGCCACTGGCACATCGTCCCCCGCTTCGCCAACGATTCGATCCGCTGGCCGTGGCCGCAAGGAAAATACTGCGGCGATGAGTTGAGCCAGTTGAGATCACGCATCGAGCGGGAACTCGAGAATACCGTTCGCGCGGAATGAGAGAACTGCCAATGAACTTGCTCATCGAGGTCGAGCGCGAGGACGATCGCCGGTGGATCGCGGAGATTCCAGAGCTCCCTGGAGTGATGGTTTACGGGCAGACTCGAGAAGAGGCGATATTCCGAGTCCAGGCTCTTGCCCTGAGAGTGATCGCAGACCGGCTGGAGAATGGTGAAATGGCCCCCGCCATCGACCAGATTTTCTCGGTGACGGTGTGAGCCAGTGGCGAGCGGTCAAGGCACGGCAGGTCTTCTCCGCGCTACTGAAAATCGGCTGGAGCCTGAAACGCCAGACCGGCGGCTCCCATCGAGTTCTCTCCCAGCCTGGCAATCCTGATTTCGTCTTCGCCTTTCACGACAACGATGAGATCGGCCCCCGCATGCTGGCGAGGATCGCCAAGCGAACGGGGTTGAAGCCCGGGGATTTGTGAGGTGCAAGGGTAAAACCCTTGGCCCAATCACGATCCTTTCGTCTGCGGCCGGGTGTAAGCCAATGCCAGAAGCGCATAGGCGGTCACCAGGTTCGGATCGCCCTCCATGAAACGATCGGCGGGGTTCACCCAACTGCCGTCGGCCTGCTGCCGTTTCGCCAGGGCCGCGACCAGCTCGGCGCGCCAGTCGTGCGACACTCCCGCGGCATCCGTGATCGTCGGCGTCTCGAGCACCGACATCGTCTTGGCGAACGTGTGATAGTAGTAATACAGCCCCTGTTGCCCCAGCCCCAGGTTCTCCTCCAGAGAGTAATGGCGGGTGATGTACGTGAGGGCCGCCTTGACCCGGGGATCCTCACGCGCGAGCCCCGCGTAGATCATGCTCTTGAGCCCGGCGTAGGTCATACTGGCGTAGGAACGGAGACCGCCGTTGGCCTCCTTGCCGGCGATGCTGCTGCCGCCTTGTGCCGCAGTGTAGATGAACCCGCCGTCATTGATCTTTCCCGCCCAGGCCTGATCGTTGAACTCGCTCTTCAGATTCTGGCATCGGGACACGAAGACCAGCGCTTTCTGCAAGTTCGGATCATCGGCCGGCAGCCCGGTGTCGCGCAGGGCTTCCATGAAGAAGGCGGTGTTGGATAGATCGGGCCGGCTATTGCTGCCGCCGTAGCCCGCCCCGCCGTAAAACGCGTCGTCGCGCGGCTTCCCTTCGCTTTCGTCCCACTGCATGGACTTGAGGAAATCTTGCCCGGCCTTGATCACCCGGTTATAGCGCCCGTTGACGTTGGCCTGCTGGAACGCCACCAGGGCGATCGAGGTCGAGTAATTGGCATGAGGGGCCTCGGATAGCCCGCCCTTGGCACCGATGAAGCCTTCGAGGTACTTGAAGGCGCGGGTCACCATGGGATCGCCCGGAGGAACCTGTCCCGAGCGGAGCAAGGCCGTGACCACCAGTGCCGTGATTCCCGGCTCCTGGGTTGACCAGCCCCCCTTGGCGTCCTGCCGCGGCCGCAGGAACTTCACGGCGCGGTCGATTGTCGGCCCGACCAGGGCCACCCCAGACTCCTGCCGGCCCCACGAAGACGCTGGACGCCAGCCCAGGTAAGCCATCGATCCCAGCCCGACCAGGCTTCGGTCAAGGAAACGCCGACGCGATGTCTTTTCGGGATTCATTTTCAACCCTTTCTCCGTAGTACTCGTCTGCGTGTTTGCCGAGATTCTACCATTATCCATTATAGCGGCCCGACCGCCTCGGGATGAGAGCCTTCAGGCAGCCTGGCATCGCCAGGACCAGGCGAAAGACTCGGGGCGTTTTCCAGGGTTGCCGCACCTGTATACCGATGAGAGTCCGCCTGCAACGGTTCACCGAACGATGTCTTCTGCTGGTCGAGAACCAAGCCGCCCGGAGATGGAGCATCCGGTCGAGGAAGATCATCTGTCGAGAGAACCTCGTCAAGCAGCCGGGCAAACTCGGCGTTCTCATACCGATTCGTCCCCGAGACCCGTTCTTGCCGCGTGGCGTAGTTCTCTTCATGCTTGCCGCAAGACGGCTGCTCGCCCCTCTGCTTGCCGCGCCAAGGTTCCACCTCCCCATCGCATTCCGCCGATCGTCTTGCCGAACAAGAGGTAGTGTAACGAGAGAGGAAAACCGTTCCGAATTTCTTTGGACATTGACCCAGGGACAGAGCAGGTCAACGCACGAAAACTGAGAAAGCTAGGAAATATGGTGAACCTGACTTGGGCTAAACATGGGATAATTTTGCGAGGATAAAATCGCAGTGCCGTCAGATTGCCGGTGACAAGGCGGCGAATCCCCGTATGATTCGCCGCCAGTCAGCCGACGGAGTACCGCGGGACCGAGGGAGGTGCCGCGCGCAGCAGAAGTTCGCCCAAGGAGGGGAGATGCGGAGCCTCGAACCAGCCCACCACCTCCGCTCCCCGCGAGTAGCCGTGGCCCGGATGGTCTGGCCGCTGGTCATGGCTTTGCCGGTGGTACTCAGTGGCTGCGCCTCGATCGTGATCCACGATCGGCCAGTCTTCGACAGCACTTCGCTGGAATCCCCATCCAGTACCACGCCACCTCCCGCCGAGGCGCTTGCGCTCGTCCAGGCTGGCGTGGCACTCGACAAGAAACATCCCGAATGGGCGATCACGTACTACCGCGATGCTGCCCTGAAGGCGTTGCCGTACGTCCAGAGCGAGGAATTCTCGCCACGGCTTGATATCGATACCGCCACGGGAGCCCAGGGAATTTACCGGCGGGCCATCGAGTACACGCTGGAGACGACCCATCGACAGGCGATGGTCGAGGGCATTTCCTGGACCGAGTTCCTGGCAAGGGCGGGGATCGGCGTGCGGGGGAGGGTGGGGCTGTATGAAGCGGCGCGGTGGGAAGAGGCCTTGCCGACCCGCCGATTCGAAGTCCAGGGTTTCCGCCATCAGGTCGGCCGGGGGGGTGTCGGTGCGCCGGTGGTCGTGTTCCTCACCCGATCCGGAAAGTGGGGTGAGCCCGCGACCGAGACGACCGGAGCGCTGACGGAGCCCTGCGAGGCCCATTTCCCGAAAACACTCTACCGCGCGGCCTCGGCGACTCTGAGGCCGGGAACCAGTCCCGGCGAACCGCTGGCAGTCCTCGAGCTGCACGACCCGGTGCTCCACCCCGCGATGAACTGGCGCGCAGAATCGAACGCCCCCGCCCTGCCACTTGCTTACGACATGACCGTCCCTCTGGCCCGCCAGTTCCACGTCGCCAACTTGAATCTGCTGGGTGCACTCGGTGTCCTCTTCCCCTCGGAGTACGACGGCAGGACCGGGGTCTACCTGCTCGACCCCTATGAGCCGGGAAAGATCCCCGTGGTTTTCGTGCACGGACTCATGTCCAGTCCCGAGGCCTGGGACAACGCCATGAACGACCTGCGCGGAGATCCCGAGCTACGAAAGCGCTATCAATTCTGGATGTTCTTCTACTCGACGGGTAATCCGATCCTGGCGTCTGGGGCGCGATTCCGCAAGTCGCTGAGCGACCTGCGTACCCAGCTCGATCCCGAGGGCAAGGACCCGGCCTTCGACCGGATGGTCCTGATCGGTCACAGCATGGGCGGGCTGCTCTCGCGGCTGGCGATCGCCAGCAGCGGCCAGACTCTCTGGAACACTGCCTCCAAGGTCCCACCCGAGCAGATCGAGATGGATCCCCAGTTGAAGGACCTGATGATGCAGGCCTTGATATTCGAGCCGGTACCCATGGTCAGCAGGGTGGTCTTCGTCTCGACGCCGCATCGCGGCAGCCCGCTGGGAGACGAGCTCGTGGGGCGGCTGGCCTCGAAGATGATCCGAGTTCCCAACGATATCTTGCAGATCCGCAAAACCCTGGCCCAGTACAATGGCCAGGTGAAGAACTCGGAAGCCTTCCGGGGCACCCGCTACGCGACCAGCGTGGCACAACTGGGTATGGGCAATCCCGTGCTCCAATCGATCAACCAGTTGCCGTTGAGCGAGGCGGTCCCCTATCACTCGATCATCGGTTACAACGGCAAGGAGCCGCTGCCCGCGGGGGGCGATGGCGTTGTCCCCTACACGAGCGCTCACGTCGATGGAGCGCTCTCCGAGCTGATCGTTTCGAGCGACCACTCCGCCGAGGAGACCGACGCAGCCATCGTGGAGATGAGGCGGATTCTCACGTTCCACTACAACGAATACGCGCTCCAGCGGCAGGCACTGGCCCGGGGCGAGAAGCCGCCAGTCCGGATCACGCGCCCGCCAGGCCAGACTCCCGTCCGCTATGCGCTCACGCCTCCACCCGAGCAACCCGGCAACCACCGCGTCGCCGCCAAGACGGCTCCCCCTGATCTCCGGATCATCCGGTAAATCGGGAAGAACCAGTCCAGGTTCTAAATTCGTTGAGCTTCCTCACGACTGGAGCCGATAAAAGAGGAAGATACCACGTCTTGCCAGTATTACCCCGGCAAAGAAGTAGGTCAGGCTTTCTAGCCTGACAAGGCTCAGAGTCAGGCTGGAAAGCCTGACCTACAATGCGTTTCTTTCGTGCCGGGGTCTGTCCCGGAACACGGAGAAGGAGTTTCCGTTCCATGCGCAAGCGACACATTGCGACTCCCCGGCTGGAATCGATGGAAGATCGAGTGGTCCCAAGCATACTCGGAATCAACGTGTCGCCATCGGTCACGGCCGATTTTCACAAACTGGGCAATGATATAAGTAGCTATGCCAATGACTTCAAGAACTACATCGAGTCCTTGAACCAGCATCGGACTGGCCAGTCCGTGCAGACCACATGGGCGACCAGCCACACCGGCTCTCATAAAACCAGCAATACCCTGTTCGGTATTCCCTGGCTTAAGATCTGAGCTCGACTCCTTGGCTCCGTAGCAAACACGAACTCCCGTTGACCGATCTCTCGGAAACCGGTACAAGCCCCGGTCAGGGGCCATATCCGCGCCGGTCCGGCCAAGAGCAAGCCAGGCCGGCTCATTCGCCGCCAGGACGAGAAGGTCGCGTCAGCACCTGATCCGCGGATCACGCGTAACGCAGGGCCCCTGCCCGGGGATCCAGGTCCAAAAGGAGTCAGGTCATCGTGAGAACGTCTTCCTGGTCAGTGATCGTCGGACTTTCCATCCTCCTGCCAGTTTGTCTGTCCCATCCGGCCCGAGCCCAGAAAGACCCCGAAGCCACTGTCGGGAAATCGCTCCAGGTTCTCAGCGAGATCACCCGCAATCCCAAAACGGGGATGCCCCGCATGGTACTGCGCAAAGCGCAGGGGATCGCGATCATTCCAGACATGTTCAAGATGAGCTTCATCTTCGGCGCCCGGTTCGGCCGCGGAGTACTGGTGGTCCGCCAGCCGGATGGCGCCTGGAGCAACCCTGTCTTCATTCAGCTCCTGGGAGGAAGCTTCGGAGCCCAGGCTGGCGCCCAGTCGACGGACCTGGTCTTGGTCTTCCAGAGCCAGAAGGGTCTGGATCGGTTCCTCAAGGGCAAGGGCAAGCTCACGCTGGGTGTGGATGCCGCGGCCGCGGCCGGGCCTGTTGGCAAACGGTTCGAGGCCAGCACCGACGCGGGACTTCAGGCGGAGATCCTCTCCTATTCCAACACCCACGGCATCTTCGCGGGCGTCTCGGCCGAGGGGGGCACGCTCCAGATCGACGGGAGAGCCAACACACTCTATTACCACCAGCCCGTATCCCCCGCCGCGATCCTCGCGATCAACAGCCCGCTGGCCGTTCCGCCCTCCACCGTCTCGCTCCAGCAACTGCTCGCCGAGAAAACCGTCTGGCCCGAGCGCGTCGTCAAAGCCGGCCGGCCCAGGAAACAACCGGTGATCGTCGACGACGAGACGACCTTCTTCGATGACCAGGACGGCATCGAGATTGACGGAGCGATTCGCCGGGACACTCTTCCCGACGCCGCCTCACCGCAACCGCGCGCTCCCGTTCGTCGCGAGATCAAGCCGCAAGCCAAGCCTTCCAGGGCCGACGACCTCGACGCCATTCCACCGCCCACCAGCCGAAAGAAAACGCCGGGGCAGGCCAGACCCCAGCGCCCCAACGACGAAGACCTGCCCGAAGCCATGCCGGGGCCCGCTCCTTCCAGGGCCAAGCAAGAGCGCAAGCCGCTACCATCGAAGCCCGAGGATGACGACGACCTGCCGGATCTTGCACCTCCGGGAACCTCCTGAGGCGTGGGGCGTGAGGCGTGAGGCGTGAGGTGCGGGGCACGACTTCGGAACGCGCGGCAGGGGCCGCCCACTTTGCGGCGCCAACGTCAGTTTCTAGACGATCCACTTCACCAGTACTGGACGGGCGTCCGGTCTAGATTAGTCCGGGTTTTCAAATTTCGTCCGCAGTCGATGGCCACGCCGAATCCCCTGCTGATTTGTCATAAACTCTGACCTGGCAATGGCAAACACCGCACAATCGGCTCAGTTCTGACACTGCACCGTCAGTTTCCCCTCTCTCCCTTGGATGCACTGGCTCGGAAGCGCGAAGGGAGCGTGAAGGGGCCACTTGCTCTATGGCACAAAGTAAATGCGGTTGGCCCATTTCACCCAAGGGGTTCTTGGCGGGGGCAACGCCCGGGGGCAGGGCCGTGCTTCCGTGATGCCGGACCCGGTTCGAAGGCAAAGCCCTCGGCGCCGCGGGCCACTATCATCTTGCCCCACGCCCCACGGTCGCCGGGGTTCGCCGTCGCGGCCGCGCGCCGAGCCGGGTACAGAACTCCCCCGCTCGGCAAGGCCCAACATGCTACGAAATGCTACGTTTTTCCGGCTCTTTCCAGATTTCGAAAAAACTGGTTTCGCCGCAAAGTCTTAGTTCAAAAGGTGTTCCGGCTATTTGTCTCTTAGCGTGCATTGGCGGAGTTTTTGACGCAACTACTTGAAGTAAAACGGGTTCCGCCACAAACGCCTACGTAGCTTGTTCTCTCAAAAGTCGCCATTTTACCCCTTTTCCCTGGCATTTTACCCCGATTTCGCCCACATATCAGCGTTGAGACATGAGTGAGCCTTCCGCTTCTCCATCAACAGTGGGGAACGAGGTTGGCCCACAATGTCCGCCACTATTCTGCTCCAAACGACTCGCGCTCCAAGCCCCACACGCGCAGGGCTGGTGTCTGTCACCGACCGTCGAATTGTCAAAGATCGATGGGACCCGATCTCGACGAGCGGCCCCACTTTTTCAGTATGACACCAAACCGGGCGGTCCGTTCCTACAAATCAAACATTTTCCTCCCCGCTCGCCGCTGCCCAACCGTTGACCATTCTCTCGTGTGGCTGGGAGCACTCAACACCAGTGGCACCAGGCATGCCTGCCGGATGGCCAGCGGCTGGAATGCCCGCGCTCCTTGCCTCGAACCACTTAGACTTCTCTCAATCGTTCCACAAGTTGAGCCCCTTGCCCCAAATCTGTCGCTCTTAACTCCTCGACTCTCCATGGTGGGTCGGCCTCTCTCAACCGACGTCGGATGAAGCGGTCTCGTCGATATCGATCCCCGGTGTGGAACGCGGCTCCGTCGATGTAGATCGCAAGACGTCTCTCCGGGACGGCGAAATCGGCCACCGAGATCGGGGCGCGGAAGCGGCCATCCACTTTCTGGCACCAAGGAAACGTGGGTGGCCGCTTTCGCCCCCTAATTAGGTGCTTGGACTTCCCACCCATGGCTTGACTATCCCTATTGTCGTAGACTGAGAAATCAGGTGATGGATGCCTCCAAACCCAAGGGTCTGGGCGAAGTGAGCTGGCCCCTGAGCCTGCTACAGGAATGCGATCGGCGACCAGGGCTGCAATGACCGAGCTCGGCCTGATGCTGATAACCCGAGGAGAGGTGCGCAATCGCAGGGCGAGATCATCGTGGCACCGTGGGTGGCAAGCCCGCCCGGTTCGGAGGTTCGCGTGGACGTGTCGAAGGCGACCGCCATTCCCAACTATGCCGACGGGATTGTGCGGGAACCTTCTCGGATAGTCGGGCAAGTTGAGGACGTTTCCGGATGGAACAAGAGCGGGAGCCTTGATTTCGCTCGCACCTGGTTCACGGGGTCGCTTCATCGTCCCAAGCGGAACCTATACCTTTCATTGACCGCCGAAGTCTGGAAGAATGATCAAGCTCGAGGAACTTCAGCCAGGTGCAGCGATACGGGGGATCATTCCCGACGCGATAGTGGTCGTCGTCAGCGTGCAATGGTTCGGCTCCGAGGCCCTCGAGCTCACCTACAAGACCCCCACCGGCAAGGTGGCGAACGAGCTCCTCTATCGCCACGATGAACCTCGGCTCGAGCTCGTGGAGCAAGGCCGGCCGTGGGGTTTTGATGGCGACGGTGCGTTGTTCCGACTCGTCTCCGAGGCGCAGCGCATCCGCCTGGCGCACCTCTTTGACCCCGTGCTGGCGGTCCACACCTCCGTCGTGGACCCGTTGCCGCACCAGATCACAGCCGTCTACGAGTCCATGCTGCCGCGGCAGCCGCTACGCTTCCTGCTCGCTGACGACGCGGGCTCCGGCAAGACCATCATGGCAGGCCTGTTCATCAAGGAGCTGATCGTTCGTGGCGACCTGCAGCGGTGCCTGATCGTCTGCCCGGGCAGCCTGGCCGAGCAGTGGCAGGACGAGCTCTACCGCCGCTTCCACCTGCCGTTCGAGATCCTCACCAACGACAAGCTCGAGGCCGCCCGCACCGGCAACTGGTTTCTGGAAACCAACCTGGTCATCGCCCGTCTCGACAAGCTCTCGCGCAACGAGGATGTGCAGCAGAAACTCCAGGCGCCCGATGCCCGCTGGGACCTTGTGGTCTGCGACGAGGCCCACAAGATGTCGGCCACCGTGTTCGGCGGCGAGATCAAGTACACCAAGCGTTACCGGCTCGGGCAATTGCTGTCCACTCTCACGCGGCATTTCCTGCTGATGACGGCGACGCCGCACAACGGCAAGGAGGCGGACTTTCAGCTCTTCATGGCGCTGCTCGACGGGGACCGGTTCGAGGGCCGCTTTCGCGACGGGGTCCACGTAGCCGACGTCTCGGACCTGATGCGCCGGATGGTCAAGGAGAACCTGCTCAAGTTCGACGGCACACCGTTGTTCCCGGAGCGAATTGCCTACACCGTCCCCTACAAGCTCTCGGAGGCCGAGGCCCACCTCTACAAGGCGGTCACCGAGTACGTTCGCGAGGAATTTAACCGGGCTGAGGCTCTCGAGAACGACAAGCGGGCGGGGACTGTGGGCTTTGCGCTCACCATCCTGCAACGGCGTCTCGCCTCCTCGCCTGAGGCGATCTTCCAGTCGTTGCGCCGCCGTCGTGAACGGCTCGAGAGCCGGCTCCGCGAGCTGGAGGTGCTCCAGCGCGGGGGCCAGGCCACGCCCGTCGTGGCGCCCGCCTTCCCCGCTCTCGACGTCGAGGACGTCGAGGACCTTGAAGAAGCGCCGGACAATGAAGTCGAGGCCGCGGAGGAGGAAATCCTCGACCAGGCCACCGCGGCGCGATCCATGGCCGAGCTCAAGAGCGAAATCGAAACATTGAAAGGTCTGGGATCGCTCGCTCTGGCTGTGCGACACAGTGGCACGGACACCAAGTGGCGCGAGCTGGCGAGCCTCCTCGGGGCGATCTTCACCACGGCCACTGTCCAGGATAGCACAGCCACGGCGTCCCTGCCGAAACACGAGGGCGAGGTCCCGCCGCCGACGCCCTCGCCGCACCAGAAGCTCGTCGTCTTCACCGAGCATCGGGACACCCTGAACTACCTGGAGGCCCGAATCACGACACTGCTGGGCCGCAAGGAGGCCGTGGTGATCATCCACGGTTCCTTGGGCCGCGAGGAGCGGTTGAACGCACAGGAATCGTTCAAGCACGACCCCGCCGTACGCGTGCTGCTCGCCACGGACGCCGCGGGTGAGGGTATCAACCTCCAGCGGGCTCACCTCATGGTCAATTACGACCTACCGTGGAATCCCAACCGCCTCGAGCAGCGGTTCGGCCGCATCCACCGGATCGGCCAGACCGAGGTGTGCCACCTGTGGAACCTGGTGGCGGAAGAAACGCGCGAAGGCGATGTGTATCGCAAGCTGCTGGACAAGCTCGAGGAGTCGCGCAAGGCGCTCGGCGGCCAGGTGTTCGACGTGCTCGGTAAGCTTCAGTTCGAGGGGCGATCCCTCCGCGAGCTGCTCATCGAGGCGATCCGGTACGGGGATCAGCCCGAGGTGCGGGCCCGCTTGAAGACGGTGCTCGATCTCGCGCTCGACCGCGACCGGCTGCGGGACCTGCTGGAAGAACGGGCGCTCGCCCACGACGCCATGGACGCCAGCCGGGTCCAGCGCATCCGGGAAGACATGGAGCGGGCCGAGGCCCGCCGCCTCCAGCCCCACTATATCGAGTCCTTCTTCCACGAGGCGTTCAGGCTTCTGGGCGGCTCGGTCAGGCAGCGTGAGCCACGCCGCTACGAGGTCACCCACGTCCCAGCCCCGGTGCGCAACCGAGACCGCCTGATCGGCATTGGTGAGCCGGTGCTCCCCCGCTACGAGCGCATTGCCTTCGAGAAGGACCTGGTGGCGCCGCATGGCCAGCCCCTGGCCGCCTTCGTCTGCCCGGGCCATCCTCTGCTCGACTCGGTCATCGACCTCACTCTCGAACGTCACCGCGACCTGCTCAAGCGTGGCACGGTGCTGGTTGACGGACGCGACCCAGGAACACGACCCCGGGTGCTGTTCTACATCGAGCATGCGATCCAGGACGCGAGCCTCACCCGCTCGGGCGAACGTCGCGTCATCTCCAAGCGTATGCTCTACGTCGAGCTCGACGCCGACGGGACGACCCGCCACCTCCACTACGCGCCGTACCTCGACTACCGGCCGCTGGCCAAGGGCGAACCCGGCGTGGAGGCGATCCTCGACCGGCCCGAGTGCGCATGGATCAACCGCGAGATCGAGCAGAAGGCGCAGGGCTACGCGGTCGCCCAGGTCGTGCCGGAGCACCTCAGGGAGGTGCGGGGCGGCAGGCTCAAGCTCATCGCCAAGACCGAAGTCGCGGTCAAGGACCGGCTGACCAAAGAGATCACCTACTGGGACCACCGGGCCGAGCAGCTCAAGCTCCAAGAACAGGCCGGCCGGCCCAACGCGAAGCTCAACTCGGGCGAGGCGCGCAAGCGGGCCGATAACCTCCAGGGACGGCTCCAGAAGCGGCTGGAGGACCTGAAGCTCGAAGCCCAGATCTCGCCGCTGCCGCCGGTGGTGCTCGGCGGGCTGCTGGTGGTGCCTGCGGGCCTGCTCGCGGCCATGACGGGTCGGACAGCGGCGCCGACAGCTCCCGTTGATACGCAAGTCAGCGCCGCACGCGCACGAGCCATCGTCATGGGGATCGAACGCAGTCTCGGCTTCGAGCCGACCGACCGCGAATTCGAGAAGCTCGGCTACGACGTCGAGAGCCGCGTCCCCGGGACGGGCAAGCTGCGCTTCATCGAGGTCAAGGGTCGTGTCACCGGCGCGGACACGATCACCGTGACCCGCAACGAGATCCTCTACTCCTTCAACAAGCCCGAGGGCTTCATTCTTGCCATTGTGGAGTTCCTCGACGGCGACTCGCATCGCGTCCACTACATCCGCCAGCCCTTCCAGCGCGAGCCGGACTTCGCGGTAACGAGCGTGAACTATAACCTGGCCGACTTGATCGCGCGTGCAGAGGTGCCACGATGAGAGGCCCACCGTGCTACTTCGAGGCGATCCGCGAACAGGCGTCCAGGCGATGGGATCAGCTTGAAGCAGATCCCGAACTCGCAGCTCCCTGGCACCTCCTCTTCAAGCAGATACAGAGTCCCCGCCATGTCCTGTCGGAGCTCCTGCAGAATGCCGATGATGCCGGGGCGACGGAGGCCGCGGTCTCGATCGAGGATGGGACTTTCGTCTTCCGCCACAACGGCCATGACTTCACCGAAGCGCACTTCGCATCGCTCTGTCGTTTTGGCTACTCGAACAAGCGAGCACTTCATACCATCGGCTTCCGCGGTGTTGGGTTCAAATGCACATTCAGCTTGGGGGACCAGGTCGAACTATTCACCCCGACTCTTGCGGTGGCATTCGACCGCGCCAGGTTCACCGAACCCAAGTGGATCGACCGGTTATCCGGCCGCCAAGCCGACACATTGGTCCGGGTAACGATGAAGGATCCCCATCGAGGGCGAGAGATCGAGAAGAATCTCGGCGAATGGCTTCAGAATCCGGTTTCGCTCCTATTCTTCAAGAGCCTTCGCAGCTTGAGGGTCTGCGGACAGCCGATCAATTGGAGGAGCATGGGCCCGGGACCCGTTCCTCATACCGAATGGATGTCGCGGCACGATGATGGCCATGATCCGCTGCTGATCGTGAGGTCCGAGGCTGAGCAATTTCCCGAGGAGGCCGTACGGGAAATCCGAGAAGAGCGTCTCCTCCGCACTGATGAAGAGAGAGACTTCCCGCCTTGCCAGGTGGAGCTTGTGCTCAATGAGAAGGGGCAACTCTACGTCGTGCTGCCTACCGGAGTCGAATCCGAGCTTCCGTTCGCTTGTAACGCCCCGTTCATCCAAGATCCAGCTCGCGTGAAGATCAAGGACCCCGAGACTTCGCCGACCAACAGGTGGCTCCTGAAGCGTGCGGGAGCACTCGCGGCCTCGACGATGCTCTTGTGGCTGGAGCAGAAGGACAGCAGTCTCGCCGATCGGGCACAGGCTTACGAACTCGTGCCCGACGTTGATTCCGAAGATCATTCGATCGCAGGTACGTGCGGCTCGATCGTCGAGGATGAGTTCAAGGAGGCCCTCGAGGACCGGAGAATCCTGCTTATCAGTGCTGGCGATCTCAAACGAGCCGGGCAGAGCGTCATCCTCCCCGATGCAGTGCATGAGGTCTGGCCAGGGAGTCGGAGCCTCTTGCTTCTCGACCCTCAAAAACGTCCCTCGCTTTCTCCCCACGTTTCAGAGGCGGATCGCCAGAAACTCGTACGCTGGGGCGTCGTCAAGGAACTCAGCAAGCGAGAGATCTTCGATTCTCTGCAAACCGTCCGGATGCCAAGCCCGAAAACCTGGACGAAGTTGCTGATCCTCTGGTCGTACGTCGGCGACGCTCGTTGGCACCCCCCCTTCGTGCCTGTAAGACCGAGCCTCTGCATCGTTCCCGTAAATGGTCGAGACGAGCTCTTCTCCGGGGACGAGACTGTCCGCTTCTCGGAGAATCGGCTTCTTCAATCCGAAGCTGACTGGAACTTCCTGGCATCGCATCTCTTGGTGCTCGACCAACACTGGCCGCTCTTTCTCGCAAAACAAGGTCGGGTAGCAGAATCAAACGGCGATGAGGAAACCAGCGAGAGAGTCGAAACCGCGATCCGTGTGCTTGGCAAGGTCGAGCTCAAGAAAGCGAGCGACGTGAGCTCTGTCATCGACCGAGTCGCCGGGGCGATTCTCGACGAGGCGCACCCTAAAGCAGCGACTTTCAAACGGCTGGCCCAGATTGCGGCGAAGCTTGATGTCGTCGTTGGAGACTCCTTCCGCTACATGACACGTGACCGTCAAATCCGAACGGAAGACGACGTGTTGCTCTACGATGCCGACGGGAATCTGGAGTCCCTCTTGCCTGAGGAATGGGTGAAAGGTCACGTGCTGCACGGGTCGTACGCGAACTCGTTCGATTCTTGTACACAAGATGAGTGGAACCGCTGGGTGCTGTCGGGACGGGCCGGCCTGTCCAGTTTTGTGCCACTGAGTAAGAAACGGAAAGATGTGTGCACAGAGGACGATCTTCAGAGGGAGCTCGTTGAGCGTGGGAGCGACCTACCAGATAGCTATCCATTCACGACCAACTCCTTCGTGCTCGAGGACTGGGACTTCGACGAGCGGTTCTGGGAGCATTGGACCGATCTCGCTCGTGCGGATGACGGGTTCTGGGGACGGCTGGTCGAGCGCGTCCTGGCACAGCCAGCTTCGTACTGGTCAGAGACATCGAGTGCGAATGTTCTTCAGAAGTCGTTCTCCGGCGCGACCAGGTCGATCACGAACGAGTTAGTTCTTTCCGGATGGATCCTCAAGCTCCGCTCACTGCGCTGTTTGCCCGACACACGCGGCTTCTATCGAGTCCCATCCGACTTGCTTCGGCGCACACCTGAGACGGAACCTCTCCTCGACGTCGAACCGTTTATCCATGGTCGGCTCGATACGGAAGCCACGCGGCCGCTCCTCGAACTGCTCGGCGTCCGTGATGTGCCGACAGGTCCTGGTCGAATCCTCCAGTGCCTTCGAGCTCTCGCGAAGGCCGAAATGCCACCTGCCCACGAAGTTCAGAAATGGTATGAGCGGCTCGATCAGTTGTTGACGTCCTGTTCGAGCGAGGAGTTCGCCGAAGTAATACGGGCGTTCCACGACGAGAAGATCGTCTTCACACACGAGGCGGGCTGGGTCAGTGCATCCGGAGCATTTCTGTCCGCGGATGAAGAGGATGCGCCAGGTGCGGCGCTGGTCTTCGCGCCGGTCCGAGACCTGATGCTCTGGCGCAAGGTCGGGATCGCCGAGCGACCTTCGGTCGACCTCGTCATTCGATGGCTCAAATTGCTGCCGTCGGGCGGTCTGCTTTCACCGGACGACGCCAGGCGCGTCCGTACCTTGACGAGCCGCCATCCGTTCCGGATTCATGCCGAGTGCGGGCATTGGCTGAACCTCGCGCGCCAGTGGGTACCGGTCGACTCTCTCGAATACTCCTTGACCATGCAGTCGCTCGTGGAATGGGGCCATCTGTACGAGAGCGTGAAGCAAAGGACAGCCGACCTGCTGCGCCTGCCAGGTGAGATCACGATGAGCTCACCGTTCTCCGATTGGCCGCTCCTTGCGGATCAAATCGAGGAGCATCTGACCGGCCTTCGCACGAACTCAAGTCCTCCTGAACGACTGCCCTGGCTGAATGCACTGGGGGCGGGCTTGCGACGTGTTATTCTCGGAGAGGAAACTCAAACGTCGCGGATTCGTAGGCTGGCAGCCGACCTGGAGGAGACAGTCGGTCGAAGCTCACCAGAGCTCGAGGTGATCCCCTATCTCGATGGCGCGCCAGCGGGAACCCCGAGATCCGCTGAGGTTGTCTGGTTGGACAAGGTTCTCTACATCAAGCGACTCGCGAACGCGAGGCTCGCGCGCCTCGTTCCCGATCGGCTGGGGCTTATCTTCGCAAGTCCCGAGATCACGGCGGCACTTAGCTATTGCTACGGCCGATCGACCGCGGAGGTCACCGAGTATCTCGAAGAGAACTTCGAGCTCGAACCTGTCGAGTTTATCGAAAGAGTCCCGGTAGATGGCCTGGGCCAGGGGGACGCGACCAGCGCACAGGCCGGCGGTGACGTTTGCTTGTCTCTGACCGGGTCATTTGTTGGAGCGGAATCGAGGCGCGATCGCAAGCACGGCGAGGGTGACCCACCAGAGCTCGACGAGTTGGATTCGACCTTCGGGTCGGACTCGGGTGGGAGTACAGTAAGGACCGACCCTGCCGAGCCGGCTCCGCCGCCTGTCAGCTCTCGGTTGCGACCGGCTCGGGAGCCAATCATCGAGCGATACGCTCGCAGCCGGGGGTTCGAGAAGGAGGAAGAGGGCCGGTTCCGCCGAACCGACGGGAGCGTACTAGGAAGGTTTCCAGGCGAACTATTCCCTTGGGTAGAGCACAACACGTCGGGCGAAACGGTTCGTCACTACTGGCTGAAGGAACTGTGCCTGGAGCGTGAACCACTGGAGCTCGACGTCGAGATCTGGGGCATGATTCGCAAGTTTCCGGAGTCGCATGCACTGGTGTTGGCGAATCCCGAGGGAGAGCCGTTCGAATTCCCGGGCACCCTCCTATGCGAGTTGATCGCGGATCAGAGACTTCGTGTGTACCCCGCCACCTATCGGCTCGTCTTGCACATGGACGGTCATGAATAGCCTTAAGAAGAAGCTCATCGAAGTCGCCCTGCCGCTGGATGCGATCAACAAAGCGTCCGCCCGCGAGAAGTCGATCCGGCACGGACACCCGAGCACGCTGCATTTGTGGTGGGCAAGGCGGCCGCTGGCGGCGGCGCGGGCGGTGATCTTCGCGCAGATGGTGGACGATCCGTCGGCGCACCCGGACCTGTTCCCGACCGAGAAGGCGCAGGAGAAGGAGCGACAGCGGCTGTTCCGCATCATCGAAGACCTGGTGCTGTGGGAAAACACCACCAACGAGAAGGTCCTGCAGCAAGCCCGGGACGAAATCTGGCAGAGCTGGCGTTACACCTGCGTCGCGAACGCAGGCCACCCACGCGCCAAGGAGCTGTTCGACCGCCACAAGCTGCCTGCCTTCCACGACCCTTTCGCGGGTGGCGGGTCAATCCCGCTCGAGGCGCAACGGCTCGGGCTCGAAGCCTACGCCAGCGACCTGAACCCGGTCGCCGTGCTGATCAACAAGGCGATGATCGAGATCCCGCCCAGGTTCGCGGGGAAGCCGCCGGTGAACCCGGATGCGACGCGTGATCGGCGGCTCTTGAAGCAGTCGTGGAAGGGGGCGGAGGGGCTGGCCGAGGACGTCCGCTATTACGGCAAGTGGATGCGCGATGAGGCCGAGAAGCGCATCGGACACCTTTACCCCAAGATCGCGATCACGGCCGAGATGGCGAAGGATCGGCCGGACCTGAAACCTTATGTAGGCGAGAAGCTCACCGTCATCGCTTGGCTCTGGGCGCGCACGGTCAAGAGCCCGAACCCGGCGTTTGCGCACGTCGACGTGCCGCTCACCTCCACCTTCATGCTCTGCACCAAGCCGGGCAAGGAGACCTATGTCGAGCCGGTGATCGAGAATGTCGGCTACCGGTTCACGGTGAAACTGGGAAAGCCTACGAATGCGGAGGCGTCGAAGAACGGCACAAAGGTCGCGCGCGGAGCGAATTTCAAGTGCTTGATGTCGGGCGCGCCGATTGTGGGCGATTACATCAAGGCTGAGGGAATGGCTGGACGCCTGCACGCCCGGCTCATGGCTATTGTCGTCGAGGGTGAGAGGGGACGAACCTACCTTACGCCCAATACGAAGCTTGAACGCATAGCGGACGGCGCTGATCCATTTTGGAGACCCGACCAAGCTATTGCCTATGACCCACACTCGGGTGCGACATATTGTGTCCTTTATGGGCTTACTAGATTCAGTGACCTGTTCACCAACCGCCAACTTGTGGCCCTAACCACCTTCTCTGACTTAGCTCAGGAGGTGCGCGTAAAGGTTGAACGTGACGCACTGGCCACAGGACTGCCTGGAGATGGCAAGGGGCTGAGCTCCGGTGGAACTGGTGCACCGGGCTATGCCGATGCTGTTGGAGTATATCTGGCGTTTGCGCAGAGTCGCATCTCGCAATACTGGTCGAGCCTCACAAGTTGGCATAGTAAAGGGGAGAAGTTACAGCCTGTCTTTGGTCGTCAAGCCATTCCGATGATTTGGGATTTCTCAGAAGGCAATCCACTTTCCGATTCAACGGGGAATTTCCAGAGCTCAGTTGATTGGATTGAGAAGTGCGTTCAGGCTTTTCCGTGCAACGGAAGTGCGAGCGCTCAGGCCGCCGAGTAGCCGTTCACCGGTGTTGTGTATTCCCGACCAAGGATGTAGCATAGCCCATCATGAGACCCAAGGCACGGAAGTCTTGCCCGAACTGTCGGCGCTTGCAGACGAAGTTGGACGCCCAA
>Ga0074044_10002026_pt1 | contig 17879 bp, 21 predicted proteins | sample BogForMeECP23OM1_FD_94443 | JGI IMG/M metagenome (GOLD analysis project Ga0074044, IMG submission 94443) | Bog forest soil microbial communities from Calvert Island, British Columbia, Canada - Bog Forest MetaG ECP23OM1 | ecosystem: Environmental > Terrestrial > Soil > Wetlands ...
CACAGCGATACCGGCGAGGATGGAATTGAACAGATTGAAGGCCCCGACCGCGCCGACGCAGACGAAGTAGAACAGCGTGCGCTCCACGCCCAAGTAGGTGAGAGGCTTATGCAGACTTTTGAACACTCGATTTGTGCGGCGCTTCTCAGGTGTTTTTTCTGGCATAAGCCAACTCGATTAAAGTGACGCGGTACGGGGTAAGGGGTAGAGGATGGTTGGGAAGTTGCTACCAATGAGAAGCAACTACAGCCTACTTCCCGACTTCGCGATCTCGTTGACCCAGTCGATCAAAGCTTGCTTCTCGATTCTCAGCATTTTCTTGTGCAATCGGATTACTGGTAGCGGAATACGGCTGCTCGCCTGAGTGCGTCTCCGAGATAGTTCATAAATACTTCTGGTCGGACATTTCAGAAATGCTGCCGCTTCTTGCGGTGTCAAAAGTTCCACTGTGTCCCTCCCTACCCGGAGGCGAGAGTCTACCACATGCTTGAATTGCGGCGATGGGCAGATTGGTTTTCGGTACTATTACCGATGCGTACCTACGACGATTGGGGAAGCGGGGGAAGACAATCCATGACTGGACAGGACATCGACATCAACGATCTTCGTCCCGATCTCCGCCGCTTTTATAAGGCTGACGGGTTCCTGACGGTCGATCATCCCCTTTTGCGAACAAACTCTAAAAATGCAACGAAGATCAATGAGCTTTACGAACAGCGACTCACTCTCGCTAGTCAATATTTTCGAGAAAAGAAATGGCTTGACCTACTCAATCTTTTCGCAACAATCAGGATGAGCGTTGGAAAGAAAAGCCTGACATCAATTCGTCATCAAAACTGCACATCCAGACACACGAATATTTGCATTAGAAGTCGCTGCTGACGCGGGCACAAAACTGGGCACAGTGCACAAGCTTCGACGCAAGCGCAGACCCACCTAGCTCCTGACGGTGTCCTCGCTGATGCCACTCGCGGACCCAGAGAGCGCGGGCATCAGTTTTTTCTAGGCCCTCCGCTTATGCTTTGGGACGACGAAGGGACCAATAACGGTAGTGAGGTACGGTACATTGAGTGCTCGACAACTTTTTTAAGTTGTTCGGATCATGCTCACGGATGTTCCATCAGAGTCGGCCATCTTCGTAAAGCAAATCTTGTAGAACTGGCCGAAATTGGGGATTGATGGTCCAGTAGGTATGGAGCACGCCCCCCCCGTGATTCGTCTCTATGCCGCACCACACCTTGCTGCATCGCAATTGCTAGCTGCTCCTGTTGGCGTTCTTGTGGAATTTGAAGTACTACGATTTCTCGACCCACTTCGATGCGTTCGTGAATCATTAACTGGCGCAAGACGTGCCTGCCTTCAAGGGTCATCTGTTGGTCGATCAATTGTCGGACGATGCGCTCCAAGTCTTCTGTGTAGGGCTTGCGGCCTAGCTGTGCAACACGCTCTTTCAACGCAGCTATCTCGACATCCTTTTCATCCCTGACAGACTCGACTTCCGTGTGCTCCTTCCGCCATGTTCGATAAAATGCCCACGTCAGGAAGCAGCCGGTAACTGCAACGTAACACCATCGCGGAATCGGTACTTGCCAGAGTCCCTGCGCAAAACCCATCGCAGTAAGCAAGAGCGAGCCCGTCATCAATGTCTTGAACTCTCTGCGAACGGCATTAAGCCAGCGCCAGAACATGCTGGCATTATACGAAAGGACTTTACGCAAGAACCGACCAGGAAGAGCGTGCTGAGCTGCTGAGCATGTCGAGCGTGCAACCCAACCCGCCGAGGCGGTCGCCGCAAGGACAGCGGCTCCGCAAGAAACCTTTCATACGGGTTCCAGCGCGTTATGAGCAAGGAACGAGATAGCAAGGAGTAATCATGACGAGGGGATACCCCCACCGTTAACCGTTGGCCGCTTTTGAAGTGATCACCGAGGTCTGAGGGCAATTCGAAGCCGAATCCTCTTTTCCGCCCACACTTTGCGAAACGGAACGTCCTCCCTGATCTTGGCGTCTTGGCGCGAATCACGCGCAGATAATTCTCGCCCAGGACTCTTCCTCACGTCGCGCTCAGCATATCCACATTCCAGCAGCCTCCATCCCCACGAAAGCCTGTTCTTCGCAATAGACGGCCCAGCGACGTTTCTTACGGGGATAGACCTGGGATAAGATTGTCCTTTATCGGCTGTTGGCGCCGATTTATAAGGGAGCCATTTTCAGCCGGCTTCTAGGTGAGAACTCAGGCGGACAGCGACAATTCGAGTTGCTTTGCTTGGAGGGGCTGGGGAGTACATTTCCGGAGGAACGAGCGGACAAATTCGTTGACCAGCCGCGAATCGTCACTTGCCCTCATGATCACAGACGTTTCGAAGCGCAATGACGTATCGGAGAGCGGTTTTACTACGACACCGTCAGCATGAAAACTTCTGGCCGTGGATTCCGTGAATATCGCGACGCCAACACGCTCCCGGACTAGGTTGATGGCCTGCTGTGCCGTAATGATATCGTGAGCATGGTTGGGCACAATAGACTCACGTCGCGCGGCATCCATGATCGACTCATGCACAGATGGATGAACCCGTTTCGCAAACAGAATCCACTCGTCCTTTGCCAGATCCTGGAGAAGCAGGCGTTCTTTCGGGGCAGCCGGATGGGACTCTGGAAGCGCGGCGTAGAGCGGAGCCGGAGCAAATGGCACAGCCGTGATCTGGGCATCGTGCGGTGGCGCCGTCACGAGGGCGAGGTTTGCTTCGCCTGCAAGGACGCTTTGGACCGACTCCATTGCAAACTGAGTCATTAGTCGAATTCGTAGTCTCGGATATAGAGGAAGCCGGATTGCAAGCATTGCGGAAATCCAATCGTCATTTGCATAGGGTGAGTGTCCAATCGTTAAGATGCTCTCGGACCCGTCGTATGCAGCACGACCGAGATGAACTGCCCGCTCTGCATGCTGGACCGCAGCGCGAGCCTCTTCGACGAAGATACGCCCGGCGTTCGTGAGTTCCACCAGCCGTCGCTTGTCGCGATTGAAAAGGTGAAAGCGGAGATCTTTTTCGAGGTCCGCAATCTTTCTGCTGAGTGCAGGCTGGCTGATGCGCAATCTGTCCGCTGCCCGTGTGAAGTTAAGTTCCTCAGCTAAGACAATGACTGCGTGTAGGTTATGCAGCTCAACGTTGGGGAACATGGTCCAACCCCTTTCCCGAAAAGGCGGGGATCCGTAATTGCCCTTCAGCTCTTCGGCCAACAATGACCGCGTGCAAGTGACGCACTTCAACGTTGGGGAACGACGGCAAAAATCCGTTAATGCCCCCTATCTAGTAAAGGAACCGGCAAAGAGAAAAAGTATCAAAAACGATTTGTTTTTTTGCTGGCGCTGGCCAGACACTGTGGCCGGCAATTCCTACGGGCGTCACAGTCTGGGTTCCGTCCGAGGAAGGAAATCCGGAGGGGGCCGGCTGTCGGCAGGCACTATCAATTCAGGCCGAACTCCCCAGTCCGGAATCCCCTTATTTAGGTAAAGGAACCACAAAACGAAAAAAGTAAGAAGAGATCTTGCGACATTTTCCGTAGCCTTGAAGTGAACAACTGTGACTCATCACGAGCCGATCAAAGTCTGCTCAAAGTCTGCTCAAAGTCTGCTTGACACGATTTCGTTCCGGTGTCACTCTATGCGGAATCCGGCCCAGCCGACACGTGGGCAGGGATTTGTGAGGGCTTCCCCGGTGCCTTGTGACGATCCCAGCCCAGACTGGATAATCTCCAGTTATTCATCAGCAAGCATGTCTGGCGTCAGCGGCCAAGAGCAACTGTCGCACTCGGCTCGCCGCGTTTGGCCCTATGTGCGTCGCTATGTGAGTCGAGAACTCGGCCCTCAGCGACGCGACCCTGAGAATGCAACTCTGGCTGCCGAAGTGTGGGAGGATGTACTGCAGTCGATTGCCCGTAGTCTCGGACGACTCAGAGTTTCTTTTGCAGAAATCGGCAACATGGACGCGTATTTGATCGGGGCCTTTCGTCACCGGTTCAATCGGATCCGAAGACTGCAAAAGAGGCGTGAATGGACGATCCAACTGGTTGCCACGGCGGCGGAGCTTGATGCCCTAGCCGCCAAGCGCGGCCTATATACGGTAATCGATTTCGAACGATGGATTCTCGCTAAAGAGGTTTTTGCGGTTATGGACCGATGGACGAGACGAGTTTGGACGGCTCGCCAGTATGGCTATTCATGGAACGAGATTGCCGGGTGCCTTAACAAGGCGGAAGGTTCCGTCAAAATGAGATTCAAATATAAGTTGACCAGGCTTCGCGTTCAGCTTGGGGGCTAGAACAGCTTCTGGGCAAACGGACGGGAAAGTTCCCCCTGCGAATCGACTTTACTTGTGACAAAAATCGAGCGAGTCAATCTCTGACAGATCAAAAACAGTTCGGAAAAGAAGAAAGGCGAATTCTTGACGTCCTGTCGCAAGGACTGGCTACCGAGTTCCCAAATCCCAATCGAGTGGGTTGCCCAGGTTCCGCGATTCTCGAAGGCATAGCTTCGCACAAGGTCCCACTCTCTAAAGCCGAAAAATGGCTCGATCACTTCGGGTCCTGCAGTCCATGCTTCCAGGAATTTACAGCGATCCGGAAAAAACTGCGAAAGCGTCGTTGGTTTAGGCTGGGGGGAGGCCTAGCGGTCGTGCTTGTGGCGCTTGCTTTGTGGTTTGCCTTGCGCTCGCACTACGGAGTTATCAATAATCAGACCGCAATCCTTGATCTTCGCGGCTATTCAGTCGCACGGGGCGAACAGCCCCCGAACCAGCTTCCGCTTGAGCTGGGCCGGAGCACCCGGCATCTGGTCCTGTATTTGCCGATTGGGAGTAAGGAGGGAAGCTACGATACTGTGCTACTGAACGAAACGGGAAGCGAGCTCTTGCACGGAAGTGGAACGGCGCAGATTGAAAACCATGTCGTGGTTTTGAGGACTGACATCGATCCTGCCGGTGTGCCAGCGGGTGTGTATTTCCTTGGTCTACGACAGCATGGTCTGGATTGGACACGATTTCCTGTCCATGTATTCTGACGTGGATCAAAGGATCAAAGAGGTCGCGATAGCGAGAAGCGCCCAATGGGCATCGAAGCCGAAAATCACAAAGAAGCGTTAAGCACTGTTCTTCGAGTTTCATCGAATTGAGCCGATACCTCGGACGAGAAGCTCGCAGGACGTACCTGTTCACATTGCAACCCGAAAACGCCTGGCCGCGAAGAGGCTGAGAAGTCGCACTCCAGTCTGATCTGTCTCGATCGAGCGTCGTTCAAGAGCGAGGTGGGAGAGAAGAACATGGTCCTGTCTCTAGAGGACGCTGTCACCATACTGAGCAAGTGGAAGCACGACTCTGCTCATATCCTCGTAGTCTCTGAAAGCCCTTTCCAACAGTCCCGTCGGGGTATCCTTGAGCAAGGCATCGATTGGGCCATAAGCCTGGAGGGGAAAGTGTCGAAGGTCTCAGTTAATCCTGATACAAAAGGGAAAAAAGCTGGAACGGTTGTGTTTGAAGGGCCCGGCGGTACTTTGTCGCTCTCCATTGGCGGTTGTTCCTTTGTGTACGAAGAACCACGGGAAGCCAAGCCAGTTGTACGAGAAGAAGCTGAGTCTACGACCGTCTCGGCACTTTCTGTGTTCTTTCCGTCAAACGAGGTTTTTGTATTCTACGAATTGCGGGAACCTTCACTGAAAGCCGGCCTTCCCGGGTGGAGTACGATTTGATCCAGCTTCCGGCCAGGCGCCGGGACTAAGATGCGCAGATCAGTACGGGTGCAGCAATCTGCTCAGAATCTCAAGTAGGCAACCCCTTCGACAATCACGATGAGCACAATGTTCACGAAAAAGTGTCTGGGGTTTTCGCAGTATAATAGCGGAATCGGGAGCCGCCCTTCGTCCCCGGAGGTTCTGCCATGTACATTCTTGTTCCGTGGCCGTGGAAGCCAGTCGTTCTCGTATGGGGATTGCTGAGCGGGATGATATTTGTTGGTTTCGTTGCATCGTCGCTGCTTCAAGGAAAGGACCCGTTCGCGCCAGGTGCGACCATCGCACAGCCTTCAGCCATGAAAGCTGGTGCTGCTCAAGCGGGGCAACAATCTAAGCACTCCAACAAAGTGGCTCGGACTCCAAGTCAGTGAGACCTCGGGAGCTCTTTGAGGAATAGTCAAGACCTGTGGATTGGCGTGCCACGATGAGGTGGCAAGATCAGTTGCAGGAAGGGGACGAAGGTTGTCAGAGCGATCAGGAACCCTCGCTGACGATCCGTTCAGTGGTCGGCACCCAACCAGTCACGAACGGCGGACGGGACTGCCCTGGGATGCGTCGTACCACGACGGCCCTGCGCCTTGGGATATTGGCCAGCCGCAGCCAGCAATAGTGCGTTTGGCATCCGAAGGCGGATTCGCCGGAGCGGTGCTCGATGCGGGCTGCGGGACCGGCGAGAACGCTCTTCACGTCGCCTCGCTGGGATTGTCGGTTCTGGGCGTTGACGTGGCTGAGACGGCACTGGCGATCGCCCGAGAGAAGGCCGACGACCGTGGGATCGAGGTTGAGTTCGCTGCGGCTGACGCGTTACAGCTGGAGCGTTTGGGGCGCAGGTTTGAGACGGTGCTGGACTGCGGACTGTTCCACACCTTTGACGGCGACGAGCGACCAGGATACGTGGCGAGTCTAGCGTCGGTGACCGAACACAATGGAACCCTGTATGTGTTGTGCTTCAGTGACGATGGCCCCGATACTGGCCCGCACCCCATCAGTCAGGAAGAGCTGAGAGCGGCGTTCAACCCCAGCAATGGATGGAATGTCGCCGCCATCGAACCGGACCGGATTCAGACGAGATACCACGACGACGGCGCACCGGCTTGGTTCGCGACAATCAAACGGATCTAGACTGCGGAACTGGTCGACCCGGTGAGCGATGGGGCGAAAAAAGAAACAAGAGATGATCGAGGGAACAGGCAGATCCCCAATTCGCGAGCAGCTACTCGCGAAGCTGAGGAAACCAGAACGCAATTCAACGCGTTTCGAAGTTCCGCGATTACGCGGCTTTCGCTACTTCAATGGCAGTTTCGAGCTGTGTATCCCTTCCTTCTCTCAAAGCGTCTCGGGAGAGGTCGATGGCAAACTTAGGGACGATACCGTTGTTCTCCAGCATCCGTCCATTCCATGTCAGATAGGCGGCAACCGGTAAGCCAAGAATGTACCCATGGCCAACCTTGTAAGCGCTCCCGCTCAGGAGACGGCCAGGCGTCTTCGTTCCCACGATGGTTGCGAGATTATTTTCCTCCGCGAAAGCTGCGACCATCTCGCCCGCGCTCGCGGTGTGCTCGTTTACTAGCAGTACGACTCGACCGTGGAATCGTCGCTGGCCGAGTCCTTCGGTAACCACGAGGATAGATTTTTCAACGAAGGCATATCGCGCCGCTAACCAGATAAGAGTCGCCTTGCGGGACGGAATTCGTCCGAATCGGGTCAGCTCCTCAGGGCGATAACCGCGCTCGCGACGTTTCCGCGTGAGACTGTAGCCAACCTCAAGCTTTTCGGGTGTCAAATAGCTCATAAGGCGTAGTCCGCCGATTCCGCCTCCTGTGTTTCCGCGCAGGTCCACGATGAGGCGGCTGCAACCCTCCAAAGATGCGATTCCGCGATCAATGTCCTTGGCGACGTCGATCCCCACTACGCCAGGAAACATTGCGACTTTGAGCAGCCCAATTTCGTAGCTCAACCTCTCAGTGCGTACTGCTTCGGGCGCGGTTACAGGATGTTTCTTGGACTTGGGCATCGGCAGTTGGACTTTGACCGTTTGCCGTCCTCCGTGAAGCTTCTCGATTAGTAGACTCGCCGATTCTCCGACCGAAAACGTCAGATCATCTGGAGGTCGAATGTCCTGTTCACCGCTGCCGAGCAACAAATCGCCAGGCCGTATCCCCGCAGAGTAGGCCGGGCCACCTTGATGCACATCCTGAAACATCCAGCGTTCACTCCCATTAACGGCGATGCGCTGCATCGTTGCGTTGATGGCGTGCCGGGCGGGTATATTTCGCATTTCGGCATGTCGGAAGCCGGTGTGGCTGGTCTTGAGCTCAGCCACTAACCTCTGAACTTCCTTCTCGAATGCCTCCGGTTCGATACATGCAAGAATGTCGTCCCGGCGTTTTTGAGCCAGCTCATTCCAATCCACTCCATTCATGGCAGGATTGAAGTGCTTGGTCTCCACCAAGCGGCAGACCTTATCGAAAATCTTCACACGATCGTTGAGAGTTAGGTTCATTGCTGTCTAATTCCAACTGGTGTGGAGGCCTCTCCAACAGCGACGAACGCTGCCCAATAGAATGGGCTGACCTGGTCACCATATTTTGCCAACAAATCCAACTTCGCGCCTCTGAGCGCTGAACTCGTGTCCTCACCCTGGCCCAGCCGCTGGTAGAAGCGTTCCATCAGCGCACTCGCGAACGTGTCATCGGCGCTCCATAAGCTGGCGACAACGGATTTCGAACCGGCTACCAAGAACGCTTCCACGAGATTACTGACGCCTTCTTGTCCCTGCAGTTTGCCCACACCTGTGTCGCACGCGGATAGCGTAGTCAATTCGGCATTCAGTCGCAATCTGATGATCTCGCGTACCTGCAGCAGGCCGTCGTCGCCGGATTTCCGATCTGTCCCCAAGACCAATGCTGAGCGCTCCGGATACTGCGTATCTGAGAACCCGTGAACCGCTAGGTGCAAAACGCGAAACCGGTCGAGAGGCTCCTTCTTGAATGCAGTTTCTGTAGCGTCCTTGCCAAGCAAGATAACCGCGTCCGGTCCGACAATGTTACCGATTTCCTCGACTTCTTCACGCGTTTGAGGAAGATCGTGAAGGCGCATCCCTGATAGGTCTGCCATGCTGCGGAGAAGCCGCCCGCGGACCGTATCTGGAGCTGGTATCCTACGCCCAACCCCGCCTTGATCTTCGTACGCGACATCACCTACACCGAGAAACGGGCGCGGCGCCCTTTCGTTCTTCCTCGCTCGCCGCAGTACATCAAGAATGGTCCCGGAAGGGACGTAGCTTATGACGCGAGACTTCAACAGATACTCGTCGTGGTTATCTCGTAGTGCTTCAAATGGAAGCAGGTTCAACATCCCGTCCGGCGCAATGATGAGTTTGGTCGCTGTGTTCGCTTCGGGGATCGGCGCTAGGAGTGCTCGAAAAAGGCGCTTCGAGCTTTCGATCCCCGTGCCTTTTGCGCGCACGTCATCGGCAAATTGCTGTACGAGTTCTTCCACTTCCTTACGACCGACCGGCAGTACTTGGATGTGTGCGCCTCGGCGCGTTACCGAAATACAGAAGGAAGTCGGATCATCCAGCACGTACTCCAAGAGCGCTTCATCTGGATGCAGGTCGTTCTCCACATTCGTCAACGCTGCTGGCTGTACCGGAAGTCGTTGGCTGGGACCATCCTCGTTGGTCCACGCTAGACCCAGGCGCCGCTCGTATTCAACGAGGTTGTCCAGCAATTGTTCGCGTTCGGGTGCGCTGTTGGTCCGCATCAGTCGGACCTGGAGACCCGCAACGTCGCCTTCCAGCGTGGCTCTCTGCTCTGATTTCGCTGCGGGCAATGCCTTTTTATCTTTAAGAGCCCAAGCGAGAGTTCTGCCTCGAACACGCTCCAAAACTGTGAACGCTCCGGGCGTGTCACCGTTCTTGGTGATGACTTCAAAGTGTTCGAGGTAGGTCTGGCTCATCGCCGCAACTACGGAGCTGTTCCAATACGGTTCATCGACGCCGACGAGCATCCCCTCAATAACGTCTTCCGCCTGTTCGTAGAGAGCGTTTGCTTCAGCAAACCGACCGCGACGTGCCTTCAAATCGGCGAGCATCGTCAAGTTGCGAGGCACATAATAACGATCGCCAACCTGCTGGCTGGCAGCCAGACCCTGGGTGGCACGCTCGTCCGCTGTGACCAGATCTCCGCCATCACGATAGAGTGTCGCTAGTTCGAACATGGCGTCGGCTTCCATTCGGTAGTATTGCACTCGGGTTGCAAATTGACCGGCATCTTCCAAATGCGTCACTGCCTGTTGCCGGTTCCCCGTCTGCGCGTCCAACTTCCCAAGAAGAATGAGCAATTCCGCCTCATGGCCACGCTTCTCTTGCGATCGCGCTTTGGTGAGCGCACTCTCTAACACAGCCTTCGCCTCTTCGGTTCTACCGAGCGAGACTAGGGCCCTCGCTTTTCCTTCATATCCCATGAATGGAAATCCACAGTCAGGATCAGCCTCGGCCAGCTTGATGGCTCTTTCGAAGAATTTCAGAGCTTCCGCGTGGCGATTGACTTCTTCGAAGCCCCTTCCGAGTAATTCTAGAAAGCGTATCTGACCCGCCGTGTCGCCGCTCGCCATGGTTGACAGGAGGGCACCACCGAGACGCCTTGCCGCCCGTCCGGGGTTTCCTTCTAAGAAAGCAATCAGGCCCAATTCTCCGGAGGCCCTTGTCACCCATTGGTCCTCGTCTAAACTCTTTGCGATGTCCTGCGCTTCCAGCCATTCGCGCTTTGCCGCTCGGTAGTCAATCTCAATGTCCGTGTAGCCCTTTGCGATCAGACACCACAGGCGCAGCCTAGGGTCGTTTCGGACAATCGGATTCTGTAGCTGTTCATCCAGGACTCGCGAAAGCTCCACAAACGACATCGTTTCGGCTTCCGATCTGAGGCGTCCAACTTTGGCGTAGAGTGCATTCCGGGCATCGCCCCGCTTCACAAACAGAGTCTCGGCTTTGGCATAAAGCGGTGCCGCTCTCGGGCCGTTGTTTAGCCAGTACAGGCGGTTAGCTTCGGCTAGAAGTTCTTGCGGATCAGTCGATCTTTCCCCATCTGTTGATTCTGCACTCTGACCAAGCCGCTTACCAGCGGTCAGAGCACGGTGAATCCCGATAGGTCGGTAGTTCAAAAATGCAAGAAGACCCATTAGGACAAGGGGGACCGTGACCACTACTCGCCTTGAGACACGGATGCTCACTCAGAAAACCACCCAAACAGAAACTTTACGAAGCAGTAGCGACGAGGCGGCGCGGGCGATTCTGATTAGAACGTTAAACCTTTCCGCGAGTTTCTCACCTACGAATGGAAAATGAAAGTGGATTTCCCCGAAACCGCCCGTCGGTCGAGCGTTTTGACGGCGCGTTCGCACTCAAACCGCTTGCCATGTTCAAACCCGATTTCAGGCCGGGTTCAAGGTAAACAATAAAAACGGTTCCGGCGATGGGTCTACGCGTCGCAGTTCAGCGTGTGATGCCGTATTTCATCTCCAGGAATTGCCTTAAGGGCCGCGGCAGTGGGGCGGTCAGTTCCTGCCATGTCAACAATTGCAGGCGACAGCGCAGAACGCAGCTTTTGACCGCGCGCATGACCGAATACCAGTTTTCGATCAAGTCCGGACGCCGCGCGTCGCAAAAAACGCAGAACGATCCGCCCGTCACATAGGCAGCGAGTACGCCGCGAATCAGTTGATAACAGGGGAACGCATCGCCGGATCGCGTCAGCTGTCTGGGATCCAAAACTTCTTCAACGTCGCGATACCGCTCGATCATTGCCGCGGGGGCCGTTTGAAAATTCGTTTCCGTCAGTTTGGCTTCCACCATCAGGTCTCCAAGTTTCATGTCGATCTCGGTACGGTCGGTCTTCCCGTTGCGAAGGGGGATTCTCGGCCTGAAGCCAAACTCTGGCACCAGCCCCGGAGTGACGCCCAGCATGGAACTCAGGGCATGGTTTCCGACTGTGCGTCGGTAGCAGAAGATATTCATGAGCAGCGCGTCGGAACTGTTCGCGCAATCGAGTTCCATCCATCGCCAGCCCGCTGTGGGCAGTGCTTTTCGGGACCCGGTATGGACCTTGGTGAGACGGCGTGCCCATGCGGGGTTTGCGCAAATGTTCCGGTACGAGGCAGGATAGAAATTTCCATGTAGCCGGCTTTCGCTGTGTCCGAAAATGACGCTCGGCATCTCGCCTGCGGTCAGTTCGTGCACCGATCCGCTGGTGATCGCGATCTGCTGGTTTCTGGCGCTTAAATCCCGCCGCAAGGCGCCGGCGCATTGCATTTGATCCTCCTCATTGTTCATGCAGGCCCAGCATCTGGCGCAGCCGCGCTTTCAGCACTGTTTCCGCCGGGCTCTTGCATCCTCGGTTCAGCCACTTTTCAAAGTCCTGGAGCTTCACGGTGTGTGTCACCTCTGGATGCCTAACGGTGACGGTAACGGTGGTCAATCCTTTTCCGATGTCGCCTACCCAGTCGTGAGCGGGAAGGACGGCGAGGGCCTGAGCGATGGCTTCGTAGAGGGTCTCTGCCGTTACATCGAGCGAGTGCGTTGTCTGATTCAAGTCGTGGATAACGACCGTGCAGGTTCTGAGAGGCACGCATGCAATTTAGCATATTCGCCTATTGTTCGCCATTGATAGGGGGGGGCTTCTACACCTATCTGACCGACAGTCCCAACAATGCGGGGAAGGGCCGACTCGTGAAAGATAGACGATTCGGCGTGGACTGGATCTATGAACTGGCGAAAAGGATCGCGGAGAAGATGGCTTGGAACAGGATCGCCCAGATGCCCGAGAATTCGCGTCATCGGGTCATCCGTGGGACTATCCTGAATGCACGCTATGCCATCATGAGGTGAGCCATGAAGCGATTCGCAGGGACAATGATCGTGGTGATGGGGATGTTGCTCGGCGCGCAAACGGCTACCGCGCAGGAATGGTCGCAGCCCTGGGCGCGGGTGCGAATCGAAAAATCGCCGCGCCACAGCGAGTGGGTTACGGTGAAGCACGATGGCCGAAACGTGGAGGCGCTGGTGGTCTACCCGGAATCGAAAGACAAGCGGCCCGTGGTGCTGGTGATTCACGAAATCTTTGGGTTGAGCGACTGGGCGCAGGAACTTGCGGACGAAGTGGCTGCAGCAGGCTACATCGCCGTCGCGCCAGACCTGCTGAGCGGCATGGCGCCGAACGGCGGCCGAACGAAAGATTTTCCCGAAGGGGTCACCGAGGCTGTCAGCAAGCTGAATCCCGACCAGGTGACGGCGGACCTGAACGCCGCAGCGGACTATGGCCTGAAGCTGCCTGCCTCGAACGGCAAATTGTACGTGGCAGGATTTTGCTGGGGCGGCGGACAAAGCTTCCGCTTCGCAACGAACCGGGACCACCTTTCCGCAGCGTTTGTTTTCTACGGTCCGCCGCCCACGAAAGACGCGATGCCGCGCATCAAGGTACCCGTCTACGGCTTCTACGCCGGGAATGATGCCCGCATTGACGCCACAATTCCGGACGCAATCGCCGCGATGAAAGCCGCGGGGAAATCGTACGACCCTATAACCTATGACGGCGCCGGGCACGGGTTCATGCGCGCCGGCGAAGCGCCTGACGCTACCGACGCCAACAAAAAAGCCCACGACGACGCGTGGAAACGCTGGAAAAGTCTGCTCGCGCAGTGAGGTTTGGCTCGAATTCTTGGACCCTGACGCGGGCGCCTTTTAGGTGGCAGTATCCTCCTCGCCCTTCTGCCGCGCCTTCTCCTGTCCGGCTTTAAGGATCGCGGCGGCGGTTGCGAAAATCTTCTGTGCCGATTTCTCCGGGATACTGGCTCCGCCTAACCAGTTCTGAATGTAGCCGCGCGCAAATTCTTCGCCTTCCAATCCGAGCGATGCACAGCAGAGCAGAGCAACAGATTCCGCCTCGACTTCGCGAAAGCTGCGCGGGGTCTGTTCGTCGTCGGACAACTGGCCTTCTTCCGTGTGGCCTAAAACCACGTGCGCCAGTTCATGGAACATTGTTTTGTGAGGCAGGGCAGCAACGGGATTGATGGCAATTTGCTTTCCTGGTGCTGCATATCCCTGGGCGTTGCCGTTCATCGTCGCAAACTCCACGCGAGTAATTCCAAGCGCGGAAAGCGCCCGTTCAGCATTCCAGTCCGGCGCGGTGGCTACGGTAACGTTGTTGCCTTCTGTCTGAGACAATACAAACCAGTTCGGACGGAACACGAAACGGGTAAAGCATCCTTCAAATCGCGATGCGTGCCGGTCGGCCGCCTGTTGGTTCTCTTCGTCGCGCTTCTTGCGGGTGATAGGCATTACAAGGCTGATAGCCTTCTGTCCCTTGATGACATGGCGGCCTAGTGCTTTCCAGCCGGGAAACGTGTTGATTGGGCCGGGTTGGATGCCGTGCATTTCGCATTGAATGAGGGCGAGCACTGCATTTGCCAGCGAGTAATTATGGAACAAGCTGTAAGCAGCAAGGATTTTACCGGGTTTGGTCACGGCTTCGGTGAGAAGGTTTTCCCAGTTGAGTTGAAGTTTCGTGTTGGTGGTTGTCATCGGTTCGGCTCCTGTGCCTTTGGTGGCATTGAAATAACAACCATTTTTTGTTCTTTCGACAGGCCGGGTATTTGCGCGCAGAGAGGCGCTGTCAATCCCCGGAGCCCCGGAGGGGTGACCGAAGCGAAGCGCGGAGCCGTGTAGTATGCGGCGAGCACTAGAGCTGCAGGGCAGGGATTGACAGGAGAAGCCGAACGGAGCGCGATTCTGGCTGGTCGAAAGGACAGAGAGGATCGATTGATCGCGGAGCGGCCAAGCGGAGCGATGTACCGCTGGTTTCAAGGGAGGGCCGTTGCGGGGCAGGAACAGCGATGTTGGGGTGGGTGACCGGCAGACAACGGCATTCTCGCGTACAGCCAAGAAAAAACGCGCGCCGGCGAAGACGCCAGCGCAGGTTTCATGTTGCTCAGTACTCGCTCGGCAAGTGGATCACGTTATTGGGCGAACTCTGTCCGGGAATCCGAGTCGATACCTTCAACGATCACGTCGGTGGTTCCGCCGCCCTACGAAAAGGCTCGACGACGGCAGATGTTTTCATCATTGCGACAGGACCAGCCAAGCATGCCGCCACGACCTTCATCGAAGATCGAAGGCCAAAGGATCTGTCCACGCTCTATGCCAACGCCGGCCAGCGCCTTTTTGGCGCCGGGTTCGCCGTTGACGTGAGCATTGGGGTTGCTAGGTAAGTGCTACGACAGCAAGTCTCCACGGCGGTGCCGTGGACTGGGCGTATCATGGCATCCTGCTAGCGCGTCACGGAGTACCAACATGACCGTGGACGATTTTCGTCAATCGCTCACCGCAGCTAAACCGCCAGCGGAACTCACACCCGCGCTCGTCGGTCTATGGTGGGATGCAAAGGGCGATTGGAATCGGGCGCACGGGTCGGCTCAGCAAGACGAAGGGCCCGAGGGTTCGTGGGTACACGCCTACTTGCACCGCAAGGAAGGCGATCAGGGCAATGCCGCCTACTGGTACGGCCGGGCAGGTAAGCCAGTTTGCAGAGATTCACTGGACGCGGAATGGCTCAGCATTGTGAAAGGATTGCTGGGATAGGGCGCGTTTGCCCCTTTCAGGAGATGGCGAGCGAGGGTAGAAGTTCGAGCACCGAACCATCACTGATCCGGTGCTCGGGGCATTCGGCTACGGAATTCTCCCCGGCTCCTCTTGGGGTGATTGGTGTCACTGCTGCCCGTTCATGTTGTAGCGTATCCTGCCCACGCCTGAGGAGACACCATAATGCCGAATGCTGCACAGATTGCGACCTATAACTTTATCCGCTCCGAGATCACCCGTCTGCGGGGGCCACAATCTCACGCACCACTCTCACTCGATCGCGTGAAGGCACTTGCCGACGATGGCGATGAGGCTGTCTTTCGCGTGAACGGCGCACGTGTGTTCGTGGAGATTTCGGGCAAGATAGTCGACGCCGGACTGCCCGACTGTCCCACCTATGCCAATGGTCTGCTCTCGGGTCGCTTCTTACCCGCCATCGCAGCGGACTTGCTCAGCCGAGGCAACCCGCACAAACCCTTCCTGCACAGTCAGTCACACACGCCCGAGTCGTTTGTTGCTTACCTCCAGCACGGTACTGTGCTCGACAAAAGTCAGCGCAGTGTTCCCCAGCGGAACCGCTTTGAGACCGTTCAGAACAAGCAAGGAGTGGCCCGCAGCTGTTCTGAAATGGCGGAGAATGCCGACCCATACAATTTCGTGCTCCAATTTCAGCCCTCGGAGATAGACGGTCTTGTGTCTCGGCGGTTGACCAATGTCGAGCAGGACAAGGCCTTCGAAGCGGGTAGCAGCATCGCCGGCGGCAATTACAGCCGGAAGAGTCTAAATGTGATTGTCGAGTGGAAGATGGAGGGAGTACACCTCACACGGGTAATGTCCTACCTCGACCAGAACACGGACGCCGAGGTTGACCATGCGCTACGCTCTGCTGTTGGGGCCGACACCGAGAGGTCAGCTATAGAAATCCTAGACAGACTGCACGGAGTAGGCGTACCCGTCGCATCTGCTATTCTGACGACAATCAATCCTGAGAAGTACACCATCATCGATATCTATGCTTTGAGGTCTCTTGGCATCTCGGAGGGACCGACCGACAGAGTCGATTATTATCTCGCATATCTCCAGAAGTGCCGGGAACTGGCACGGCAGTTCAAGATATCTTTGCGTACTCTTGACCACGCCCTCTGGCAGTGGGGGTACGAACACAGGCGGTGATTCCTGTTGAACTTCAAGCTCGCTATAGCGGACATCTGAGAACGAAAAACAGCAGGGATCGGAGGAGAAACACTTGTCAGACATGAATCCGTGGATATTGCCTAAAATAAGCGATTACACGAACCCGCAGACTGATGCTGTCCAACGATTTGCCGACAAGGTGGAGATTTCACCGCATCCTGAGAGAGACCTTAAAGAAATCAGAGAGGCTGTCTCTGAACACACGAGAGTTCTGCAACTGAAATGGCTACTGACAGCGTCTTACGTGATCGCGGATGACCTCTACAAAACAGGAAACCGCCTCTCGCTATGGGCTGAACAGCATAGACAGTATATACACGCCAGCGCGGGGACATTCTTTCAGCGATTCCAAGAAAAAGGCTATGTTCTGCGGTACGGGATAAACAATTCATTTGAACAGACAGATTTCGGCATGCAGCGACCGTTGCATCTGCTACCCGCTCTATTCGCTGCTGCTGGTCTTGTGTTTGTTTGCCCCGAGACATTGAGTCTCGACCTGATGAAACACGACGGAATTCCCAGTAGCGAATTCTTGAAGACTTACGGGCGATATGAGGCGGAGAGCCGCCATGTTTGCTCAAATTTGTTGAAAAAATGCAACGCGATGCGAAAAAGTTATGTTGTGCTTGAGCTAGGTGACAGCCAAGAATTGTTAAGTGAAATCTCGGCGGATTCTGAAACGGGCGTTGTCAAGCTATTGAGGAATGAGCCCCCAGTCGCGGATACTCATGTATCCGTCACTCTGCCCAAAACGGTCGGACTCGCCTAGATTCCCACCACGGAACCGGGAAAGGCAAGTTACTGAAGTCGTAGGTTCCCGGCGCGGAATCCCCACCACCGAAGGCCGGGAAGCCGGGAGAATCACGCCTATGAAGCTGTCAGCTCAACCTTGTCCTGCTGCACGTGTTCCATGATCAATTCCAATTCACGCTGCAACCCGACGGAACTCCTAGCTGAGTTTGCCGGCGATGCGGATGAGGGCACAGTCTGGGATGTGAAGGGTTAGAGGACTAGTAGGAGAAACCCGGATTGACGTTTCACCCAGCGGGTGTAGAAGGGCAGACGGAATGTCCGGGCGTTTGCCGGCCTGTGGTTTATCCAGATACGAGCGTTCCTGTCACATCGACCGAAACCATGATAAGCACGCTGTTTGTGGTGGACGAGAGTGTACCTGTGGCCGCACTCCGCACTAGATTTCATTTCACGTATCGGGGATGACCAGCATCATTACTACCGTGAAAGACTGCCAATCGCGCCGCTGCAAGCGGA
>Ga0074044_10002027_pt1 | contig 17873 bp, 14 predicted proteins | sample BogForMeECP23OM1_FD_94443 | JGI IMG/M metagenome (GOLD analysis project Ga0074044, IMG submission 94443) | Bog forest soil microbial communities from Calvert Island, British Columbia, Canada - Bog Forest MetaG ECP23OM1 | ecosystem: Environmental > Terrestrial > Soil > Wetlands ...
GATCGGAATCCGCGGTCGCGCAGCGCGAAGATGCGCGCCGCCGAAAAAGTGTAGCGCGGACGCTCTTGTCCGCGAAGATTTTGGGTTTGCCCCGGAGAAACTGCCGGGCGCCCGGTACGGTGATGGTAAGGCGTGCCGGGTAAAAGATTTTGCAAGAAACTCTGTGGTGGAGTTTTCCCGGAGCGGCCAAGAAAAAACAAAACAAGGCCGCGTCCGGAAAGAAAAACTGGAACGTTCGAAATGAAATTCACTGGCACCCTGATTGAAGATCTGATCGCAACCGTCGAGCGCGCCGAGCGGAGGGCGCAGCCAGGCCGGGCATTGCCCACGGAACCCCGGACGGTTGAGTCATTGCCCGGCGGGTCATTGGTCGTCGAGTCATTCTTCGTCGAGTCATTGCTTCTAGAACCCTGGTTCGCTTCCGTGCAGAAAAACCGAGACTACAATTCCAAATTCATCGGAGTGGCATAAATTATGAGCGCCGTGGCCATGCAAAGCGCAATATCTTCCAGCCGGCGCGGGTCCTGCTGGCTGGGGACCCCGGAAATTTATTTCCGCAAGACCATCGACAACTCGCGCCTGGTGAAGGTCGAAGACCCGCGCCGTGAGCGCGAGATGAAATGCTTCGGCTTGGCGCTGTGTTGCCTGTTCCTGCTGGTCATGGGATACGCGCTGCAGCATTTCCGCGCGATTGAATACGGCTACCAGATCGAGTCGCTGCGGTCCGAGCGCGATGGTCTTACGGAAATGAACCGGGCGCTACGCCTGGAAGAGGCGTCGCTGCGCGATCCGGAGCGAATTGACGTGATGGCGCGCAAACTGGGCCTGCAATCGCCGCAGCCCGGGCAGGTTCTTCGCATGGACGCCGTCGCCGATGCCGCTACGCCGGTCATGGCCAGCGTGACTCCGGTGTCGGTTGTGTCGGCGAGATAGTTCTGTAGAGACGGGGCTTACCCCGTCTCACTCTGCGGCGGGAGACGCGGCAAGCCGCGTCTCTACGGGAAATCAGCTGTTTCGCGGCGGCTCCTCGGGGCCGCCGAAAGTTTCTGGTAACTGAAATGGCGGCGACCTCTTCGAACGACGCAAGATTCAGGCTCTACGCCCTATCTGGATTGCTGTGCCTGTGGTTGCTGGCGATCTGCCTGCGTTTGATCTATCTCCAAATTTTCTGCTATGGCGACTTCGAACGCCGCGCCCAGCACCAGCAGCAGCGCAGTTTCGATCTTTCGCCGAAACGCGGCGTCATCTACGATCGCGCCGGGCGTGAACTGGCGATGTCCATCCAGGTGGACTCGGCCTTCGTGGTGCCCTCGGAGGCTCCCGATCTCGCCAATACCGTCAGCCTGGTTACGCGCATCACCAAAGACGATCCACGCGTTGTGCTCGCCGACTGCCGCGCCCACAAGACCTTCTGCTGGGTGGCTCGAAAAGCCGACGCCGAAGTCATTGACCGCATTCGCGCGCTGAACTTGCAAGGCATCCACTTTCAGAAAGAACCCAAGCGCTTTTATCCGAAGCGTGAACTGGCGGCGCAAATTCTGGGGTACGTTGGCACCGACGATCAGGGCCTGAGCGGATTGGAGAGGCAATTCAACCAGCAACTACAGGGCAAGCCCGGCAAGCTGATGATTTCCGTCGACGCGCGCAAGCGCTGGTTCGCCAGTGTCGAAAAGGAACCCGAACCGGGAAGCAGCATCGTCCTCACCATCGATCAGAACATTCAGTACATCGCCGAACGCGAACTCGAGCGCGGCATGGAGGAAACCCACGCCATCGCCGGCACGGTGATCGTGGAGAATCCTCACACCGGCGAGGTTCTGGCGCTCACCAACCGGCCCACATTCAATCCCAACATCCGGAAGGAAATTCAAAACGACGCGCTCAAAGACCGCGCGGTGAGCGACATTTACGAGCCCGGCTCGACTTTCAAGATGGTGACCATCTCCGCCGGCCTGGAAGAAAAGATCACGCGCCCCGACGAAATGTTTGACTGCCAGATGGGATCGATCGTCATCAATGGCATGCGCATCCGCGACAGCAAGGCGCACGGCGTGCTCTCGGTGGCAGACATTTTGGCGGAGTCGAGCGACGTGGGCGCCATCAAAGTCGCGCTTCGACTCGGCGACGAGCGTTTGTACAAGTACATCCGCGCTTTTGGATTTGGCCAGCAAACCGGGATCGAACTTCCTGGTGAAACGCGCGGCATGACCAAACCGGTGGAACGTTGGTCGAAGGTTTCCATCGGCGCGATCTCCATGGGCCAGGAGATCGGCATCTCAGCGCTGCAGCTCGCTTCCCTGATCTCGACGATCGCCAACGACGGTGTACACGTCCCGCCGCGCGTCGTGGCCGGCACAATCGAGCCGCAGAATACTCCGCAAACCATCGCCTTTCAGCCCGCCCAAGGGACGCGGGTGCTTTCATCTCTGACTGCGGCCGAGATGCGCCAGATGTTGCAGGGAGTAGTGCTCCACGGTACTGGACGCAGAGCCCTTCTCGAGGGCTACAGTTCGGCGGGCAAAACTGGCACGGCCCAAAAGGTGGACCCAGCCACGGGTGCGTATTCGAAGACGAAGTATGTCGCGTCGTTTGCCGGATTTGCTCCGATCAACGATCCGCAAATCGCAGTGGTGGTGATCCTCGACTCCGCCGTCGGTCTGCATCAGGGAGGCCAGATCTCTGCGCCCGTCTTCCAGCGGATCACGCAACAGGCGCTTGAGTATCTGCACGTCCCGCATGACGTGCAGCTTCCGCCCAGCCGTCAGGTGTTGCTGGCTCGCCGCGATGTTCCTGACGCAAGTCTGGAAGAGAGTTCGCCCGATCATCTGGGCGCCACGCTGGATATGGCCGAGGCCAATGAAGCTACCACCATTCCAGCCACCAAGCTCGGGACGATTGCCGCCCAGGTTGTTCCGGCTGCGCTGACCACCTCGATGACGGCGGCAGCGAGTTCGCCTTCTGAACCATCCGCCGCGCTCCCCGAAAACTCATCCACGCAGAAATTGCCGTCCGGCGGTACAGTGGTTCTCGACGTGGAAGAAGGAGGGATCGAGGTCCCATCTTTTCTGGGTAAGAACCTGCGCGTGGCCATTGAAGCCGCGCAGGAGGCAGGACTCGACCTCGACGCCATCGGCAGCGGCGTCGCCCGCGAGCAATCGCCTCTGCCCGGCGCGCACGTGGCGGCGGGATCACACATTACCGTGCGTTTCGGTAGATAAAGAGCCTTTACGACGGGTGCGCATCGACCGCTGAAATCCGGCTATTTATAATCACTCCAATGACATTCCAACAACTCCTGCAGGGCGCCGAGGTCCTCTCTCAGAGCGGAAACCCGGGCGTTGGCGGAGTGGAATACGATTCCCGGAAGGTGCGTCCCGGCACGGTTTTTGTCGCCATGAAGGGCGAGACCAGCGACGGCAATCGTTTCATTGATCAAGCCATCGCCGCCGGAGCGGTTGCCATCGTTACCGACTCGCCGACAGAAACGCAGCGCCCCGCAGTCGCCTGGGCGCAAGTTCTGCACGGACGCCGCGCGCTTGCCCGCCTTAGCGCGAATTTCTACAAGCGTCCTGCCGAGCGAATTGCGAATACCGGGATTACAGGCACGAACGGAAAGAGCACCACCGCGTTCCTAGTCGGATCGATCTTCCAGGCGGCTGGACGAAAGACCGTGCTGGTCGGAACCATCGAATATCATGTTGCCGGGAAGGTTCTTCCAGCTCCGCACACCACGCCGGAGGCGCTCGAACTGAACCGGCTTTTGTCGGAGGGCCTGGGCCAGGGAGTCACCGAAGCGGTGATGGAAGTGTCGTCGCACGCGCTCGAGCAACAGCGTGTTTTCGGGATTCCTTTCGATGTGGGCGTGTTTACGAATCTCACGCGCGACCATCTCGATTACCACGTCACGATGGAAGCGTACTTCCGCGCCAAGCAAGCGCTGTTCGAAGGCTGCGGAACCGAACCGCCGCGTGCTGCCGTTCTAAACATTGACGACGAATATGGCCGCCAGCTATTTCAGCTCTGCAAGAATAAGAGCGCGCTGGTGCTTTCCTACGGTCTAACGTCCGGCGACTTTCACGCCGAGTCCGTCGAAATCACGCCGCGCGGAACCCGTTTTCAAATGACGACGCCCGCGGGAAAAATCCCCATGTGGTCTCCGCTGATCGGCAATGTGAATGTGTACAACGTGCTCGCAGCTTCTGCCGCCGGCTACGCGCGCGAGTGTTCCACCGAGGAGATCGCAAGGGGAATCTTTAATCTTGCCAGCGTTCCCGGCCGTTTTGAGCGTGTGGATTGCGGCCAGCCCTTCACGGTGGTCGTCGATTACGCGCACACCGACGACGCACTCCGCAACCTCACCGCGCTGGCTCGCGATTTTGTAGCCCGCGCCGGGCTCAAGGGCAAGGTCATCACGCTTTTCGGCTGTGGTGGCGATCGCGATCGCGCCAAGCGTCCGCTGATGGGCGAGGCCGCGGGCAGGGGCAGCGACTTCGTCGTCCTCACGTCCGACAACCCGCGCTCCGAGGATCCGCTGGCGATCATGAACGATGCAGTCGTTGGACTGCAAAAGTGCGGGTTGCAGAAGTCCGGCGCCAGATATTCCATGGAGCCCGACCGCCGCAAGGCCATCGCGTTTGCTCTACAACAGGCAGCCCCCGGCGACATCGTGCTGCTTGCGGGCAAGGGCCACGAAAAGGTGCAGATCACACGGGATGGAACGATTCCCTTCGACGATGTGGACGTCGCGCGCGAGAACCTGAAGGCCCTGGGCTACGATTGCAAGAGTGCCGCGAAAATGGGCACCGTCGGGTAGACCGTATGAAACTTCTTCTCTCCCGCATCGCCGAATTCATCGCTCCGACTGACCAAGCCCCGACCGGCCAAGCTGAGGGATATTCCATCGATTCTCGCACCGTGCAACCCGGCGAACTGTTCTTTGCGGTCAAAGGTGAGCACCTCGACGGTCATGATTTCGTCGAGCAGGCACTGAGCCACGGCGCGATTGGCGCGGTGGTCCAGAAAGGGCAACTGGCGCGCTATTCCAACCCCGCCGGCCTGCTTGCTGTCGACGACACTCTGGTCGCGCTCCAGACGCTGGCAACAGCGGTCCGAAAAATCTGGGGCAAAACGGCCATCGCTGTCACCGGTTCCATGGGCAAGACCACGACCAAAGAAGCGATGGCCCATTTGCTCGCGGTCAAGTACCGCGTGCATCGTACCAAGGGGAACTTCAATAATCATTTTGGTCTGCCTCTGGGGCTGCTGACCCTCGAGCCGGAATACGATGTCGCGGTGGTCGAGATGGGGATGTCCCACTCCGGCGAGATTGCGGCCCTCGCTCGCATTGCCCTGCCGAACCAGGCCGTGGTCACCAACGTTGCCCCCGTGCATCTGGAGAGCTTCGACTCCATCGCCGGAATCGCGCGCGCAAAATATGAATTGATCGAAGCTCTGCCGCACGGCGGAACGGCCGTCTTAAACGCCGACGATGAATATGTCTGCCAATTCGGCCGCGATTTGAAGGGCAAGGTCGTCTTGTTTGGGATGAAGACCACGGCAGATGTGCGGGCGGAGAACGTTGAAGTTCTTGGACCCGAAGGCGTGCGTTTCGATCTCGTCAGCCGCGAAATGCGGCAACCGGTGCACAGTCCGCTGCTCGGCAAGCACAACGTGTACAACGTGCTCGCCGCGGCTGCGGTTGCGCTTGAGCACGGTATCACCCCGTCAGAGATCGCCGCAGCGCTGCCGTCCCTGCAGCCCGCCGACAAACGCGGACAGGTCGTCCAAGTGGGTAACATCACGGTGCTGTACGATTGCTACAATTCAAGTCCGAAGGCGCTTATGGCCGCCGTCGACACTCTGGCTGCCATGCCCGCCCGGCGGCGCATTGCAGTTGCCGGCGAAATGCTGGAACTTGGGACCACCGGCGAGCAGATGCATCGCGAGTGCGGACGGTACATGGCGGGAGGTAGCGCAGGAAGTAAACTTGACTTCCTGCTCGGCGTGCGGGGCTTGGCGAAGGCGATGGTGGAAGCGGCTGCCGAAGCGGGCTTGCTGGCGGAATTCGTCGCGACGCCGGAAGAAGCCGGCGAGTGGCTCGCGCGCGAGACTCGCGAAGACGATGTCGTATTGCTGAAAGCGTCCCGCGGCGTGAAACTGGAAAAAGCGTTGGAGACGTGGCAACGAAAACGCGGCATTCTCGACGCCCCAGGCGTAGGGAACTAATAACTGAGAGCTGACAGCTGAGAGCTGACAGCTGCTGTCGGAGGCGGATTGCTCTACTGGCTGCTCTATCTGAAGCTGTTCCATTATTTTCCGCCATTCCGTATCTTTCGTTACCTGACTTTTCGCACCGCTTTCGCCAGCCTCACGGCGCTTTTCACCGGCCTGATCGTTGGGCCGATCGTGATTCAGCGCCTGCGCGATTTTCAGATTGGGCAGTACATCCGCGAAGAAGGTCCGCAGGCCCATCAGAAAAAAGCGGGCACGCCGACCATGGGCGGCTTGCTGATCGCCATCGCCATCCTGGTGCCGACCTTGCTCTGGGCCGACCTGAGCAATCCGTTCGTCTGGGTTGCTGTGTTTGCCACGCTGGCCTTCGCGGCGATCGGGTTCGCCGACGACTACCTTAAAGTCATTCATCGCCGCAATCTCGGGCTCACCGCGCGCGCCAAGCTGGGCTATCAAACCGCGGCCAGCATCCTGATTGCGATCGCGCTCATCGTTTTACAGCATCGTGGAGAATACTCCACTATGCTGCTGGTTCCATTCTTCAAGCAGTTCCACCCGGACCTGGTCATCCAAAGGTGGGCGGTTCATCCCCACCTCTGGCCGCTGGCTTTCCTGCCGTTCGTGGTCTTCGTTGTGCTGGTGATTGTCTTTTCGAGCAACGCCGTGAATCTTACCGACGGTTTGGACGGACTCGCCATTGGTTGCACGGTGATCGCAGCCGGGGCGCTCGCGGTTCTCACCTATCTCAGCGGCCACGCTACGTTTGCCACCTACCTCGAATTGCAGCGCATGCCGCAGATCGGTGAACTCACCATCTTTTGCGGAGCCATGGTCGGCTCCTCCATCGGATTTCTCTGGTACAACGCCCATCCGGCGGAAGTGTTTATGGGCGATGTCGGCTCGCTGGCGCTGGGCGGCGCGATCGGCACGGTAGCCGTTATGATCAAACAGGAACTGTTGCTGCCGTTCATCGGAGGGATCTTCGTGATCGAAGGGCTCTCGGTGATCCTGCAGGTGGGTTCCTACAAGCTGCGGAAGAAACGCATTTTCAAGATGGCGCCGATCCACCATCACTTCGAGCTGCTGGGCTGGTCGGAGTCGAAGGTGATTGTGCGCTTCTGGATCGCTTCGCTGGTATTCGCGCTGTTTGCGCTGACAACACTGAAACTGAGATAGAAGAATCGACCACGGAGGCACGGAGACACGGAGAAAACCAAATCTTGCTTGTCTTCTCTCCGTGTCTCCGTGCCTCCGTGGTGAAATGATTTTATGGACTTGAACAACAAACGCGTCCTGGTTGTCGGCCTCGGCAAGTCCGGCGTGGCCTCCGCTCTTTTTCTCAAGTCGCGCGGCGCCCGCGTTACAGTGTCGGATTCCAAGTCCGAAGCCGAGCTTCGCAATGAAATTCTGCTCCTGCTGGAGCAGGGGATCACGGTCGAAACCGGTGGCCACGGCGACCGCACCTTTCGTGGACAAGACTTGATCGTCGTCAGCCCGGGCGTGCCGGTTGATGCGCCGCAACTGGTGCAGGCGCGCAACCTGGGAGAGCCGGTCATCGGCGAAATCGAACTCGCAGCGCAATTTCTGTGTGGTCCGATGGTTGCCATTACCGGAGCCAACGGCAAAACCACCACCACCTCATTGGCCGGCGAGATTATTGCCGCCGGAAATTTCCCCACACTGGTGGGCGGTAATATCGGCACGCCGGCCATTAGTTTTGTGGATCAAGCCGGTCCCGCGACTTGGACCGTGCTGGAAGTGTCGAGTTTTCAATTGGAAACGATCGTAGAATTTCGCCCGAAAATTGCGGTGATTCTCAACATCACGCCCGACCATCTCGATCGCCACAAGACGTTTGCCAATTACGCCAACGCCAAAGCGCGCGTCTTTGAGAACCAGCATGCGGATGATTTCACTGTTCTGAACGCCGATGATCCTACCACCGCTGAACTGTCGGACCGCACTCGCGCGCAGTTGTTCTGGTTCAGTCGAAAAAAGGAAATTGAAAAAGGAGCTTTTGCTCGCGGCGCGCACATTTACTTCCGGGATGGCCACAGCGAACGCGAGGTCATGCCGCTGGCGGAAGTGCCCTTGAAAGGCGTGCACAACCTGGAGAATGTGCTTGCGGGAGTGTCAATCGGCATTCTCGTCGGCTGCCAGCCGGAACAGATCCGCCACGCCGTTCGGAACTTCAAAGCCGTCGAGCACCGACTGGAATTTGTGGCCAGGGTCGCGGGCGTGGATTACTACAACGACTCCAAAGCCACGAACGTGGATGCTACGATCAAGGCGCTGGAAGCGTTCCCGGCGGACATTCCTCCGCACCTGCACCTGATTCTCGGGGGCAAGGACAAAGGCAGCGATTACACCGTGCTCCACCAGTTGCTGCGGCAGCGAGTGAAGCGGGTATACACCATCGGAGCCGCGGCCGCCAAGATCGAATCACAGATTCAGGGCGCTGCCGAAGTCGAACATACGGAAACTCTGGAAAACGCTGTCCGACGGGCCAGCGAATGCGCCGTGGCGGGCGATGTCATTCTTCTTGCTCCGGCCTGCGCCAGCTTCGATCAGTTCCAGAGCTACGAACACCGCGGCAGATTGTTCAAAGAGGTAGTGCATTCGCTGGCGATGGCTCGGTCGACTCAATAGATCGGCTTGGAAGAAAGCGGCAAGACGGGCTCGCTGGATCGTTCAACCAATCAGGGGGCGATTATGTCAACAGGCTCTCTCGCACTCGCAGCGCGCTGGATTGCTCGCATAGGGAGCATTCTCAGCGTAGTTATCGTCCTCGCGTTTGCCGTCGGCGAACTCGCGGGCAGCGGCCCACGGCCAACGCCTCATGAGTGGGTCGGTCTGGCCCTCTGGCCGATTGGAGTTGGCATGGGGCTGATCGTTGCTTGGTTTCGTGAGGAGTTGGGAGGAATCCTCGCGTTGGGATGTCTGTTGGCGTTCTACGTCTGGAATCTGCTTCGATCCGGACATTTGCCACAGGGGCCGTTCTTCTTTCTAATTGCGGCACCTGGTCTTCTTTTTCTCTTCGCGGGATTTCTGTCGCATCGTAGCGCTGTTCGGAGGACTTAGAAGGCTGCGTTTCGGTCGCTGGAGCGAATCCCACGATACGAAGCCCACGTTGGAACCAACTCAGTTATCCCCCGCCAAGAATCGACGCCGGAAACTCCTCCGTGTCGCCGCGACTCCGTGGTGAAATGATTCTGTATGGCCAAGCGCGTTAGCGTCGATCGCTGGATGTTCACCGTGACCACGATCCTGGTTTTCATCGGACTGGTCATGATCTTCAGCGCCTCCGCCGTGATGGCCAAGGAGCGGTTCGGCTCGGCTTACGAGTTCCTGCTGAAGCAACTGGTATGGGCGGTGGCGGGACTCGTGGTGATGGTGCTGGCGATGAAGGTGGACTACAAACGCCTGCAGCATCCGGCGCTGGTTTTCTCCCTTCTTGGCTTGACCACGCTTCTGCTCATCTCTGTCTTCTTTCTGGATCGCGCCCATGGCACGCACCGCTGGTTTCACGTCGGTCCGGTTTCGTTGCAGCCTTCGGAACTGGCCAAGCCCGCACTTATTCTGTTTCTCGCGTGGTTTCTGGAAAACAAAACCAAGGCGATGGTCATGGATGACTGGCGCAATACGCTGATTCCCGCTGTTGTGCCCACCTTGGTCTTTCTCGGACTGATTGTATTTCAGCCGGACCTCGGCACCGCCATCGCCTGCGCGGGGATCACCGCTTGCGTTCTGTTCATCGCCGGGATTCGCCTGCGGTACTTTGGATACGCCTTCGCGGCTGCGCTACTGCCGCTTTATTTCCTGATCTTTCACGTGGCGTACAGGAAAGACCGCATCCTGGCTTTCCTGAATCCTTACGCTGACCCGAAGGGGTTTGGCTTCCACATTATTCAGTCGCTCATCGCCGTCTCGACCGGTGGCGTGACCGGACTCGGCCTGATGGAAGGGAAGCAGAAATTGTTTTATCTTCCCGAACCGCACACCGATTTCATTTTCGCGGTCACTGCCGAAGAGTTGGGTCTGGTCGGAGCGCTTGCCGTCATTATTCTGTTTGCGATCTTCCTCTGGCGCGGAACGCGGGCGGCTTTGCGCACTCAAGATAATTTTGGACGCTTCCTGGCCGTCGGAATCACCAGCATGATCGTGCTCCAGGCTTTCATCAACATCAGCGTCGTGCTCGGGCTGATGCCTACCAAAGGAATTCCGCTGCCGTTTGTTTCCTACGGTGGATCGTCACTGTTTGTGACCCTGATGTGCGTCGGCGTGCTGCTGAATATCACGAAGCAGGCAGAGTAGGCGGCGCTTGGCTCCTCCTAAACCGGTCGAATCAAGTTTTTCCGCAGCAGAGACGGGGCAAGCCCCGTCTCTACAGTTGTTTCTCTAATGTCAGCAACTGCTCTTTGCGCTCGATGCCCCAGCGGTAGCCGCCTAATTCGCCATCCTGGCGGACGACGCGGTGGCAGGGGATTGCTACTGCTACCGGGTTGGTGGCGCAGGCTCGGGCTACAGCTCGGGTGGCTTTCGGCATGCCTATCTTTTTCGCTACGGCGCTGTAGGAGCGGGTTTCTCCTCGGGGAATTCGTTGCAGAGCTTCCCAGACTCTGCGTTGAAACGCGGTGGCACGGATGTCGAGCGGAAGCGAGGGATTGATCTCTTGTCCCTGCATGAGGTGCACGAGGTTCTCTCGCCATTGGGACATGGCGGCATCGTTGCGGCGGCGGGTGGCGAAGGGGAACTCGCGCATCAGACCTTGCTGAAGTTGTCCATCGTCGTCGGCGAACTGAATGGCGCAGATGCCTTTGTCGGTGGCAGCGATCAACATGCGTCCTAGAGGCGAACTGGCTATGGTGTAGCGGACTACGGCGGCTACAGCTCCTCGGCGGTACTTCTCCGGGGTCATGCCTAGCTGCGTGGCGGTGCGCTCGTAGAGACGGCTACTGGAGCCGTATCCGGCGGCATAGAGGGCGGTGGTCACGGAGTGGCCGGCCTGCAAGTTCTGTTTCACTTGTCTTAGGCGGCAGGCGTCGATGTATGCCTTAGGGGACACGCCCAGCACTGCCTTGAAAGTCCGCTGCAGGTGGAAGGAACTGCGGCGGAACTCTTTCGCTAGCAATCGGAGCGTCAGGCGGTCTTCAATATGCTGCTCGATGTAGCGGCACATGGCTCGAACCAGCGCGGATTGCGGATTTCCGTCCACCGCCTTCGGACGGCAGCGCAGGCAGGCGCGATAGCCGGCCTGCTCGGCTTGGAGGGCGTGATCGAAAAAACTTACGTTCTCGCGGCGCGGGCGTTTCGCCGGGCATGAAGGACGGCAGAAGATGCCGGTGCTCGACACGCCGAAAACGAACGTGCCGTCGACCGAACCGTCGCGATCGACGACGGCTTGCCAGCGGCGGGCGTTTATCGGTTCAGCTATCGGTTCAGCTGTCCGTTCAGCGGTTCGGGTTGGAGTTGCCTTCATGGCTTCCTGTGAGAGTATCGCATTGGTGGACATGGAGGTAACATAGGGCAGTCGCGCCGCGCGGACTATCCGAATGTTGCGGTCAAACGATAATTTGAGAGGACCTTCCATGAACTGCAATCGGAAACTGCAAGCGCAAACCCGGTTCCCCTGAAATTTGAAAAAGACGGTGCGGCGTACCGGCTGTATGCCGGGCGGAAGTATGTAGTCGTAAAGGCGGATTAGGAGCCAGGCTTCAAAGTTTCAAGGTTTCAGGGTTTCAAGTTTCAGAGTAAAATCGGGCGTCTTGACTGTGGGGCCGGGCGGGGGCGCCCGGCGCTCCACCGGCGTTGCTAAAATCATCTGCTGGCAAACTCCGATGAAACTTGTGACCTTCGAAAACTCTGTGCGCCAATCCCGTATCGGCGCGCTGCTGGGCGATCATCAAATTGTCGATTTGCACACGGCTTGCGCGCTCTACCTGCGCGACGTCGAAAGCGAAACTATTTTCTACCGCATGTCCGATGCCCTGGTGCCGCCCGATATGCGGGCGCTGTTTCGCGGCGGAGACACGAGTCTTGACGCCGCGCACAAAGCCCTCGACTATGTCGCTCACCTCAGCGAGGGCGGCGCCGAGGTCACCGGGGTCTTCGGTCCTCGCGGCGAGACGCTTCTCTACGCGCTCGGCGACATAAAGCTCAAGGCACCCATCATTCCGAAGAAGTTTTTTCACACGGCGGGCAACTTTCGCGAGCACCACGAGGAGGCGACGAAAGCTGGCTTTTCGCATCCAGTGATGCCGTGGATCGTGTTTTTTCAGAACACCGACGCGATCATCGGACCGGACGAGCCGGTGATTTATCCCGAGCACCTGACCGAGGAACTGGATTACGAACTGGAACTGGCGGTCGTTCTCAAGAAAAGTGGCAAGCACTTTACGGCGGAAGAGGCGTCCAGTTACATCGGCGGCTATGTAATTTTCAACGACATCACGGCGCGCGACATTCAGCGGCGCGAAATGAAATCGGGCGTGTTCAGCTTCTGCAAGGGGATTGATACTTTCTGCCCACTGGGGCCGTGGATCGTGACCGCCGACGAGATTCCCGACGCGCATAACCTGGCGATGGAGTTGCGCGTGAATGGCGAGGCGCGACAGCGTTCGCATTCGAGCAAAATGTCGGTCAAGATTCCGGAGATCCTCTCGCACTATTCGCCCATGGGATACAGCGCAGGCGATGTCCTCTCAACCGGAACAGTGTCGGGCGTGGCGGCGTTTTCGGGAGATCCGAAGGCGTGGTACCTGAAGCCGGGCGACGTGATGGAATGCGAGATCGAAAAGATCGGCGTGCTGCGCAATCCGGTGATCTCGTGGGAAAAGGCGTACGGGAAGAAACCGGCGCTCGCGACGCGGGAAACGGTGAAGTAGGGCTTCTGTCACCACAGAGACACCCTTCGGCTGCACTCAGGGCAGGCTCCGCCACAGAGAAGATCATGCTTTTGGTCTTTCTCTGTGACTCTGTGTCCCTGTGATGAGGTTGACCTTACCGTGGTAACGCTGGGTTCGTTACTCATTAAGTGCAGAGGCTTGCACCATCCGCTTCCGCCCGATTCCGGTTTTACTCACTAACCCCATTCGCAACAAACACTTAGGTTCCCCCCTTCAGATGGTTTCACAGGTGCACTATTCCTTCATGAAGCCCGGAACGTATGGGGCGATTTTTGGGGGCATTTTGACCGTCATTTACAGCCCAGAGTGCGTAGCTCCTCGAACCACGTCGCGACCGGCAACCATGCTTCCCTTACTGGTGATTTTGTTCATCGTCTCCTACGGCATTCTGACCATGCTGGTTTTCGAGCAGGGGCAGACCATCGAATCGCAGCGCAGTTTGATCCGCGAGATGTTGAAGGACAGCACCCAACTGGCCTCGCTAAAAGGCAAGCTGGCTCGTGACGACAGCAAGCGCTTGCAGGGCAAGGCGCCAGCGCAGGCGGAGCACAAGGACGCGGATTCCGGTAATCCTGCGGCGGGGGCAAAAGGACCGGACAAAGAAACACGACGACCCAGTAAATCGGCCCGCTCTACGAAGGAAGCTCCCGGGAAACCAGCCGCGGATTTAACGGATGTGCGGCGCTCCACTGGAGTGATCTAGCGGGCGAACCAGCGTGCGGAGTAGGGATCGGCCGAAATCGGCACGATTCTTAGAGAGAAAAAAGAGAAACGGTTCTGTGAAAACGCGGCCCTTCTGTGGGGGCCGTGATGTAAGCGAGACCCAATCATGAAGACCCTGGCCCTAGCCCTAGTCTTGTCACTTCCCGTCCCCAGGTTGGCCCCACCAGTTCAGCTCTCTCCCACCCCCAGCCAGCAGCCCGCAAAGAAAAAGGGAGGGCAATGGTACTTCGCCGCAACCGGGCACGCCGTCTATTGCTACGGACCAGTCATGACCATGCCTCAGCTGCGGGGAGGCCTGTTGAGAGTTGCAACCTTTTGCCGTGGCGATCAAACCATGGTACCGCTGAAGGATTAGAGCGTTTCTCGTACGGATAGAGCGTGCGCCCTCAGCGGCTGAAGCCGGAACCCGTTCCAACCCCTAGCGGCACGGCTGAAGCCGTGCCCTACCCGTCCCTGGCCTCCGCATACAGCAATTCGAGAACTGAGCCAGATAGAGCATTTGCGTGTGGCACGAACCTCGAAACCACCCAATCCCATCGCACGCGGAGTGTTACCTTCTGGAACTCAGTTCCTAAGAACACCGGCTGTCGCCCCGCGCGCTTCCCCTATAATCTGTAGTCAGAATCCCTTTTTGGCGAGGGCCCGTAGCTCAAGCGGATAGAGCATCGGATTTCTAATCCGAGGGTTGCAGGTTCGATTCCTGCCGGGCCTACCAGTTTCGGGCATTTTTATCTTTACGCCTTCGGCGTCCGCTTTTTCGGCTTCATCATCTCCCAGTCCTTTTCCGTCAGCTTCCGGCCCAGCGCCGCGAATTCGCTCGCCCCTTGCAACCATTCACCGCCATCCATGGTTACGACTTCTCCGTTGACATAGCCTGCGCCATCGCTCACCAGAAATGCGGCCAGGTTGGCGAACTCCTCCGTCGTGCCAAACCGTCCGAGAGGATTTCGCTTCTTCGCCGCCACCTCCAGTTCCGGACTCGGCAGCAGACGGGAGAACGCGCCCTCGGTCGGAATCGGCCCCGGGGCGATGGCGTTCATACGAATGCCGCGATTGCCCCACTCGACGGCCAGGCTGCGCGTCAGCGCTTGCATGCCGGCCTTGGCCACCGCCGATGGCACCACATAGGCCGAGCCCGTGGTCGTGTAGGTGGTGGTTACGTTCAGCACCACGCCTCCCCGCCTCGCCGCCAGCCACCGGCGCCCGCAAGCCATCGTTGTGTGGAGCGTGCCCATTAGCACAATGCCAATCACCGACTGAAATGCTCCCAGGGAAAGTTCTTCGGAGCGCGCCAGGAAATTTCCGGCCGCGTTGTTCACGAGTACATCGAGCGGACCTTCGGCCCAGATGGCGGCGATCATCTCTTCGACCGCCGCGGCATCGCGCACGTCGCAGGGACGGAAGTGGATCTTGCCTTTAGTGCGCTCGCGCAGTTCATGCTCGGTGGCTGCGAGAACTTCCTGCCGCCGCCCGCAGATGTAAACTTCCGCGCCCAATTCCAGAAACCGTTGCGCGGTGGCTTTGCCCAGACCGGTGCCGCCGCCGGTGATCAGAATGCGCTTTCGCTGAAGCAAATCTTTCTGGAACATGGGGCCTCCCATGAAATTAACTCTCGATTGTAAACGGGCAGATGATCCGTGCAGAGGAAAGGGAAGGGCACACAGGCACCGTAGAGACGGTGCTTGCCCCGTTTCCTCGGCTGCGGAGACGCGGCAAGCCGCGTCTCTACGGGAAGGGTGAGCTTTGACCGAGCGCCGCCAGCGCCCAGCGTGCGTGTTCCGCTACCAGCGGGTCGGAATCCTCGGAGAGCCTCTTCAGCGTTGGAAGAAATTTCTTGTCTCCGCTGTTTCCCATGGCAACCACCGCGTTCCGCCGCAAGCCGGAGAGTTTGGCGCGGCGGATGGGAGATCCGCGAAACACAGTCCGGAACTCTTCCGGCTGCATTTCGGCCAGCCAGTCGAGCGCCGGATTGACCAGGCCTTCCCGCGGCTCGAACTCCACCGCCGAGGTCACGGGCGCCTTGCGGTTCCACGGGCAAACGTCCTGGCAGACATCGCATCCGAAGACGTGCCGTCCCATGCCCGAGCGCAGCTGGTCTGGAATCCTGCCCCGCTTTTCGATGGTCAGATACGAAATGCACAACCGGGCGTCGAGTTCGCCGGGCGCAACGATCGCCTGGGTGGGGCAGGCGGTGATGCAGCGCGTGCACGTCCCGCAACGATCTGGGGCGGGCAGGTCGGCGGTGAGGCCGTCATCCGCGAATTCGAGCGAGGTCAGGATCACGCCCAGAAACAGCCACGACCCAAGCTGCTGGTTGATGAGGCAAGTGTTCTTGCCGATCCATCCGATGCCGGCGTATTTGGCGTACACGCGCTCGATGAGCGGGCCGGTGTCGACGTAGGAACGAAAGTGCCAGTTGCCAGTTGCCAGCGGCGGGTTGCCAGTTGCGTCGAGGATTGCGCGCAACTCGTCTTCCACCTGCTTCAGGCGGCGTAGTACGGCTTCGTGGTAGTCCTCGCGAGACCAGGCGTAGCGGGAAATCCAGCCTTGGCTCCCATCTTCCTTTTGCAGTTGGGTCGAGGGATGGGCGGTGTTGTAGTTGATGGCGCACACGACCACGCTGCGCGCCCAGGGAGCGACTCGGGCCAGTGACGCGCGCTTGAGTTCTCCGGTCTCGTCGCGCGCTTCCATGTACTTCATTTCGCCGTGTTTCCCATCGGCGATCCAAGCGGGAAAGACGTGCAACTCGCTGAATTCGCGGACCGGCGCAATGCCGCAGAGATCGAATCCGGCGTCGCGCGCGCACTGCTTGATGCGGGTTGGAAGGTCGGTCAACAAGTGGGCAATGGCTCGCGGCGAGTTCAGCCGCGGGGTGCACTCACATCCTCCAAGAGGCTACCACTGCGGGGTTGTGAGTGAAACGGCCTGGTTGCGACCATTGCAGGCTTGCAGGCCGGGTGTACAATCCTTCTCAATTTCGAGCTCAAGAAAAAAGTCTCAGCTAACACTGCTGAGTTTTGTGAAATCGCAGCACGAACCGTCTCCTGGCGTGCGCGCCTGCGAGATGCCGGTTAGCGATGCGCTTTGAAACGTCTTGCCGACGAGGTGAATTGTGAAACAACTGATTCCGCTCGCACTTGTTCTGGTTCTTTTGGTTGCCATTCTTTCGGTTACGCCGGGATTCGCTCAACCGCCGATCACCATCGGATTCACCGTCTCCAAGACCGGCGCCTTGAACGTCGATTCCGTGGAACAATCCCGCGGGTTTGAACTGTGGCGCGACCAAGTCAACGCAGCCGGCGGTATCAAGGCCGGCGGCAAGAGCTACAAAGTGCAGTTCGCCAACTACGACGACGAATCCAACTCCAAGCGCGTGCAGCAGCTTTACAGCCGCATGATCCTGGAGGACAAAGCGGACTTCCTGTTCAGTCCCTACTCGTCCCCGCTTACCGCCACCGCAGCCGTAGTGACGGAGCAGTACGGCAAGATCATGCTCACCACCGGCGCGGCCGAACCAAAAACCTACACTCTGGGGAACCAATACCTGTTCCAGATGTTCGCGCCCGCACCTGAATATCTGAAGGTTGCCCTCGACGCCCTGAAAACCAAGGACCCCCAAGCCGCTGTCGCCTTCGTCTACGAGGACTCCTCGTTCTCGGTCGCGGTAGTGACTCCGGCCAAGGCCTATGCGCAGCAGCTCGGGTTCAACGTAGGGTTCACCGAAGCCTATGCTCCCAACACCACCGACTTCAGCGCCATCATCGACAAGGTGATTGCGTCCAAGGCGACCGTGCTTCTGGGCGGCGGCCACTATGCCGACGGTTCGACGCTGGCGCGGCAGCTCTACGGCCATAAGGTTCCTCTGAAGATGCTGACGTTACTGGTGGCGCCAGACAGTCCGCAGTGGGTCGAACTGGGCGATGCGGCGCTGGGCGTCATGGTCCCGTCGCAGTGGGAACCGCAGTCGGCGTTTAAGGCGGAGTACGGGCCGAGCGGCGCCGATTTCGCCAAGGC
>Ga0074044_10002028_pt1 | contig 17871 bp, 20 predicted proteins | sample BogForMeECP23OM1_FD_94443 | JGI IMG/M metagenome (GOLD analysis project Ga0074044, IMG submission 94443) | Bog forest soil microbial communities from Calvert Island, British Columbia, Canada - Bog Forest MetaG ECP23OM1 | ecosystem: Environmental > Terrestrial > Soil > Wetlands ...
ACGACCGCCTCGGAGTGCCCAGACTTGCCGATTAACCTCAACCTCCCGAACCGCCGGATGCGGACCCGCATGTCCGGTGGTGTGGCAGGGGAGTAGCGCTGCGGCGCTACCCCCTATGCCGATGATAGCGGATGCTCTCGATAGCCGCCTTGTTGTGCGCACCCTGGTGCATGCTCTTTGCGCCGCGTCAGCACCGGCAAAGGCGCCGTCGTCGGCGCGGAGTGACGATCCGCGATTTTGAGCGGAGATCTGCGGGTTACCGGCCGGCGACGTGATTCACTACGGCGAACATGATCCGTAGCAGACGAATGCTGTAAAAGCCGATCACCAAAACAACAACGGTCTTCGCCGCGATGATCTTCATCGAGCCATTAAATTTTAGCGAAGGACCGCTCGCCGCGATAAGTGCGTTAGCACTGCGCCAGACACCAACGCCGGCGGTTATTTCATAGGCGAACAGGCAAAGCTGGAAACCGAAACCCAGAAAAAACAGAAATACCGGCAAAAAAAGAAATACCGGGTTCATGCCGATGATCACGCCAACGAATGTACCTAATATGAAGAAACCCCAGAATGAGCGGGCAAACGAATATTGTCCCTGCCAAAGTTTTCGGTACCAGCTTGTTGTCGCATGACTGGGCGCATCGTCAGCCGCGATGGGCGCATCGTCAGCCGGTAAAAGCAGGAGCAATCCGCTGACGAGAAAAATCGCGAGCGCCGAGGAAAATGGGCCGGTCACAAAGATTCCAATCAGCCCGCAAAGATTCCCTGATTGGGGACTGGAGCAGGCCCAGCTATTTCCAAAATACAACCCGAATGAATAAGCGATGATGGCGCAGAGGAATAAAACGATAACGTACCAGACGAGGGGGAATCGCCTTTCTGACTGAGGACGGCGGCGGCTATGGAGAGCATAGCAGCGCACAGCGAAGAAAATCGCGACGACTGGCGATAGGAATGCCAAAGACCACAGGAAAAGGAAGTGTTTACCGAGCATGCTCTTGATTTCCCACTGTAACTGAGAGTTCCTCTCTGACTCTCAATATTTTCGCTGCCCGACCCCTCAATGAACTTAGCGTCAAGTCGCGGTCCGTGTCACGGCTACGGCCCTGAGAAAATGGAAATGTGGGTTGAATCCGAGCGCGCGCGCGATTAGCGTTCGGCGCATGGCAAATGAAACCGCTCGCCCCCCGCGTGGATGGTTCCTCACCGTGATAACGGTGCTGTTTGTGCTGCTCGCACTCTCCGATTTCACCAAGGCGCTGCAGTTCGCGACCAATCCGGCGGTGGGCGGCCTGGTAGTCTTCGGCCACAAGTTCCACGGCGTTGCGCACAACCTGGTGCTGGGCCCGCTGTTCGGCATCGTGTTCCTTATCTACGCCTTTGGCATCTGGAACCTGCGAGCGTGGGTGCTGCCGCTGTCAATCGTCTATGCGTTTTACGTCCCCTATAACCTGGTGCTGTTCTGGTACGAGCAACCAGAGGGGCCGCGACCGATTCCGTTCATCGTGATCTATCTCGCCATCGCGCTGACCGGTTCGATCGGCACCGCGATCTATCTCGCCTACCACCGCGAGCGGCTCAACTGAAACGGCTCAACTCCCGAGAATTTAAGGTTGACCCAAACGCGCGGCTAGTTTTAAATTGCAACCATTATGAAGATCTACGATTTTACTCTCGCCCCTAATCCCCGACGGCTCAGAATTTTCGTAGCTGAAAAGGGACTCAAGATCCCGACCGAGCAGGTTGACATTTTTGCCGGCAAAAACCGCACGCCGGAGATGCTCGCCAAGAATCCGGCCGGCGGCCTGCCAGTGATGGAATTGGACGACGGCACTCACTTGGCGGAGTCGGTCGCGATCTGCCGCTACCTGGAAGGGCTGCATCCGGAACCCAACCTGATGGGCAGAGACAGCCGCGAGCAGGCATTTATCGAGATGTGGAACCGGCGAGTCGAGTTGAACTTGCTCGGCCCCGCCGCGCGCGCGTTCCAGCATACGAATGAACTGTTCAAAGGCCGCATCAAACAGTTTCCTGAATACGGCGCGGCGCAGCGCGAGACCGTGGCGCAACAGTTTCAATGGCTCGACGCGCAAATCGGCGACAAGCCGTTTATCGCGGGCGATCGCTACACCATCGCGGATATCACCGGCGAAGTCGCGGTCGATTTCGCGGTGCAATTGGCGGGGATACCGATGGATCCCGCGCTCAAGAATCTCGGGCGGTGGCACAAGGCGGTTTCGAGTCGTCCCAGCGCGAAGGCTTGAGAAGTTGATCGGCAGAAGCAGAATCGTGAATCGCGCGCGGAAGCACCCTCACCCGCGCCCAAGGCGCCGCCTCTCCCGCAACTGAGCGGGCGAGGCGGGTAATCGGTGGCGCGGAACGCGACATCCTAACTCCGCGCTGAACAAGGACCCTCACCTTCGATCCTCTCCCTTGCAGGGAGAGGGAAAGAGTTTTAAATTGAAACTATGAAAATATACGATTTCACTGGAGCCCCGAATCCACGCCGCGTGCGCGTGTTTCTCGCGGAAAAAGGCATCACCAACGTTCCCTTCGAGCAGGTCAACATTGCTGCCGGAGACAATCGCAAGCCCGAATTCCTGAAAATCAATCCGATGGGCGGACTGCCGGTGCTCGAACTCGACGATGGCACCGAGATCGCGGAGTCGGTCGCGATTTGCCGCTACTTCGAGGAGACCAAGCCCGAGCCGCGCCTGATGGGCGTCGATGCGAAGGACAAGGCGGTCGTCGAGATGTGGAACCGGCGGATGGAGTTCGAAGTATTGTCGATGACGGCGAGCGCGTTTCGCAACACCAGCGATTTTTTCAAGGGGCGCATCCCGCAGGTCAAGGAATATGGCGAGATTTGCCGCAACGCCGCGCTCAAGCGCCTGGAATGGCTCGACACGGTGCTCGCCGATCGCGAATTCGTCGCGGGACCGCGCTACACGATTGCGGATATCACCGCGTTGATCGGAATCGATTTCGGCCGGACGACGGGAATCAAGATCCAGGAGAACCAGAAAAACCTCGCGCGATGGCATCAGGCGGTATCGAGCCGGCCGAGCGCCAAGGCCTAAGCTTCGATTCGTGGAAATGGGGCGGCCCGCATGGAACGGGCCGCCCCATTTTTTTTCAGCGCGATGCCGACTGGGCGACGGCCGTTGCCGGCAGGGGATATATCGGCGTGTAGAGCAGGTAGCACATCAGGTAAACGATCACGCCCGTCACCGAGACGTACATCCACAGCGGCCAGGTCCATCGCGCGATTCGCCGATGGCGGCCGAAGCTGCCTGTGAGTGCGAACCAAATCGTGGTGAGCGCAAGTGGAACGATCACCACGGCCAGGATTACGTGCGGAATCAGAATCGCGAAGTACAGCGAGCGGACCCACCCTGCGCCGCTGAAGCGCACGTTGCCGACGTTGTAGTGATAGACGAGGTATGACGTCAGGAAGACGGCGGAAAACCCCATCGCGCTAAGCATGCAGGCGCGATGGGCTCGCACCCAGCCGTTCTTGATGAAGATGAATCCCGCGGTCAGCAGAATCGCCGCGCATCCGTTGAGGATCGCGTTGAGCGGCGCGAGCGAATGATAGGTATCCAATCAGGTTGCCAATTGATTCACGGTTTCACTGCTACGGCGCTTGCATCGGCGGAGGCGCGACGGGATTCGCACCCATCTCGGCCGGATTCGTTACCTTGATCTTGTGATCGAACCTGGTCCACATCCGCGTCGTGAGGTCGGGCAGCAGCATGAAGCACAGAAACGTGACGAGTATCACCGGAGTTATCGCGATAATTGCCAGCCCCTTGCGCTCCATCGCCAGGTGCATGAAGTACATCGCCACCAGCACGGCCTTTGCCCACGCCAGCGCGACCAGCAGACTGACTTTGGCGGCTTTCGGCAGGCCCATCGCATACACGCCCAGCTCGATCGCGGTCAGAACCGCCAGGTAGATAAAGACCGCAATGTAATTTGGTCCGCTATGTTCGGCCTCGTGTCCTGAAATGGCAGCTTGCGTCGTCATGGTTTGAATTTCATCTCCACCCGTAGTCGTTGGGAAAACTGCTTCCTGAACCAGATTAACTAAATCAGATAGATGAACGTGAAGATCAGGATCCAGACCAGATCGACGAAGTGCCAGTAGAGACCGGCGACCTCGACCAGCCCGGCCTTCGCCTGCGTCAGCTTGCCCATCATTCCACGAATCAGCAGCACGCTGTTGAACACGACGCCGCCGAAAACGTGACAGCCATGGAAGCCGGTCAGGATGAAAAAGGTGGCGTCGAACAGGTCACGCTTGACCGACATCCCCTTTTCGGTGAGCAGGTCATGCCACTCGTGCGCCTGCATTCCGAGGAACAGGATTCCGCCGAGGACGGTCAGCGCCATGAAGGTTCGGAACTTCGACTGATTGCCGTGCTGAATGCCGTCCAACGATTCGACCATGGTGACGCTCGAGCAGATCAGGATGAACGTCATCACCGCGGTGGTGGCGATGCCCAGGTAGTCGGCCGGCGTGGGCCAGTTGGGATTGTTGATGCGAAGCGCGCCGTAGGCTGCGATTCCGGCGCCGAAGGTCATCGCGTCGCCGGCCAGGAACGTCCACATCCCGAGCTTGCCGAGATTTCCCGGCGTAAGCGACGGTTCTAACTGATCGGCCTGGACCGCGCCGTGGCCGTGGGTCTCTACTGCGGCAGCCTCGCTCATTGCAACCATCCTTTTCGCGGCAAATAGCTATAGTCAGTGTTCACTTGAAGTGACTACCTCGGAACAGATCAGCGTTTCGCAATCGTCGGCGGAGCGGGATTCCGATCCCGGCGAATTGACCGCCGATAGGCGAAGTAAGTAATCCCGCCGATTGCCGCAAACGAGGCGTACGGCGACGCCAGCATGAACAGCACGCTGGTGTTGTAGGCGCGGGACGCGTGACCGTTCTCCGATAGCCCGCACGTCGCGCACGCGTTTGCGAGCCGCGGCGCGGCCGCGACAATCGCACCCGCAACCGTCATCGCCGCGGCTTTGAGCTTTGCACTTTTCATCATCGCGTTCTCCCCCACAGCAAAACTACATCAGATATACCAGCCCAAACAGGAGCGGCCAGACCGCGCAAACGAAATACCAGTACACGGCGCACAGCTCAATCCCGCCGGCGTTGCGGGCGTTGTACCTGCCGCCAAGCGCGGCCCAAACCACGCACGCCAGCCAGATGGCGCCGGCGGTTACGTGCGCGCCGTGGCATCCGATCAGCAAATAGAAGGTGCTGCCGTACATGCCGCTGGAAAGTTTGAGGCCGTGCGCGACGAGCCGCACCCATTCGCTGCCCTGCACTACGAGAAATGTCACTCCGAGCGCGAGCGTCGCCAGCAGATAGCGGCGCAGCAGGCGCTGGCGGCTGCGATGCACCGCGCGCAAGGCGAGCGTCATCGTGAGCGCGCTGGATAACAGCACGAAGGTGTTAACCCAGGTGACCGCAATCGGCAGGCGCGGCAGCGCGGGCGGCGGCCAGAGGGCGGCGGACATGCGGTAAACCAGGAATGAGCCGATGAGGCCGCTGAACAGCATCATCTCCGACGCGATAACCATCATGATCGCGAGCATCGCGCTGCTGATGAAGGGACGCTCGACCTGATCGCCGCCCGAGTCTGACGATCGGCCGCGGCGGATGGGCGCGACCAACGGGCGCACTTTCGCAGTCGATGCTGTCACGCCGAGCGCCATATCAATGCTTCACCAGGATGGTCACGATTGCGACGGTTACCAGCAGCAACATGACGCCGATCAGAATTTTCAGCGTCCGCCGGATTTCCTCTTTGCGCTCTTCGCGCGTCACCAGAGTAGCCATTCCAATACTCACACGCGATCCAGCACGAGCACCAACAATACAATTGGCAGATAAACCAGCGAAGCGAGCAACAACCGGCGCGCCGCCCTGGAATTGCCCGGCGAGCGGACCATAACGAATCCAAACATCAACATGCCGAGGCCCAGCGCGGATGCGATCACCAGGTACGGGATTCCGGCGAAGCCGAGCATGGTCGGGATGATTCCCAGCGCGACGAGACCGAGGCTTGCCGCAATTACGATTGGATTCGAAGGATTTCCGCCGCGCGCATCGTCCGGCGGAAGCAGGTGGATGCCGGCGCGCGCGTAATCGGCGCGATAGAGCCGGGCGACGGCAAAGGTATGCGGCAACTGCCACAGAAACATGGTCGCAAACAGCACCATCGGCTCCCAGCCGAGCCCGCCGCGCGCCGCGGCCCATCCCGCGACGGGCGGCAGCGCGCCGGGAATCGCGCCGACGACGTTGCACATCCAGGTGTAACGTTTCAGCGGCGTGTACGCGCCGAGATAGATGATGGTGATTGCTGCGGTCACGGCGGTGCAGAGCAGGTTGGTCGCGAGCATCAAATAAATGAGGCCGGCGGCGGTCGCGCTCGCGCCGAACAGCAGCGCTTCGGCCGGGCGCATCCTCAGGCTGGGCAGCGGACGATGGCGCGTGCGATCCATCATCGCGTCGGTGTCGCGCTCGACGTACTGATTGAGGGCGAGGGTTCCGCCCGCAGCCAACGCAGTGGCGGCCAGCAGATTCATCGCAAGCGTCAGGTCGAAGCCCGCGCGTCCGCCCAGGTAAAATCCGGCCAGCGTCGTCACCAGAACCATCAGCACGATGCGCGGCTTGGTCAGTTCGAAGAAGGTGCTCACGCTGCCGTGGGGGAGCGCAAGCGCAGACTCAGCGGTGGCCGCTTTGACACTCACGCGGTCACCTGCCGTTCGATTACGCGCGGACTCGCATGCGGCTCGATCGCAAACGCGCGATGCGGCTCTCCGAGAATGCGATATGCGCGAAGCGTCAGCGCCAGGCTGGTCGCGAGAACGGCGGCGCCGACCGCGACGTGGCTGGTGGTCGGAATCACGGCGCGGGCGCTCCAGATGGTGATCGCGCCGAGACAAATCTGCACGACCAGCAGCAGGAACAGCCCAAGTGCCGGACGGCGAAGCGCGCCGACCTCGCGATGCGTCCGGAGCACGCGCGCGACCGTCCAGAGAACCATCGCGGTGACAGCCACGGCACCGCATCGATGCGCAAAATTAACCGCGATGTACTCGTTCCAGTACGGCGGCGCCAGGTAGCCGAACGAAAGCGGAAAATCGGGGATCACCAGCCCGGCGCTCATGTGCCGCATCACCGCCCCGACGAGAATTTGCATATAGATGATGGCGGTGGTCGCGGCGGCAAGCGCAGGCAGCGGGATTCGTGACGGCGGATCGTTGACGTGCGCGGTCGCATCCCAGCGCGGATTGGTGAAAATAGCGATCGATACCATCAGGCAGAACAGCGCCTGGGCGGTGGCCGCATGCGCAACCGCAATCGCGAGCGGCAGTTCGAGCAGCACGGTGATTCCGCCGAGGACGGCCTGAACGACGATCAGCCCGAACGCGAGCACGACAAGCTTGCGGACCCATCGCCGCGGCTCCGCGCGCCATGCCCACGCCATCAACACCAAGGTCAGGACGACGACTGTTCCGGCAGCCAGGCGATGGCCAAACTCGAAACGAATGCCGCCCTGCCAGGCCGGGATGAGTTTGCCGAATGCCAGCGGCCAGTCCGGGACAGCGAGCGCGGAGCCGGTGGAGGTGACGAGTCCGCCGACGAAGATGAGGCAAAAGGTGGCGCCGGCGGTCAACACCGCGAAACGATGCAGTCCGCGCGCCTTCTCACTCCCGGCTGACAACTGATTCATTGGCGGTTAGCGGGACAGCCTAATCCGCCGCGGCCGTCGAGCGTTCGAGCAACTGCGATTGCGGCAGAAAGTCCTCCGCAACCTCGGGCGAGCTGTACTCGTACGGTCCACGGTAAACGATCGGCACCGGCCCCGGCCAGTTGCCGTGCGGCGGCGGCGAAGGCGTCGTCCACTCCAGAGTATTGGCAAGCCACGGATTGTCGGTGGCCTTGGCGCCCTTGAAGTAGCTCCAGATGAGGTTCGCCAGAAACAGGAACTGCACGGCGCCGAGCACGAACGCGCTAATCGAAATAAATTCGTTGATGGGAATGATCGGTTTCAGGAAATCGTACTGCTGCGGATTGTAGATCCGGCGCATGTGTCCGGCCATGCCGAGGATGTGCATCGGGAAGAACGTGCAGTTGAATGCCACGAAGGTGGTCCAGAAATGAATCTTGCCCAGCGGCTCGTTCATCATGCGGCCGAACATCTTGGGATACCAATAGGTAACTGCTGCGAAGACCCCGAACAGGCTGCCGCCGAATAGTACGTAGTGAATATGCGCGACGATGAAGTAAGTATCGTGGATGTACATATCCACCGGCGTGCACGCCATCCAGATTCCCGACAATCCGCCAATCACAAACATCGCGACGAACGCCAGTGCGTTGTCCATCGCCACCGTGTAATGGATGTTGCCCTTGTAGAGCGTGCCGAGCCAGTTGAAGGTCTTAATCGCGGACGGCACTCCGATGATCATGGTGGTTATCATGAAACTGCCGCCGAGCACCGGATCCATCCCCGACACGAACATGTGATGACCCCAGACGATCCACGAGAGGAACGCGATCGCGCACATCGCATACGCCATCGAGCGGTAGCCGAAGATGGGCTTGCGCGAAAACGTCGCGATGACGTCGGAGGCGATCCCCATCGCGGGCAGGATCATGATGTACACCTCGGGATGGCCGAAAAACCAGAACAGATGCTGCCAGAGCAGCGGCTCGCCGCCGCCGGCGGGCAGAAAGAAATGCGTGCCGCCGAGGCGATCGAAGAGCAGCAGCGCCAGCGCCGTGGTCAGCACCGGCAGCGCGAGCAGCAGCAGAATCGCCGTGATGAACAGCGACCAGATCACCAGCGGCATGCGGAAGAAGTACATTCCCCTGGTGCGCATGTTGATGATCGTGGTGATGTAGTTGATCGAGCCCATCAGCGACGACGCGCCAAGGACGATGATGCTGATGCACCACAAGTTCTGGCCCCAATCGACGCCGGTGTAGATGGGGACCGCGCTCAGGGGAGCGTAGGAGGTCCAGCCCGCGGCCGCGGGGCCGCCGGTGACGAAGAACGAGGACAGCATGATCACGCCCGCGACCGCGCCGGTCCAGAACGACAGCATGTTAAGCTTGGGAAACGCCATGTCGCGCGCGCCGATCATCAGCGGGATGAGGAAGTTGCCGAAGCATCCGACCAGGATCGGCATCACCACGAAGAAGATCATGATGGTGGCGTGCATCGTAAACATCGCGTTGTAGGTGTTGGGCGGGATCGCGCCGTCGTACATGAAGGGCTCGGGCACCCAGTGAAAACCCGGGACCGCGGTTTCGGGAAACGCCAGTTCCCACCGCATCAGCATCGCCATCAGGCCGCCGATCGACATCATGAACAGCCCCATGAACAGGAACTGGCGGGCGATCATCTTGTGATCTTCGGAAAAAATGTAGGTGCGCCAAAAGCCGAGCTCATGATGCTCGGCGTGAACGCCGTGGGCCGCAACCGCTGCCGTGCTGCTCATATTCGACTAACTCCTCCGTGCGCGGTGGCCGGCGAGTGCGGGCTTTACTTGTTTTGCGAGTACTGGTCTTTGAGCCACTTGTCAAAATCCTCTTGCGACTGGACCGTCAGATTGCCCTTCATCCCCGAATGCCCGAAGCCGCACAGCTGCGAGCACGGAATTTCGTATTGCCCGATTTCGGTCGCCTCGAACCAGACGTGAATTATGCGGCCGGGTACCGCGTCCTGCCTTAGACGCATGTTGGGGACGTAAAAGCTGTGGATGACGTCTTTCGAGGTCAGATCGAGCCGCACGACCTTGTTCACCGGCACGTGCATCTCGTTCTCGAGCATGAGGTCGTCCTTGGTGCCGAACTTGCCGTCTGGTCCCGGGTAGGTGATTTCCCAGTTGAACTGTTTGGCATTCACCATGTAGAACACGTCGCCCGGAGGCCCATGCTCCTTGATATCGGCCCAGGTGGAGCGGCTCATAAACGCCAGGATGATCAGAATGACCGCAGTCGCCGTGGTCCAGATGATCTCGAGGCGCGAACTACCTTCAATATACTCCGCCTTGCGGCCGGGCCGGGTGCGATAGCGAATCATGAAGACCACCATCGCGACCATCACCGCGATCCAGACGACCAGCACGATCCAGAAGATCAGCTCAAACAGCCAATCGATCTTCGGACCGAAGGTCGAGATGTCGTGCGGAAAATACATGTACTCGAGCATCGAAGCGTCACCTCTGCGCTAGCAACGTGCAAATGGCGGACGAGCGTTGGCCGCGCCGATCAAGGCGGCCGATGCAACGTTCAACGCCTTCCGATTCATGAATTGGCTGCGATTATGCCCGTCAGCGCCACGATTAGTGAAATGAAAAATCTTTGTCCAACACCGCCACCCGCGCTTAATCAACGCGGACATGACGCTCACATTTCGCCAGCAATTTCAAGCGCTTCGCGGTCGCAGGATCGCAACCTCCGCCCGCCCGAAAATCCGCGGTCGGCTCGCGATTGGCGGGAACAAATCTTTGGGCTACAGCTAGTCGAGGAAGAGGAGGTCTTGGTCTCTTATGCCTGAGCGCGTGGCGACCCTTTCGCAATCCTTCGAGGCGCAGGCCCAGAAGTACGGCCGGCGCGCGTTCTTAAGGGACAAGCGCGACAAAGTCTGGACGGACCACTCGTGGACCGAAATTTCCGAGGCCGCCGGAAAGCTGCGCGCCGGTCTCCTGAGCCTGGGCGTGCGCCCCGGCGATCGCGTCGCCATCCTTTCCGACAATTGCCCCGAATGGATAGTCGTCGATCAGGCGGTGTTGGGCCTTGGTGCGATCGTCGTACCGCTTTACACGACCAGCGGACTCGAGGAGACCGCGCACGTCATCAGCGACTCCGGAGCGAAAGTCGTCGCAGCCAACGGCGCTGAGATGGTCAAGAAAATTCTCGGCCTCGGCGCCTCGATTCCCGACGTCACGGCGATCGTCGCGATGCATCGCGACGAGCAACCAGCACCCGCCGCGAACGGAAGGGCCGCTATCGAAACGATGGCATCGGTCAGCGGCGAGGCGCCGGCCGCTATCGTCGAGGGCAGCCGCGACGACCTCGCGACCATCATCTATACGTCGGGCACCACGGGCACGTCGAAAGGCGTCATGCTCTCGCACGGCAACCTGCTGGCCAACTGCGAGGACTCGCTCGCCGCGCTCGGTCTCAACCACACGGACATGACGCTGTCACACCTGCCGATCGCGCACTCGTTCGAACGGACCGCGGGTTATTACACCGTGGCGATGGCGGGCGGGACGATCGCATTTGCCGAGAGTCTCGGGCAAATCGCAGCCAACCTGACCGAGGTCGAGCCGACCGTGGTGCTCACGGTGCCGCGCCTGCTCGAAGCAATACACAGCCGCGTGATGCGCACAGTCGAAAGCTCGCCGCCGATGCGCCGGCGACTGTTCAAAATGGCGCTCACGACGGGCGAGCGGGCAGCCGAGTATCGGCATCGCGGGAAACCGGTTCCGCTGCCGCTGGCGCTCTCGATGGCGCTGTTCAGGCGCCTGGTCTTCGCGCGAGTGCGCGCGATCTTCGGAACCCGAATCCGTTACCTGATCTCCGGCGGCGCGCCGCTGCCCACCGAGATCAACCGGTTCCTGTCAGCCGCCGAAGTTCCAATCGTCGAAGGATATGGACTGACCGAGGCGGCGCCGGTGGTCGCGTGCAATCTGCACAACGGCAGGACGCGAATCGGCACGGTGGGCCGTCCTTTGGCGCACATCGAGGTCGAGACTGCCGCCGACGGGGAACTGCTTCTGCGCGGGCCGAACATAATGAAGGGTTACTACAAGCTCGAGGCCGAAACGAAGGAGGCGATCGACGAAAATGGATGGCTCCATACCGGCGACATCGCGAAGATCGACCGCGAGGGTTACATCTCGATTACCGACCGCAAAAAAGAAATCATCGTGCTGTCGGGCGGCAAGAACATTTCGCCCGCCTACGTCGAGAGCAAGCTGGTGGGCGACAAATTTATCTCGCAAGCCTGCGTGATCGGCGACCGCCGCAAGCATCTCGCCGCGCTGGTAGTGCCGGACTACGAAAACCTGGCGGCGTTTCTGACCGAGAACAACCTCGACCCGAAGAAGCCAGATGCGCTCGCGAAATCGCCGGCGTTGCGGAAGTTGGTGCAGGGCCGGATTCGCGAAATCAACAAGCAGCTCTCGGACGTGGAAGCGATCGTCGCGTTCACGATCATCCCGCAGCCGTTCACGCAGGAAAATGGCGAGCTTACGCCGTCGCTCAAGGTGCGCCGCAAGGTGGTTCAGGCGCACTTCCAGCAACAGATCGATTCAATGTACGGCGATTGAGGATCCCAGATTCCAGGTTTCGCGAAACGCACGAGCGTCCCGTCCCACGACTCCCGCGCGCTCGACGGGCCCAACAACCGGGAATCTACCGCCGCTTGCACTGGGCGGGCTTTTTCGCTGGCGGCTTTGCTCCGCCGTCGGGCAGCACGACGTCGAGGCTGCGCCACAGGTACCATGCGGCCGCGGTCCGGTACGGACGCCATCGCTCGGCGTGCTTTAGCAGGCGCTTGCGATTTGGCCGTTGGCGCATCCCGTAGTGCCGCTTGACCGCGTTCTGGAGGCCGAGATCGTCGGCGGGCATCACGTCGGGGCGGCCGAGATTGAACGCCAGGAAAATTTCCGCAGTCCATCTGCCGATGCCCTTCACCTGCGTGAGATCGGCGATAATCTCCTCGTCGGCCATTCGATGAAAGCGATGAAAGTTGAGCTTGCCGTCGCGGATGTGCGCGGCGAGGTCCTTTATATAGAGCGCCTTCTTTTGCGAGAGGCCCGCGGCCCGCAGTTCGGCGTCGGTTTTGGCAAGCACTTGTTCGGGCGAGGGAAATTCCACGCCGGGGAACAAGCCGACGAAGCGCCCGTAAATCGCGTTGGCAGCCGCGCCCGCAAGCTGCTGGAATATTATGGTTCGGGCCAACGCCTGCAACCGCTCGCGCCGCGGCTGGATTCCAAGCGCGCCGACCTGGGCAATAATCCGTGCGAGGACCGGGTCGGCCTTGCTAAGATGCAGCCGCGCCTTGCGCGCGTATGGGAGTCGGTTGGTTGGCATCGCACTCAAAACCGCGGTTCGCCGAATCTTGCACGCCTGCTAAAGTCGTTCAACCGGTACTATGAGCGAAGACACCAGACTCCCGATGCGCCCCGAGAACCTCCACGAAGGGATGCGCCTTGGGCCGATTCACTACGTCGTCACCGCGGAGCGGGCGCGCGCATTTTCGGACGCCGTCAAAGCCGCGAATCCCGACTTCATCCCCAACGCGCAGAACCCCGAGGCGATCGTGTCGCCGACGATGCGCCTGCAGGACTACGCTCTCCTCATCGCCGCTCATCTGAAAGGCGGCAAGGGGGGAGTCCACGCCAAGCACTGGTGCGAGTTTCACGAGCCGATGCGCGTGGGCCAGGCGGTCACGACCGAGGGCAGGATCACCGCGACGTATCGCAAGCGCGGCAAGTTTTATTTCACGCTGGAATATGAATCGCGCGACGCGGTGACGAAGCAACTGCTGGTGCGGCAGGCGATCACGTCGGTGCTGCTCAACGACAAGGGGGAGATGCAATGAGCGCCTCGCCAGGTGAGATTCGAATCGGCGCGGAGCTGGTTTCGGCGCCGTACCTCCTCGATGAGGCTGCGGCGAAAGCCTACGGCGAATCCATCGAGGGGCCGCCGCGGCGCCGGTCGCGCGGCAACATCCACGACGATCAGGACGCTGCACGCCAAGCGGGATTCGTTGCGCCGATCGCCGCCGGCGAGCAGACGATCGCGATAATCGCGCAATTCCTCGCGGACAACTTCGGCATGCGCTTCGTTCGCGGCGGACGTATCGAAGTATCGCTCACCAGGCCGGTGTTTTACGGCGACACTTTGACCTCGCATGCGAAAATTGTGTCAGTCGATGCGCGCCGCGCCGGGCTGCAGATTCACGTTGACAATCAGCGCGGCGAGCAGGTGCTGACGGGCACCGCCGCGGTCCGGCTGAACGACGCATGAGCGCCGGGCCGATTCCTGAATCGAGCGATGCGCCGCGCGATGAGACTCCGGCGGCTCGCGCGACCCCGGTCTGGCGCAAGGCGATTCCCTACCTCGGGACCGTCGCGATCTTTGCGCTGATCTTCTGGCGCATCCCGATTCGCAAAGTCGAGCAGGCGCTGTCGCAAGTGCCGGTGCTCGAGTTTCTGGCGGTCTTCATGCCGTACTCGCTGTTCTACTGCGCGATCGATTCGGCGTGTCTCACCTGGGTCGTGCGCCGCTTTAACGCCCCGATGCGCTATCGGGACATCCTGCCGATTCGCGCGAGCATGTACGTGCTGGCGCTGATCAACACCAGCCTCGCGCAGGGCGGCGTCGCCTATTATCTGCATCGCAAATCCGGCGTCAGCTTCCTGGGCGCGCTCAGCTCGGTGCTTTTCATCGCCCTGCTCGAAATCTACCAGCTCTTTCTGTTCTCGACGCTCGGGGTGATCTTTTACACGCCGGTCGGCGGCGCGCAGATGAGGATAGTTGCGATACTTCGCGTCGCGTACATCGCGGCATGGGCAATCCTCGCGGCGATCGTCGCGTTCTTCGCGATCGCCCGGCGCAGCGCGCGGATTCGGAACTGGGTCGAGACCGGCAGGGCGGGCGCATTACTCGCGACTTTCATCCAGGCGCGTCCGCTCGACTACCTGGTGGTGCTGGCGATCAAGGCGCCGACCTTCCTCGCCTCGGTCGTCGCGCAATACTATGCGCTCGCGCTGTACGGAATCACGGTCCCGTTCGTAAAGCTGATGCTGTTTCTGCCGCTGGTGTTCCTGGCTGCCGCGCTGCCGATCGCAGTTGCTCATCTCGGCACCAGCCAGGCGGCGTGGCTGTTGTTCTTCACGAGCAACGCATCGCCGGAGAAGATCGTTGCCTACAGTCTCGCCGCACAACTCACGTTCATGCTGTGCAACGCGCTGATCGGACTGGTGTTCCTGCCGCGCGCCAGCCGCGAACTGACCGCGCTCCGCAGCGACGATGCAAGCAGTTCAGCGACTGTTTAGGATCTATCGCACACCGAGCACGGGAAAGCCCTCGCGCTGAGCAGCTTCGGCAAGTCTGCGATCCAGAGTGACGAGTTCGAGAGATTGTGGGTCGCCGTCGGCAGCAACCAATGCGGCGCCGAGCTGGAGGGCATCGGCGGCTCGCAATGGATGGTCCATGATAATGCGCTCGGCGTGAAGGCGGGTGGCCTCAACGTCCCAGATTTCAATCCATCGTAGAGCGACTTCGTTCACATCGCGAATTGCGCTGTCCCACAGAGCCGCCAGTTGCGGCCATTCACGTTTCCTTCTGGCGACTGCTGAGACTACCTCAACGCGCGTCATCATCCAGGTTGTGATGCCGGGATCTACGGCTCGCCAACTCTCAACTTCTGGAGTTGATGGCTCTTTGATGAATAGCGGGACCAGTGCCGAGGCGTCCCAGTATCTCACCAGCCGCTCTCTCGCTCCTCCAACAATGCCTCGAGGACGCTAGCACCTCCGGGGACTTCTATGGGCTTATGTGTCTTGAACCATGCAGCCAAATCGCCGGTGCCGCGCCTGATAGCCCCCTTGCGCTCGAGTCGCGCGAGGCGCTCTTCGTCACGATCGTGTGCGCTGACGGCCTTGCTCTTTGTGAAAGGGACGATCTCGGCTATTGGCGTATCGCGATCGTACACAACAACGGAACCACCGGCTCGGACGTGATCGAGATAGCGGGAAAGGCCGTTGCGAAGTTCCCCGATTTTGGCTTTTTTCATAGTCTTTCAATCATAGCCAAGTTGGCGCTGTCGGGCTAGCGCGCTAATCCGGATGCGGGGAGAGCCAGACCTGCTCGAAGCGCGTCGGGCGCATCGGATTGATCACGTAATCGTGCACCCAAGGCTGGCGGATTATGTAAGTCACGGGGTAGTAGAGAAAGACCCACGGCGCGTCGGCGACGACGAGTTGCTCGGCCTGGTCGTAGAGCGCGTAGCGCTTTTTCAGGTCGGCAACGGGCTCTGCTTCACGCAGCAGCGCCTCGACCTCGGGGTTGGAATAAAAGCTGTCGTTGTTGGAACCCCACTGCGCGCGCGAAAGCAGCGCGCCGAGAAAATTCTCGGGGTCGGGAAAGTCAGCCTCCCAGCCCTGCATGTACGACTGCACCGTATGCGGCTGGCGAATCGCTTCGAGGAAGGGACCCCACGCGACCGGCTTCAGCATTGCGCGGATGCCGAGCGGCGCGAGGTCCTGCTGTATCGATTGCGCGAGCATCAGGATCGTCTGATCGGCGCGCATCCAGATTTCAAAGTCGAAGCCTTGTGCGAGATGCGCTTCTTCAAGCAGCGCGCGCGCCTTTGCCGGATCGTAATCGTAGCCCTTCAGGCCGGGGTCGTAGCCGGGCAGGTTCGGGGGCATGACGCCGGGCGCGACGATGCCGCGTCCGTTCAAAATTGCGATGAGCTTGTGGCGGTCGATCGCGTAACTCAGCGCGCGGCGCACGCGAACGTTGGTGAACGGCCACATCTGGCAGTTCATGCCGAGGTAGCGGGTCGTGACCGTGGTTTTCGCCAGGGTCAAATTTCGCAGCGCCGGGGTTTTCATGACGTAGGGGAACTCGGCCGGCGGAATATCGATTACCGCGTCGATTTGGCCCGCGTCGAACCGCAGCCATTGCAGCTCCTGATTCACGCCGACCGACTCGACGATCGCGTCGAGATGGGGCAGCGGTTTGGCGAAATAATAGGGATTTCTCACCAGCACCAGGCGCTGCCCGCTAATCCAATCGCGCAGCGTGAAAGCGCCGCTGCCGATGACGTGGCGCGAAAAGTCGTCGCCCCATTTCTCCGCGACGTCGCGCGGAATAGCCGACGCAAACGGCATCGCGAGCTTGTGCGCGAAGATCGGGTCGGGCGCGCTCAAATGGAAAACGATTGTCGTATTGTCAGGCGTGTCGATGCCGCTCAGGTGCGCAGTGCGATGCGCGATGAAGTCGGCCGAGCCCCCGATCCCGCGGTAGTACTCCATCCCTTTAGAGCGCGTGGCGGGATTCAGCACGCGTTCGATTCCATAGCGGAAGTCGCCGCTGGTCACGGCGCGTCCGTCGGAAAAGCGGGCGTCGGCGCGCAGATGAAATGTGAAAGTTGTCGCGTCGGGCGAGCTTTCCCAGGCGGTCGCGATATCGGGTTCGAGCTCGATGTTGCCGTCGCCGTAGCGCACCAGCGTGTCGAAAATTGCCTGCTCGAAAGTCCACGAGACGGTGTCGTATCCGGCGGCCGGGTCGAGTGTCGGGACATCGTCGGCATCCGCGAGCCGCAGGACCATTGCGTGCGGCGGCAAGCTGAGCGGCGGCGGTCCGCCGCCGCATCCCGCGGCCAGTGCGATCGCGAGCGCATAGAGCAGCAGCGCGCCGCGCGGTACCGATCTAATTTGAAGTCGAGTCGAGATAGGCCGCAACGTCCACTGAAATCTGCTCAGGCGTTTTAGCGTTTGGTTGCTCGACGTTCTTGGCCCACGCTCGTCCCGGATGCAGCGTATCCCATGCCGATTTCCGCTGACCCCTTCGGGCCTTTTCTTGTCGTGGTGGCCGAAACCGTCCACTAGCATGTTCCACACCGGCTTAAATGCCATCGGACCAACCGGGCGTTTGAGCAGATGATCCCTGACGCTCTCCGCTAGGTGTGTCTTGTCTAGGGAAGCTCTGCACAAGTGATAGGATTTAGCGGATAGTAGGATATCGGGGAAGTGGTTGATGAGGAGGTGGGGCGATGAGTAATCAGCGGACGTTCGCATCGCTGGCGTGGAATGGCA
>Ga0074044_10002029_pt1 | contig 17865 bp, 14 predicted proteins | sample BogForMeECP23OM1_FD_94443 | JGI IMG/M metagenome (GOLD analysis project Ga0074044, IMG submission 94443) | Bog forest soil microbial communities from Calvert Island, British Columbia, Canada - Bog Forest MetaG ECP23OM1 | ecosystem: Environmental > Terrestrial > Soil > Wetlands ...
GATTTACGAATTCGGAGAGGAAAGGAGGTCGCGGAGAATCGCCAGAGCCATTTGCCGGTCGCGGCCGATACGATCTACCGCACATCTTGCGGATGTCATATCAGCCGCGGCCCGGCCAATGAATTCTGAGCAGAGAAGAATTCATCCCGCGACGAGAACCTTTCAGGCTCTTCGAATCTTCGTAAACCGCGAACTGGACGATCTGAAGGCGCTGCTCGAGGCGGCGCCCCGGATTCTGAAGCCAGGAGGACGCGTGGTGGTGATCAGCTTTCACTCGCTGGAAGATCGCATCGTAAAGGATGCCTTCCGGGCGGGCGGAATGAAGGACAAGTACTTTCGGGTATTAACGAAAAAGCCAATAACGGCATCCGAAGAAGAACAAGATCGCAATCCTCGGTCGCGCAGCGCGAAGTTGAGAGCCGCGGAGAGAGTTTAGAAAAAGAGTTTAGCTCCGGAAAACCTGCCGGAGTTCCCGGCATTCGCTGTAACGGCAGTGCCGGGCCCTAGAGATTCAGGTTAGAACAAGCGGACGAAGATCCGCTGGGGCGGGAAGAGAAAAGCTGAGAGCTGAGAGCTGACGGCTGAAAGCTGAAAGCTGCACTTAAGGGTTCCGTGGTAGGAATCCAGTCTGAGGTTGCGGGTATGTACACCGGCACATTGATCAGAGACTTGATGGCGACGGTGGAGCGGGCCGAGCAGTCAGCGGAACAGAAACGCTTGGCGGACATGCACGAACTCCATCGCATTTATGCATTGCAGGTTCCGGTCACTCGGGCGGACCAGATTCTCATGGGGGCGGCATAATGGCGGCAGCGGCGGCGGTGCGGAGCATGGGTGTCGCGGCGGAGCGCGGTTCATTCTGGACCGGGACTCCCGAAATCTACTTCTCGAAAACTATCGACAATTCCCGCCTGGTCAAAGTGGAAGACCCGCGCCGCAACCGCGAGATGAAGCAGTTCGGCACCGCGCTGGCGGTTCTGTTCCTGCTGGTCTTTGCATATACCTGGCAGCACTTCCGCGCCATCGAATACGGATATCAGGTAGAAGCCGCCAAGCGCGAACTGAGCGGCCTGACTGAGATGAACCACGCCTTGCGCCTCGAGGATGCGTCGTTGCGCAATCCGGAGCGGATCGATGTGCTGGCGCGCCGCATGGGATTGGTGCCGCCGGAGCCGGGTCAGGTGATCCGCATGGATTCTGCTGCAGGTGATGCCCAAGGTCCGGTCATAGCAAGCGCCGCGCCGGTGATCGAGATGGCAGGACAGTAACTGCGAGCAGTCTGGAAGGCAGCCGAGCTTCGCTCGGCGCGACCGGGTCATAGACTCGGTCCCACACGAATTTATCTGGCGGTCCGCCTGACGGGTGGGCCGCCATGTTTGTCTCAGGGTCCATGCTCCAAACAGTCTTGTCATTCCGAGGAGCGAGGCGACGAGGAACCTGCTGTTTTCCGGCGTCGGCACAAAGCAGGTTCCTCCTCAGCGCTTCGCGCCTCGTCGGAATGACAAGATGTAAAAAGCGTCAGTGAGCGTCAACGACTAACGACGAGTTTTCCGATGGCGACGAACTCCCAACCCGGCAAGAACTCCCGCCTCTACCTGCTCGGCGCAATCCTGGCGCTATGGTGCGTGGCCATCTGCGGACGTCTCGTCTACCTGCAGGTCTTCAGCTACGGCAAGTTCATCAAGCAGGCGGGACATCAGCAGCAGCGCGCAATTCCGCTCGACGCTAAGCGTGGAGTCATCTACGACCGCGCCGGCCGCGAACTGGCCATGTCGGTTCTCGTAGATTCCGCCTTCGCCGTGCCCAGCGAAGTCAAAGACCTCCCCACGGCCGTCTCTCTCATCACCCGCATTACCGGCGACGACGCAAATGTGGTGCTGGCGGACTGCCGAGCCCACAAAACTTTCTGCTGGATGGCCCGCAAAGCCGACGATGAAACCATCGACCGCATCAAGTCGCTGAACTTACAAGGCATTCACTTCCAGAAAGAACCGAAACGCTTTTACCCCGCCCGCGACCTGGCGGCGCAGGTTCTCGGCTCGGTCGGCATGGAGGACTCCGGCCAGAGCGGCATCGAGCACGAGTTCGACGATCAACTGCACGGGCGTCCGGGAAAGATGTTCATCTCGGTCGATGCCCACAAGAATTGGTTCTCTGACGTCGAAACCCAGCCCGACCCCGGCAACAATCTCGTCCTTACCATCGACAAGAACATCCAGTACGTTGCCGAGAAAGAGCTCGATCAGGCGATTCATGACACGCAGGCGATTGCGGGCACGGTCATCGTGGAGAACCCACACACCGGAGAGATTCTGGCGCTGGCCAACCGGCCGACATTCAATCCCAATCAGCGCAAGCAGATCACCCCTGGCGCGCTCAACAACCGCGCCGTGAGCTACGCCTATGAGCCGGGATCGACCTTCAAGCTGGTGACGATTTCGGCGGCGCTCGAAGAAAAACTCACGAATCCGGATGAAATTTTCGACTGCCAGATGGGTTCGATCGTCTACAACGGCATGCGCATTCGTGACTCGAAGCCGCACGGCTTGTTGCCGGTGTGGGGCGTGCTCGCGGAATCCAGTGATGTGGGCTCGATCAAGATCGCCCTGCGCCTGGGCGAAGACCGTTTTTACAAATACATCCGCGCCTTCGGATTCGGGCAGCAGACCGGAATTGAGTTGCCGGGCGAAACACGCGGGATGACCAAGCCGGTGAGCCGCTGGTCGAAAGTTTCCATCGCTGCCATTTCGATGGGACAGGAGATCGGCATTTCGCCGATCCAGTTGACCGGCCTGATCTCGACCTTTGCCAATGACGGGGTGTGGGTTGCGCCGCGCATCGTTGTCGGAACGGCCGCGCCGCAGACTCCCCTGCAGACGGTTACGTTTCACCCCGGTGCCTCGCACCGCGTGATTTCTTCTTACACCGCGGCCGAAATGCGCTCGATGATGCAGAAAGTTGTGCTCGAAGGCACGGGTCGAAAAGCAGACCTCGAAGGCTACACATCGGCAGGGAAGACGGGCACTGGGCAAAAAGTCGATCCGGCCACGGGCGCGTATTCGAAGACAAAATATATCGCCTCGTTTGCCGGCTTCGCGCCGATGAACAATCCGCAGATCGTAGTCGCGGTGATTCTCGACTCAGCGGTCGGTCTGCATCAGGGCGGTCAGGTCTCGGCCCCGGTGTTCAAACGAATTTCGCAGCAGGTGCTCGAATATCTGCATGTCCCGCACGATCTGCCGCTGGCCCCGCAGCACCAGTTACTGCTCGCCAAGTCCCAATCGAAGATGAACGACAAGGATCTGGAGGAGGGAACTCCGGATCATCCCGGCGAATTGCTCGAAACCACCGATGTCAATACGGATTCAACTTCCGCAGGCCAGCCCGGTGTTGTGCGGGCAGTCGCTTCCACCGGCTCAGGGCAGGCAATGCCCGCGACAGCGGGCGCCAGCGATGCGGATCCCGGAGACGGCCGCGTCGTGCAAGCGGCGATAAGGCAGAATGAGCCCATACCCGGAGCACTCACAACCCAGAATCACGCGCAACCGCAACCGAAGGATTCAGATCCCGCAGATTCGGCCCCGGCCACGCTCCCCTTGCACGGAACCGTGGTCCTCGACGTCGAGCAGGGAGGAATCGAAGTGCCGTCCTTCGTGGGCAAAACCGTCCGCAAGGCAGTCGAAGCCGCCCAGGACGCTGGCCTGGAACTGGAAGCCGTCGGCAGCGGCGTGGCCCGCAAACAAATCCCCGCGGCGGGCAGCCATGTCGCCGCAGGCGCCCATATAACGGTTCAGTTCGGGCGATAAATCAAAATCTGAACCACAGAATTCACACCAGAATCGGGTTTACCCCGTGCTCCTCTGTGACCCCTGTGGTTAAGTCCCCATCGGTTTGACCCGCCGAAAAACCACGTGTTACGGTAAACAGTCACACCACTCCCGGCAGACCAGCCCCTGCTCGCGATTGAGGTCTATTTTGTCTTCGGTTGAGGCTACGCCCGCCATCCGCAAAACCGCGCTGAATGCGGTCCATCGCCAGATGGGCGCGAAGATGGTGGATTTCAACGGCTGGGACATGCCGGTCGAATATCCCGCCGCAATCGGCTGCGGAGTGATCAACGAACATATGGCGGTTCGCACCGGCGTCGGCATTTTCGACGTTAGCCACATGGGCGATATTCGCTTGGCCGGCCCGCAGGCCCTCGCCGCCGTGCAGCACATCTCGATGAACGACGCTTCGCGGCTGGCCGTGGGCCAGGCTCAGTATTCGGCCCTGCTCTATCCCGAAGGCACTTTCGTCGACGACGTCATCGTTCACCGTCTGGCCGACCACGACTACCTGCTGGTCATCAACGCCGGAACACGCGAAAAAGACTTCAGCTGGGTGCGCGACAATACGCGCCAGTTCAACTGTGCAGTCGAGAATCTGTCGGACGATTTCACCCAGATTGCCATCCAGGGCCCGAAAGCCGTCAACCTGCTGCAGAAGCTGACCGACGCCGACCTGAGCGCGGTGAGATTTTATTGGGTCACGCGCGGCCGATTATGCGGACTCGATAACATCTTAATGGGCCGCACCGGCTACACCGCCGAAGACGGCTTTGAGATCTACATTCCCGCCGACGAGGAAACGAGTGCCCGCGTGTGGAATGAAATCCTGGACGCGGGCAAGGAATTCGGCGTCGTGCCCTGCGGCCTGGGCGCGCGCAACACGCTGCGCCTGGAAGGCGCGCTCTCCCTCTACGGTCACGAGATTTCCGATACCATTAATGTCTGGGAAGCCGGGCTCGACCGCTTTTGCAAAATGGAGAAGCCGGAATTTATTGGACGTAGCGCGCTGCACGCGGCGAAGGCCGCTGGCGTGACGAGAACTCTGGTCGGCCTGGAGATGACCGAGCGCGGCATCGCCCGCGACGGACACAAAGTGTTCGCCGCCGCCCGCGAAATCGGATACGTGACCAGTGGATCTCCAGCACCGTTTCTGAAGAAAAATATCGCACTCGCGTACGTGCCGAAAGAACTCGCCGCCATCGGTACGCCCGTGAAAGTCGAGGTACGAGGGCAGCATCTCGGAGCAGTAGTCGTCCCAACGCCGTTTTATAAACGCCCGAGGAAAAGTGCTTAGCGCGCAGGAACAGTCTCTGTTTTAGCTAGAAGCTAGGAGCTAGAAGCTTTTATGGCCTACCCCACAGATCGCAAGTACACCAAAGAACACGAGTGGATCCAGTCGAGCGGAACCTCCGCCACTGTCGGCATCACCAACTACGCGCAGGAGTCTCTGGGCGACATTGTCTTCGTAGAAGTGCCCAGGGTGGGCTCAGAACTGACCGCCGGCAAGACTTTTGGCACGGTCGAATCGGTGAAAGCCGTATCCGACCTGTTTTCTCCTGTATCTGGAACGGTAACCGAGGTGAACGCCGACCTAGCCACGTCGCCCGAAAAGGTGAATAAGGATCCGCATGGCTCGTGGATGGTCAAGCTGACGCTCAAGAATCCGGGCGAGTTGGACGGCCTTCTCTCGGCAGCCGATTACGAGAAGTTCGTGGCGGAAGAGGCGGGAAAATAGTATTGGCCAGCGCTTTCAACGCCTGCAGACCGATCGCAATCGAAAGTGCCCTTAGCTACATCTAATAAAGACGCATGCGCTATCTCCCCAAGTCTCCCGCCGACCGCAAAGCCATGTTGCAGGCGATCGGTCTGCGCTCCATCGACGAGTTGTTTGCTCCGATTCCCGCCGAGTACCGCCTGACCCGCGATCTCAATATCCCGCGCCAGATGGCCGAGTCGGAAATCGTCGACTATTTCCGCCAGCGCTCCCGTGAAAACGGTGACGGTTACACCAGCTTTCTGGGTGCGGGGGCGTACTTTCATTACCGGCCCGTCATTATCGATTCGCTGATTTCTCGCGGCGAATTTCTCACCGCCTACACCCCCTACCAGGCGGAAATTTCCCAAGGCACGCTGCAATCCATCTTCGAATTCCAGACGATGATCTGCGAACTGACCGGAATGGAAGTGGCCAACGCGTCGATGTATGACGGTTCCACGGCCGCCGCCGAGGCGGTGATGATGGCGGTGCGCCTCACCGGCCGCCGGTCGGTGGTGGTTGCGCGGAGCCTGCACCCCGAATACCGCGAAGTTCTCGCGACCTATGCGACTCATCAGACCATCCCGCTCTCGATCGCCGGCTTCGGCGATGACGGCCGCGTGAATCTGAAGGAACTCGAACGCTCGGTCACGCCGGACACGGCGTGCGTGCTGGTCCAGTCGCCCAACTTCTTTGGGACGATTGAAGATGTTGCTGCGATTGCAGAGATCGCGCACAAACATGGGGCAATGTTAGTGGTCTCGATCGCAGAGGCCGTCTCGCTCGGCATCGTCGAACCTCCGCGGCAGGCCGACGTGATCGCTATGGAAGCACAATCGTTCGGCGTGCCTCTTGGTTTCGGTGGACCGTATTGCGGCGTGATCGCAACCCGCGAGAAATATGTCCGGCAAATGCCCGGACGCCTGGTGGGCCAGACCGTCGACAAGCATGGCAAGCGCGGCTTCGTATTGACGCTGGCCACGCGCGAACAGCACATCCGCCGCGAGAAAGCGACGTCAAACATCTGCACCAACCAGGCTCTGGTCGCGCTCATGATCAACATTTTCATGACCGTATATGGCAAAGTGGGCTTGAAAGAGTTGGCCAAACAAAATTTAGCAAAGGCTGCCTACGCGGCAGGACGCTTCGCCGGCCATGGCAAAATCTTGTTCGGCGGTGCGCCGCGGTTTAACGAATTCGTTGTGCAGACCAGCGAAGATCCCCGCGCCATCAACAGCCGCTTGCTCAGCCACAAAATGGTTGGAGGCCTGCCGCTGAAGAAGTTCTATCCCGAGCTTGGCAACGCCGCGCTGTGGTGCTGCACGGAACTCACGACACGCAGCGCCATCGACACTGCAGTAGGCCTGGTGGCCGAGAGTGAACATCCTGTGCGCTCCGCCAAAGAAGAAGTGGAAGAGGTGGCGCGATGAAGCACATGACTCGCAAGGCCACGCGCCACGTCAATCAGAACGAGGGACTGATTTTCGAGAAATCATCCCCAGGCAAGGCAGCCTGGAAGTTGCCGCCGCTGGATGTGCCAGAAGTCGACGCCTCCAAGATTCTCGGCGCGTCTGAAAGAAAAGACCTGGGAGAAATGCCCGAAGTCAGCGAAATTGAAATCATCCGCCACTTCACTCGGCTCTCCACGTGGAACTACGCGATCGATCTGGGCATGTATCCTCTCGGTTCGTGCACGATGAAATACAACCCGCGTGTCAACGAAGCCGTGGCCCGTGTCGAGGGAATCGCCAACGGCCATCCCTATCAGCCGGGAGAAATTTCTCAGGGCGCGCTGCTCATCCTCAAAACGCTGAGTGAGCAGTTGATTGAAATCACCGGCATGGACGCGATCACGCTGCAGCCCGCTGCCGGCGCGCACGGCGAGATGACAGGACTGCTAATGGTCCGCGCCTACCACCAGTCGCAGGGCAACGCGCGAAAGAAAATTCTGATTCCCGACTCCGCGCACGGAACCAATCCAGCGACCGCAGCGATGGTGAACTATGCAGTCGAAAACCTGAAATCTGACGCGCGCGGCATGGTCGATCTCGCCGCACTCGAGTCGCAGATGAACGAAGACGTCGCGGCGCTCATGCTCACCAATCCCAATACGTTGGGAGTTTTCGAGCAAGACATTCACAAGATCGCCGACATTCTTCACGCCAAGGGCGGCCTGCTCTACATGGATGGGGCCAACATGAACGCCCTCGTCGGCAAAGTGCGCCCCGGCGATTTCGGCGTCGACGTCATGCACCTTAACCTGCACAAGACGTTTTCCACGCCGCATGGCGGCGGCGGCCCAGGGTCGGGCCCGGTCGCTATCAAGAAGAAACTTGAGCCGTTCCTGCCGACTCCGGTCGTCGTCACGAAGCCAGATGGCACTCTGGGCTTCGAGTACGACCGTCCCCACTCGGTCGGCCGTGTCCGCGCTTTCTACGGCAACTTTGGAATGTTCGTCCGCGCGCTTGCCTACATACAGGCCAACGGCCCCGATGGTCTTCGCCAGACCACCGAAGACGCGGTCCTGAACGCTAACTACATTCGCAAAGGACTCGAAGACACTTACGATCTGCCCTATGCGACGCCGACCATGCATGAGGTGGTGTTCAGTGACAAACTGCAGGCGAAAAAAGGCGTCCGCACTATGGATATCGCCAAACGCCTGATCGATTACGGATTTCATCCTTATACCACCGCGTTTCCGTTGATCGTACCGGGTGCGTTGATGATCGAACCTACGGAAAGCGAACCAACAGAAGAACTGGATTTGTTTATCGAGGCCATGAAGTCCATCGCGGAAGAAGTGGAAGAAGATCCGCAGATGGTGCTCGATGCCCCGCATTCCACGCGAGTGTCGCGCCTCGATGAGACCGCAGCCGCCAGGAAGCCTCTTTTGCGCTGGAAACCTGAGAATTAACCCGCGCGCCGCTGATCTCGTTGAAGTGCATCTCCGTTCCTCTGTGGTTGTGTCTGGTTGGCCGCGAGTTGGCCGTGACAAGGCTTAGAGTGACCACGTAGGTGCTCGTGCAAAACCTCTGTCTGCCCTCCGTGTCCTCTGTGGTTAAATCCAGTTGTTGCCTTCCCAAAAACAAGTCAGCCTGTTTGCCGATCCGCAGAAGCGGAATGCGATCATGTCGCTGCTTCTGGCGGTGTTCACGCTCGCGCTCTATAACCCCGTCAATCGCCATCGCTTCGTGAACTACGACGATGACCGCTATGTCACCGACAATCCGCACATCCGTCAGGGCTTGACTGCCGACACATTCACCTGGGCATTGACTTCAACCGAACAGGCGAACTGGCATCCGCTCACCTGGTTGTCGCACGCGCTCGATGTTTCGCTCTTCCGCCTGAATCCTGCCGGACATCACTTCACCAGCGTCTTGCTGCACATCGCGAATGTGATTCTGTTGTTTCTGCTCCTGATGTGGAGCACCGGGAGGCTCGGGCCGAGTCTTTTCGTCGCCGCGCTATTTGCGATTCATCCCATCAACGTCGAATCGGTGGCGTGGATTGCGGAACGCAAAAACGTCCTCTGTACACTTTTTTTTCTTCTCACTCTGTGGGCTTATGGCTGGTACGCCCGAAAGCCGGGCTGGAAGCGGTACTTGGCGGTGGTGGCGTTGTTCGCGGCCGGACTGGCGTCGAAGCCCATGGTGATCACTCTACCGTTCGTGTTGTTGCTGCTCGATTACTGGCCGCTAAACAGAGTGCATGCTAAAAAGGAAAGCGCCGGTCCGGAGTCGCCGTCATTTCCGTGGTCGAAACTCATTCTGGAAAAACAGCCGTTGCTCGTGCTCTCGGCAGCGAGCGCAATCATCACCGTGCAGGCCCAGCAATCCGGTGGGGCCGTCCGCAGCACTGAACAGTTCACCTTCGCCGTGCGCTTGGCGAACGCCATCTGCGCCTACGCAATGTATCTGTGGAAGATGCTCTGGCCCGCGCGTCTGGCACCTCTATATCCGCATCCCGGAGATTCACTCGCGGCCTGGCAGGTCGCGGCTTCCGCGCTCGTTCTGATTGCAATCACCGCAATCGTTTTGAAAATGCGATCCCGACGCTACCTGTTAGTGGGGTGGCTGTGGTTTCTTGGAACGCTGGTTCCGGTCATCGGACTGGTGCAGGTCGGGGACGCGGCCATGGCCGACCGGTACGCCTACATCCCGCTGATTGGCATTTTTGTGGTGATTGCTTTCGGCTGCGCCGACTTCTCGAAACAATGCAAACTCGGCTTCTGGCTGGCGATTCCAGCCACTGGCGTTCTGCTCGCGCTGGCCACCGCCACGCATCGGCAAATCGACTATTGGCGGAGCAACACCGATCTGTGGGCGCACGCGCTCGGAGTGACTCAAAACAATTTCATCGCCGAAGACAATCTCGGCGGAGCGCTGATCCTCGAGGGCAAGGAAGAAGACGCCCATCCGCACTTCGAGGCGGCGGCGCGCATTAATCCGAAAGATCCCATGAGCCGCAGCAATCTCGGCACCTACTTTCAGACGCACAACCAGATGCGCGAAGCCATCGCGCAGTATGAAGTGGCCATCGAGTTGACTTCAGACCCCGGCCTGCTGGCCCAAACTTATGCGAACCTCGGCGCGGCGCATCGTGCCATGCGAGAAGACGAGGAGGCGCACCAGAGTTTCGAGCAGTCTCTGCGCCTCAATCCCAACCAGTTCAACGCGTGGCTTGGCATGGGATTGTTGGCGCAGAAGCAGGGCAAACTCGACGAGGCCATCAGCGATCTCTCGCGTTCAATCGAAATACAGCCTACCGCTGAAGGTTATCTCAACCTCGGCCGCGCGCTCGAACAAGCAGGGCACGTTCCGCAGGCGCTCGACGCCTACCAGCAGACGCTGAAAATTAATCCCGACCTCGCCGAAGCGCAGCAAAGAATGGATGCGCTTCGGCAGAACGGACACTGACAATCGTTGCGAGTGGCTCTCGGACAACTACCCATTTAGCGGAAAGAGTTCTCTACTTCGCCGAAATATCAACCGTTGCGCGGACTGTATCCCATTCCTCGCGCAAAGTGCAGCCGGCGCCAGACTTGTCATAAGCGATGGTGAAATTCTCGACCGGCGACGGAGGCGTGGACATCTTCATGTCGATGCGGGCAAGCTCATCGCTTTCATACTTGTAAGGAATGCCCCACTCCCCGGTTTTCTTGTTGATGATCAGCGTCCACTTGTCAGGAGTCGGCAGGACGAACAAGGTGTAGCTTCCGGCAGGAACGCTTTTCCCGCCGACCACAACATCGGCCGTAGTGACGAATGTGGTTGCCTCGTTCGCCCCGTTGCGCCAGACTTTTCCATACGGGTCTTGGCCACCGACCATTTTGCGTCCGCGCAGCCGCGGGCTCGAATAATTGGTCGTGATAGTCTTGCCCCCTCCAAGATCGCAGGTCGCGGAGGCCGCAGGGCTAGGCTTGTCCTGACAGACACCGAAAACGGTTAGAGTGAAAAGCAAGGCAGTAATAAGCGCGAAGTTTCTGTGCATGGTCTCTCCTTTTGGGGAACGTGAAATTTCAGAACGACATCGCCAAATGTCTTTGACGCGCGAGCAGTGATTATGTCAGCGCAGCCATTATGCGCCTCCAACGACGGCGGTACAATCATGCTATGCCGGTATTCGACGAGAAGCAGGAAGAACTGGAACACTACGAAACCATGATGGGCGTGCCCCGCGGTCGTCTCGCCGTCACCATGGACGTGATCACCGACGCGATGGCCCTGGTCGGCCAGCACGGCGTTTACTGCCAGAGCCAGCGCTGGCCCGGCAAGCCGGTTATGGATATCCAGATCATCATGAAAAGTCTCACCGACGCGAAAGAGTTGATCCAAAGCGTGATGGAAGAGTTAAAAAAGAAGTAAATATCTAGATCTTCCTTCGGGAACCTTAGTGGGCTTGTGGTTTACGCTCTTAAGGTTTTACCGTAACCATGACAACCCCATGCGAAGCGACGGGTGCCGAAAATTTCCCCGTGAATTTTCCCAAGTCTTTGTGCATCCACAAATCCCGCACGGAAGCGCTGATTGTGCCAGGATACCCGAGATCCACCCAGTTCACCGAGATTTCCTGCTCTCCGCCGCTTCGGTTAAGCAGTAAAACTGCGCGGCTGCCATCCTTGAGCTGCTTCGCCCACACTTCCAGGTCGCCATTCTTGGCCACGCGCTCGCCCTCGCGGCCCAGCGCATCCTGATTCACCGCAATGACCTCTTTGTTGGTGAGAATGTCGTGAATTTCAGGGCGCATGTTCCGCAGATCATTGCCCGCGATCAGCGGCGCAGCCAGAATCGCCCACAAGCTGAAGTGCGAGCGATATTCGGTATCGGTCATGCCGCCGTTGCCGACCTCGAGCATGTCCGGATCATTCCAATGCCCCGGCCCCGCATACGACTGCAACCCAACTTGCTGATCGATGATTGCCATGACGCCGTTCGAGCAGCAACTTCCATCGGGCCATTTTTCCTGGCCGCCCCACCGGTCCTGGATGTCGCCCGTTGTCCGCCATAGATTTCCGCCGACATCTTTGCCCCAAAGCCAAGGTTTAGCCGTGCCCCACTCGCAGATGCTGAGCACGATTGGCCGTCCTGAAGCGTCGAGCGCCGCGCGAATGTTCGCGTAGGATGCGCGGGCATCCTGCGTCGTGGTATTGCACCAGTCATATTTCAGGTAATCCACGCCCCAGGCCGCGTATTGGATCGCATCCTGATATTCATGGCCGAGGCCGGCGGGGCGGCCCGCACAAGTCTTCGAGCCGGCGTCGGAGTAGACGCCAAACTTGAGCCCCAGAGAGTGAATGTAGTCGCCCACCGCCTTCATGCCGTGCGGAAAACGTTGCGGGTCGGCGACGATGTTGCCCTGCGCATCGCGACTCACCTGCCAGCAGTCATCAATGTTGACGTACACGTATCCCGCGTCCTTCATCCCCGACTTGACCATCGCGTCGGCCATGTCCCTGATCATGTCTTCCCGGACGTTGCAGGCGAACTTGTTCCACGAGTTCCAACCCATCGGAGGCGTCAGAGCAAGGTTCGCGGACGGAGGCAAGCTAGGAGAAGGACTCTCCTGCGCAAACAGAGCCGCGGCAAAGGCTGCCTGAAAGAGAAGACAGACGAACACAAGAATGAACTGGCGGTTCTTCATGCTGACTTTGTATCAGAAATTTCCACCAAATTGGTAGAAAGTGAGGCGCGGGGGTAATGGGCCAGTTCGAATTTGGCTGAAAGGGCGCGGCGCTTCAGCCGCGCCGTAAGTTCCGCCAAGTCAGTCGCCGCGTTAGCCGTTGAGGGGAATGCGTTCTTTCACACTGATCCACTACCAAGCGCCGGGGCAGGACGCACTGCAGCGGCGCGGGTACAATTGCGCGGTGATCAAGGAGCCCAGGAGGAATTTTCATGACAAGGCGTCGGACGTTACCACTCGCGGTCCTGAGTAGTGGGTTGATTCTTTTCTGTTGCGCAACCAGCGCGTTGCTCCGGGCGCAGTCGGCGGCGGCACCGGTGGGAATTTTCGAGGGTCACGGCGACGTTGGTACCGTCCTGCACGCCGGTTCGGTCGACTACGATGCCGCAAAGCACACTTACACCATCGCCGGCAGCGGCGAGAACATGTGGCTTGCGGCGGATGCCTTTCAGTTTGTGTGGAAGAAAGTTTCGGGAGATGTGATCCTCACCGCCGACGCCGGCTTCCTGACCACTACCGGCAACGAGCATAAGAAGGCCGTCCTGATGCTGCGCCAGAGCCTCGATGCGGACTCCGTTTACGCTGACGTAGCGCTCCACGCTAGCGGCCTGACTTCGCTGCAATTCCGCGACGAAGAAGGCGCGGTTACGCGCGAAATTCAGTCGAATCTTTCTGCTCCCAGGCGATTACGAATAGCCAAGCGTGGAGATTACGTCTACATGTCTCTGGCCGCCGATGGCAGCGAGCCTCAGGTTGCCGGCGGATGGCTACGCATCCCGTTGCACGGCGACTTCTACGTCGGCCTCGGCGTCTGCTCGCACGATAAAGATGTCGTCGAGAAAGCAGTTTTCTCCAACGTTGAACTAACGCAGCCGGCTCCCGCCACCGGCCAGCCCGTTCTCTACAGCACGCTCGAAACCGTCGCCATTGACTCCGGCGACCGCCGCGTCTCTTACCTCGCTCCCGGCCGATTCGAAGCCCCGAACTGGACCCGCGACGGCCGCGCATTTCTCTTCAATCGCGAAGGCCGCATCAACCGTCTTGCGGTCGACGGCATGGTGTCGACGGTGCTCGACACCGGTTTCGCCACTCGCTGCAACAACGATCACGGCATTTCCCCCGATGGCACGCAGCTTGCGATCAGCGACAACTCGCAGGAAGACCACAACTCTCTGGTCTACGTCGTGCCCATCGCCGGCGGAACGCCGCGCCGCATCACGCAGAAGTCACCGTCGTACTGGCACGGCTGGTCGCCTGACGGAAAGACGCTCGCCTTTGTCGGACAGCGCAACGGAGATTTCGATATTTACACGATCCCCGCGGCAGGCGGAGAAGAGACTCGGCTCACGACCGCCAAAGGCCTCGACGACGGCCCTGAATATTCGCCCGACGGGAAATATATCTACTTCAACTCCGAACGCACCGGCCATATGCAGATCTGGCGCATGAAAGCCGACGGCAGCGAGCAGGAGCAGGTATTCTCCGACGACCTCAACGACTGGTTCCCGCACATTTCCCCCGACGGCCAGTGGATGGTCTTCCTCACCTACGAGGCGGATGTGACCGGCCATCCAGAGAACAAGGACGTGATGCTGCGGCTGATGTCGCTCGCCGATAAAAAAATCACATTGCTGGCGAAACTGTTCGGCGGGCAGGGCACCATGAACGTTCCTTCGTGGTCGCCCGACAGCACTCGCTTGGCCTTCGTGAGTTACTTACTGATTCCGGGAGGGGAGAATCAATGAGAAATCGCCATTGCCAACGCGGGTCCAAGAGGGCAGCACTTGAATCGCGCGTTCAAGCCTTGCGACACTTTTCTCTCCTGGTTGTCGCTGCTATTTCGATAGCGATGCTTGCAGAGTATGGATACGGTCAGGCATGCGGCGTCAGCACGCCTGTCCGTCTGATCGATCGGCATGGACAACCCGTTACGAATATCACGCTTGATCAGTTTCGCGCCGAGGTCGATGACAAGCCGGTAAAGATTGACTCCGTTGCGCCCGTAAAGAAACCGGGAGTGGTTCTGATTCTGGACGTGAGTCCGAGCATGCAGAAGACCTGGAAGCAATCCATCGCCGCAGCCAGACAGTTTGTTGATGCGGTGGGCGAAAACGTAGATCTGTTTGCATTTAACATTGGAATATCTGCATACGCCGTAGGTCGGTCCAAGAGCGAGGAGTTGCTTGATCGTCTCCTACAGCAGAGCGCACCTAAACCACCCGGCGGAACAGCGCTTTATGACACGCTGATCCAAGTGGCGGACCGGGTGAAGAATCATAATGCTGCGATCGTCGTAATCAGCGATGGAGATGACAACACGAGCCATCATAGCTCTGAGGCTACCGCGTCGATGTTTCTGACATCCTCATGGCCACCCGTCTTTGCCTTGATCCTGGATTATGAGGAAACGGATCGGCGTCGCGGGTACTTCAAGAAGATTCCAGCTCCAACTGGCGGACTGATCGTCTATCCGTCCTCTGCTTCGAAAGTCCCGGATGCGGCCAAGGAACTTGCCGATGTTGTACTGAATCCTATGGTGATGACAGTAGAATTGCCGCAACCAATGACCGATTCTGACAAGTTGCGAATCGATGTGGTGACGGCAAGCCCAGCAAGGAATTCGCTGTGTTGCATGCGGCTAGACTTGGGGCTTGCGACACCCATGACCCCGCCGTGCATTGAAGGCAACTCAGATGGGTGGCCCATCCTTTCGCACCCTTGGCGAAAGGGTGGGATGAGGAACCGCATGCAGTGGTGCCCTTACTCCGGTGCCTTGAACGGCGAAGCGGGCAGCCCTTCCTTGTTGAAGAGATTGCAATTCGGATTCGCCGCCCATCCGTAGCGAACCGAGACCGGAGTCTGCACCGCAGCGCTCGATACGATCACGGATGTTCCGTCGATCTTGGCGTCCGCTGCCGAGTATTTCCCATCGGCGCCGGCGATTTCAAATCCTGTCAACGCTGCGGCCTTCGCGGCCAATCCGTTCGCATGGTCGAACCACACGCGCAGTGAACGCTCCTCCGACGTGACTTGCCGAAAGACTGGCCCGGTCCACTCGATCTTCTCGCCGTAGGCAATCACGCGCGCCGCAAGCGCCAGACGCAGGCCGACATCCAGCTTGTTCTTGGGATGGATGTCGTCCGGATCGCCGATGTCAATGGTCACAGCCATCCCGGTGTTCTGGAGTTCGAGGGCCTGCCGCTGCGCATCTCTTACTTCGGGCCAGAGAGCCTCGGGAGCGCTGTTCCAGTTCGCGATCTGCACAAAAAGAAATGGAAAATCTCCTTCACCCCAGGCGCTGCGCCAATCGCGGATCAGGGTCTGAAACAAGCGCGAGTAAAGCGGAGCCCGCTCGGGTCCGGAGTTAGACTCGCCCTGGTACCAGATGACACCGCGAATGGCGAAAGCAGTAAGAGGCGCGATCATGCCGTTGTAAAGCGCCGCTGGAGCCCACGCCGCAAAATCGGCATGCCACGATCTGGCCGGAGCCGGTTTGCCGTCGGCCTTCGCCTTCTCGACAGCCAGTTGAAAATCGCGCTCTTCCTGCTGCAGCATAAGGAGGGTGTGCTCGTGGTTTTCGGTGGTCTGTGAGCGCGCAGCAAAGACCGGCATCAACGACGCGTCTGCCGACAGGGCATGCAGGCTCGTCCACGATTCCGCCGGGGTTCCGCCCCAAAAGCTCTCAACGAGCCCGATCGGAATGTTCAGTCTCCGATGGAGATCGCGGGCAAAGTAATAAGCAACCGCAGAAGAATCCGCCACGCTCTCCGGAAGGCACGCGACCCACGTCTTCGCGTCCACATCGAACCGCGGAAAATCCGATGGGCGATGCTCGACTCGGAAGATTCGAATCTTCGGATACTGCGCCGCGGCGATTTCCGCTTCGGCGTTCGTGAGCGCCTTCATGGGGAATTCCATGTTTGACTGTCCCGACGCAACCCAGACATCGCCCACCAGCACATCATTCAGCAAGATCGTATTCGCAGCTTTCACGGTCATTTGAAACGGACCACCGGCCTCGCCCGGAGATAAGTACAAGCTCCAGCGCCCTAATTTGTCGGCCTTGGTGGACCGCGTTTCGCCTCGAAACGTCACCGAGACCCCTTCCTGCTCAGCGGCCATGCCCCAGACATGAACCGGAAGACCGCGCTGCACGACCATGTGCTCGGCGAGCACAGCGGGCAGAGTGACGTCAGCATGAGCGCTTAGCGAAAGCAAGAATGCGAATGCGAGAAGCACGAACGGAATTTTCAATCGAAGAGTTTTGCGGATCATGGTTGTGTGATTCCTTTGAGGGCTGAGGACCTCTCACCGAATCTATCGCGCCAGCTTGTCGTCGAAAAACTTCGCCATCAACTGCAGCGCTTCTCGCGTTTCCGGCAATTGAAAGTGATACCAGAAGGCATGCGGCAACGCCTCGTACACCACGAGCTGCGCGTCATCTCCCGCGCCCAGCAGCGCGCGATGCAGAATCGCCGTATCGCTCAGCAGCAGATCGCGCGTGCTGGTGACCAGCAGAGTCGGCGGCATTCCGTGCAGGTCGGCGAACAGCGGCGACAGCACGGGATCTTTCCGATCCGTCTTGCCGACGTACTGATCGTCCGGCAGATGATTCGGATCGACCGGCTGCATCGCCCCCGGCAGACCATTGAGTGTGAATAGCTGCCGTGAGTCGCCTACGCGGCTGAAGTCGGCGAGGCCAGAAAAAACTCCCAGTGCAGCCGGCAGCGGCAATCCCAGTTGCTTGAGTCGCACTGCAACTTCGCAGGTCAAAATTGCGCCCGCCGATGTGCCGAAAATTCCGATGCTGCGCGGCTTATAGGTCTTCAGCAGTTCTTTGTAGACGCCCACGACATCATCGACGGCGGCGGGGAACGGGTTTTCCGGAGCCAGCCGATAATAAACCGAGACCACTTTGATCTTCGCCAGGTTGGCAATCGGGACGCCTTCGATCAACGAACCGGAGTCAGAATTGAATCCGCCGCCGTGCAGGTTGATCAGCACACGCGTGCGATTCGCCTCCGGCATTGCGAGCGGCCTGATGATGTCGGTACGCACGCCGGCGGTTGTAGTCTCTTGCACGTTGACCGGATA
>Ga0074044_10002031_pt1 | contig 17855 bp, 15 predicted proteins | sample BogForMeECP23OM1_FD_94443 | JGI IMG/M metagenome (GOLD analysis project Ga0074044, IMG submission 94443) | Bog forest soil microbial communities from Calvert Island, British Columbia, Canada - Bog Forest MetaG ECP23OM1 | ecosystem: Environmental > Terrestrial > Soil > Wetlands ...
AGGAGAATTATCCACTGCTGGCGCACTTCGGCGAGTTGCAGCAAACGGGATTTCCGCTGCTGGCGGGAGTGTCGCGAAAGTCATTCATTGGGCGATTGTTGGCGCGCGACGGCAAGGATGCGGGCGTGGCCGATCGGCTTTACGGAACGCTAGCGGCAGAAGCGCTTTTGATCTTGAAGGGTGCACACATCATCCGAACCCACGATGTGCGCTTTGCGGTCGAGGCGGCGCGAGTAGCCGATGCGATTGTAGCGAGCGGAGGATAGAGAGCGGAGGCGGGCGCGGGGCGCTCGCCCTACACGCACGCGATCTATGCGCGGGCAACTTCGGCCAGGGGCGCGGTCACTTTGAGCACGGGTAGCCGAATTTCAAATGCAGCTCCGCCTTCGGGGCGGTTGAAGCAGGTGATCTGTCCCTTGTGGTCCTGGATTACTCCGTAGGTGGCGCTTAGTCCGAGCCCGGTGCCTTTGCCGACCGGCTTGGTGGTGTAGAAAGGATCGAAAACGCGCTCGGGATTGCGCAGGCCGGGGCCGGAGTCGGCGAACTGGACTGCCACCTCATTGCCTTCGCGCCACAGCGAGACTTGCAGGCGTCCACCGCCCACCTCCTGCAATGCATCCACTGCGTTTTCGACGATCTGAAGAAACGCCTGCAATAACTGATTGGCGTTGCCGAGGACGCGCGGCAACGGGGTTTTGTCGTCGCTTTCCACGGTCAGGCTGATCCTCTTGTTTTCGAGCTTGAACCCTTCCATCTGCAGCGCGCGCTGTAACAAAGGCTTCAGTTCAAGAGGACTCTTTTCTCCCGGAGTTTGCTGCGCAAAGGCGAGCAGATCATTGACCAGTTCGCGAGTGCGTCGGGCTTGCTGCCCGATTTTCTGCGCGTTCGCCAGTTGTTCACGACTCAGATTGCTGCTGGCGGCCATGCGTTCGGAACTGCTCAGGATCGCCGAGAGTGGGTACTCCAGTTCGCCGGCGGCGAGCGCAACCAGTTCTCCGAGCGAAGCCAGCTTGGCTTGTTGGATCACTCGTCCCTGCAGGCGCTGGAGATTGTCAAAGCTCTTGCGCGAATCCTTGAGCAAGTGCAGAAGTCGCTGGTCCATCAGGTGCTGTTTGAGGCAAACCACAAAGGCCAGCACGCCGACCCCACTCATGGCCACGGTAAAGCGAATCTGGCGCAGATAAAACTGCTCGTGGCTCAGGAAAAGCGCGCAATATCCCATCACCGGGAGAGAGAGCAAAGCGAGCTTCGCCAGTTGAGGAGTCACGGGGCGGCGGACGTGGGGGCTCGCGGGCATCCTCTGGGTATCACCAAGACAGCGCCGGCCGGAGATGCAGATCCACAGAAAGGCCAGCGCGGCAGCGAGGAAGGGAACGTCATAAATCCCGCCGCTGTGGTAGATGCCGCGCACAATGGCGGAATCCATGACTTCCGCGGCGAAAGTATAAAGAATGCTGGCGAAACAAATGTTGCGATAGAGGGCGCGCCATGGACCGGAACTGGTGAAGAATGCGGAAGCGGAAATGGCGATCAGCATGACGCCTTCGACCAGATACAGAATGTCCCAGCGCAAGTTGTACACCGGGATATTCGTGACCAGGTATTCTTCGGGAAAAACAAAGAAGGCGTAAACCACGATCCACCACACCAGCAGGATGCAGACGTCCAAAGCGCTGGGCAGCATGCCATCGCGCTCATCGGTTTGATGGGGACGAATGGCCACCGCCGCCATGATGGGTACAACGTGTAGAAACAGCACGATGTCGCCGAAAAAGGCGTCGGGAAGTGGCTGGCGCGCGATCACCTCAAACCATGCCCAGGCTGCCTGGTTGAAGCTCCACATCGCCATGCCGATCGCCATCAGGCCCCAGAACAGGCGGGTATGGCCGCGGCTGTCGAGAGCGTTTCTGGCGGAGAAGGCGAAAGCAGCCAGCAAGACCAGAAGCGGAACCAGGTTCCCCATGGCGGCGCGAAAAAAGGCGCTGGGAAACACGGCCGGGGCCAGAGCAAAAGCCAGCAGCAGACCAGTTCCCGAGAGGAGCGCCGAGATGTGGTTTCGAGACACCAGCTTGCATCATATGACGTTCGCGACCAGATGTTTAGATCACGGACGTGGTTACCAAAGATTACCGAAGTAAGGCCCCTGACCATGAATGCGGTCTGGTGCGACGTGATAGCGGTCACGGCAAGCGGTGATCGAGCGGGTCGCGGTTTCCGCCGCAACTGCTAAAATTGCCGTGCTATGGCCTTCCCAGCTAACCGCATGCGCCGTTTGCGGCGCACTGAAACTCTGCGCTCCCTGGTCCGCGAAACCCGGTTGACGCCCGAATCCTTTGTGTATCCACTTTTTATTTGCCCCGGAACTGGAATCCGGAAGGAAGTGGGCTCCATGCCCGGCGTCTTCAACCTCTCGGTGGACGAGGCCGTGAAAGAAGTGCGTGCGACGCGCGCGCTCGGAGTGCTCTCGATCATTTTATTCGGGCTGCCGGAGAAAAAAGATGAAGTAGCCACTGGCGCGTGGGCCGAGGACGGCATTGTCCAGAGAGCCGCGCGCGCCATCAAGAGCGAGGTGCGGGATGTCGTGGTGATGGGTGATGTTTGTCTGTGCGAGTACATGTCGCATGGGCACTGCGGAATCGTGAAAGCCGAACCGCAGTCGTTGGGCGCGGCAGCGGCGGCGCCACCTGCCACCGCGGAGTACGAGATCGTAAACGACGCAAGCCTGGAATTGCTGGCACGCACCTCCGTTTCGCTGGCGCGGTCGGGCGTGGATGTCATCGCGCCCTCCGACATGATGGACGGCCGAGTCGGGGCGATTCGCAAGGCGCTCGACGGCGCGGGTTTTGAAAATACGCCGATTCTTTCCTACGCGGCGAAGTTCTCTTCCGGCTTTTATGGGCCGTTCCGCGAAGCCGCCGATTCCGCGCCGCAATTTGGAGATCGCCGGTCCTACCAGATGGACCCGGCCAACGTACGCGAGGCGATGCGCGAGATCGAACTGGACATCGAAGAGGGCGTCGACATGATCATGGTGAAGCCGGCCCTGCCTTACCTCGACGTGATTGCCGCCGCTCACCGCCGATTCGACCTGCCGCTGGCGGCTTACCAGGTATCGGGCGAGTACGCGATGATCGAAGCCGCCGCCCGCAATAACTGGATCGACCGCGAGCGCGTGATGATGGAATCGCTCATCTCGATCCGCCGCGCCGGGGCGAGCATGATCCTGACCTACTACGCCAAGGAAGCGGCGAAACTGCTGGCGTAGTTCCGCAGCCGCAGCGTCATGCCTCGTGCAACCGTTCGCTCGCGATATCTGCCCGCGACGTTCGCTAACGACTAACGACCATCGACCAGCGACCGAAAAAAGCTACAATAGCCGCGTGAACTCCCCCGTCCCGCCGAAGCCTGCCGACGATCCTCATCCGGACAACAAGCATCGGCATCACCATGCGACGTACGCCGCCGAAGCCACTGGGTTGCTTCTGATGGCGGTTCTACTCCTTATTCTCACCATTATCCGCTACTGGCGGTACATTCCGTGGAGCGCGCGCTGACCTTGCCGAGGTTGCCTGGTTTGCCGAAGCCGGATCGTGAGCCCCTGGTCGTCGTGGTGCTTGGTCCCACCGCGAGCGGGAAGACCGCCTTGGCACTGGCGATTGCCCGCCGCTTTCATGGAGAAATCGTCAACTGCGACTCGGTGGCAATATACCGCGAATTTGAGATCGGCACAGCCAAGCCCAGTGCCGCCGAACGCGCGGAAATTCCGCATCACCTGCTCGATTGCGTTGATCCACTCGCCGACGTCAGCGCAGGGGAGTATTCGCGCCAGGCGCGGCAAATTCTGCGCGAGATTGCCCAGCGCGAATTCCCTTCGCGCGCAGCCGATCGAAGCGAAAACGAGCAGCGAAGGCGTTTACCCATCGTCAGCGGAGGCACTGGACTTTATCTGCGTGCCTTGCTCGAAGGGCTTTTTCCCGGTCCGCAGCGCTCTGAGTATCTGCGCGATCGACTACGCGCTCGAGCGGAGAAGCACAGCCCTGGCCATTTGCATCGCATTCTGCGTCGGCTCGACGCTTCCGCCGCCGAGCGCATTCACGCCAACGACACTCCCAAGGTGATCCGGGCGATCGAGGTGTGTCTGACCTCGCACCGGACTTCGCGCCAGACCTCGCGCCGGAATATGACCGAACTTTGGCAGCAGGGACGCGAACCGTTGCTCGGCTTTCGCATTCTTCGTTTCGGACTCAATCCGGAGCGCGAGGCTCTCTACGCGCGCATCAACCAGCGGGCGGCAAAAATGTTTGACGAGGGACTCATCGCCGAAACAGAAAAACTTCTCGCAAAGTATGGCGACCATGCGCGCCCGCTCGCCTCGCTCGGATACAAGCAGGCGATGCAGTGTTTGCGCGGCGAAGTAGATCGAGAGTCGGCTCTGGCGGAAGCGCAGCAGGCGCATCGCAACTATGCCAAGCGTCAGATCACGTGGTTCCGGCGGGAGCCTGACGTGCATTGGCTAGCCGGATTTGGCGACGACCCAGCGATTCAGGCAGAAGCCATCGCACTCGTCGAACGGGAGATTTGATCGCAGCAGCCGCGAAGTTCAGCTCGTGCGCAGGCGGCGCCGGATCACGTAATAGCCGACCCAGCAGACAACCGCCAACACGGCAAGGGTTCCGAACAAAACCGGGAAGTCGCGGAAGAGGAAATGAAATTCCCTGATGCCACCGTCGCGAAAAGAAATCTCGCTGCTGAATGACAACGCGGTGAAGGTGATTCCCAAGCCGAACAGCCACTTCTGCCAGCCGAGCAGGTTGCGCGTGCGGCGGAGCGAGCGCAACTCCAAATCAGGCGGAAGCGCGGAAGGCGCGGCGGACGCCAAACCGTCCGTTATTTGCAGGCGAATGCGCTGTGCCAGTTCCGCGTCTTGTTGGAGGTACTCTTCCACCAACGCGCGCGTCGCGGGACTCGCCTCGCCCGCAAGATATACCGGCAACAGATCCAAAATCACTTCGCGTGTAACATTCATTTCTGACACCTCACTTTGTTTCCTCGGGGCCACTCGCATCCCGCCCTGGCTGGGGGTTTCGGATTCCCGCCAGCGCGAGCCGTGCGCGATGAATTTTCACTTTTACCGACGCGAGCGAAATTCCCAGCGCCCGCGCAATTTCGTCGTAAGCCATTCCGTCCACCGCGCGCATCAGCAGCGCGGCGCGGCTTTCCTCCGGCAGTTCCTGAAGTTGCGCAAGCAGGAACTGCATCTTTTGTTTCCCCTCAGCCTGCGTGTAAGGGCTGGCTCCTGGTGCGCGTAAATTTTCGTCCAGCGCCACATGGCGCGATTTTTTTCGCAGCCCTTGCAGAAACAAGTTGCGCGCAATCGCGAACAAGTAGCCCTTTGCCGTTTCCATTCTGATCGGTTCGGGCGCAGTCCATGCTCGCACGAACGTTTCGGAAGTGATGTCTTCGGCATCGCCGTGCTCGCCCGACAAGTACAGCGCAAAACGGTACACATCCGGCGCGTATTGCTTGTAGAGTGAGCTGAAGTCGGTCATCTAGCCGTTTCACAGGTGCTGTCCATCGAGAGAACAATCCGTCGAGAAAGTTATACCAGTGCGCGCTCTTGCCAAAGCGCAGCTGGAATCCGCAACTAAATTCCAAAGATGCCACTGAGAATGTCGGTTGCGGCATGCGCGATCATGCCCGGCCGCAGACTCCCGCGCCAGAACGCCAGCAATCCAAACAGCGCGCCATAGGCCGCGATCCTCACGCAGGCGCCGACCCCCTGGTAGCCGTGACCAATTCCGAAGAGCAAGGCTTGCAACAAACACGCCAACCAGATGCTGCCGGTATAGGCATGAAATTGTTTCTGGAAGTAGCCGCGAAAAACCAGCTCTTCGCAGAATCCCGCGCTCATCGACACCCCGATCCACAGAAGAATCTCCAGCGCACGTTGCGGCAACAAAGTTTGTATGGACGCAGCATGGCCGGTCCCAAGCCAGCGATCCCAGCCGGTCTCAACGAGCTTCCAGATTGTCCATAAACCGAGGGCGAGACCGGCATCCACCAGCACGTCTTTGATGTTTGCCCACTTCCCTCCAATCAGTTCATTTAGTTTCGTTCCCGTCCTGTGCAAGCCCTTCCACACGTAATAGACGAGTCCCCACTCCATCGCGATGAGCGAAAGGTAGAGCCGCACGAGGTGCGGGTTCTGCTGCAGGCCTCCGGGCTCGGAGCGAGCGTGCCGCTGAAAAAGCGCTCCGCTGAGCGCGAGTCCCAGAAATAACGTTGCGAGCAGCGCGGTATGCCACCACGGCGCGACGGGTGTCGCACTCGAAGCTTGGATTCTTGGCGCAGCAATTGTTGCCATAACTCCTCCTTGGTACGGAACAACCAGATTCAGACGGATAGGAAATACACCCGAATTCCTGCTGGAAATTACGTTCTCGTAATAGGTATCCACGAACGGCCGAAAAGTTACACGCGATTCAACGCCGAAGACCGAAGGACGTGCCGCCTGACTTTTGTTATTGTCAATGGGATGCTCCGACATCGGCTGCTGATCGCGCTGCTGCTCACTGCGGCACTCTGTTTTGCTAAAGACAAAAGCCGCGACCGGTTTCAGCAGCCCGGGCCGGTGCATCTCGACAAACCCGGCCGGAAGTGGGCCGACAAAACGCTGCGCAGGATGTCGCCCGAAGAAAAAGTTGGACAACTCTTCGGGATCAAAGTGCTGGCGCAATTTCTGAATGATGCCGACCCCAAATGGATTCAGCTGCGGGACAGCGTCACCAAGTATCACATCGGATCGCTGGTCATGACCGTCCCGGTGGAGGGCCCGGTCCTCCTCAAGAGCCAGCCTTATGTGGCCGCCGAACTGCTCAACCGCTTGCAGCGCACATCCAAGCTGCCCCTGATTGTTGCGGCAGATTTTGAGCGCGGCGTGTCCATGCGTCTGAATGGCACCACCGTTTTTCCTCACGCGATGGCTTTTGGAGCGACCGGCAAACCGGAAAATGCCGCAACCTTTGGACGCATCACGGCGCTCGAGGCCCGGGCCATCGGAGTGCAATGGAATTTCTTTCCCGATGCCGACGTGAATTCCAATCCCGCGAATCCCATCATCAACACGCGCTCCTTCGGCGGCGATCCGCAGCAGGTGGGCGATTTCGTAGCAGCCTACATTCGGGGAGCTCACGAAGGCGGCATGGCGGTCACGGCCAAGCATTTTCCCGGACACGGCGACACCGCAACCGATTCGCATCTCGGCCTGGCGCAGGTCACGGGCGATCGCGAGCGGCTCAATGCGGTTGAACTGCCGCCGTTCAAGCGCGCCATCGAGGCCGGTGTGGATGCCGTGATGGTAGCGCACGTCACCGTTCCCGCTCTCGATTCCGAGCCCCATCGCGTTGCCACAACCTCCAAGGCGATGGTCGACGGACTGCTCCGAGAAGAGATGGGATTCAAGGGAATCGTTGTCACCGATGCCCTTGACATGGCCGGGTTGACGCGCCTGTATGCGAAAGATATTGGCCGCACCGCGGTTGAGTCCTTCCTCGCGGGCAATGACGTTCTCATCATTCCCGCCAACCTCGAAGCCAGCTACCAGTCGATGCTGCACGCCGTCCGCAGCGGCGAAATCAGCCGTGATCGCCTCGATCAATCGGTGCGTAAGATTCTGGAACTAAAGGCGTCTCTCGGTCTAAACAAGGCGCGGCTGGTGGATCTCAGTCAACTCTCCAGCGAGGTCGCAAAACCGGAGAATCTGGCGGAGGGCCAGCGCATTGCCGACGAAGCCATCACCCTGGTCCGCGACAATGGCAAAGTCATTCCGTTGCAGTCAACTTCTGTTGGAACTCAGGAGGCCGCGCTTCCGTATCAATCCTTGACAGAGGCGGGCAATCGTCTTGTAGTGTTGATTTTCTCCGACGACCTGCGCACCGACTCCGGACGTATGCTCGAACATCAGATTCTAGCCCGTGTGCCCGACGCCCGCGTAATCTATGCCGATGCGCGCTCGGCAGCCGGCATGAAGCCATCGGTGGTCGAAGCGGTGGAAGCGGCGGAGCAGGTGATCGCCGCGGTCTATGTGATTCCGACCGCGGGTAAAGCTGTGCGCGCCGCCGGTGGAGGGTTGAAAAATTCCGTGGCCATGGACAACGCTACAGCGTCTTTACTCACGGCGATCCTCGACCGCGCCGCCCGCCGCACCGTTGTACTTGCCATGGGCAATCCTTACCTGGTCCAGGATTTCCCGGCGATCGAGAACTATCTGTGCGCGTTCTCCAATGTAACTGTGTCGGAAACCGCTGCCGTGCAAGCGATCTTCGGCGAGATCCCGATCAGCGGTCATCTGCCGGTTACGATTCCAGGCATCGCATCCCGCGGCGACGGGATCGAACGCCCCGCTCGGGCAAACTCAGCTCAACCCAGCTCAGGAGATTCCTCCCATGTTCAACCATAAAACGTTCAACCATAAGACGCTCAACAATAAGACGCTCAGCCATAAGACGTTCAACCACAAGACGTGCAGTGGTATGAGTTTCAGCCGCAGCGTTATCGCTAAGCTTTCCGTCGGCGCGTGCATTGCCGCCCTTTGCGTGCTTCCCGCTTGCAGCATCAGCACCAACGACAAAGGCAAAGACGGCGACAAGAATGTCGACATCAAATCTCCCCTGGGCGATTTGCACGTGAGCGAACAAGCGGATATTCGCGATTCCGGTCTGACCGTCTATCCCGGCGCCCGGCCCGCGCCAAAAGACGACAGCGACGACAAGAAGAGCGCCAATGTAAATCTCTCCATAGCCGGATTCTCGCTGAAAGTGGTGGCTGCGGAGTTCATTTCCGACGACGCTCCCGACAAACTCATCGCCTACTACACCAAAGAACTGCAGAAGTATGGCAAGCCCATCCAGTGCCACGGTGACTGGAACGGAGGCCACGCGAACTACAAGGGCAAAGACAAAGAGGAAGGTTCCAAGCCCGTTTCCTGTGACAGTGACAACGGCAGCGGCGACTCGGTGGAGTTGAAGGTTGGGACCGACGAGAACCAGCATATCGTTTCGGTCAAACCCAGCGGCCATGGATCCCACTTTGCCCTTGTGTATGTACGCGTGCACACCGGCAAGGACGACACGATCTGATCGAAGCCATTGAGTGATTTAGCGATTGAATGATTGAGTCATTGCGCAATCCGGTGGGAAATACGGGTCTAATGACTCAATGGCTAAATCATTCAATGATTCAATGATCTCTCGCTCCGCCTTGCTCTCGCGGTTCGTTGTGCGCTAGTTTCAAAGACGTGGAGCACCCCTGCCAACAATGTGGGACCACGGTCGAGGACGGCCGTCCGTTTTGCCCGCAATGCCGCGCTCCCCAGATCCATGTGCAGATTGCGGTTCCGGATGCCGGCGTCACCGCAGGCCTGAATCCCGCGCCGGACGAGGTTTCTCCGGAGAATGCTCCAGGCGCGGAATTCAGCCGCATGGGCGCGAAGCCCGGAACCACGCCCGGAACAATGTCCGGAACAATGCCCGGATCTATGGACCGGGGAATCGCCGTCCGTGCCGCGCTCAAGGCCGGCGTGCTCGGCGTTTTCATCGGGATGATTCCATTTCTCGGAATCGTGTTGACCGGAGCCCTGGCTGTCTATTTTTACCGTCGTGAAAGCAGAATCGTCCTTCCGCCCGCCCTCGGGGCGCGACTCGGAGGCGCGGCGGGTATCGTGGTGTTCGCCGTCAACGCTCTCTTCACCATCCCGATTATCGTTTTTCATGCCCAGCAGGAGTGCATCGATAGCATAGTGAAGGTAGCTCAGAGGTACGGAATCAATACGGCGGCACCGGAATTTCAAACTAGCATCCACAGCCTGTTCACTCCGCAGGGCCTGGCGTCATTCTTTATCATTGCCCTGGCGCTCTCGGCTGTTGGCGGGGCGCTAACTTCGGTGTTTCTGCGGCCGAGCAACCCCCGGCTCTAATAGGACCGCAATCGACGCGGGTTTTAGCCTCGGCCTTGCCCTCACCTCATCCGCACGCGTATGATGCAGCGTTTATGAATTTACGCGCGCCCAAGCAGCCCGTAGAGATTCGCGAGAAAGCCCAGCTCATGTCGGCCTCCGAGGTGGAGCGCACCTTGATCCGGCTGGCGCATGAAATTCTCGAAAAGAATAATGGTGTCGAAGATCTGGCGCTGGTCGGCATCCGCCGCCGCGGCGTTCCGCTGGCCGAGCGGCTGGCGAAAATTATTCAACGCATCGAAAAGAAGCCGGTGCTGGTCGGCACGCTTGACATTACGCTTTATCGCGATGATCTTTCCACTCTCGATTCCAAGCCGGTAGTGCAGAAAACGGAGTTGGAAATTCCCATCACCGGCAAATCGGTGGTGCTGGTAGACGACGTGCTCTATACCGGTCGCACCACCCGCGCCGCCATGGACGCCCTGTTTCGCTCGGGCCGTCCCAAGCGCCTGCAGTTGTGCGTATTGATCGATCGCGGCCATCGCGAGTTGCCGATTGAAGCCGCATTTATTGGAAGGACGGTGCAGACCACCGAAAATCAGATTGTCGAGGTAAAACTCCGGGAGGTCGATGACGCGGAGAAGGTTTTGTTGATGGAAAAACAGCAGAGCAATTTGTAATTGCTAATTTGTAATTCGTAATTTGAGAACACGCGATACCCAACCCGGTTTTCAATTACAAATTACAAATTGCCAATTACAAATCAACTATGAATCCAGCGCGCGGTTCCCTGCTCGGCATCGAGCACCTGGAAGCAGCCGAGATCCTGAAACTGTTGAAGTTTGCCCGGCGCATGAATCCGGACAAGCCTCGCCCCATACTCAAGGGGAAGCGCGTGTTTCTTCTTTTCTACGAGGCCTCCACTCGCACCCGGAGTTCGTTTGAGACCGCCGCCAAAGTAATGGGCGCGCACACCGTCCTCATCCAATCCTTCGGTTCGAGCATTGAAAAAGGCGAGTCGCTGCTCGACACGGGATACACGGTGAGCGCCGTGGGCGCCGACATCATCGTCATTCGCCATCCCAACGCCGGCGCCCCCTACCTGATGGCGCAGCACCTCGACGTGCCCGTGATCAACGCCGGAGACGGACTGCACGAGCATCCCTCGCAGGCGCTGCTCGACGCCTACACGATTCTCCGCAACAAGAAAACTTTCAAAGGCTTGCAGGTCGCGATTGTCGGCGACATCTTTCACAGCCGCGTGGCGCGGTCGGCGTGCCATCTGTTAAGCAAATTCGGAGTAAAGATTATTCTCTGCGGTCCGCCGGAACTGGTGCCCGAGATTGCCGCGACCCTCGCGCCCGGCGTGCGTGTGACCCGCCACATTGAAGACGCCCTGCGCGGCACCGATGTAATCATGCTGTTACGCGTGCAAACCGAGCGGCTTGCCGGGATGAAGATCGACCTCGCCGAATACATTGCGCGTTACCAGATGAACCCATCCCGCTTGAAGATGGCGAAAAAAGATGCCATGGTCATGCATCCCGGTCCCATCATTCGTGGCCTGGAATTGACCAGCGAAGTCGCCGACGGCGCCCAGGCGCGCATCCTGGAGGAAGTGCGCAACGGCGTGCCCACGCGCATGGCGATTCTGGCGCGGGCCATGGGGAGGATGCGATGACGGCCCCCGAAAAGAATCGGACAAATGTGCGGAGAACCAGTCTGCTGATCAAAGGCGGCCACCTCATCGACCCGGCGGCGCGTATCGACGCGCCCATGGACGTGCTGCTGAAAGATGGCCGCGTAGCCGAATTAGCGCCTCCGAACAAAATCAAAGGCGCTGCGGACGAGAAATTCGATGCTCGCGGACTCATCGTCGCGCCCGGCTTCATCGATCTGCACGTGCACCTGCGCGAGCCCGGGCAGGCGCACAAAGAGACCATCGCGACGGGCACCGCCGCCGCCGCTGCTGGCGGATTCACTTCTGTTTGCACCATGCCGAATACGATTCCGGTGGTCGATTCGGTCGAGTGGGTCGAATGGCTGCGTCAGCCAGAACGCGGCGCGGTCGTCAATGTGTTCGCCATCGCGGCTGCGACCCGATCCAGCAAGGGAGCCACGCTCACCGACTTTCGCACGCTGCAAACCGCCGGAGCCATCGCGGTCACCGACGATGGCAAGCCCATCCTCGACGACAGCATCATGCGCGAGGCCTTGGTTCTGGGCGGAGAGCTGAATTTCCCGGTCGTGCAACATGCCGAAGACACGCGCATGACCGAGAACTGCTCGATGCACGCGGGCGCGCGTTCGTTCCGTCTCGGACTGCGCGGCATGACCGCGGCTGCCGAAGCGTCGATCGTCGAGCGTGACGTGCAGCTCGCCATGCACATTCCCAATGCCCGCCTGCACGTCGCCCATCTTTCCACGGCCGACGCGCTGAAAAGTGTGCGCCGCGGCAAGCGCGCCAAAGCGCGTGTCACGTTCGAGGTTACGCCGCATCATTTCACGCTGACCGACGAAGACATGCGTGACTACGACAGCAATTACAAGATGAATCCTCCGCTGCGTTCGGTCTCCGACCGCGAAGCCATTGTGGCCGCGCTCGCCGACGGCACGGTGGACGCGATTGCTACCGATCACGCTCCCCACGCCGCCCACGAAAAAGAAATGGAATTCGAACGCGCCGCTTTCGGCATCACCGGACTCGAAACCGCGCTCGCGCTGGCAATCACCAAACTGCATCGCGAGAAGCGCATCCCGCTCGTCCGCATCGTGGAACTCTTTACCGCCGGTCCAGCCCGCTGTTTCGATTTGCGCGGCCGTGGTTCGCTGGTCCGAGGCTCGATAGCCGACGTCACCATTTTCGATCCAAAGAAGAAGTGGACCTTCGACGCTACCAAGTCCCTCTCGAAATCGAGGAATACGCCCTTCGACGGATGGCAGCTGACAGGGAAAGTGGTTGCGACGATTGTCGGGGGAAAGATTGTGTACGCCGGTTAGAGTAGCGTAGGGACAGTCGCCCTCGGCTGTCCATTCGAGCACAGCTCGAATTCTGCCGTGCCGTCTCGCGCTGGACAACTCCTCCGGTGCTACAATTCCCGCCAATGAAGCGCGCACTCCTTCTGCTGCTGCTGATTCCATTTCTGCTCGCCCAGACCACGCCCGAGGTCGAGATCACCGCTGAACCCTCGCACCACTTGGTCGTCGACAACGAGTATGTACGTGTCTTCCAGGTCGAGGTCGCGCCCCATACTGCGACGCTCATGCACCGCCATCGCCACGACTACATCTTCGTCACACTAGGCGACTCGCACCTCTCGAACGAAGTCGAGGGCAAGCCGCCCGCGGATGTCAGACTCGCAGATGGCGAAACGCGGTTTGCGCCGGGCAACTTTGCTCACATCGCCAGAAATCTCTCTGACGAGCCTTTTCGCAATGTGACGATTGAGTTGATGCAGGATGAAAAATTGCGGCAGACGCCATCCCATTGGCCGGGAGAAACCGGCGAGGAGATCTTCCCCGGTGGCCACCGAAAAATTCTTTTTGTAAAAGATGGCGTCCGCGTATCCGAGGTCAACCTCGAACCGGGCGCGGTCACGCCCAGCCACCATTACGACGCCCCGCATCTGTTGGTTGCAGTCACCGACCTCGATGTACGCAGCGACGTGGAAGGCATGGGCCCGATGCCCGGAAAATTCAAATCCGGCGACGTCAAGTGGTTGCCAGCAGGCTATACCCACACCATGACGAACATGGGCAAGACTCCGGCAAGATTCGTGACCGTGGAATTCTAAAATGCTGGTGTGGGGATGAGGTTGCGTAGGGACGTGCGCCCTCGCCCGTCCAAGCCGAGCGCAGCTCGGCACCTGCCACAGCGTCTTCCTTCTACTCGCTCTTGATCAACGGATTACCCGGTGAAACAAACGCGATGCGATGCAGCTTGGCAGTGATGCGGTCTTTGTCAGCGGAAGCAGAGGCAGAGGCGAGGCGCTTGCGCAGCTTGGCCACTTTTTCCGCGCGGGTGCGGCGACGGCGAATTTCCGGACGACGGCTGGGTGCAGACATGAAGTTCTCCTAAGTGGTCATTAAATTATAGGATCGATCGCCCGTGCTGGCAAAGGCGCTGCTACTACTCAGGCCGATAGCCGCTGCAACTCAACACCGGCAGTCGAGGATATTTCGCAAACCGCGAATCCTCAAACGAAAGCTCACACCGGATGAAAATCGACCCGCGATCGGACTCGATCCGCCGCGCATGGCAGCAGTGCTGACACAGACCCCGGTCAGGATGGATCGGCCTCTCGTTGGTTTCAGGGAACATGGGTTTCAGAAAACGTGCTCGGCCGAGACTCCAAATTCTCAAGGGTCCTTGATCACGGATCACGCGAAATCGCCCGGAAAGCGGTTGCGATCTACTGCGCTGTACCGGATGCCGACGGCTCAGCGTGCGCGTCGCCGAGTAGCTCGTCTGCTAATGCCGTGGCCCCATAAATATGGCGCAGCGCCTCCTGGATGCCGCGAACGTCCACACTAATGTTGCGTCCCACTTTGTCTTCAAAAAAGAAATTTCGCGGCAGGGCCTGCAAGTTTCGGTCGAAATTAACGCCGACAATTTCGCCTGCCTGGTTCACCAGCGGGCTGCCGGAGTTCCCACCGATGGTATCCGCAGTCGCCGCGAAGTCGACTGGCGTCTCGAGATTGAGCTGAGATTTCGAATTCATCCAGCGTTCCGGCAACCGGTAGGGAGGCTGGTTGCCATGGTCGGCCGCGTGCTGGTAGACGCCCGCAAAAGTGGTGAAATAGGAGATTGGCCGGCCATTCTCGGTGTAGCCGCGCACCGCCCCATAGGCGAGTCGCAAAGTAAACGTGGCATCGGGAGGCTCCTTGAATCCGGTCTCAGAGAAGCGCGCCGTGGCGATTTTCGCGCCTTCCTGCCGCTCGACTGCTTCCACTTCATCATCGTAAATCTTGCGAACCGCGCGGGTTTCGGGATCAATAACGCGGAAGAGAACGATCAGCGGGTCCGTGGATGCCTCAATTGCCGCCACGCCGCCGGAGTACAGTTGCTGGCGTACGGCCACGTCATCGAGCTTCGTGCCGTCGATGAGCGTCTTGGCAACTTCGGCCTCAGTCTTGCCGCCGAGCACTTTTTCGACGATTGGATTTTTCTCGCCCAAAGTCTCTTGCATCTCCGCCAGCGAATCCGCCAGCGTCACGGTTTCGAGCGACTTGTAAATTGGCGCCGTGGAAAAGAGTCGTTGCTCGAGCGAAGGCAATCCGGAGTCGGCAAACTCTCGCAAGCGCTCCCCGTTGGGCTTGGTTTTGTCCCGCGTTACACGCACCAGGGTGCGCGCGATCCCCGCCAAGTCCGAGTTGAACCCAGACATGCGTTCCAGATAAACGTAGGGCAGGTAGTTCTGCTTTTCCACGACCATGGCCCGAGCAATCGCGCTCCAAGGGTCGCCAATTTCCGCGTGCAGCTTGGGATTCGACGCCACCGCCGCGCGCAATTTGTTTTCATCGAAAGCCTTCGCGGCCATCAATTCCCCGTCCTTCAATCCGCGTGCCGAACCCGTAACCGCCTTGTAGCTGTTTTGATATCCGAATAATTCTTCCTGGGCCATGCGGGTGTTTTCAGCGGAGATCGCGCCAAAACTTTGCATTAGCGCGATGCGCCGGCTCAACATAGCCATGCGCAAGGGATAATTTACGTCGCGCAAAAACTCCAATTGCGATACTGTCTTGAGCCGGTCGGTCGAGCCCGGATGCCCCGACACGAAAATCAGATCACCCTCCTTCACCCCAGCCTTGGACCAGTGCAAATAGTTGTCCATGTGGGCGGGCTTGCCATTTTCATAGACGCGAAAGAAGGCGACGTCGAGATCGTAGCGCGGATAACTGAAGTTATCCGGATCGCCTCCAAAAAAAGCGGCGTCAAACTCCGGCGCAAACACCAGTCGAACATCGGTGTATTTCTTGTATTCGTAGAGGTTATAAACCCCTCCCGCATACAGTGTGACCACATCGCAACGCAGGCCGGTAGAAACGGCACAGCTCTTCTCGATCCCGGACATTGCCCCGCGCCGCGCCTGACCCGCGTCAGCGACCGACATCTCCGGCTTGACAGAGGCATTCACCTGCGCCGTGACATCCTCGATAGTGATTAATTGGTTGAGCTCCAGGTCGGGGCATTTGGCTTCCTCCGCGAGAGAGCGCGCGTAGAAGCCAGTCTTCATGTAATCCCGCCCACCGGTCGAGAGTTCATGAATGCACTGCGAGCCGACGTGGTGATTGGTAAGGGCCAGACCGTCGGAAGAAACGAACGATCCGGACGCTCCATTGTTGAATCGAACGGAAGAAAGGCGAACGTGGTCGAGCCATGCCTGCGTCGGTTCAAAACCATACTTGGCCTTTACGGCATCCTTGGGAAAGGAGTTGTAAAGCCACATTCCCTCGTCCGCCAAGGCCAAAGAACAGGTCAGAGAAAACAACACAAGAAAAACCAGACTGCGCTTTCCGATTGCAACATTCCGCTTGCTCATAGTTAGATACGATCGGGTGCGATTGCAGGCGCTGAAGAAGTACGGGCCGAAGCTTCTTGACTATAGACGGTTGACCCGGAATTTCGTTAGGGATTGTAGCGGCCGAGTCCGTCCGCAACATGAATGCGGCGGGACGATTATTCCTCTGGGCTTTGGCGTCGGGATTCAATATCGTCACCGAATTGGCAGATACGCTAATCCGAGGTCCCTAACCTCGGTGCTCGTTCCGCGAGCGCCCCGCTTCAGGAAGGCCATCTGCTGTCTCCCCCTCTCAAAATCCTCCTGAACCAGATCCACGGAAGGCTGGGCAGGCACTACGCGCACGACTCTGACTCTCCCGGTGGCAATGAACACGACAATCCAGATTTCGAGAAATGGCGATCGCATGGTCTTCATTTCGTCGATTACGCGATCGAAGTCAAGCGTCTTGCCGCTGTGGCGCGCGTTAATCAACAGTAAATAGTTGCCCGGATAGCCGCGCCCGCATTTCTTCCTGACGACCTCCATGATGTCATCGACGTTCTCTTCCCAATCCACAATTTCGATTTCGTGGGTCTGGATAATGTTGCCGGTCGGGGTTTGGTCGATCCTCCTCAGCCTCGTGTCCGACGTGTTGTCAGCGGTTTCGATTTCAATCCACCAGTCATTGCCGGTTAACTTTGAAAGGGCCAGCGCCAACATCGCGGTCGTCCAAGCCTCGCGCTCCTTTTTGAACTTGCCGTCTGTTCGGGCTCGATCAACGCCGTAAGTCTGGCTGATCGTTCGCATCCGATCAATTGCGAAGCAAGGGCTTATCCACAATTCGCGATAGTCAGATGGAGGAATCATTTCGACCCGACAGAAACGGCAGCGCGGGTGCCGGTCGCCGATGATTTCCTCGTCGCGTCCGCATCCTGGACACAAAAACTTCATCGATTTCTGTTAATCTCCCATTCGCAACAGGCATGCGCCGCACGTGAGCGAACATCGCCTAATGCAATATAACAAGCTTATGGCAGCCGGACCTGTAAGCCGAATTCTGTCCGCAACGTGAGCTGCGGGACGGTCATTCCTCTGGGCCACGCATTACTGCGCGGCTCAAGCGACCTACCCGGAGGTTGTGGCGCACCGAGCCGGCACGCATCCTCTACGGAGCCGAAGCTCCCAGGAAATCCCTCCCTATTTGGTCTTGCTCCGTGTGGGGTTTGCCCTGCCCGCCGCATTACTGCGACGGCGGTGCGCTCTTACCGCACCTTTTCACCCTTACCTGAGCCTTGCGGCCCGGGCGGTATGTTTTCTGTGGCACTTTCCGTCGAACCGGCTTGAACCGGCCCTCCCGGACGTTATCCGGCACACTGCTCTGCGGAGTTCGGACTTTCCTC
>Ga0074044_10002032_pt1 | contig 17853 bp, 14 predicted proteins | sample BogForMeECP23OM1_FD_94443 | JGI IMG/M metagenome (GOLD analysis project Ga0074044, IMG submission 94443) | Bog forest soil microbial communities from Calvert Island, British Columbia, Canada - Bog Forest MetaG ECP23OM1 | ecosystem: Environmental > Terrestrial > Soil > Wetlands ...
CGTCACAATCAGCTTCTCTGGTCCCGATCGAATGGACAACGTCTTGAAAGATCACAGGTGCCCCACTTCTCGCTCTTTTCGAGAAGTGGGCCGCAGCACAGCCGACTCCGGAGTGGTTTCCGGTTTTCCGCAGCCTGCCAGCCCCTTCAGCCCGGTGTAAAATCAAAGGTCGCGAATATCCGCGCTAGTGTCCAATGTCCAATGTTCCGTCCTGAAAGGATGATCTCCTATGGCAACCATGGAAGCCCCGCCGCGTCTGCAAATCCGCCTGCATGAAGGTGCGTTCAAGAATCAGACGTTCGTCGATTTCACCAAAGAAGACAACGTGCGCAAAATGCGTTCCGCCATCGAAAAAGTGCGCGGACAACTGGGCCGCGAGTACGACCTGATCATCAGCGGCAAGCGCAGCAAGACCTCCGACAAGATCCGCTCCATCAATCCCGCCAAGCCTTCGGAAGTGGTCGGTGTTCATCAGAAAGCCGGCAAGGAGCACGTCGAGCCCGCCGTGCAAGCCGCTCTGAGCGCCTTTACCCACTGGAGCCGCACAACGGTTGAGGAGCGCGCGTCGCTTCTGTTTCGCGTGGCCGATGTGATGCGCGAGCGCAAGCTGGAATTCATGGCGTGGCTGGTGTTCGAAGTTTCCAAGAACTGGTTCGAAGCCGACGCCGACGTTTCCGAGACCATCGACTTCTGCGAGTTCTACGCGCGCGAAGCCCTGCGCTTCGCGAAGGCCGAGCCGCCCGTGCAACTGCCGGGCGAGCGCGACACCCTGGCCTACATTCCGCTCGGCGTCGGCGCCGTGATTCCGCCGTGGAACTTCGCCTGCGCCATCATGGCCGGCATGACGCTCGCTTCCATCGTCAGCGGCAACACCGTCGTCCTGAAGCCGTCGAGCGATTCGCCGACGGTGGCCGCAAAGTTCGTCGAACTTCTCGAAGAATGCGGTATGCCCGAAGGCGTCGTGAACTTCTGCCCCGGAGGAGGCGCGACCTTCGGAGACGCGCTGGTGGCGCATCCGAAAATTCGCTACATCGCGTTCACCGGCTCGCGCGAAGTCGGATTGCACATCAACCAGACCGCCGCGCAGCAGAAACCGGGCCAGCTCTGGATCAAGCGCACCATCCTCGAAATGGGCGGCAAAGACGCCATCGTGGTCGATGCCGATGCCGATATCGACTCCGCGGTCGAAGGCGTAGCCGCCGCCGCCTTCGGCTTCCAGGGCCAGAAGTGTTCGGCCTGCTCGCGCGCCATCGTCGACGAGCGTGTCTATGACAAGTTCCTGGAGAAACTGAAAGCCCGCGCCGAGCGCATCACCGTTGGCGATCCTGCGGCGAACCTAAACATGGCCGCCGTCATCAACGAAGGTTCGATGAACGATATTCTGCGTTACATCGAGATCGGCAAGAAAGAAGGACGCCTCATCACCGGCGGCGCGCGCGACACCAACGCCGGCGAGGGTTACTTCATTCAGCCAACCGTGATTGCCGACATCCCGCCGAAGTCGACGCTCGAGCAGGAGGAGATCTTTGGACCGGTGCTGGTCGTGATCAAGTCGCGCAACTTCGACCACGCTCTAGAAATCGCCAACGACACCGAGTTCGGACTCACGGGCGCCGTCTACTCCAGTTCGCGAGAAAAACTGGATCGCGCCGTGCGCGAGTTTCACGTCGGCAATCTCTACCTCAACCGCAAGTGCACGGGAGCGATGGTGGGCGCGCACCCCTTCGGCGGCTTCAACATGTCGGGCACCGATTCCAAATCCGGAGGCCCCGACTACCTCTACCTGTTCACGCAGGGTAAAAGTATAGGCGAGAAGATTGTGTAGAGACGGGGCTTGCCCCGTCTCACTCCGCGGCAGGAGACTCTACTGGGCTTTGATTTCAAGGCCATGCCCGCGCCGGTCTGGAATCCAGAGAGTCCGAATAACCGAGTAAATGTTTGGATCACGCGCCCGCGTGCACTGGATCACTGAGGATTTCGCTTGTCTGTGCCAGCATGTTCAGAGACTCGATTTCTTTCACAGACAAGAGGAGCATGTTCACAGTTAGATTCTGGCGTGGGGCATCTTCGTGCGTGACGGTTGTTGCAGCCATGCTCACCGGCGCGAGCGCCACGGAAAACGGAGGCAGTGTCTATCCGGCGGGCGTGGAAACGGTGATGACGGGAATGCAACCACTCCCCGGACAAACGGCGATTTACGAGTACACCTGCCTTTACGCGGCCAATGAGTTCGCCGATGCCAAAGGCAAGAGTTCAGTTCCAGAGTTCAAGCTCAGAGTTTTCGCCAACGCTTTCAAGATCACTCACAACTGGGGAATTCGTTTCCTGGGCGGGACCATCGAGAGCCAGATTGGCGTTCCGTTCCTCTACGAGCAACTGCATGTCGCGCCAGGCAAGTTCAGCAAGTTCGGCGTCGACAACGTGAACCTGATTCCGTTCAGCGTCACTTACGCGAAGGGCAATGTTCACTGGTACTACGAGGCCGATCTCTTTTCACCCGGTGGCGGCTATTCCCAATCCGGCGTCCTCAACGTCGGACAGCACAACCTGGCTGCCGCGCCGGTAGCCGGTTTCACCTACCTGCCCAAACAGGGCAAAGGCGAGATCAGTTCCCGCTTCATGTACATCTTCAACGGCTACGACAAGGCGACGCACTACCACAGTGGAAACGAGTTCCTGTGGGAATACAACGCCGATTACGAAATTTCAAAGAAAGTGGCTGCCGGTTTCAACGGGTATTTCTACCAGCAGACCACCAGCGATTATCTCGAGGGCTCGGTTTTCCAGGGCGGCTTTCGCGGACGGGACTTGGCCCTGGGACCGCAGGTGCGATTCCCGCTCGGCAAGCGTGGAGGGTTTGCGGTGAAGTACTACCGCGACACCCTGACGCAAAACAAGCCCCGCGGCAATGCCTTCTGGTTCCAACTTTCAGTCCGTGTTGGACGAAGTGCTTCGTAACTGGTCCGCGTTACAGAAGTAGGAGCCACTTTTTCTCGCCGATCAAAAAGGCCGCCCGCAGGCGGCCTTTTCTATTCCAGCGAAAGCGGTCTAATTGGTGATCCCCGCACTCTGTGAGGGCTGCGGGATGGAGGCGGCTGCCGTGGCGGCCGCGGCTTCGTTCAGGATGCGGTGGTGAATCGTGAACAGCGCCAGTTCCAACCGGTCCGACACGCCGATCTTGTCGTAAACATTGCGCAGGTAGTTCTTGATTACCTGCTCGGTCGTACCCAACTGGGTGGCGATTTCCTTGTTCTTGTAGCCCTGAACAATCAGCGCCACGATGCGCAGTTCCTTGGCCGTCAAGCGGTCACGAACGCGCAACCCGACCATATCGTTCTCGGTCAACTCGCTTGGCACCGCCATGTCCTGCACCCAGCTTTCGCCGCGGGCGATCTTGCGGACACAGTCCACCAGCGCCGGGCTGGTCACGTTGCGATACACCACGCCATGTGCTCCCGCCGCCATGTAGCGTTGCGCGCTCTCGCCCGTGTCGGCTAAGACCACCACCCGCGTCTTGTTCTTGTTGGCTGCCGAGAGGACGGTGCTGAAATCGGAGTGGAAACCCCCGGCGATGATGAGCACCGCGGCGCGAAACTTGTCGAGCGCCATGAACATCTGCTCGGCAGTTTGCGCCTGGGCCACAATGCGCATTTCGTCTTCTACGGCCAGCACCTTGGCGATGCCCGCGCGGAAGATCGCCTGATTGTCGGCTAAAATAAGCTTCAACATTGGTCGCGCTCCCGGTTAACTGTTGCGAACGAATTCGTAAGAATCGATTACGCAAGCGACGCCCCGGCTGTCCCCGGACCCGGCGCTGGCATTGGGCTCATCGGTCCGCACCACGCGGCCGCGGCACTGAATCACAACATCTTCCTTGCCCCCCGTTACCTCCGGCGGCAGGGTGATCTCAAACTCGACGGGCGAGCCGACCTCGAGCGAAGCGTCAGCGCGGATGTACACGCCGGCGGCGCTCAGATCGCCGGTCATGCCGCTGGCCTCGCCCGCGCGACCTTCCTCATGAATCTTAATCGGCAAATGCAGCGGAAACCTTTTCCCGGTACGTGCTTCGGCCACGACTCCTCCTCTGCTGTCACCCTGCTCTTCCATCCAAAGCCAGAAAACCCAGCCGGGAAACCACGGAACTCCCAGCCCAGAGCCGACAAGCAGCTATCGGCGTTATATCACGGAAAATACCGTAACAGAAGCCCTCATTACCGAAGTAATCCCGGTAGGAACTAGGTACCTCCCCGCCCCCAGTCGCCCACCGAACCCCGGCGCGGCCACAATGGGCGGGGAACGCCGCATTCTTGCTGGGTCCCTTGCGATAGCGGCCTGCGGAAAAACTCCGTGTTGCACCTGATTACTCGCAGGCGCTGCGGCTGGCAGGTTCGAAACGGTCCATCTGCGCATCGCCTTGTCGACTCAAGCGGCCGCCGGCCGTCTTTCCGAACTGCTCTTCGCCGGGACAATAGTAGACAGCGGAGTGCGGATCGACCCAGACCTCGACGCCCGGGTCTCCTCTCTGAAGATGGATCACGGGCGCGGGCGCCTCGGCGATTCCGAGCGTGACCAGCATTCTTTCCCAGGGGCTGAGCGACGCTCGTCGCAGCGAGCCTGCGGTCGGCCACAGCAGGGCCAGCGCGGCCACGAAAATGGCCGTCCCCAGATACAGGTCAGCGCGCCGAAATCTCAGCTTCACGCGCCAGTCCGTAAAGCGTTGCCTCAAGGTGTCGATGGCGGCGCTGGCCTCGATACTGGCATCGTCCGGGGGAAACTCGTCATCGGCCGATATTAGCAACGGCTCGCCGGTCAGTTCCCCGTCTTCGCGCGTCAAGTCTTCTGGCGCCGCTTCTTGGATGATCGCTTCCGTGGTCCATCGGTTTTCTGCCGCTGGGAGGTTCCGGGGTGGAGCTTCCTGATTCCCAGCCGAGCGCTCGGGCCACAAGCCCCGTTCCTGGCTCATCAGCCACATCGAGGCCCAGTTGTGCTGCAAGAGTTCCCCAGGACGAAGCTCGTCCGGGCCGCAGCTCGGGCAGTGCGCGGCTCCGGCTGGTCGCAGAGCGCCGCAATGCGGACAAACTCTCTCGGCTTCCGTTTCGGGGCGGGCTTCCGTCTCGTCCTGCGCCGGTTGAGCGGCGGCCGGTCGAGCGAGTTTACACCGGTCGTTGTGTTCCTGAATGGTGAAGGCGGCGGCCAGCAACCCTTGAAAGGATTGCTCGTCGAGCGTCAGGTGAGGCCGCGTCAGGTTGGGCCGGGTCGAGAGCATAGCATCGGGGGGGAGAAAGAACGTCGAGACTGACGCCATTGTAGTGCAATTCCGGCCAAGTCCGAAGCAAGAAAAACGGAGAACTTTTTGGGACCGATTCCGGTTTAGGGACGCCAATTTGGAATCGTTTCATGAAAACGGTCTAACAAAGGGCGAAGGAAAGTAGAAGATGGCAGGGTAACTATATGGTTCTAAACGACGCCACTGCCGAGCGAAGATTTGGCGAACGGTTTGCTTGGGATTACGGCGGGTCGCAACCCCAAGACTGAACCGAAGGAGCAGACGAAAAGGAATGATTAACTTAAATGAAATCAAGATAACGCCCCGTGACCGAGAAGTGCTGCATTTGCTCGTTCAGGGATGCAGCAACAAGGAAATCGCGAGCCACTTGAACATCAGCCCGCGCACCGTCAAACAGCATCTGCGCACGCTCTTTCTGCGCGCAGGTATCAAGGAAGGCCGGAAGCGGGTGAAACTCGCGACCGCCATGTTCATCAAGGAGCAGGTGCAACCATGCCACCGCGCGATCGGCTAACCGTCAAGGAAATTCAAATCGCAACCTTGGTCTGGCAGGGTCTTACCAACAAAGACATTGCCGGTGTGCTCCAGACCAGCGAGCAGGTAGTGAAGAATTACCTGCGCACCACCTTCGACAAGCTGGGAGTCTGGACCCGGCTCGAACTAGCACTCTACGTCGCCGGCCACGGTGGAGCGAACTGGCATGTGCAACTGAAAAATGCACAGTCGTCACCGGCGGCAGCACCGGCTGCAGCATGGAGTGCGGAAGGCCTTGCCTTCGCGGATGCAGGAACCAAGGCCGCAGCGGTGGCCGCCGGAGGAACTCCCTAGCGCAGCGGCCCTATCACCCAACCGCGCGGGTGCCCCACTCATTGCGTCCTTTGCGATGAGTGGGTGCGCGCACCGTCACATCCTTTGCAGGAGCAAGCCGGAGTAGCGGTTGTGGAACAGCTTCCGGCGCTGATTACTTGTTCCTACTTGTCCCTTCGCAACCGTGTTTTGTTTCCCTTCGATGTTCTGACGAAGGCAACAGATTTCACACTGGTTTCCGCATCCCGGCCGCTCCGCACCCTATGGGTTCCGCGGAACTGACGGCCTAAGTTTCATATTTTCATAATCATAGGTTGCGAACTTCTCGGCCGACTCGCCGTCTGGAGAGGCGCTCCAGCTCCCCCAATCCCGGTAATCAAATTGCTCGGGTTACCGGTGGACCCGTTCGATCTGCTCGCTCCCCTCAAGCCGTTCTTAGCTCTGCGCTTGATCGGTTCAGAGCTTCATCCTTCAGACCCAGACTGAGGTAGGTAATGGCCTTGAAAGACGTTTTCTGGATGGCCTGCGACTCGACCGAGCAACTGCGGGCCGAATACGGGCCCTTCCACACCCGCGAGGAAGCCGAGCTCGAAGCCCGCAAACTCGGCTTTGGATACCTGCTGCGCTACGAGCACATTCTGGGTCCCAACGAAGAGATTGAAGAAGTGCGCTGCGTCTTCCTGGAATTGCAGGACGTGCAGACTTCCACGAAGCCGGGCGTCACCTTTCACACCCGCTGTGCCAGTTGCGGCGAAGCCGCGACTCACGAAAGATCGTGGCAAGCGGAAGTCTGGGCCGACATCCACGAATTCGAACATGACCGCCACCGAGTCCGACTTTTCGAGCACGCTCGCGGAGAAGGTCTAAAAGAGATAGCCGACTGGCGCGGCCACGCCGCCTGAGAGCATGGTGCAGTTTGAGCCCTTCCGGCGCCTTCCTTTGCGCCCTCCGCGAATCCTTCGCGGACTTTGCGATTAAGATCTTTGCCCGCAATACTCCATAGTGTCGCTTTAGCGATACCATAAGCACCGGCCACAACTTTGTCCACGATCGAACAGCAGGTCAAAGAGCAGGCCACTCGGAGGTGAAATTCTAGTGGAACTCTATCAAAGGCTGCCCCCGGAGATCCTGAAGATTGTTCTGGTCTTGTTCTTGTCGTTCCTCATAGGACTGGAGCGCGAAGAACACAAAGTCGCCGTCGGCTCCTATTTCTTTGGTGGAGTGCGCACCTTCCCGCTGATTGGACTGCTGGGCTATTCGCTCGCCCTTCTTTCCGGCGCGCAACTGCTGCCCCTCACCGTCGGCTTTCTGGTAGTCGCAGGATTCCTGCTTTTGTCGTACTGGCACAAGCTCTCCTCCGCCGAAGCGGGCGGCGTCACCTCGGAAATGTCCGGCCTGGCGACGTTCCTGGTTGGAGCCCTGGTCTGCTACGGACATCTCTGGATTGCGACGACGCTAAGCGTGGCCAGCCTGTTGTTACTCGATCTCAAGTCGGCTCTAGAGAAGCTAGCCGTGCGCATCCCCCCACAAGAAATCCTGACCTTCGCCAAGTTCCTCCTCTTGACTGGCGTCATCCTTCCCGTGGTTCCCAATCAGGAATTCAGCCGATTCCACATTAACCCTTTCAAGACTTGGCTGGTAGTGATTGCCGTCAGCACCATCTCGTACGGCAGCTACGTTCTGCAAAGACTAACCAAGCAGCGGGGAGGAGTAGTGCTGGCAGCGTTGCTCGGCGGAGCCTATTCCTCGACCGTCACCACGGTAGTGATGGCGCGCCGGGCCGCTCGTGAACCGCATCCCCACCTCTTCGCCGGAGGCATCCTGATCGCCTCCGGCATGATGTATCTGCGGCTGGTAGCGCTTCTGGCGCTGTTCAACCGCCAACTCATGTTGTTGCTGGCGCTCCCGTTTCTAGTGCTGTCCGCCGTGGCCATAGGAGCAGGTTGGCTCTGGAGCCGCCGGCCGGATCCCAACGCCCAGCCGGTGCAGCGCGAGTTCGAACCCAGCAATCCGCTGGAATTGCTGGCCGCGTTTCTCTTCGCCCTGTTGTTTCTAGTGATGCTGGTCGCGACCCAGTTAGCGGTCACCTATCTGGGAAGAGCGGGCGTGAATACTCTAGCCGCCATCATGGGTGTTACCGATGTGGATCCATTCATCATGGGGATGACGCAGGCAGCCGGCGCGCTAACGCCGCTAAGAGTCGCAGCGGCCGCAGTTCTCATAGCCGCGGCCAGCAACAATCTGGTGAAAGGAATTTACGCCTACAGCATGGGCGACAGAAAAGCGGGAATCCAGAGCCTCGTGTTTCTCGCAGTTCTAGCCGCGCTGGGCCTTGTGCCCTTAGTCTGGCTCTGATTCCTCTTCAAGCCCCACAAAATTGTCATCCTGAGCGGAGCAGGAGCTTCAGGTCGGGTGAGAGTAAATGAGCGGGAAGTGCTTAAGATGAAGATCCGGCCTCAGGCCGTGTAGAGCGGACACTCCTGTCCGCTGCCTTTGACCTTGATTTCCGCCCTTCTGCGGTTCGACAGGCCACTTCTCGAAAAGCGCGAGAAGTGGCGCACCCCCAGTTGTTTCCGGTTCAATGTAAAAAGGCAGACCCGCGGTACGTTCCCCGCTAAAGTGGCCCACCCGCCACATCTGGCAAAAGCGGTTCTACGACTTCAACGTATGGACCGAAGACAAACGCATCGAGAAACTCCGCTACATGCATCGCAATCCGGTCAGCCGCGGGTTGGTCGCCTCCCCGGAACTCTGGCGCTGGAGCAGTTTTCGCGCCTACTTCCTGGGCGAGACAGGTCCGGTAAGAGTAAATGAATGGGAAGTACTTAAGATGAAGATCCGGCCTCCGGCGGCGTAAGGCGGAGCCAAGCGGTGTCGGCGGTTCGACAGGCCACTTCTCGAAAAGCGCGAGAAGTGGCGCACCCCCAGTTATTTCGGTTCAATGTTAAGAGGCAACCCCCAGGGTACGCTTCCCGCTGAAGTGGTCCACCCGCCCATTCCTGACTGACGAGAAGTTCGTAGGGGTCCTTCGACTCCGCCGGAACTTCACTTCGTGAAGTCCCGGCTCCGCTCAGGATGACATGTTTTGTGGGTTTTGTGGAACGGAGGCAAAATCCCCAAGGGCACATGACCGTGGAATCCCACCCTAACGTCGCACAAAACGCGACGTTAGGATGGGCCACCCGGCCCGGCTTTTACTGAGAACTGAGAACTGAGAACTGACAACTGAGAACTGAGAACTGAGAACTGAGAACTGAGAACTGAGAACTGAGAACCAACTTCACCGAGCCAGTTTTGCGGCAGCGGCTTCGTCGAGCATCCACAACAATTTTCCGGCGGAGGGTTGCACTCTCTGCGAAGGCAATGGAGGCGTGTTCTTCCCTTCGAGCACCTGACGCAGCATTTCGGCTTTGTCCCCGCCGCTGACCATGAACATCACTTCGGCAGCGCGATTGAGCACGGGGAACGTGAAGGTGATGCGGTGGGTGTTGAACTTCGCGACCCAGTTGGCAACCACCAGTCGCGATTGTTCGTCGAGCGCCGCGGAATCGGGGAAGAGCGACGCGGTGTGGCCATCGGGACCCAGGCCCAGCAGAATCAGGTCAAAGCGCGGGAACTCTCCCGACTTGATCTCAAAGAACCGGCGAACCTGGGTTTCATAGTCGGACGCAGCCGCCGCGGCATCGGGATTCTCGGCGGGCACGCGAAAGACGTTCTCGGCCGGAATCGCAGGCTTTATTTTTGCCAGCAACGATTCCTGCACCATTCGATAGTTGCTTTCGGGATCGGTGGGCGGGACGTGACGCTCGTCTCCGAAAAATAGGAAGACGCGATTCCAGACGAAGCCGGCGTAGTTCGAAGCCAGCAGAGAATAGAGAGCCTTTGGAGTCGAGCCCCCGGAAAGCGCAACCGTGAATCGTCCCTGAGCGCCGATGGCGTCGCGAGCCGCGCGCACGAATTCTTCGGCGGCGGCGTGGAACAGATCAGCCGCGGTGGCTAGCACTTCGATGTTTCGAGTCGGAGGCATCGATCTATGAGACGGAGAAACCGCAGCGGCTAAAGCCGATACTGGAAATGCATCATTTATCGCAGCGGTAAACCGCTGCGCCACCCAAAACCAAAATGCAAAAGCGGTGAACCGCTGCGCCACCCAAAATCCAGTGCAACGTGAGCTTCGGCGCAAGCCCCTAAAGGGGCATCCGATTTCAAGAAACTTTCGGCATCGCTAAAGCGATGCCCTGATACAAACCCAATTGGACATCTTATTTCTCGAAGTTTCTCCAGCGCCGGCCATCGCGTTCCATCAATTCGTCGGACTCTCTCGGGCCCCACGTTCCAGCCGGATAGTTGGGAAAATTACGCGGAGGCAGCGCCTTCCACACATCGAGCACGGGATTGACAATGCTCCAACCAGCCTCGACCATGTCGGCGCGCTGGAAGAGCGTGGCGTCTCCGATCATGCAGTCATGCAGCAGGCGTTCGTATCCGGTCGAAGGAGTGACTCCGAAATAGTCGGCGTAAGCGAAGTCCATATTCACTTCGCCCAGTTGCATGGCAGGTCCGGGCTTTTTGGCGGCAAAGCGCAGCGAGATGCCTTCTTCCGGCTGGATGTGCAGCACCAGTTGGTTGGGCATCATGTTTTCAACCTGGGTTTCGCGGAACAGCATGAAGGGCGCGCGCCGGAACTGAATCACGACGTGCGTATTGCGGCCAGGCAACCGCTTGCCGGTGCGCAGATAGAAGGGAACTCCCGCCCAGCGCCAGTTGTCGATCAGCAGGCGCATGGCGACAAAGGTTTCGGTGCGCGAGTCCGGAGGCACGCCCACTTCGGAGCGGTAGGCGGGCACGCGCTGGTTGTCCATGGTGCCATCTCCGTACTGTCCGCGGATGGTTTTGCTGAGCACGTCCTCGGAGGTGAAGGGCTGGATGGCGTGCAGGATTTTCGCTTGTTCGTCGCGCACCGCGTTGGCCTCGAACGAAATCGGCGGTTCCATCGCGGTCAGAGTAATGAGCTGCATGATGTGGTTGGGCACCATGTCACGAAGGGTGCCCGCCGCATCGTAGTAGCCGCCGCGGGTCTCGACGCCAACGGTTTCGGCGACCGAAATCTGCACGTGATCAATGTAGCGGCGATTCCAGATGGGCTCGAAAATTCCGTTGGCGAAACGGAGCGCCAAAATGTTCTGGACCGTTTCTTTGCCGAGGTAATGGTCGATGCGGTAGATCTGCCGTTCGGAAGCGACGTTCAAAAGTTGCTGGTTCAAAGCCTTGGCGGAATCCAGATCGTGGCCAAAAGGCTTTTCGACGATGACTCGCCGCCAATGGTCATTCTCTTCGGTCATCAAGCCGATCTTCGAGAGTCGTTCCACGATGTCGCCGAAGAAGTTGGGCGCGGTCGCCAGATAAAAGAAATAGTTGCCGTGGGAGTTGTGTTCCTGGTCAACCTGGGCAAGCGTTGCTTTCAGCTTGTCGTAAGTCGCTGGATCGTCGAAATCTCCATTGACGTAATTGATGCGGCGGGCAAACCATTCCCACAAATCGTTATCAATGGCGCCGGTGGCGAACTGCTTGAAGTCTTCGGTGAGCTTTTTTCGTGCATCGTCGTTGCTCATCGGGCTGCGACCCACGCCGATCACGGCGAATTCGCGCGACAGCAATTGCTGGCTGGCGAGGTTGTAGAGAGCGGGAACCAGCTTGCGTCGGGTCAGGTCGCCGGTAAAGCCGAAAATTACCATGACGCACGGGTCCGCCGTGCGCCCGACTCGCGGTTTGGTTGGTGCTGGCAGAGCTTCTAGATGCGCCATGGTTTCCTCTTTATGGTGAGCCGCTGTTACTTCGTCTTCGCCGCTGTTTTCGGTTCCAGGTGACCGCCAAACTTCTGTCGCATGGCAGAGAGCATTTTCTCCGCGAAGGTATGCTCCTGCCGCGAGCGGAAGCGCGTGTACAGCGCTGCCGTCAGCACTTCGGCCGGAACTGCCTCTTCGATCGCCGCCTGAATCGTCCAGCGGCCTTCGCCCGAGTCCTGCACGAACCCGCTGTACTCGGCGAGCGTGGGGTTCTCGGCCAGGGCCATCGCCGTCAAGTCGAGCAACCATGAACTCACCACGCTGCCGCGCCGCCAGACCTCGGCAATATCGGGCAAGTTGAGATCGTAGCGGATATCTTCGGGAAGATCTTTGCTGGTCGCGTTCTTGAAGATGTCGAAGCCTTCGGCGTAGGCCTGCATCATGCCGTATTCGATGCCGTTGTGGACCATCTTGACGAAATGCCCGGAGCCGGAGGGGCCGCAGTGGATGTAGCCGTCTTCCGCAGTACCAGCTATCTTCTCGCGTCCCGGAGTGCGCGGGATGTCGCCGCGTCCGGGCGCCAGCGTTTTGAAGATCGGGTCGAGGCGCTGGACAGCCTCTTTCGGGCCGCCAATCATCATGCAATAGCCGCGTTCGAGTCCCCAGACGCCGCCACTGGTGCCGACGTCGACGTATTGCACGCCCTTGGCGGCGCAGATCTTCGAGCGGCGAACATCGTCTTTAAAATAGGAGTTGCCGCCGTCGATGATGGTGTCGCCGGCCTGCATGCGTCCGACGAGAGCCTGCACCGTCTTTTCCGTGGGATCGCCCGATGGCACCATGATCCACGCGGCCCGCGGCGCGGTCAGCTTGCCGACCAAGTCGTCAAGTGAAGAGGAAGCCACCGCGCCTTCGCCCGCGATACTCTTCACGGCATCGGCGCTCAGATCGGACACCACCACCGTGTGACCGCCGCGCATCAAGCGCCGCGTCATGTTGGCGCCCATGCGCCCCAGTCCTACCATTCCTAGTTGCATTCGTGCTCCTTGGACCGCCGAATCCCACAGGGGCTAAAGCCCGCGTCTTTATTGTGTCTGGGTGGCACGGCTGAAGCCGTGCCCTTCCCAAGACGACTCCTGAGATAGCTTCACAGAACTTCCTTTACCAGTTCCGCGAGCTTGCCGAGTCCAGCTTTGACGTTGCTGCCGAGGTGCACGCGCAGGGCGCGGCGATTGCGGTCGGCTAGAACCTGAAAGTCTCCGCGAGCTTGTGCCGCTTTCACTACTCCGAAAGTGTATTTCTGTCCGGGGACGGGCAAGTCCTGCGCGTCGTCGCATGTGATCTGCAGGAAGACGCCGCTGTTGGGGCCTCCCTTATACGCTTGTCCGGTGGAGTGCAAAAAGCGCGGACCGAAACCGAGGCACGTGGCCACGCGTTTGCGATCGCGCACGGTCATGCGCAGCGCTTGCAGCAGAGATTCGTGCTCCCCATTCATTTCGATATACCCGAGCACGGCAAAGTAGTCGCCGGCGCCAAGGCGCCCAAGATGCGCGCGCAGATAGTTCTTGAGCGAGCGGTCGGAGCCGGTGGCTTGGCTGAGTGCGGCGGCGTTCTTGTCGTCGGTGAAGAGCCTGATGCCCGCCTCTTCGAGGATCGGTTTTTCGGGAGGAAGCGCGCCCGAGCTTTCGTATGCAGACGTCAGTTGTTTGGTGACGATCTTGCTCGCTTCGACGTCGGGCTGATTGAAGGCGTTGATCCCGAGGATCGAGCCCGCGACAGCAGTCGCCATTTCCCATCGGAAGAATTCCTGCCCGAGGCTGTAGATGCCGGACACGGCGATGCGCACCACCGGATGCCCCGCTTTTTCGAGCGCAGCAACCTTAGTGTCCTGCGCGGCGTCGGGCGCGGATTCCAGCCGAAGGTAGGCGAAGATGCAGTCGTTCGAATATCCATACACTTCCGGCGCGCCCAACTCTTCGCGGTCGACTGGGATGATGCCCTTGCCGAGTTTGCCGGTGGATTCCGCGATCAACTGCTCGAGCCATGCGCCGAGATCGGAAATTCCGGGCGAGGTGATCAGCGTAATCTTGTCGCGGCCCATGGTCGCGGCGGTTCCCATGATCAGGCCGAGCATCACTCCCGGATTCTGTTCCACGGGGACGGACGGCTTACAGGCTTCGACCATCTCTTTCGTGTGCTGGAGGAACTTGCCCGTGTCCAGGCCCATGGCCGCGGCGGGAACCATGCCGAAATTCGAGAGCGCGGAGTATCGCCCGCCTATGGACGAGAGGCCATAGAAAATGTGGCGGAAGCGGTCGCGCTCGGCGACCAACTGCATCTTCGAGCCCGGATCAGTGATTGCGATAAAGCGGCTGCCCGCCTGGTCGGCCCCCACGGTCTGCTTGACGCGCTCGAAGAAGTACTGCTTGTAGATGTTGGGTTCGAGAGTGCTGCCGGATTTGCTGGAAACAATAAAGAGCGTTTTGGCGAGGTCGATTTTTTTCTCGATGCTCCTGATTTGCGCCGGATCGGTCGAGTCGAGTATGTGCAGGCGCGGGAAGCCGGGTATTTGCGCGAAGGTCAGCGCGAGCACTTCCGGACAAAGGCTTGATCCGCCCATGCCGAGCAGCAGAATGTCGGAGAAGCCAGCGTTCTTAATTTCGTGTGCAAACGCCTTTAGTTGGCCGACCACGCCGAGTTGCTGGTCCGTGATGCCAAGCCATCCCAGCCACTTGGCCTCGTCCTCGCCGGTCCACAGGGAGGCGTCTTGCTGCCACAGCCGTCTTACTTTTCCCGATGCGCGCCAGTCGTCAAGGGTTTTTTTTACCGCCGCATCGAGATTGGCCGGAAGCGACGCGGTCTGTGAGTTGACTTCGGGGTTGATCTGCGCCGTGTTCATCGCTTTGTACTCTTTTCGACTGCAGCCAGCAGCGTGCCGAATGCGTCGGCAAACAGCTTAACGCCATCGGCAGTTAACTTGTCGGTCACGTCTTTCATGACGATGCCCACGCCGGCGAGATCGGACATCGTTTTCCTCGCGGCGTCCAGGTTTTCGGTCAGACTCTGGCGTGGTTTGCCGTGATCGCGGAAGGCATCGAGCGTTGCCGGTGGCACGGTGTTGACAGTGTCGGGCCCGATCAATTCCTCGATGTAAATCACATCGCGGTAATTCGGATTCTTGGTGCTGGTGCTCGCCCACAGGACGCGCTGCGTCTGCGCGCCCTTGGCGACCAGCGCTTTCCAGCGCGGAGAAGAAAAGATGCGCTGGTAGGCTTCGTAGGTCAGCTTGCCGTTGGCGATGGCAACTTTCCCGAGGATACTTTGCAGTTTCGCCTTGCGGGTCGCGTCGGTTTCTTTCTTCAGTTGGTCGCCCACGAGCGAGTCGACCAGCGAATCGATGCGGCTGATGAAAAAGCTCGCCACGCTGGCAAGCTTGCTTACATCGCCGCCGGTCGCGGCGAACTTCTCAACTCCGTCAATAAAAGCTGCGGCGACCTCTTCATACACTCCCTGCGCGAACAGCAGCGTCACATTGACGTTGATGCCTTCGCCGATCAACTGGCGAAACGCGGGGATGCCTTCGGGCGTGCCCGGTACCTTGATCATCAGGTTTTCGCGGGCCACGCTCTTCCACAGCCGCCGCGCCTCGTCGAGGGTGCCGTTGGTGTCGTGCGCCAGATAGGGAGACACTTCCAGGCTCACGTAGCCGTCGCGTTTCTTGGTGCTTTGGTAGACGGGACGGAGCAAGTCGGCCGCGTCCTGAATGTCGCGGATCGCCAGCAGTTCATAACGGCCTTTGGCGTCGAGGTCAGTACGGCCGGCGAGCGAGTCGAGAAAATCCTGGTACTGAGTTGAGCCGGCTATGGCCTTCTCGAATATCGCGGGATTCGACGTCATCCCGCGCAGGCCGTCTTCCGCGATCAGGCGCTGCAACTCGCCGCCCTTCAGCAGGTCGCGGCGGATGTAGTCGAGCCAGATGGATTGGCCAAAACTCTGAAGCTGGGTGAGAGGATTCGCGGCCTTTGCGGTTTCAAGCGTGTCCACTGGATTCATAACTTCTCCTAAACTTTTCTGTAGAGGCGCGGCTTGTCGCGTCTCCCTCTCCGCGACTGTCCTGCCGTGTCCAAAGAGACGGGGCAAGCCCCGTCTCTACAACAGAGTTATTTGCCGACAACAATGTTTCCCGACAACAATGTCATTTCCCGACAACAGCGTTATTTCCCGAGCAGGTCGCGCGCTGCCTGGATTACGGCTTCGGTCGTGAAGCCGAACTTCTTCTGCAAATCCTTGAGCGGGGCAGACGCTCCAAAAGTTTTCATGCCGATGATGCGTCCCCTTGTTCCTGTGTATTGCGCCCAGCCGAAGGTTGAAGCCTGCTCGACTGCGACCCGTGCGGTGACCTCGGGCGGAAGCACTTCATCGCGGTAACTCTGGTCCTGGTGCTCGAACAAGTCCCACGAAGGCATGCTGACAACGCGCGCGCGAATGCCTTCTGGCTTTAGCTTCTCGTAGGCGTCGATGCAGAGGTACACCTCGCTGCCGGTGGCCAGCAGGATGACCTGCGGCTTGCCACCTTCGGCGTCCGCGAGGATATAGGCGCCGCGCGCCACACCCGCGGCCGACCGGTATTTCGTGCGATCGAAGGTCGGCAGGGCTTGCCGCGTCAGGATCAGCGCCGCCGGTTCCTTCTTTAGATGCATGATTACTTTCCACGCTTCGATAACCTCGTTGGCGTCGGCTGGACGCAGCGTCATCAGTCCGGGAACCGCGCGCAGCGTGATCAGTTGCTCGATCGGCTGGTGCGTCGGTCCGTCTTCGCCGACGCCGATGGAATCGTGGGTAAAGATCCAGATTGACGGAATATCCATGATGGCCGAAAGGCGGATGGCGGGCTTCATGTAGTCGCTGAAGATCATGAAGGTCGAGCCGTATGCGCGGACTTTCGACAGGGTCATCCCGTTAACGATTGCGCCCATCGCGTGCTCGCGAATGCCGAAGTGGAAGTTACGCGCATTGTACTGGCCCGCTTCGAAGTCGCCCGCGCCCTCGAAGGTGAGACGAGTTTTCGTCGAGGGATACAGGTCAGCCGAGCCGCCCATCAGCCAGGGATGGTTCTTCGCAATCGCGTTGAGTACCTTGCCGGACGATTCGCGGGTTGCGGTTCCCTTGGCGTCGGGCGCAAAGGTGGGCAGGTCCTTGTCCCATCCGTCGGGAGGCCGCTGACCCTGCATGCGTTCGAGTTGAATCGCCAAGTCGGGATGCTGCTTGCGGTACTCGTTGAACACTGCGTTCCACTGGCCTCTCAATTGCCGCCCGCGCTTGCCCATGACGTCGCGGAAGTTTTCCGCGACTCCATCCGGGACGAGGAACTTGGCGTCTTCCGGCCAGCCGTAGGCGCGCTTGGCCAGTTTGACTTCTTCTTCGCCGAGCGGCTCGCCGTGGGCTTCTTTGGTGTCTTGCCGATGGGGCGCACCGAAGCCAATGTGGCTGTCAACGATGATCAGCTTAGGGCGATCCTTCACGCTGAGCGCGTGGGTGTAGGCGTCGGCCAGAGCGACCGTGTCGTTGGCATCGCGGACGCGCGAGACGTCCCAGCCATAGCTCGCGAACCGGGCGGCCACATTTTCGTCGAAGGCGAGATCGGTTTTGCCCTCGATGGTGATGTGGTTGTTGTCGTATATCCAGCACAGGTTCGAAAGCTTCAGATGCCCGGCGACCGACGCGGCTTCTGACGAAATTCCTTCCATCATGTCGCCGTCGCCGCAAATTGCCCAGACGTTGTAATCGAACAACTCGAATCCCGGACGATTGAAGTACTCCGCCAGCCAGCGCTCGGCTATTGCCATGCCCACGCTGTTGGCGACGCCCTGACCGAGGGGGCCGGTGGTCGTCTCGACACCCGAGGTCAAGCCGTATTCGGGATGCCCCGGCGTTTTGCTGCCAATTTGGCGGAAATTCTTGATCTCATCGAGC
>Ga0074044_10002033_pt1 | contig 17852 bp, 13 predicted proteins | sample BogForMeECP23OM1_FD_94443 | JGI IMG/M metagenome (GOLD analysis project Ga0074044, IMG submission 94443) | Bog forest soil microbial communities from Calvert Island, British Columbia, Canada - Bog Forest MetaG ECP23OM1 | ecosystem: Environmental > Terrestrial > Soil > Wetlands ...
CTCTGGCTCAGCATCCAGCTCTCCAAAGGACTCGACTCCGGCGTCCGCTGCGGCCATATCCTCAGGCGCAAGAACGGAAGCTTCGAGATCATCCGTATCGTCGTCAGAAACTTCGGGCAAGGTTTCTGAAACGGCCAGCCCCAGCGCCTCGGCTTCACCAACGATCTTGGCCGCCACTTCCACATCGGCTTCGGGAGTCGCGACCGGGGCAATTCCCAGCAGTTCTTCGTCGCTGGCGATCAGGTACCCCTCTTCGTTCAGATTCCCAATGATCAGTTCAGCGGCCTGGTGCACCGGCGGCCGGACGGAAATCGCGCCCAGTTGCCAGAGCAGGTGGTCACTCAAGTTTCCCGGCTTCGACAGGAAGTTCTCGAACGAAGGTTTCTCGATCTCTTCCATCTCTCCCGAACTGCGATAACCGGGATCGAGATAGTCCTGGAAAAACGAGCCAAAGTCGATCTCCTCGAAAGGATCCTTCTTCTCATCGGCGATGGTCGGACCCTCTTCCGGGGTGGCGGTTGCCTGGGAAGCTATCCGGTCGCGCTCTTCCTCCTGACGACCGACGTCATCGAGCATGGGGACGGCATCTTCCAGCTCTTCCAGCACCGGATTCTCGACCATCTCGGCATTGATCATGTCCTTCAGCTCGAGCTTGTTGAGCGCGAGCACGGAGACCATTTGCACGAGGCCCGGCGTCAGAATCTGCCGCTGCGACAACTTGACGTTCAGTCTGTGCTGAAGAAGCACCATTTCTCCCTAAAAAGTTCTCAGTTCCCGGTTCTCAGTTCTCAGTCAACCCGCTGCCTTTAACTGTGCAGTACATCGGGAGGTGGAAAGATTAGCTTCTCACGCACCTAGGTAGATCGTGCGGGCACGAAAGGTCAGGGGGTCCACGCCTTAGTAACTTGAAGGACAATCGTGTGATCGGGCCATCTGCTCGTATAGATTCAAATGCCTTTGACCTTCTAATGACCCGATCACCCGATTGTCCTCACACTAATGAGAAGCTTTCCCCCAAATAGACCCGTCGCACTTCCGGATCACTCCCCAACTCCTCCGGTGTACCGGAGCGAAAAATCCGACCCTCGTTAATGATGTATGCCCGATCCGTCACCGACAAGGTCTCGCGAACATTGTGATCGGTGATCAGGATCCCGATGCCGCTCGCTCGCAGATCGGAAATGATCTTCTGCAAATCCAAAACGGCGATCGGGTCGATTCCCGAAAACGGCTCGTCGAGCAAAATAAATGTGGGGCTGATGCAGAGGGATCGTGCGATTTCTACCCGCCGCCGCTCCCCGCCCGACAACGCATACCCTCGATTCTGCCGGATATGCTCCAGTCCGAGCTGGTCAATCAGCTTCTCCGCTTTTTCCCGGCGTTCATGCCAGGAGATGGGCTGGACTTCCAGCACGGCCAGAATGTTCTCCTCGACCGTCAATTTGCGAAAAACCGAAGCTTCCTGTGGGAGATAGCTGATGCCGTACTGGCGCGCCCGTAAGTACATGGGAACGCTAGTGATATCTTCGTCGTCGTACAACACCCTGCCGGTATCGGGAGGAATCAGACCTACGATTGCATAGAAGGAAGTGGTTTTTCCGGCGCCGTTCGGTCCCAGAAGGCCTACGACTTCGCCCTGGAGAACCTGAAGGCTGACTCCGTTGACTACGCGGCGGCCACGGTAGGATTTCCCAATTTCGTCGGTGGCTAGCGTGTGCATTTATCGTGCCACTTGCGTCTTAGTGACGGTCGGGGATGTGTCTCGACCTTCCACCAGCACCCTATCATCGTGTCTAAAGAAAGTCAACGAATCGCCGGTAATTTTGCCTCGTTCGGCATCAAAAATGCTAGGAGGTCCGCCCGTCAGGACGAATCTGTCGTCCGCCGACGTGTACACCAACCGGTCTCCCGTTGCGTGTCGAGCCGGCTCTGTTACCACGACACTTTTTTCGGCGATGATTCGGTCTATTTGCCCGGGCGTTGCCGGGTTCGGCGCTGTCGCTGGCACTATCCCTGTTCCTGCCTGCGACTCGCTCCGCGGCCGCAGAAAGACCGTCATTTGTTGTCCCGTCAGCGTCGCGTCAGACCCCTTTGCGGTCACTCCGCCATCCAGGAAAATTTTCCGCTCCGCATCGGTGTAGTTCAGACGCGCAGATGTGATGTGGACGGGGGTCACCTTCCCGCTCTTCTCCACTTGCACCAGGACGGTTGAGACCGGCTGAGCCGAAGTCCCTTGCGCGTCTCCATGCGCAACGAGGGATCGATGGTCGCGATCAAATTGCAGCGTGGGAGCCTGCACCACGTTCGCGTTTTGCCATAAGCGCGCATCGCCGGTGTACACCGCAATCGCCGATGCCCGATGCGCCGTCATGCTGCGGCTGGTCACGTGAATCGGGTCGGACGAAGCGAGCATACCGCCATCTGGTTGCGCCTTTAGATCGGAGTAGGTGCTCTTGACGTTGCCCTCGGCAAAAGCGTCGCCGGTGGCCCGGTTCATACGCAGCGTCTGGGCAGTGGTGGTCATGCCACCGTCCACCACTCGAGGCGATCCAACGAGCACCAGCATTTGATCGGCAGTGGTGTACTCTCCGCGCTGCGCCCAAGCTTTTTCGGTGCCGTCGACGTAGGTGAGGCCGCCCGTCTGCGTGATCGACCGGACCCCGCCTTCGGGCAGAAAGACGACATCCAGCATCTGACTGGACGATACTCGATCAGCCTGCGCCGCAGCTCCGGGCTTGATGGATGCGGGCTTACTCGGGTCCAACAGGCCGCTGACAATCTTCGCGTCGGGCTCTCCATGCAGCGTGGCCAGGCGATTCTTGTCGGTGAATTTCGCGGCGAACCTGGCGGCGGTAACCACTGTCTTCTGATTCGAGCCCGGCTGCGTGATGACGATTTGCGGCGGTCCAGCGGTCTCGGCGCGCTCCAGCAGACGGCCGCCCTTCACGATGAAGTCCATCACCGGGGCGGTCATCTCGATGTCTTGCGCGCTTCCCGGCTTTCCACTCGCCGCCCCTGAAGTGGCGTCTGACTTGGCCGAGATTGCAGTCTCGCTGGGGCGATACCCTGATACGAACCCGACTTTTTCCGGAGCCTGTCCAGCTGCGTTCTGGCTGTTCTTCTGTGACAGCCGCACGCCGTCTTCGGCATGAACGGTCTCCAGCAACTGCTGACCGGCAGCGCTCCCGCCAAAGTGAAGCGTCACGCGCCCCGCGGCAGCGTCAGCGGGCTGCGCTCCTATGGAAGCGAGTTGCACGTTGCCGGTGAGAATGGCCGTGGTGAGCAGATTCCGCGTTCCGGTCAGCCACATTTCGGCGCGATCGGATCGCTCGTGGGTTACCGAGTTGGACGGCGGGCTTCCATGAATCTCGCTCTCCACGTCACCCTCGGCAAGAACGCGGTCGACGGTGTTGTCCTCGCGAAGAAAGAAGGTCGCGTGATCGGACCGCGCTTCCTGCTGCTCCCTGGTCATGTGCACTGCGATGAGAACGACCTGATGAGGCTGCTTGGTGATTACCCCATGATCCGCATTCAGATGGACCGGCTGCGGCCGGTTGACGGTCATCACGACCGCCGACAGCAGGTTCATGGTGCCCGTCCTGGCCACATATTGAATGCCCAGAGCCGAACCGGATGCCTGCGGCGTCTGAAACTCGACTTTCCCCGCGGAGGAAGCGTCCCCCGTATTCTTGTTGAAGACCAGCCCGTCGGTTTCAAGATGAAGTGGAGTTCTGGTTTGCTCGGGAGGCGACTGGTCGGAATGCCGCATCCCCTCGGGATTCGCTTCCAGATCGATCAGCACCCTGCCCTTCGCGTTCACATTGCCCGATGCGGGATCGTATTCGAAATCATCCCCGGTTATACGGTCGAAGCGGCTGGCATCCCTGCCGTAGATGACGATCTTGACGTTGCGCAGGTCCGCGCGTCCACCCTCTTTGAACTGAACCGCCTTGGACGCGCTCACCGTAAACTGAGTGCGGCCTTCGAACGATTTGGAGATGGAAAAGCCCTCGGCGGTCTGCTGAATGTCCAGGCCCATTTTCGCCGGAATGTCGTGCACGACTTTGCCCACACGCCAGCGCGCGTAGAAATACATGCCCGCAACCGTGGCAATCATCAGAATCGCGCCCAAGGCGAACCAGCGGCGCAACTGTGAAACCGGAAGGGCCATTAGAAGGTAGTGTAACCCGTGAGCCGCGGCGGGGTGTGCAGGCGCGATCCCCCTAGTAGCGCAGATATCCAATCCCTACCCGCATGTGGTGCAGCAGGCTGTCGGGCGTAGTGAAGGCAATGGCCAGCCCCAGCATGCCGTGGACGATCCCGAGCAAATAAATACTGCGATAACGGCGAAACATTTCGCAGAAGAACAGAGCGCCGATCAGCGTCGCGGTAGTGAGGACCGGACTGGGCAGGTGGACGGCGGCAAAGAGTGTGGACGCCATCCAAACTGCAGCCGAGCTTCCATACAATTCTTCACAGCGGTTGAAGAAAAACGATTGCAGTAGAAATTCCTGAAGCCCGGCCCAGATCACGTAACCCCATGCCGACCGCAGGTTCGGAAACCAGGTCGGATTGGCGGGAATCTGGCCGCCCGCCCAGTGCACCAGAATCATCATTAGAACAGCCGTTGCCAGGCCGACCCCCAGCATCACGCTGGCGCCGAACATTCCTGGCAATCCCAGGCCGAGGCGCTCAAGCGACAGCCAGCCACTCAGAGAGTCGACCAGAACGTCGAGCAGCACGTTGATCAGCACGAAGACCAGAATCGTGATGGCCGCGATGGCGGCCCAGCGGTTCCGGATGTGCCGCGTCGGCGCCCAAAGCGCTAATTCCAGAAACAGAAATACGATAATAATTTGCGCCCAAACAAAGTACCGGCGGAAGGTGGTCGCGACCACGGGAAAGATTTTCGACTCAACCGCCATTTTGTCCCTCGCTAAAACCAGAACGACCAGATAGCGTCAACGCTGGCGTGAGTGATCGCCGAAGCCGGCACTCGCCGTTGCTCGCGCCATGCCCGCCCGTAGAAGATCCCGGCGATGGTTGCCAGCAATACATACTGCCAGTTGAAGTGGGCCGACCGCTTGTTGAAATGGGAGAGTCCAAACAACACTGCCGTGATCGCCAGAGCCACTCGCCGTCCCACGCGCCGTTCCAGAAGGTTCTGCACCCAGGCGCGAAAGAAAAGTTCCTCTGGAACCGCAATGAAAATGAAAATATAAATCCACTTCAGAATCATCGAGAGCTGCGGCGCGCTGCCATGCGGATGGAGAAAGCCCAGCGCCATTCCCAGCGCGAGCACCAATGGCGTAAAAAAGACGAGTTCGCGCAGCCCGGTTTTCCAGTCGCTCCAGCGGAAGCGAAAGTCAAAGCCGGTTCCGCTGAGCTGCCGGATGGCCACGAATCCATACAAGGCGGCATCGACGAGGAGCAATTTGCCCAACCCCGCAAGCCCGCTTGGCCACGCGCGCTCGAGCCAGCGCAAATCAACCGCCAGCCCCAACGTCAGGAGGATGATCGCGTCCCGCCAATTGCCGCGTTGTTCGGGATCGGCGAAAGCGGCCTGCCCCAGCAGCCACGCGATCGCCACGGGCAGCACGGCGTATAGAGCGCACCATTTCCAGGAGAACATCTGATGCGACGAGGAAATCAGAACATAGGGTAGCGCGCAGAATACCGGTAAGGCGGTTCGTACCGCTGACGGCCAGCGGGCGCACGCCTGCCCCATCCGCTCGCCGGCGAATCCAATCAGTGCTGCCGGTGCAAGCTCCAGCACAAGCACCGCGATGGCCGCCGGCGTTGCATTTTGCATGCGCTTATTTTAATCGCTTGCGGAGTTTATACCCGCCGTACCAGGGTTCCGGCCAGCAGGTCGTGCAGTCCTTGTTTGCGCTCGGTGAGGCCGACCATGATGAAGCCGATGCACAGGATGAACCCGGAAAGCCACTTCGCAAAATGCCTTCCCGTCGCCCGTTCGAAGGAGATGCGGTTGCCGTTGAGATCGGTAACTTTCATACCGAAGATCATCTTGCCCAGCGTCGCCTGATACGACGAGCTCTCCATGAAAGCTTCATACAACCAGGAGCCAAAAAGCGACATGATGAGGGTAAGACCGCCGCCGAACAGAGCAAGCCCATGATGGGGAACGCCGCTCATCATACCCGCCAGCCCGAGACCACCGAAAATCAGGTGAATCGGAGAAACCACCACCCGCACAATGATCCCGTCGATAATGGCCGCAACTACCCGAATCCAGAACCCCCCGTAGCGAACTCCTATCGCCGGCGCAACCGGCTGGTACGCAGGCGCTGGGGCTGAGTAGGGCGATGCCGGACTGGACGTCGCTGGGTTGGCGGACGTCGGGCTCGTGGGCGCTCCACAGCGGCTACAAAACTGAGCGCCCGCGGTATTCTGCGCGCCACATTTGTTGCAAAAGAAAGTTCCGTTCATGCTCGGCACTATAAAGATGGAGTGGCTCCTTGTCAAAAGGAGAAATCAAGATTGCGGAAACAGATCACAAATGATGCTTGTGTGGTGGCGGGGCTCTGCCCCGCCGGGACTATTCTGCTCAGCGGGCGCGCACCACGTCGCGCAAAGTCAGCTCCAAACCGCCGAATTCAGGATGGTCGTTCATGCCGAGAGAATAGGCGATGTCCAGGCGGTCTCCGGCCAGCAACTGCAAGCGGTCACAGGATTCCTTCAGCCCCCAACCCATCGCTTTGAAAGCGATGTTGTCACGCCAAGACGACGATGATGACGATGACGATGAATTCGATCGTGTGGTGGCGGGGCGAAGCCCCGTCACCACACAATCATCTTCGACACGAACAGATTCGACGCGTCGATTCGGAATCGCCGCCGCGTCGGGATGGCAGCGCGGAGTGAAGTCCTGCGCTGCCGCTCCCGCGCCCATAACCGTGGCAACGACGGCGGGTGCCACTCGCAGGCGCACATGCTTCTCTTTCACCGCTTGCGGAGGCGCCATCAGCCGCACCGCTCGCGCCGTGAAAATCGGCTCGCGATTTTCCATCCCAAAGGGCTCCAGCAAAAGCAGCGCCTGGTAGAGTTCGGGAGTGACTTCCGCCAGCGGCAGCTCTCGATCAAACTCCAGCCGCGGCTCAAAATCGGCGGGAGTAAGCCGGGCGCGCGCGTAGCCGTCCAGATGCTCGCGCAGTTTCTCCACGTTGGCGCTGGGCAGCGCAAAGCCAACCGCGTGCGCGTGTCCGCCGTAGCGCGAAAACAGCTCGTGGCACGATTCGATCGCATGCAGCAGATGGAAGGCCGGGATCGACCGCCCCGAGCCGTGCGCCTCGGCGCCGTCACGAGAAATGATCAGGGTTGGACGCCCGTGGCGCTCCACCACGCGCGACGCGGTAATGCCAATCACGCCGCGATGCCAGCCTTCGCCATCGAGCACCACGCAATATGCTTCGCGCAACGCGGGCTCTTCCTCCAGCCGGCGAAAAATGCTGTCCATGATGCGCCGCTCTTCTTCCTGGCGCTCGGCGTTGAGCTGGTCAAGCCGGCCGGCGATCTTCCGCGCGCGCTCCATGTCTTTCTCGTTGAAAAGATCGACCACGTCACGCGCCACGTCCATGCGTCCGGCGGCGTTCAGGCGAGGCGCGACGCGGAAGGCAACTTCGGTCGCGGTCAGCGCGCGTCCGTCGCCCAGTTTCGCAACTTCCAGCAACGCCTTCAGCCCGACGTTCACCGGACGTCGCAGCCCCTGCAATCCCAGTTTAGCGAACACGCGATTCTCGCCGAGCAAGGGGACCGCGTCGGCGATGGTCGCGATAGCCACAACTTTCATGAACGACATCAGCAGGCGCGACTGATCTTTTATATCCAGCCGCCGCTGCATCAATCCCTGAGCCAGCTTGAAGGCGACACCCGCGCCGCATAAATGCTTGCAGGGGTAATCGCATCCGTTTTGATTTGGATTAATAACTACCAGCGCCTGCGGAACACCGCCCGCCCCCGGAAGGTGATGGTCGGTGACGATCAGGTCGACGCCGGTGCGGCGCGCGGTGTCGGCGGCGGCGAAGGCGCGGATACCGGTATCGACGCTGATGATCAGTCGCACGCCGTCGGCGGCGGCGCGCTCGATCACCTCGTCGCGCATGCCATAACCTTCGCGGATGCGATGCGGCACATGAAAGTCCGCCGATCCGCCGCACAGCTCGATCGCCGTCTTGAGGATGACGATCGCGGTGGTGCCGTCGACGTCGTAATCGCCGTAGATGAGAATTTTCTCATTGCGTTCCAACGCCGCTTCCAGCCGATCCAGCGCGGATTTCATGCCGCTCATCCGTAACGGGTCGTGCAGGTCGGCGAGCGTCGGCGAAAGAAAACGCGCAGCCGTCTCCGGCTCTTCGATCCCACGGCCGACGAGCAGATCGGCCAGCACGGGCAGAGCAGCAGGAGCGATTCCCAGTTTGGAATCATGCAGGGTCGCCGCCAGTACCCTGGCCTTGGGAGAATTGAGCGGATTGGCGATCCATCGCATGGGCAACTTCTCTGGAATGAACAAGATTAGCAGCTTGCCCGCATCGCCAGAAAGAGTGATCCGACGCCACTCAAGAAGTACACGCGGGTTGCCGATGGAATCATTCGGGGAAAGCCTGGATTCCTTTCCCTCAGTTTGCCACAAACGCTCGCGGCATTTGGAAAAGGAAACGTCCAGGAGACAGGAATGCTATGACTCCGGCAACAGCCATATCCAAGGCAGAGCAAACGGAACTACGGTGGGATCTGGACAGGATTCCGCCCTTCCCGGCAATCGCGCTGAAGGCGTTGAACCTGATGTCAGGGACGGACACGTCCTTGCTGGAACTCTGCAATCTGATCCGATCCGACCTCGCATTTTCGACGGCAGTCCTCAGGATCGCCAATTCTCCTCTGGTTGCGTTTTCCAAGGAGATCACCAGCGTGCTCCAGGCATCGATACTGCTCGGCTTCCAGCGCCTCAGGACCATGGTAATCACGGTTGGCCTGAGGGCGTATCTCAAGGGCTCGTTCACACCGCTAATCCAGTCGTGCTGGCACCACAGCATCGCCTGCGCGATCATCGCCGAGCGCAGCGCAAAGTGGAGATTCCTGGACAAAGATTTCGCCTACACGGCCGGGATTCTGCACGACATCGGCAGGGTAGCCATGGCCACTTTGATGCCCGAGGCATATGCTCGCGTCATCGAGCGCGGGGCGGACCAACCCCAGGACATTCTTCAGAGCGAACTTGAGTTGTGCGGAATCGATCACTGCCAGGCTGGACGTTCGCTGGTGACTGCCTGGAACCTTCCCGACGCGTTCCTGGCGATCGCAGCGTGCCATCACAACCCGGAAGCACGCGCGGTAGGCGCAGCTGGATTGGTCCCGCCGAGCTGCGAATTGGCGGATGCGCTCGGGTTTGCGGTAATCCGCTGCCGGTCCGGTCGCAGCTATGCCGAGATTCTCGCCGCGTTTCCCGAGCCGGCGCGAAACCGTTTCCCCGCCGAGGCTGAAGAACTCTGCTGCGAAATCGCAAACGAGATTGCGGCGATTGAGTCGGCGTAAACCGAGGTCAGAGGTTAGAAGTTAGATTGCAGAGGTTAGAACCTCGCCGCATCCGCGTCCTGGGTTTAACCTCTGCAATCTGACCTCTGCAATAGGTTTACCGCTCCTCGTCCTGGTCCGGCTCATCGATCATGAATCCGCCGCCGTCATCGGCCAACTCGCGCAGATGCTGATAATGCTCGTACCATTCGGTGCCGGCTTCGAAGACGAAGACGCATCCCTGATACGCCCAGCCGAGTTGCACGAATCCAGTCTTTCCGACGTAGGTCTTCAGCCAGCGGCTTTCTTCCAGATCTTCTTCGCTTCCGTAATCGCCGTCGGCGAGGCGCTGGGACAAACGCTCCAACTCTTCGCGGTCGAGCGCCCAGGAATGCATGGTCAGGAAGGGCGCACCGGTAGACTTGGCCAGCTCCACGAAATCTTTCCAGCCATCCGGGTTGTGTTCCGAGTCCCAGAGCACGCTGGGAACTTCTTCACATTCCACGTAGCCAAAGAAACGGCGCATGCCCAGACCTTCAATGAAGGCGGTCATATCGTCTTTCATGCTGGTCAAGTCGTCTGGATGTGGAGACATGGAGTGTCTTTATTGTACGGCTTACACCAGTCAGCCGCCAATTCGCGGCGAGCGGCTGGCTTGTTTGGCCCTGTGGGGTTTTCCCCTGTGAACCCCTGTGTTCCCCGTGGTTCAAGAAAAGTCTTTACCACAGAGGACACAGAGGTCCACCGGGAAAGCCTGTGAGGGTCTCACTTTCGCCACCGCCCTTCAGCGTTGTGTTAAACTTTCTCTTCACAAAAAAGCGCTTTCATCATGCTCTTTTCGAAAGAATACGTGGGCTATCTGGCCCGCGGAGTTTCCAAAAAACTGGTGGCGAGCGGTCTCATTGAGACCAAGGCGATGCCCGCTCTTAACGAGAAGGTGCACGCCGCCCTGCTCGAAGAACTGGCGCTCGAGGACCGCATTAACGACGAGGTGCGCGTCATCCTGGAGGCATATTCCGACGAAATGCAGAAGAGCGGCGCCAATTACCAGGAAATGTTCCGTAAAGTGAAGACTGAGCTGGTTAAAAAATACAAGGCGATTCTTTAGAGTTAAGAGCATTAAAGTTAAGAGTATAAGGACGCTCCTGCCGTGCGATTGAGCCGCGACAAAGTCAACAAACTCGCCCACGTGGTCACCGACGCGGTGGCCGACTTGGATGAGGTCGAGTTCATCGAAGACCGCAACACTATCCGTCTCGAGGTCCGCAAGATTCTGGAAGAGTTGTTCATGCAGGAAGCCCGCATCGATCAGGCCGCGCGTCAGAAAATCGAGAGCCAGCGCCGCACTATCATCGAGGGCTCGGAGGAGTGGTCGATCCTCTATCGCAAGTATTACAACGAGGAAGTAAAGAAGCTGGGAGTTTAGTTCTCAGTTCCCGGTTCTCAGTTCTCAGTGAACCCGAAGGACTTTTCTGAGAACTGAGAACCGGGAACTGAGAACTGCTACTGGCTACTCGGTACTCTGCTCATCCGCAGCACTTCATCCTGATCGTTGTCTGTATCGTTGCTCCTGATCCCCACCGCATCCAGTTGACGCGCCACTGGCTGCACTTCCTGCAGAATTCGCGCCAGCGTTTGCCCCACGGCCTCTCGGTCGCTGTTTTCCGCGCCTCGGCGCTTCAGCACGCTCTCAAAAAAAGTCTTGGGCCGCGGATAGACAACGATCTTGACGTCATCGCCATCCGGAACCTTGGCTGCTTTCTTCGCCAGCTTCAGCGCCGTGTCGTAACCGCCGAGTTCATCGACCAAGCCGAGATTCTTCGCATCCTGGCCCGACCAGATCCGCCCCTTCGCTATCTCCAGTACTTTTTCCTTGGGCAGCTTGCGGCCATCGGCAACCTTGTTGGTGAAATCCATATACACACGGTCGAGCCATGCCTGGAATCGCGCCCATTCGGCGGGCGTGTAATCGTGCGTGCCGGTGAACATGGTGGCGTTGTTGCCCTGATGCACCTCATCCCATGACAGGCCGACTTTGTCCCACAAGCCGTTGGTCAGCATCTTGCCGCCCAGCACTCCGATCGACGCGGTGATGGTTCCGGGCTCGGCTACGATTTTGTCGGCCGCCATGGCCACAAAATATCCGCCCGACCCCGCCAGATTTCCCATGGAAACAATCACCGGTTTGCCCGCCTGGCGCGCCCGCACCACCTCGCGCCAGATGGTGTCGGAGGCGACGTACGAACCGCCCGGGCTATCAACGCGAAATAAGATCGCCTTTACATCCGCGTCTTCCGTGGCCGCACGAATCGCGCCTGCCACCGTATCGGAGCCCATATTCTGGCTGCCTTGCACGGGATCGTAATCACTGTTGCCGCGAGTAACGCCGCCGACGCCGAACACCAGTGCAACCGTCTTCCCGTGATCGTGCGGACGTCCGGCACGGCTCAAGTATTTATCCAGGTAGAGCAGTTCCGCTCCGTCGCCTGCCTGGCTTTTCACTTTGCCGTAAACTTCGTCGCGATACGCAACCGCGTCCACCAGTTTCGCGTCGACCGCTTCCTTGCCCAAGTACGGCCCTGCGTCCACCAGCGCCTCGAACTTCTCGGGCGCGATCTGCCGCGCCTGGCAGATGCCGTCCTTGATCTGGTTGAACCAGGAAGTCATGATCGCGGTCATCGCTTCTTTGTAAGGTCCCGAGTATTTGGTGTCGGTATAGAAGTTGAGCGCGTTCTTGTATTCGTAACGGTGATCGCCGTGAAAAGTTACTCCCAGCTTAGAGAGCGTTCCCTTGATGAAGGGCGACTCCATGATGATACCGGTCAGTCCGACGTCGCCCGAGGGCTGCAGATAGATGTGGTCGAAGGCGGTCGCGAGATAATAAGCGCCGTTGCCCGGACCGAACTCGCCGAAAGTCTCCGAGTAGGCCACGGCAAATTTCTTGTGCGCGCGAAATCTTAGGACGGCATCGCGAAGTTCCTGAGTCTGCGCCATCCCCATCGGCGCCGCGCCGATTTTGGCAATCATGCCGACGACGCGATCGTCACTGGCTCCGCGATCAATCGCGTCGACCACATCGCGCAGGGTTTGTTTCTGTTCGGTCAACAGCAAATGGGCCGCCGCAGTGTCGGGCACGTCCTCCATGAACGACCGCTCGAAATTGGCTTCGAGAATCGTCTTGGATGGAACTTTGCCCTTGGCGCCGATCACAGCCACCATCACGATGACTAATCCGATCAGCCAGAGAGCGCCTAAGATGGCGAGAAAGCGCACGATCAACTTGGACATGGGATTGCTCCTTTGGTGAGAAAGAGCAGTCTAACCAAGTGCAAGGCGTTGGCGCTATAGCGTGTATTTACTCACGAGTATTCAGCGACTAACCCGATAGGCGTGCAGCGGCGCTTTTGTATCGGTCTCGGGCAAAGATTGCGAACCCTTCATCATGCTCCAGAGTATTTGGTTGAATATCGTGTCATCGACTCGATCGGGTGCGCTGAAATCGAGCCCCTCGGACGCTCGCGCCGATGTCGTTTTGTCAGGGTTGGTCTCATTCATGTCCACTTGAGGAACAATAGCGTTCCACGGCGCGAGGTCCGGGGTGTCGGCAAAGATGTCAGCCAAAGATCGGCTAAAGTAGTCGAACTGCGAAAGCCGCCCCAATCCCAGGATGTCTTCAATCGCCGCTACAACATCGGTCGTATTTGCAAACCGGTGGATGGTACCGGGGCGGTTGTAGGCGGAGATGGCGAAGAAACACGAACGATGGGAGTCGATGTGGTCTGGCCCCGATTGCGAATCATCCTCCAGCACGAAGATCACCGTGTCTTTCCAGAAAGGAGACTTGGAAAGTGCTTCGACGATCCTGCCCAGCGCGAGATCGTTGTCGGCCATGAAGGCGCGGGGCGTTCGAAAGCCCGCGCGTCCGCCGCCGGTGTGGTCGCTGGGCAGATGCATCACTTCGAGACTCGGCATCTTTCCATCCTGCGCAAACTTCTGCAGTTCGGCGATCCAGGCATCAGCACGCGCCTGGTCGGGAATCTTCAAGTCAAACGCAGGGTACGTCGGACTCACATAAGGCACGACCTCCCGCTGCGTTACCGGCCACCCCTCGGGCACCTTCACCATTTCGCCGTAATCGCGAAAGCTGATTCCCTTTTTTCTGGCCAGCGTCCAGAGAAAGCCGTTGATTGGCTCGTCGATTTCCTCGCCATCCACCCCTTCACGTTTGCCGGAGTAAGCGGAAGGGATCGTCTTCTCCCCGAAATCGGTGACGTACGCCGCGGTCGACCAGATGTGGCCTTGCGAGCTCACCTCCGCATTCGTGAAAAAACGATCGAACAATCCGAAACGTAAAGCCAGAGCGTGATGATTGGGGGAGATAGCTTGTCCGAAAAAGACCAGCGCCGGATCGCCGTCGCCTTCTTTCAGGTCGCCCAGCACCTGGTCATAGGTGCGATTCTCCTTAATTATGTAGACGACGTGTTTGAAAGGCGGATACCGTTTGCGAGGCCGCACGGCTTGCCAGTTATTCGCTTCGGCAACGCGCCGCGAGTAATCGGCCAAGGCGGTCGAAGAGACTTGGTCTGGACTCGATCGCAGGGTTCCATTGAGCTGCCCTAGGTCATAACCCAACGGCCGCTTGATCCCTTCACCAGGAATCGGACCGTCAGGATTCGCATGACTTCCGTGGCCCTTGCCATTAAGCACGAGAAGTTGGCCACCGGCATCAAGGATTGCCGTCGGGTACCAATCGGTTGGTATGCGACCCTTCAATCGCGACGGCGCGGTACCGGAACGCTTTTCAGACATATGATTTTCAGAAACCTGCTTCTCAGAAACGTCGAACACTGCGACGGCATTGTTGTCGGCCTCGGCGACGAAAAGCTGCGTCTCGTCATGCGACAGAGCCAGGGCGTTCGGTGTGCTTCCTTCCGCAGGTCCGGCAGGTGCGGCATCGCTCAGGTATCGGAGGACCGTCGCTCGCGCGGTATCGACGACGGCGATCTGATCGGTACCTGCCAGCGCGGCAAACAGCCGGGAGCCGGTCCGATTCGAAAGAAGAGCCGAAGGACGAGGCCCCACCTTCAATTTGCCCAGCGGAGTCAGCAGGCCATCTGGCTTCGTCTGAAATTCGGCGACGGTATCTGCTGCCCACGCGGAAACGTATACTTTTCCGTTCGCTGCAGCTTCGACGGCATAGGGGTAGTGATCGGTCGGAAATCTCTGCACGACTTTTGCAGTGGCGAGATCCACCACCGCGAGGCTGTCGCCCACGTTCTCGGCGACATACAGATAGTTCCCGGTTCGCGAGACGGCAAGGCCTGCCGGATATCGTGAGCCAGGCTTCTCCGGCGCTTTCTCAACGAGCACGATCTTTTTTCCCAAGGTTGCGGTCCCGTCTCGCCACGAGTAGCAGAAGATCGAGTCCTCGTTGCCGCCCGATACAAACAGTTCGCTGCCGTCGCGAGAGAACCCGATGCCCAGGAACGCGGCGGGCTGGGTCAGCGTCTGCACCACTTGACGCGATTTCAGATCGACGATCTGCACGCCCTGCTCACGCCAACCACTTAGCACGACGGCCAGTTTGTCGCCGCCGGGCGCGAGGGCCATCGCTAATGGCATGCTGCCCAAATCGATCGCGTCTCCGATGGCGTCGAGACGTACTCCTGTGGACAAGGGTGCGGTGTAGGTTGCAGCCTTGACGGCGCCTACCTCAGCGCCGGTTGGAATTATGGCCGCGGAAAACAACACGAGCAAAAGAGCAGTAGGAAACGAGCGAAGAGCCTTCATAGCGCCTTTCGAAGAGTACTGTGAAGCACGAACCTCCGGAAAGCAATAGCCACTTGTCCGGGCGAACAAATGCCACTTTGATGAGCCGCGGCGATGCGGGCGAAAAGCAGGTCCTTCGCTGCGCTCAGGATGACAAATATTGGGAGGACGACAAATGTTGGGAGTTCAGCCACTGCCTGTGAAATGTGCTATGAGTGCTTCGGGGTCGTGATCGCGCCTTCGGATGCTGATCTCACTAGCGCAACGTACTTTGCGAAGACGCCGGTCTTGTAGTGTGGAGCAGGCGGCTTCCATTCCGTCATGCGTCGCGCGATCTCGGCATCGGAGATTTCCAGTTCCAGTCTTCGGATCTTGGTGTCGATGGTGATGCGATCGCCTTCGCGGATTGCCGCGATCGGGCCTCCGAGCGCTGCTTCCGGGGCTACGTGGCCTACCATCAGACCGCGGGTTGCGCCGCTGAAGCGGCCGTCGGTGATCAGAGCTACGCTTTCGCCTAGACCTTCTCCTACAATCGCCGCCGTCACGCTCAGCATTTCGCGCATGCCGGGGCCACCTTTTGGACCTTCGTAACGGATCACCACCACATCTCCGGCCTTGATCTGCTTGCTGGTTACTGCCTTCATCGCCGCTTCTTCGGAATCGAAAACGCGCGCCGGTCCGGTTTGCGACGCCCGTTCGTGGCCGCTCATCTTGACCACTCCGCCTCCGGGAGCTAAGTTGCCTTTCAAGATGACGAGTCCTCCCGTCGCCTTCAGCGGCTTGCTCAAGGGAGCGATTACCATCTGTCCGGCGGTTTCCTTGGCGGCGTTTGCTTCCTCGGCAAATGTCTTTCCGGTCACCGTCATCGCGGTGCCGTTTGCATGCTTGCCGTCCAGCAGCCTTTTGGCGATTACGGGAATGCCGCCGGCTGCGTCTACGTCAGCCGCGACATATTTTCCCGCGGGCTTCAGATCGGCCAAGAGCGGCGTGCGCTCACTGACTCGCTGAAAATCGTCGATCTCCAGCGGCAGGCCCATTTCGCGCGAGATCGCTAACAGATGGAGGACGGCGTTGGTCGAGCCGCCCGTCGTGGCCACGCCTGCGATCGCGTTCTCGAATGCGGCGTGAGTGAGAATGTCGCTCGGACGAATACCCTGCTTCAGAAGATTCATCACTACTTCGCCGCAACGGAAGGCTACTTCGTCCTTGCGCGGGTCCATGGCGGGAATCCCGTTGAATCCCATGGGGGAAAGGCCGATCAGCTCCATCACCGTGGACATCGTATTTGCGGTGTACTGGCCGCCGCATGCACCTGCTCCGGGACACGCGACATTCTCCAGCGCCAGCAGATCGGCGTCGCTCATTTTGCCGGCGGCATTCGCGCCTACGGCCTCGAACACGTCTTGGATGGTTACATCTTTACCTTTGTACTTGCCGGCGGCGATTGTTCCTCCGTAAAGCACCAGGCCGGGCAGGTTCATGCGTGCCAGAGCCATGGCTGCGGCGGGGATCGTCTTGTCGCATCCGACGACGCACACGGCCGCGTCGAAAAGCTGCCCGCGGCAGACCAGTTCGATGGAGTCGGCAATCACTTCGCGGCTTACCAGCGACGCCTTCATGCCTTCGGTGCCCATGGTTTCGCCGTCGGAAATGGCGATGGTGTTGAATTCCATGGGAGTGCCTCCGGCGGCGCGGATGCCTTCTTTCACCTTGGCCGAAAGGCGACGCAGGTGGAAGTTGCAGGGCATGGTCTCAATCCAGGTGTTGGCTACGGCAATCAGTGGCTTGGCCAGGTCGGCGTCGGTGAAGCCGATAGCTTTGTACATGGCTCGCGCTGGAGCCTGGTCGCGCCCGTCGGTGATGCCGCGACTGCGATGTTTGAGGTCCATGAGGAAGGCGCTCTTGGCCTTTGGCTCTTGGCTTTCAGCTAACGGCTAAGAGCCAACGGCGTTTTACGCGTTGACCACTTTCGGCGCTGCCGGCTTCGCCTCGGCTGCTTTCTTTTTGTCGGACGGCAGCCACGACATCATCGCGCGCAGTTGCTCGCCTACTTTTTCGACCGGATGCTGCTTCGCCGCCTCGCGCAGCTTGGCGAACTTCTTGCCGCCTTTTTTGTTCTCGGCAATCCATTCCTTGGCGAATTTTCCGTTTTGGATTTGCTTCAACACCTTCTTCATCGCCTTACGCGTGTCGTCTCCTACAACCATTTCGCCTCGGGTCAGGTCTCCGTACTCGGCGGTGTTCGAAATCGAATATCGCATGCGGCTCAATCCGCCTTCGTAGATGAGGTCGACGATCAGCTTCATCTCGTGCACACACTCGAAGTAGGCGATCTCGGGAGCGTAGCCGGCCGCGACCAGCGTCTCGAAGCCTTTCTGCATCAGCGAGGTCAGGCCGCCGCAGAGGACCGCCTGCTCGCCGAACAGGTCGCTTTCGGTTTCTTCTCTAAAGGTGGTCTGCAGCACGCCGGCTCGCGTCGAACCGATGCCGTGGGCGTAGCTGAGCGCGAATTCATGGGCGCGTCCGCTGGCATCCTGGTGGATGGCCAGCAG
>Ga0074044_10002034_pt1 | contig 17850 bp, 21 predicted proteins | sample BogForMeECP23OM1_FD_94443 | JGI IMG/M metagenome (GOLD analysis project Ga0074044, IMG submission 94443) | Bog forest soil microbial communities from Calvert Island, British Columbia, Canada - Bog Forest MetaG ECP23OM1 | ecosystem: Environmental > Terrestrial > Soil > Wetlands ...
GGATTTTAAGTCCTCTGCGTATGCCATTTCGCCACCCCGGCCCCTAACTGAACCAGATCGTTAAATCATAAACGCACCCGCGCGCGAAGATGGCGCATTGGACCGCCCGCGGATTCCCCGGCGCGACGAAAAGCGGCTCGCAACTGTTCATTCTGTCCGGCGCGCGATGCATATATGCTCGACCTCGCTGCGCGTCTCGCTGTGGATGCTGACGGGTCGCCGACTGCCTCGACGAAAGGGCGGACTGCTTGCCGCAAAAACGCCTCACTGCCGCGGTTCTTCTGGCTCTGATTGTGTCGGGTTGCGCCGCCTACCGTCGCTACGAAGCCGCGAAGCCTGAGACCGTTCGAAGAACCGAGGCTGCGCTCTCTGACGCGGGCTTCACCACGGTCAAACTCGACACTTCCGACAAAGTCGGGCTGGTGGAAGACCTCCCGCCCTACGAGATTCGCAGCTACGCGGCCCAATCCGGCAAGGTGTACTGGTATTACGACCCTGACATTTGCTCATGCGTATATGAAGGACATCAGAACGAATTCGAGCGCTACCAGATGGCGCTGCGGCAGGAAAATGACACTGCGCAATATGCCGACGAATCAAACGACCAGCAGATTGCCTCACTGAACGCTCTGAACGGTGCGTTTTTTCTTCCGCCGATATTCTGGGTCGGCGGATTCGCCCCCGGCCCACATTTTGGTGGCGGCGGAGGCCACTGGGGCGGGCACGGAGGGGGACCCGGTGGCGGAGGTAGTGGAGGCGGCCACGGAGGTCACGGGCGCTGACAGGCCGCATAACTGCTCCGTCCGAGATACACCGGGCGCGACGGAGTGTCCCGACTCTCGTCGGAGCGTGCTGCTCGGGACCGGCCACTACAGCATTTTATTTCAGATCCTGAAGTGACCGGCCCGACCGAATCTAAAAAGCGAGTCGCCTCAGCTGGGACTCCGCGCGAAAGTCGGCACTCCGGCGAAATGCGGCGCCCATGCCGGCGCGCTGGCGACGAAGATGCTCGCCGTGGGATGAAACTGGCTCGGGTCGTCCAGGCTGCCAACCTTGATCGCCGTGAACGGCATCCCGGCCAGGATGCTGATGATCGGCGAGCCGCAATTGGCGCAAAATCCGCGACTGACCTTGTTGCCGCTGTCGGCCGTCACCTCGTAATGCTTCAACTGTCCCTTGGTCAGCTTGAAGGCCTCCTTCGGAACCAGCAGAACCGGCGCGAACGCACCACCCGTCGATCGCTGGCAATCGCGACAGTAACAGCTCGCTTGCATCACGGCGTCAGCGGTGGACTCGTAGCGAACGGCCCCGCACATGCATCCTCCGACAATTTTTGCTGCCATTGCATAATCTCCTCTTCGCGCATCAGCGCATGCTCATCATTCCGCTTTACCCTTAAATTGATCAACCACCAAAACGGCGCAACGAGACTACACGAGCGCCAGGCGCTCGAACTGCTCGGCGGGCACTTGCATCTCGACTAAAGCGGCCCGGAGTTTTTCCGCCGCTCGTTTTTCTTCGGCGCCGCCCGCGAGGTTCGCTTCTTCGGCGGGATCGTCGCTCACGCGATACAGATGATCGCCGCTGAACTTGCCCATCGCCCAGAACGGGAGCAAATCGCCGGCTCGGAATGGTTGCCTGATCACCGGGGTCCTCGCGCCCGGCATCCTGTCGAGCACGGCGCGCTCGTCCGGCGGCGGCATCTGGCGCTGTGGCATGTGCGGTATCGGCATCGTGGACCATCGATTCGACCACAGGCTCAGCGGCGCATTGTCGCCCGACGGCGCGCGCGCGTACTTCGCTTCCGCATCGATCAAATGAACCTCGCGCCCCCAGACTCCCGCGACCGCCCAGTCGCGAATCGATCTTGCCGCGCCAGTCACCAGCGGCAGCATCGAGCGCCCGTGCGTGCGATGCGCCATCTCGACGCCGAAGATTTCCGCGAGCGTCGCGCAGATGTCCACATTGGTCGTCAGCGCATCGACGCTTCCAGCGCCGATTCCCGGCGCCGCAATCAACAACGGGGTATGCCCGAGCGGTTCGTAAATCGGCACCGCGGGCTTGCCCCAGATGTCCTTTTCGCCGAGGTAATGCCCGTGATCGGTGCATACGATCACGGCCGTGTCGTCGTAAAATCCGCCGCGCTCGATTGCCGCAAGCAGCTTGCCGAGCCACGCGTCGATCATGGTCAGCTTCGCGCCGTAACATGCGCGAATTTGCCGCGCCTGCGCGGCTGTGAGCACACCGCCGGCCAAAGCGCCGCGGATGTACGGCGGCCAGATCATGTGCGGGCCCTGCCACGACGAATCGTACATCGACGCGTACGGCTCCGGCGTATCGAACGGCTCGTGCGGATCGAACTCGTCAACGAACAGCATGAAGCGATCGTGGCTGCGCGCCGATCGCTCGAGCCAGTCCGCCGCGGCCGCTATCGTGCGCGGCCCCGGAAAATCGGCCTCGTCGCGAAAGTAGCCGCGCGAGTTGTCGTACGGCGTATGCCCGCGCGCGAACGATGGCGCTCCCATCCAGCTCGGGTCCGGGCGCGTCTGCCAGGGGTCGCTCTCGTGCCCGCGCTGGTAGTCCCAGGCGGTAAACTCGGTGTGATAGTTTTCGCCGCCGACTTCGAACAAATGCGGATGGTCCGTGACCAGCTTGGTAACGACGCCGGCTCGCCCGCGCTCATCGATAGAATCCTAGCAGAGGCTGTCGCCTGCCGGGCAAGCATCGAAATATCGCGTCAAAAGCTCAGGTTCGTTGAAACCTGCGCCCCTCGCCTCGCGTCTATAGATGCGGGCCGGGTGGCTCTGGACTTGCGTCGCGCGACAGATTGAAATGGAGCCTGAAGCATCACCGATGAAACGCATGAAAAATCGAACCGCGCCCGCGATGAATCGAAACCTTGCGGTCGGACTGCGAGTCGGCGCAATCGCGGCGGCAATCGCAATTTCCGGTTGCGCCATTGCGCCGGCGCCCATCGCACATACCCCCAACGTGGTGGCGACTCCGCAGCAAGGACAGGTGGCGGTGAGCGTGGCCGCCGCTCCTACGGTCGGCGCGGTAACCCCCGTTTACGTGTCGGTCGCCAACGGCACTGACGCGCCGCGTGCGGTTGTGCCGAGCCAGGTGTTCGCGCTCAACGACGCCGGCGAACGAGTCGCTCCTCTTCCACCGGGTGAGGCAGCTCGGCAGGCCGGCAGTGCCAAGGAGTTGCAGGGAGCGATTCAGAGCGCCGCCGTCAGCGGTGTCGGTGGCGCCGCTGTGGGCGCCGCTGCCGGAGCCGTCGCCGGCGCTGCTGGTTCAGGTGGCGGGTGGTGGGGCTTTGGATCTCCTGGCGCGGGCGCGCTGATCGGCAGCGCGTTCGGCGGTGGATGGGGCATCATTCGCGGCGCCGAAAAAGGCCAATCGAAAGCCGACCAGCAGGCCAACGAGCAGATCCAGGCGGTCTCGCTCAAGCCCGAGGACGTGCGCAAGAACTTCACCGTGAGCGGCTACGTCTTCTTCCCCAAGGGACAATACAACCAGGTCGAGATGCTGCTGGTCGATCGCGAGACCGGCGACACCGAGGTCGTTCGCGAACCCTGGCGCTGAGTTCGCGCCTAAAGCAGCGACGATATTATCACGATCGCGCCCTGCCCCTTCCCCTTCTCGGCAGGATCGCAAATGACCGCCTTGCTGCCGATGAACTTCATGTCCGTGGGATCCATCAAACCCGAGGCGAACGGCCGCGCGATCCCTTTCTCGACTCGATAGACCGTGCCGTCCCGCTCGTTGTTGTTCTCGGAAGCAAATTTGCCCGTGTCCGCGATCATCAACTCGTCACCGTATGAGCCGAAGTTTGACGGCGACCACGCGAAGCCTGACGGCCGAATGAATCCGACCAGGTAAACTTCGTCTTTCAGCTTGCCGTCGATGCCGACCATGCCGATGCGGCCGACTTTCGCTGCAAAACCCCCCTTCGCGCGCATCCCGACCAGCATCGTGCCTGCCGCCTTCGAATCGGACGCGGGTGGGAATCCTATCGTGGTCAGCTCGAATGCGACCGGTTGTTTGTAGGTGCCAAATAAGGCGGCCTTGCCCGACGAGTCGATCGAGTAGATCGCCGCGTTGCCGGTGGTCGCCGCGTAGAGCTTGCCGGCGAAAGGCGTCTCGGCCGCTCCAAATTCCAGGTCACGGCATTCGGTCGCTCCCGCGTCGGGCAGTTTCGCGAACGTGCTGACCGCCCCGGATTTATCGATTCGCTCGACTTCGCACGGCCCCTTGATATCGCCGGCGGCGAGCACGAAGACATTGCCCTCGTAGGATCCGAATCCCGCCGGAGCGATCGCGATTCCGGCCGGGTTCTTGATCTTCGCCTTGCCCGCTAGCGCCGTCACCTTTCCGCCGAACGTCACCGAGAAAACTCCCCCAGCCTGGTCGGACACCACCATCGCGCCATGGTTATCCTGCAGAAAGTACGGCGCGACGAGGCCGGGCGCCTTCAGCGCATTGATCTCGAATGGGACTTCCACGTCGAGGCCTGCGCCCGACGCGCGCGCGATCGAATTGGTCAAGCCCGGCATCGCGGCGACTATCAGGGCGGCGACACCCAACCCGGCGGCAAGAATTGAAAAGCTACTTTTTCTTTTCGAGAAGTTCATCAAGCGCCTCGTTGACAACGTATTTTTCGTTCGGATCGCGGTCGTCCAGCTCGGACTTGCGACGCGACACCCACTCCGCCAGCCCGATCGTCGCGGCCTCCTCGGCATTCGAAATCCCCATCGCCTCCGCGACCAGTATCAGCTGCCCAAACAGCTCGTCGGGCACGTCAATCTGAATTCTCTTGCTCAAGCGGTCTCGCTCGATTCACTTCCCCGCGATTGTTCGCCCTTCCATATAGTCTTAGGCCGCGGCGGTCGTCAAAATGAATTCTGACGTGTCATCGCCGATCAAATATGCCGGCACTATCGTCGAGTACCTCGATCAAGGCCGGCTCAAGGCGGCGCTGGTCACCCGCGAACAGGAACGCCATCTCGCGGTGATCGATTCCGCCGGGCGCGAGCGGCTGGTTCCGCGCGATCTCGTTCTGATGCGCCATCCGGATCGACACGCCGATCGTGCCGGCGTCGCCGATGCGCTGGCAGAGCTGGAACGCGAGCGCGCCGGACTGGCCGCCGAACTCGATCTCCAGTTGCTGTGGGAAGTCGCCCAGGAGCAGGGCCGCAGCTTTTCCGCGGCGGAACTCTCCGAGTTGTTTTTCGGCCGTCGATCCAACGCCGCCGCCTCCGTGATGCTCGAGGCACTGCTGAACGACCGCACCTACTTCGTCCGCCGACATATGGACTTTGTGCCGCGAACGCCCGATCAGGTCGAACGGCTGCGGATGCAGAACGATCGGATTCGTGCGCGCAGCGACGACTTTCGAAAAATCCAGAAGCATCTGCGCGACGTCCTCAACGGCGCCGACAAACCGCCCGCCAGCGAAGCGGCCGCCCTTATCGAAGAGCTGTCGCGCTATCTCAAGAACCCGTTCACGCGCAGCCGCGACATGACCCAGATGCTCGCGCACGCGGCGCCCGACGTCGATCCCGCCGAAGCCGCTTACGAAATTCTCGAACGCCTCGGCGCGCGGCCGCGCGTGCCGCGCTTCGCATTCATCGCCGGGCTCAAGGACGAATTCAGCGACGCCGTCATGAAGGAGGCCTCCGAAGCGGTGCCTGGCCCGCGCGCGATCTCCGACGGCGGGTTCGCCGTCACTGTCGATGACGACGACACCGTCGAGGTGGACGACGCTCTCAGTTGCGAAGCGCTCGCCGACGGCGGCGTGCGGGTGCGCGTGCACATCGCGCTGGTCGCCGATTTCGTCGCCAAGGGCGGTGCGATGGACCAGGAGGCGGCCGCGCGCGCGACCACGGTTTATCTTCCCGAAACAACCATCAGGATGCTTCCCGATCCGATTTCATGCCACGCCGCAAGTCTGATTGCCGGCGAAGATCGCCCCGTGATGACCACCGACGTGCGCTTGTCGGCTGACGGCGAGCTTGTCGAAGCTTTGATCTATCCGGCGCGAATTCCAATCATGCGCCGGCTTGACTACGACCAGGTCGATCGCCTCCTCGAGTCAGGCGCCCGCGCCGACGACGTTGCCGCCACCGTCGCTCGTCTGCATGCGGCCGCGACTCAGCTTCGTCAGCGGCGCCGCACCGCCGGCGCAGTACTCGTGCAGCGGCGCGAGGCGAAAGTCCGCGTGCGCGGCGACGAGGTCGAAATCACCGTGCTCGACAACGCGTCGCCGGGGCGCACGCTGGTCGCGGAGTTCATGGTGCTGAGTAATTTCATCGCGGCTCGCTACGCCGCCATGAACCGGATTCCGATCATCTACCGCGTACAGCCGCAACTTGGCGGCGATCTGGCGTCGCAGCGCCCACGCCTGTCGCTGCACCCGGAATACCACGCCGGAATCGGACTCGACTTTTACGCACAGTTGAGTTCGCCCATCCGCCGCTACGCCGATCTGGTCCTGCAGCGCCAACTGTTGGGCGCGCTTGAGAATCGCGACCACGAAACGCCCACCTACAACGTCGATGAATTGCTGACGGTGCTAGCCGGCGCCGAAAGCGCGGAGGCATCCGGCCGCGACCTGGAACGCCGCGCCAAGCGCTACTGGATTCTCCGCTACCTCGAACGCCACGCCCAAAACGGCCCAATCCTCGCCTACGTCGCGCGCGAAGGTCAAAGTGCGGAACTTGCTGATTTTGCTCTGCGCGGAACCTTGCACGGCGCGCCCACCCTGCCGAATCAGATGCCGATAATGGTGCAGGTCAGCCGCGTCGATCCGCTGCGCGGATGGCTCGCGTTCGATTTCGTCGGCCCCGCCGACGAAGCCTCAACCGGCGCGATCAAAACCGTCTGAGCACCCGGCTACGCTTTCGGCAGTCCAGCCACATCGCTTCTCGCGTCGAGTGCCGTTCCTCACCTTCAAACTTCATCCGCTTCCAACCTCAGCCCTTTTACGAAAACGCGCGCGAACTCTTTCCTGCGCGGCGGCGGCACGAGATTCCTGCGCGAACCCGCCCCATGCCCATCATCGGTTGCGATGTACCACGGTGCGACTACCGGTTCGTGGACGCGAACAGCGCGCGCCGCGTGACCGGTTTCGGCCATGGCATGAGCGCCAGCCGCCGAGCGAACAGCTAGCGACGCCCCCACGATCAATCCGGCTACAATCGCTAAACGCATATTTTTCCCCCTGTAGCTCGGCCGTCGCCATCTTGACGGAAAATCAGCCACACCGGGGCGCCCTCACGGACGCCCCTCTGCGTGATTCCCCTCTTTTCCCCACCAGCGCGCCGACAGCCCTACATCTCTTTGAACGTGTCCTGCTCCAGACGCCACCGATCGATCGACTCGACATTGAAGCGCCAGTCGCTGCCGACCTTGAACGCCGGGAGCCGACCACGCTTGAGCTGCCGGTATATTGTCGACGGATGAACCTTCAGGTAGTCCGAGAGTTCCTTGACCGTCAGTACGTGACTGCTGTCATTTTTCAGCATCTGTCAGCTCCCTCTTTTGTCAGCTCGCCTTTCTAGATTCTGTTTATTGAATTGTGCGATTACCCAAGCGACTCTTGAGGAGCCTTAACGCAAGCTACGTGCCGAGGAGACGCGGACGGAAATGCCACACGAATAAAGCGGTCTGGGGCCATAATTGACCGCCGCAGGCGGTAGGATTTTGCCGCGACGACCGAAAAATGCCGATCACGCCGCGAACGCGACTCATCAATGCCCGACGTCGCGCTCCTGGGCCTGCCGTCCTGTCTTGACCGCCTGGCGTCCGCTGCCGGCGGCGGGTTGACGCCCTAGATCTTGCCGATTAGGTCCCGCCCGACCTCGCGAACGCCTTCTCGCAGCGCCGCTTCGTCTGCGCCGCGTTGCAGCAGGATCAGCCGGCTCACGCCCAGGTCGGCGTAGCGCTTGGCGGTATCGCGATCGACTTTCACTCGCGCATTGGGCGTGATGCTTATCTCCACGTCCTCGAATCGACGGCCCGCCGCCTTGCATGCTGCCCTCAGCCCTTCGACGCACTTCGCGGTCCCCTCCAGGTCTTGCGCAAACCCGTACCATCCTTTGGCGAGTCGCGCCGCCCGGCTGTAGGCCTCCTTCGTATGCCCTCCGAAGACAATCTCCGGATGCGGCTTTTGCACCGGCCGCGGCATCGCGTTGACGCCCTTGAACTTGATCCACTTGCCGCTGAACTCCGGCTTCGGCATCGACCACAACGCGATCATCGCCGCCAGCCATTCTTCTGCGCGCGCACCCTTGTGATCGAAAGGGGCGCCGATCGCCTCGAACTCCGGCCTGAGATATCCGACGCCGATACCGAATATCAGCCGCCCGTTCGACAGCACGTCCGTTGACGCGAGCTCCTTGGCGAGCACCACCGGATTTCGCTGCGGCAAGATGATGATGCCCGTCCCCAGCCGAATCTTCGTCGTATGTGCCGCGACAAACGCCAGCGCGATTGCCGGGTCGAGCATTGGGTAGTCCGCCGCCACCGGCGACGGCGGCGCCTGCGGGTCGGGCAGTATCACATGCTCGCCGGTCCACACGCTTTCAAACCCCGCGTCTTCGGCCGCGCGCGCGACCGCGGCGGCGCACTTGGGAAACGCACAAGCTCCATTGTTGATTCCGAACAATCCAAATTTCATAGACGACTGATTATCATGACCTTGTAGTTTGCGGCCAGTCGCGACGCCCTGCCAATTGACGCGATGCGCCACGCATCATCATAATCGCATCGACTGCTTTCCAGGTGGCGGCCTGAGGCGGGCGCGATGAGATGTCCCCAGTGCGGTAACGATACTCAGCAAGGCTCAGCGTTCTGCTCGCGATGCGGCGCGCGGATGTTCGCGCCCAAGCCCGCCGCCGTGCGCGAGTACGCCCTCGCGGTATTCCGTCCTTCGCTATGGTACTACGCTAACGGCTTCCTGGTCGGCGCGGTGTTGGTCGCGGCTGGCGCGCGGCTGCTCTACTTCAAATTCGAACCGGTTCAGGCCGGTTTCGTCCTAATCGGCATCGGCGCGCTCTTCTTCATCGTCACCATCGTTCGCGCCCGCACCGTCAGTTGGAATCTCACTTCCGATCGTTTGATCGAAAAGCGCGGGCTGGTCGCGTCGCGCCGGCGCGAGATGGAACTGGCCGACATCCGCTCGGTCGAGGTGAGCAAGCGCGTCTTTCAACGGATGATCGGACTCGGCGACGTCACCATTGCGTCCGCCGCCAGCGCCGACTACGCCATCCGTCTCAACGACATCTACGATCCCGACAATGCGGCCGAGACGATTCGCAAGGCGCGGCTGAAACGGATGGCGTAATCGCGATGAGCAAGCGGCCCGACCTGCGCTACGAACGACGCCTGTGGAAACTCGGCATCGACGCCGTCGCCGGTGTTGACGAGGCCGGCGTAGGCCCGATGGCTGGTCCGGTGGTCGCCGCCGCGGTCGTGTTCGCACCCGAAACCTTCATCAGCGGCGTGCACGATTCAAAACAGTTGACTCGCGAGCAGCGCGAAGAACTCTTTACGCCCATTCGCGAGCGCGCGATCGCGGTCGGCGTCGGCATCGCCGAGGTCAACGAAATCGATCGCCTCAATATCTATTGGGCCACGATGTCCGCCAGCCGCCGCGCGCTCGACGCATTGAATCTCGCACCCGGTCACGTGCTGGTGGACGGCCGCCTGATTCCGGGCCTCGAACTTCCGCAGACAAAAATCGTTGGCGGCGATCGCAAAAGTTTCTGCATCGCGGCCGCCTCCATCGTCGCCAAAGTAACGCGCGACCGCATGATGGTCTCGCTCGACGCCCTCTACCCCGGCTACGGCTTCGCCCAACACAAGGGCTACTGCACCAACGAGCACATGCAAATGCTAATCAAGCTCGGCCCCTCGCCGATCCATCGCCGCTCGTTCTGGCCGGTGGCCGCCTCTGCCCAACGCCTCCTGTTCTGAATTACTGAACTGGTTGTAATCAGGCGCGCGTACGCTGGCAGGAAGCACTTACGGCAAGCGTCTTGTCGGCGGCCGCGCTAGTCGTTGGCGACCGCCGGTGATAGGAGAAGAGGCGGTCAGTCTATTGAGAGGATAACGCGATGCGCTGCACGAAGTGTGGCACCGACAACGCCGCAGACTCGAGATTCTGCAATCAGTGCGCGACACCGCTCAGCCGGACGTGCCCGAAATGCGCTCATCTGAACGCGCCTGACGCGAAGTTCTGCGCCGGGTGCGCCGAACCGCTGACTTCGGAAGCATCGAAATCGACCGCGCCGCGCGCATCTTCAACGCCGTCCGTGCGCGTCGCGCCGGGACAGGCCGACCCTGAAAATCTTGAGGGCGAGCGCAAGACGGTCACCGCGCTGTTCGCGGACATCAAGGGCTCGACCGAGCTGATGGAGGAGCTCGACCCCGAAGAGGCGCGTGCGATCATCGATCCGGCGCTCAAGCTGATGATCGAGGCGGCGCATCGCTACGACGGCTACATCGTGCAGTCCACCGGCGACGGGATTTTCGCGCTGTTCGGCGCGCCGGTCGCCCACGAGGACCATCCGCAGCGTTGCGCATGCAGGAGGAGCTGAAACGGTATTCGGCGAAAGTGGTCGCCGACGGCAGCAGCCCGATCCAGGGCCGGGTCGGGATCAACACCGGTGAAGTCGTGGTCCGCGCGATTCAGACTGGTGCGGGTCACGTCGAGTACACGCCGATCGGGCATACCACGAACCTGGCGTCGCGGATGCAGACGGCCGCCCCGGTCGGCTCGATCGCGGTCAGCGAAGCCACCCGCAGGCTTTGCGAAGGCTACTTCATCCTCAAGCCGCTGGGCGCAACCAAAGTCAAAGGCGTCAGCGAGGCGGTCAACGTTTACGAGGTCACGGGACTTGGGCCGCTGCGCACGCGCTTGCAACGCTCGGCGGGACGCGGGCTGACGAAGTTCGTCGGGCGGCAACGCGAAATGGATGCGATGAAACACGCCGCGGAGCAGGCGAAGGCGGGCCACGGGCAGATCGTCGCCGCGATGGCCGAGGCCGGGGTCGGCAAGTCGCGGCTGCTCTATGAGTTCAAGGCCGTCGCGCAATCCGGCTGCATGGTGCTCGAAGCGTTCTCGGTTTCGCACGGCAAGGCGTCTGCATTTCTGCCGGTGATCGATCTGCTCTGGAACTATTTCAAGATCACTTCCGATGACGACGAGCGCACGCGGCGCGAGAAGATAACCGGTCGCGTGCTGGCGCTCGACCGGTCGCTTGAGGATGCGCTCCCGTACCTGTACGCGCTGCTCGGTCTAAGCGACGCGAACGGCCCGCTGGAGGAGATGGACGCCCAAACCCGCAAGCGCCGCTCGCTGGAGGCGATCAAGAGAATCCTGCTGCGCGAGAGCCTCAACCAGCCGCTGATCGTGATCTTCGAAGACTTGCACTGGGTAGATGACGAGTCGCAGGCCTTCCTGAACCTGCTCGCCGACAGTATCGGGACGGCCAGGCTGCTGTTGCTGGTGAACTATCGGCCCGAGTACCGGTCCGAGTGGACCGGCAAGACCTACTACACGCAGCTGCGGCTCGACCCGTTGGGCAAGGAGAGCGCCGATGAGATGCTGAGCGCGCTGCTCGGCGAGGGCGTCGAAGTAGCAGCGCTGAAGCGGCTCATCATTGAACGCACCGCGGGCAATCCCTTCTTCATGGAAGAGACGGTACTGGTGCTATTCGACGAAGGCGCACTGGTGCGCAACGGCGCGGTGAAGCTGACCCGATCGCTGAGCCAGCTCAAGATTCCGCCTACCGTGCAGGCGATTCTGGCCGCGCGCATCGACCGGCTGGCGCGCGACCACAAAGAGCTGCTGCAGACACTCGCGGTGATTGGCACGGAGTTCAAGCTCGGTCTGGTCCGTAGTGTGGTTGCGAAGTCGGGACCAGAGTTGGAGCCGATGCTCGCCGAACTCCAACTCGCCGAGTTCATCTACGAGCAGCCGGCCGTGGGTGACATTGAGTACACCTTCAAGCACGCGCTGACTCACGAGGTCGCGTACAACTCGGTGCTGATCGAGCGACGGAAGGCCCTGCATGAGCGAATCGCGGCGGCGATGGAATCGCTTTACCGCGAGCGGCTCGACGATCATCTCGGCGAGCTGGCCCATCACTATGCGCGCAGCGCCAACATTGAAAAGGCGCTGGAATACCTGAGCCTGGCCGGCAGGCAGGCTCATCGCCGCCTGGCCCACACCGAAGCGATCGTCCATCTGAGCGCCGCGCTCCAACTACTGAAAAGCCTGCCCGAGGGCGAGGAGCGGGACCGCCGGGAGGTGAGCCTGCAACTGACCTTCGCCGAGGCCGCGGCTGCCGCCAGGGGTCCCGCCGACGATGAGGTAGGCGCGGCACTGCTCCGCGCCCGCGAGCTCTGCACCCGGCTCGGCGACACGCGGAGGCTCTTCCCGGCGCTGCTGGGCCTCAAGTTCTTCTACAACTTCAAGGGTCAATGGCAGAACGACCTCGAAACTTCGCAGCAGCTCGTTGCGCTGGCCGAGCGTGACCCCGCTCCCGTAAGACTGCTGTGGGCGCACACCGTGCTTGGGCTAAGCCTCGAACTCAATGGCCGGCTCCATGAAGCCCGGGTGCATCTCGAGCAGGCCATTGCTCTCATTCCCGCTATTGCGGAGCGCGCGGTGTTTCCGGTTGACGACCCGCGCACCCAGGCCCTCTCGGTTCTCGGTAATGTTCTCTGGCACCTCGGTTTTCCGGACCAGGCTCTTGAGCGTATCCGCGAAGCGCTGGCGCTGGCGCGCAAGCTCGGAAAACCCTATCCGTTGTGCTCGGCGTATGTTGTCGCCTGCAACGTCCACGCAGTTCGCGGCGAGGTCTCTGCGGTTGAGGAAGCGGCGAATGCGCTGAGCGTGCTGGCGGATGAGCGTGGGTTCGCGCTCTGGAGCGCGGGGGGTACTTACTGGCGCGGATGGTGCTTCGTGCAAAAGGGCAGCGTGGAGGAAGGGCTCGACGAGCTCCAGCGAGCTCTGGTCGAGCAACGCGCGGTGGGCTCCGCAGGGCAGGGCTTGGCCCTTTTCAATGCGTACAGGAAGCTGCGCCGATTCGGCGAAGCTTTGGCCCTGTTAGACGAGACGGCCAGGCCGCCGATGTTGTCTTCCGATCTGAGGCGCCTTCGGGGTGAACTGCAGCTCGAGGCCGGGCGCTGCAGCGAGCGCGAGGCCGAGGGCCTCTTCCGCGAAGCGATCCAGATCGCGCGCAGCCAGGAGTCCAGATCGTACGAGTTGCGCGCGACCATGAGTCTCGCCCGTCTGCTCGCGAAGCAGGGTCATCGCGACGAAGCGCGCGCGCTGCTCGCCGAAATCTACGGCTGGTTCACCGAGGGCTTCGACACCGCCGACCTGAAAGACGCCAAGGCGCTGCTGGAGGAGCTGAGCGCGTGACAGCGTAGATGCGCGCGCTGCTCTACCATCACCGACTTTGCGAGATTGCGCGGCTGATGGACGTCGGTGCCGCGCTCCGGTGCAGGACGTTCGGTCGCTTGACGCGGGCCACGTCCGATTCCTATGGCTTGACTGCGGCACCGATTAAGCAAAGGGTCAGAGAGTCGGGATCGATATAAGGATCGAGTCCGACTTGAGCCTGGCCCGACGTGCATTTTCAACGCCTGTCCCGCTGAACCAACCCCATCATCTATTTACATTGCTTCAAGCTACATAGCTTGAGGCGGGAGATTGTGTCATGTCCACAGTTCTACAAGTCTTCGTCTATCGACCGCGACCCGGACAGCTTTCGCACTTCATGAAAAACGTTGCGAAAGGCAGCAAAATCGTACATCGTGACGGAGGAAAGGTCCGACAATGGAACACCGCCACCGGCGGTGAGCCGGGGACGATTGTGATCGGGATCGAAACCGCCAACTACAAGACCTACGGAGAGTACGCCGCAAAACTCGAAGCCGATCCCGAGTGGCGCGCGTTTTTAGCGGAAATTGAGGGCGACCGTGAACCGGCCGCCGACTTGGTCAGTTCCGCGATGTACGTGGAGCAGCCGGTAGGCTAGGTAAGGAACGCGTCTTACGCCGTATCGCTCCGCGGCAAATCGAGGGCAGACAGCGCCGGTAATCACCCCGGCGCTGCCTGCCCCAGCGCGGGAAATTTCGCGCACCGAGGGCTTCGACACCGCCGATTTGAAGGACGCCAAGGCCCTGCTCGAGGAGCTGAGCGCGTAGCAGCTGCAATCCGGGTTGGGGGTAGCACTACGGCGACTTCAGAACCTCGGGCGTCAATCGACTTAACCTTCTGAAAAAAAATGTCGCCCGTGGAACAAGCCATTTCACCAATTGTGGGTGTTTTCGTTTCACTTACGGCATGCAAGGAGATCGACGCCGTCGTGCTACGATTACCACATAGGTGATGGCATGGCGATAAATTCTGCGATTCCCTCCCCAATCTTCGAGACAATCAGGGACTCCGAGGATACCCTGCGGACCACGCTCGCCGAGCTGGCCGAAGACAAACGCAAGCAGCGGCCGAATATCTCGGAGCGCAAGCTGGCCGAGTACCTGGCCGATCAGATGGGCTACCGTGGCGCGAAGAACGTGGAAGCGCTGGTGGCCTCGCGCGAGCGAATCGCGAAATCCCGGCAGGCCGTGGGTTTGAACAAGTAGCGAGCTCTAGTGCCCGAGGTGGCGGCCGAAGAACGCTTCGATGCGCTTCCAACTGTCTTCGGCGGCCTCAGGATTATAAGCTGCCTTCATCGGGCCGATTCTTCCGATCCACGGAAGGAACCCGCGGTTGCGGCTTATGAAGCTGTGGCCCGCATCCTCGTAAATCTTCACGTCGTGATCGATTCCCAGCTCGGTTGCCAGCTTTTCGAGCCTGCGCCCATGCGCCGCAAAGAGCCGGTCCTGCCCGCCGAAGCCGCCGAGCACCGGGCATACGCCGCGCAACTGGTCGGTGGTCTTGGGCACGTCGCCGTAGAACGTCGCGGCGACGCCGAGCGGAGCGCGCGCCGCGTACATCAGGGCGAAGCCGCCGCCCATGCAAAAGCCGATGACTCCTATGCGCGCGGCATCGACGCCGGGCTGCTGCTGCAGGAATTTGCGCGCCGCGTCCAGGTCCTTAAACGCATCGCCCTCGCCGCGGCTCAGCGTCATCAGGGTGCGCGCGATACATATCAGGCGCATGCCGTCGCGATCGTAAAGGCGGGCGCGAGCGCGACATAGCCGAGATCGGCGACCATCCCGGTGATGCGCCGGATATCGTCGTTGAGCCCGAAGATTTCGTGGATGACGATCACCGCGGGAACCTTTTGCACGCCGGGCTGCTTTTGCGAAGCGGCCGGCGCGGCATACGCAGCGCGCATCGGGCGGCCGCCGGCGGCGGGGAAGGTGATGTCACTGGTGGTCATCGACTGACCTCACGGAGTTTCGCCGGAGTTTCATCGCATCAAGATTTTCGTTTGCCGCTTTTTGCCGCGCCTTTTGGGCTGCTGCGATTTTTTGAACGAGGCCCCGAGCCGTAGTCGCCGAATGGATCGTCACGCTCGCGAACGGCCTGCCTAAAGCCTGCTGCTTGCGCGCGCGCGACGAAATCGAGCCCTTCCTGCGTGTGCCGCGCGATTCCGTCGAACAGCGAGCCGATCAGCCGCGAACTCGCCAAGCCCATGTTCTCGGCGGTGTGATTGCAGAGCAGCTTGAGCATTTGAAGTTGATTCGTCGGCACTTGCGCCATCCGCTCGGCGAGCGCCGTCGCGCGGGCGTCGAGTTCGCCGTCGGGCACGGCTTCGAGGATAAGGCCGATACGCGCGGCCTCGGGCGCGGGGATTTCGTCGCCTGTCAGCAAGTAGCGCTTGGCCCGCTCCAGGCCCATCCGATAGATCCACATCGCGGTGGTCGGCGTGCCCCATACGCGCGACGGCGGATAGCCGAACGAGGCGGACTCGGCCGCGATAATCAGGTCGGCGCATAACACCATGTCGGTGCCGCCCCCGATGCACCAGCCGTGAACGGCGGCGATGGTGGGTTTTCGCGCGTACCACAGCTTCATGTACACGTTGACGTATTGCGAGATCATGCCGTAGTCGGCGACCGAGTCCCACACGCGCTTGCGCGAAGTCTCGCCGGCCTGTGCGCGGGTGGACGCTTCCAGTGCGTAGCCGGCGCAGAAGGCGGGCCCGTCGGCGCGCAACAAAATCACGTGGACGTCGCGATCGGCCTCGGCGTGATCGATGGCGGCGGCAAGCTCGTCGCGCAGTTCAGGCGTGATGGTGTTGTACTCAGCGGCGCGGGTGAGAGTGATCGAGCCGACGCCGTTGCGGGTCTCGGTGCGGAGCGTCTTCATGGGCACGCATATAGCAGCAGGCAGGCGTATCGCGACAGCGGGCGCGCGCAAGGGGTCGATGGCAGTCGCCGGCGATATCCTCGCCGCGGGCCGGCCGTGGGCGAGCGCTAACTCTGCGGGTCCTTGAGATGCGGGCGCGTCGCGTAGAAAAAATCCATTCCCGGAACGCCGCGCGGCGTTTCATCGTCGAATAGCACCGACACCACGCCGTAAAAGGCGACGATCGTCCAGAACGCGCCGGTCCCGACCGGCGGAAACGCCGTCGTCGCGCCAACCAGCAGCGTCGCGATTGCGTCGCGCAGCAGCCAAAGTTCCTGCATCTCTATCGCAACTTCCGGCCTGAATGCGCCCCGCCGCGGGCGCGCGGCGCCCTACTCTCCCGTCCAGTTGGGCGTTCGTTTCTGCGAAAATGCCAGCGGCCCTTCAATTGCGTCCTTCGATCGAAACAGTTTCGCTTGCAAATCGTAATGCTTCGCAAGCGCCTCCTGGACCGGCATCCCGAGTCCGTTCATCGCCGCTTCCTTGGTCGCCTGCACCGACAACGGCGAGCATTCCATGATTTCCGCCGCCCACTTCTCGGCCGTAGCAATCAGATCCTTGAGCGGCACCACCTCGTTGGCGATTCCGTAGCGCAGCGCGTCGGCGGCTGTGATGTGTTTGCCGGTAAGCATCATGCCCATCGCGATCTTGAGCGGAATATGGCGCGGCAGGCGATGCACTCCTCCCGCAGCCGCCATCAACCCCACGCGCGGTTCCGGCAATCCGAAGCGCGCATGCTCGGCCGCAATGATGATATCGCAAGCGAGCGCGATCTCGAATCCACCGCCAAGCGCGAATCCATTCACCGCCGCGATGATCGGCTTATAAATGTCGTAGCGCGCGGTAATCCCGGCGAAGCCGCCCTTGCCGCGAAGCCCCTCGGTCACCTGTCCGCGATTCTCCGCGGTCCAGCGCAAATCGTTGCCGGCTGAAAACCCCTTGTCGCCGGCCCCCGTCACGATCGCGACCCACGCCGACTTGTCCGCGACGAAATCGTCCCACACGCCGTCCATCTCGATATGACACGGCGGATGCAACGCGTTCATCCGCTCGGGCCGGTTGAACGTGATGTAGGCGATATGGTTGCGCTTCTCGTACTTGATGAATTTGAGATCCATTTGACTTTTTCACTCCCTCGCTGATTCTTTCTATGTGCACTCTACTGCTCGTCGAGCAGTTCGAAAAACGCGTCGATACTTTGCATCAACTGCCGCCTGATTTGCGCACGGCTGCCTTCGATCAGATGCATCGTGACTCGCCCGCTGGTGCCGTCGGCCAGGCTGACCCGCGCATCCTCGACGCCCGCGACCACTCCCTGGTCGAAAATCCGCATCCCGTAAACCAGCGAGCCGCGCTGCGACGCCCCTTTCACCAGAGTCAGCTTACGCGCCATCGGGGTCTCCCTCGTTCATATCGGTTGCTCTATAGCATATCGTTGACAATCAAGGATGGCGCCCACAGAATCGCGCCGA
>Ga0074044_10002035_pt1 | contig 17847 bp, 15 predicted proteins | sample BogForMeECP23OM1_FD_94443 | JGI IMG/M metagenome (GOLD analysis project Ga0074044, IMG submission 94443) | Bog forest soil microbial communities from Calvert Island, British Columbia, Canada - Bog Forest MetaG ECP23OM1 | ecosystem: Environmental > Terrestrial > Soil > Wetlands ...
GGTGACGGTTGCATTTTTTCCTAATTACGCCGCGTCGCCAGCAACGCCTGGGACAGGCGGGACGCCACAGAAATCTATTAAATATGCAAGTGTCACCGTAATTCCGCGCAAAGTAGCACAACGACAACGCCGGTACCGGGTCGCAGTGGTCCTGCGCATTGATTGGCATCAACGCCCAGCGCCTGCCGGAACAGCGGGCGCACCGTCCGCCTCATCAATGCAAATCCAGAAATGCAGAAGCTGATACACTCAGTCCGGCTCTGCGACCATGTCGTGGCACCAGAGATACAGCCCAGTGCCGGCATGGGGGAGTCGCTCGACCAACTTTTGCAGAAGCGGACCAAATATGCGTTTCTGCTCGATGGTTAGGCTCTCGAACAGCGGCTCAGCGGCGTCGGCTACGTTCTTAACCTCAACTGAACTTTTCGCCATGTGGTCGGCTATCGTCCGCACGTGTTCGATCGGCGACGGCTTCTCGCCGGCCTCCAAACGGGCAAGCATTTCCATCATCGCGTCCAAGTGCGCGTTGGCCGCGCTGTGGACAACGGCTTCGAATTGCCTCCAGTTGTTCTCCTGGTCGTGCGTCAGCTTGATCTGGGCTTTCATGATGGCGAGATGCACATCAAGCATCCGCACGTATTCTTCGTGCTCGTGCCGGATTTCGGCCGCAGTCGGCGCATCGCCGGCGATCGACGAGTCCGACCAGGCCAGTACTTCATCCGGCGAATGCGAGCTGGATCCCACGTATTGGCATGCGTAAGTGGCAGCGTTTTCTTGAGCATTAGCCTTTAGGACGGCGGTCGGCATGATCGCGCCTGCCACAACAATGACCCCAGCGACACCGATCAAGAGATTGCATTTCATCGGAGCCTCCTTTGCCCTCATCGCCCTGACGGCGTTTGCGCTTCTTGGTTTGAGGTTACGCTTGTCAATGGTCCGCGCATTGATCGACATCAACGCCCAGCGCCTTCAGGTCCTGGCGAGAAGCCCCAGACTTTGTACGGATGATCTGGGATTCCCTGGGATTACGGGGACACTTGCATTTTTTCATAATTATGGCGCTGTCGCGCAACCGCTGGAACACGGCGCGAGGCGGGACGCCTCATGGGAAGGGCTCTCTCCTCCCCGCGCTCGAAACCCGCTGTTCCGGCGAATTTCCCCGCTGTTCCGCCTGCAGCGGCGATTTTCCGTCAACACCTTGAACTTGCGTTAATTTTGGCGGGAGAAGCTGCGGCGGACGCGGCCCGTTTGGCGAAATCCGCTGTTTTTGCCGCTGTTACCAGCAAATCCTGCCGGCTGGATCAGCCCGTCGGCGCGCCCATCGGCCGCTCGCCGCACTTTGCAAACGGCCTCGTGACTCAGTCGGCGGGGCCTCTGGTATCACCTGTCCACCGACAGATACCGCGCCAGATGGCGGTCGAGCAGGTTGTCGCGCCAGCCTTTCACCCGCCGCGACACCATGGTCTTCGACTCGTAGAAGAGCAGCGGGATCACCGGCTCCTCTTCGAGCAGCAGCCCCTCGGCCTTAGCGAGCGTCGCGGCGCGCGCCCGCAAATCCGTTTCGCCCGCCGCGCGGCTCATCAGCCTGTCGTAATCGCCGTTCGCCCAGCGCGCGTAATTGAGCCTCGCATTGCCGCTTTCGAACAGAAACAGGAAATTCTGCGGGTCGGAATAGTCGCCGATCCAGCCCGCCCGGGCGACGTCGAAATCGCCGCCGTTCTGCAACAGGCCGAAGTGCGTCTTGAGGTCGGAATTGACGAATGTCGCAGTGACGCCGAGCGGCTTCCACATGTCGGCGATCGCGATCGCGGTCGCCTTGTTGTTCTCGCTGGTGTTGTAGCGGATCTCGATCGGGAGCGGCCGGCCCGCGCCGAATCCGGCCTCATTCAAGAGCTCGCGCGCGCGGTCCTCGCGCTCGATCGGCGAGAGGGCGCGAAAATCCGCCGCGATTCCGGTCACGTAATTGTCGATCCCCGGCGGCACGAAGGAATAGGCGGGCGCCATCGCCCCGCCCCAGATGCTGCCCGCCAGAAACTCCCGGTCGATGACCATCGACAAGGCGTTGCGCAGGCGCGGGTCGTCGAACGGGGGCTTCTTCGTGTTGAACGCCAGATAGAGGACGCCGAGGGTCGGCGCGACGTGGAATTCGTCCTTGAGCGTGTCGCGCACGAAGGCGAGCTCGTCGGCCGGGGCGTCGTCGTAGCTGTCGATCTCGCCGGCGCGGAAGCGCAGGAAGGCGGCGGCGCGGTCGTCGATCGAAGCGATGATTTCCTTGTCGATCGCGACGTCGCGCGCGGCGTGGAAATAGGGATTCTTGACCAACACGGTTTCATCGTTCGGCGTGAAGGCGGCAAGCCGGAAGGCGCCGTTGCTGACGAGATTGCCGGGCCGCGCGAAGGCCCGCCCGAACTTTTCAACGTTGCGCGGGTTGACCGGAGCGGCAGTCTGATGGGCGACGACGGCGAGGAAATAGGGCGTCGGCCGCTCGAGCGTGATCTTGAGGGTCCTGTCGTCGAGCGCACGCACGCCGAGCGCGCTCGACGCCGCCTCGCCCCTGGCGACCGCTTCCGCATTCCGGATCGGATAGTAGAGGTTCGCGTATTCGGCGCCCGTCGCCGGATCGAGGAGCCGGCGGAACGTGAACACGAAGTCGTCGGCCCGGACCAGGTCGCCGTTCGACCATCGGGCCTCTCTGAGCCTGAAGACGTAGGTCAGGCCGTCGGCGCTGACGCTCCAGCTTTCCGCAGCGCCGGGCGCGAGCGCGCCGGAAGAATCATAGGTCAGGAGCCCCTCGAACAGGTCGTAAAGCGCGTCCGCTTCGATGACGGTCGAAGTCTTTTGCGGATCGAAGGTCGAGGGATCACCCGCCTCGCCGCGTCGGAACACCGTTTCGGCGCGCGGGGAGGAAAGCGCGAAAGAGCCTGCCAGAAGAGCGAGCAGCGCGAGCGCGACAATCGGCGCGTTGCGCAGCGGGGAGGAAAGGGTCATAAGACTTCAACACTAGCGGGCTCGGCGCGGCCCCGAAAGCGGCGCAATCGGCCGGCGGGATTGTCGCCGGGACTCCGCGCGATCGGCAACGGAGGCGGAAATGTCCGGCGCATTCGAAAAACGCGAAGAAGGGTTCGAAAAGCGGTTCGCCAACGACGAGGCGCTGCGCTTTCGCGCGATCGCGCGGCGCAACAAGGCGGTCGCGCTCTGGGCGGCCGAGCTGAAGGGCCTTTCGCCGGAGGCCGCCGAGAAATACGCCGAGGACTTTGTCGGCGCCCAGGTCGGCGCCGGCGACGACGACGTGGCCGCCGCGTTCAAGCAGGACCTCGCGCGCGCCAACGTGGACCTCTCCGATCACCGTCTGCGCAAGAAGATGGCGGAAGCGATGGCCGAGGCGATCGCGTCGGTCAAGGCGGGCAAGTAGGATCGCGGCCCCTCACCGCGCGTCGGGTCGCGCCAGCGGCGCGAAGGCCGCCGCGACGGTCTCGTAGACCTTCCGCTTGAACGGCACGACGAGGTCAGGCAGCCGTTCGAAGCGCTCCCAGCGCCAGGCGTCGAATTCCGCCCCGTGCTTGCCGTCGGCCGGAAAAAGCACGTCGATTTCGTTGTCCTGGCCCATGAAGCGGAACAGGAACCATTTCTGCGACTGGCCGCGATAGCGCCCGGCCCAGCGGCCGCGCGCCCCCTCGGGCAGATCGTAACTCAGCCACTTCGGGAGCTCGGCGATCAGCTCGATCGAGCGGACGTTGGTCTCCTCCCACAGCTCGCGCCTCGCCGCCTCGAGCGGCTTTTCGCCGTCGTCGATGCCGCCCTGCGGCATCTGCCACGACCGTTGGTCCAGCTCTTCGCCGTTCCGCTTTCGCTTGCGATGGCCGATGAAGGCTTCGCCCTGACGGTTGCTGAGCGCGACGCCGACGCAGGGGCGGTAGGGCAGATTGTTATTCATGGGCCCGCTTCGGGGTTTGCACTCAAGCCGGCCGACCCGGCGGCGCGGACTTTAGCGCGGAAATGGGGACCGGCGCGACCCTTCGGCGCATCCTTAGCGCTGAACGACGGGCGCAGCCTTCGCTTTCGCGGCGGCGAGCGCCTGCTGCACGTCGATGATGAGCGCGGCAGGCGCGCTCGCGCCGCCCCCTCGGGTGACTTTCACGCCGCTCGCGGCCTCGACCTGATCGGCCGTGGCGATCGGCGGCAGGGCCGGAGTGTCGACGCCGGCGGAGCTCGGAGCCGGCGTCGGCTCCGCGCGCAACGGCGCAGCCGGCGCCTCGGTCCTCGCCGCAAGCCATTCGCCGCGTGGCTCCGCGTCGTGGCGGCCGAAGGTAAAGGCGGCCATGGCGACAGCCACGGCGGCCGGCGCGGCGAGGGGCAGGATCATCCACCCCTTTCTCGCGACCGGGCGCGGGCCCAAACCCGGCAGGAGCCCGAGCGGTTCGTTCCCTTCGTCGCGCAACGGCGCCAGATCTTCCATGTTCAGAACGCGCCCGTTCGGCGGTTCGCCTCCGCCTTATTGCCCGCGCGAGCTTGCGCGACGCAGACTGCGCCGCAACGGTTTGACCTTGCCGAACGGATTCCGATAGTCGGAAGCGGCGGGACTGACGAAGGATTTCCAAATGACGGCGAATCTGATCACCGACGTCGCCGGCGTGCGGGTCGGGTCGGCTGACGACGAGCGCATCGCCTCCGGCGTCACCGCCGTCGTCTTCGACGAGCCGGCTGTCGCCTCGATCGCGATCAGCGGCGGCGCGCCCGCGGTGCGGGACACCGCGTTGCTCGAGCCGGAGATGATGGTCGAGCAGGTGGACGCCTTCGTCCTGTCGGGCGGCTCGGCCTTCGGCCTCGACGCGGCCGGCGGCGTCATGGCTTACCTCGTGGGGATCGGACGCGGCTTCCTGTCTCGCGGGGCGCGCGTGCCGATCGTTCCGGGCGCGAGCCTGTTCGATCTCGTCAACGGCGGCGACAAGGCCTGGGGCGTCAGGCCGCCCTACTGGGACATGGGCTTTCGCGCCGCCGAGGCGGCGGCCGCCGTTTTCGCCCTCGGAACCGCGGGCGCCGGCCACGGCGCGAATTCCTTCGGCCTCAAGGGCGGCCTCGGATCGGCCAGCGCCGTGACGGAGCGGGGATTCCGCGTCGGCGCGCTCGTCGCCGCCAATCCGGGCGGTCGGGTCACGCGCGGGAACACGCGGCATTTCCTCGCGGCGCCTTTCGAACGCGACGGCGAATTCGGCGGTCACGGCTTCGGCGAGGAAAACCCGGAGGACGCTCTGGCCCTGCGCCTGAGGGGCGACAACCCGACCAACACCACCCTGGCCGTGGTCGCGACCGACGCCAGGCTGCCGAAGGTCCAGGTCAAGCGGCTTGCGGTCATGGCCCAGGCAGGCTTCGCGCTCGCCTTCCGGCCGGCCAATTCTCCGGTCGATGGCGACATCGTTTTCGCCGCGGCGACCGGTCGGTCGGGGCAGGCGCCCGAAATTCGAGATCTCGCTGAAATCGGCATGCTGGCCGCCGAATGCGTCGCCCGGTCCACAGCGCGCGCCGTTTACGAGTCGACGTCGCTTCCCTTTCCCGGCGCGCTGCCGAGCTGGCGGGACCGGTTCCGCGTTTGACCATCCCGGCGGCGCGGGCCCTGGCGAGGGACGGCGCAACGCGCGAGAGCCGCCAGCTCGCAGACCGTCCTGCGGAGCGCTCTTTTCGTATCCCGCCAGCCGATCGGCAGTCTGGTCCCATCGTCCCCTCCTCGGCAGTTCTTCAAACAAGTTGCCCTGAATTATTGTTTACGGCTGTAATCATCCTCCTTCCAACTTGCGGTCAGTCGGGAAGGCGCGTTGATGCGTACGGCTCGGGCGCGTGGCCCGCGATAGTCTTCGAAGCGACCGGGGCCACAGCACGGCGATCCTCGGGAATTGGAAGTCGAGCGCAAATCCGCGCCTGCCGCGATCACGACGAAAGCGATGACGATGGCCGCGGCCATCGCATATTCTGCGCCCGAGATGTGGCGAAACGGGTCTTTGAACGCTTTCATCCCGAGCGGTCCGAACAGGTCTTTGACTTGGCAGAAACAGCCTGAAGGATCGTTACCCGTCTCGACTGAAAGTTTCTCAACGTTTTTTCGTCGAATTGCGCCGTCACGCCGCTTATCTGAAGCTCGACGATCCGGCTCACGGGTGAATCAAATGTCTGGCGGACGCAAAGCGGGCTTCACTCCCAAGCAGGGCCAGTATCTGGCCTTCATCGACGCCTATACGCGCGTGCATCGGCGGCCGCCAGCCGAAGCCGATATGCAACGGCGCTTCGGCGTCACCCCGCCTTCGGTCCACCAGATGATTCTCACCCTCGAACGCGCGGGCCTCATTCGACGCCGACCCGGCGTACCCCGCAGCATCGAGGTTCTCGTTCCTCCCGAGGACCTGCCCGTCTTGCAAGCTCCAACCCAACCGGGCAAAACCTCTGTGCTTAGGAGCTAGGCGCCTCCGCCCGTTCTTGTCTTTCGCGCTTGACCGTCGGCGCCGTTTCGGCTCCCTTGCCGTCGATGAGACTCGCCATCGATCGGCGTCGGTTCCTGGTCGGCGCGGCCGTCGCCGCGGCGACGCCTGCCGTCGCCATTGTCCCGACGCCCTATGAGTGGGACGTCTCGCCGCCGCGGCAGAGTCGCGAGGCGTTCGTCGAATGGATGGCGCGCAACCGAGGCGAGGACCGGCGCCTCCTTGGTGAGCGATGGGATCGTCTCCAGCAGATCATCGCGCACCACGACATCTGGGACGAAGCCGACATCCGCGCCTATCTCATGACCCCGCGCGAAGAGTTCGTCACGCCGGAAAACCTGGACCGCGCGTACGAATGGCATCACCTCAACATCGGCTTCGGCGTCACCATCACCGGCCCGCATACGGTGGCGCGGATGACGAATACGCTCGGAATCAAGCGCAGCGACAAGGCGCTCGAAATCGGCACCGGCTCAGGCTACCAGTCCGCCTATCTCGCCAACCTCACGCCGCATGTCTGGTCGATCGAAATCATCCCGCCGCTCGCCGCGCGCACGCGCCAACTGTACGATCGGCTGATGGCGCGCGGCTACAGCGAATATCGCGCGATTCGCACCCGCAACGCCGACGGCTACTACGGCTGGGAGGAATTCGCCCCCTTCGACAAGATCATCGTCACCTGCGGCATCGACCATATCCCGCCGCCGCTCCTGCAGCAGCTGACCCCGGACGGGATCATGGTCATTCCGGTCGGGCCGCCGGGCGCGCAGCACGTGATCAAGGCGACAAAGAGCCGATCGCCGGACGGCCGCGTCTCGGTCACGCGCTCCGACATCTACGGCGGCGCGATCATTCCCTTTGTGCCGTTCACCGGGCCAGGGCAGGCTCACAGCTTCGCCCGCTCCTCGAGGTTCCAGCCCCGCGCGGCAAGGTTCGACTTCGCCAGCGGCGTCGCCGCTCCGGTGATGACGAGCGTCTTGCTTCTCGCGCCGGCGCTCTGTGCCGCCGCCGTCATCGCGTCGATCGTCTGCGCGGTTCCCGGCGTCCATGCAAGAACGTCGATCGGATAGACGCCAACGATTCCGCTGCTTGTGGTCTGGGCCAGAGGGAACATGACGCTGTCGTCGCCGACGAAGGCGACGATTGTCTTGTTGCGGCGCTGCCAGGCGGCCGTGAGCTCCATCCGGCGGCGGACGAAATAGGCTGTGGCGCGGCTGCCGGCGTCGGCGGCGCGCGCGACCGTCGGCCCGATATTACCGACCCCGTTCAGCGACGACAGAGCCTCGACCATCGCCGTCATGTCGACCGGCGTATAGTTGCGGTTGGCGAAGAGACTGTCCGCCGTCGCGCCGTCGACGCCGAGCCGCGCGAGCTTGTCGCGGTTCATGTCCATGAGCTGCGCGTCCGAGTAATCGTTGATCGCTTCGCCGAACCCTCCGACGGTCGAGGTATTCGATACGATGAGGCCGGCCACGCCGGGGACGGCCGACATCGCGCCCGAAACCGCGAGATGGCCGGCGGCGGCCGCGCCCGCGAGTTCGTTCAGCCGGTCGGCGAGCGGCTGGAAATCGGTGTAGGGGTCGACGGCGAGCCCGGTTGCGATCAGCCGCTTCTCTTTGGTCTGGCCGGTGAGGTCTGCGACCGTGTCATCGCGAGACTTCCCCATATTGTTGAAGCCGGAGCGGATGCCGCCGACGAGCTGGCCGACGCCGGCGACCGTGTTCTGGGTCGTGTCGACCGGATGGACGATCATATGACCCGCGAAGACAACGGGGGCCGCGACTTCCTTCACGACCGCCTGCCCGAAAGACTTGGTCGTGTTGGTCTCATCGAGCGCATGGAGGGCATTGAGCTCCTTGATGCGCGCCGCCATCAGCTCGTCCCCGATCGCCTCGAACTCGCCCCAACGCGTGCGCAGTCTGTAGTGGCGCAGCATGCCGTCCGTGGAGACCGGGCTCATGACGAGATAGTTCGATCCGGCCGATGCGCCGCTGAGGACTGCCGTAGGGTCGTACGAGGGAGTCTTTTCGAATTGTCCGGCCGCCGCGCCGGCCCCCGCCGCCAGCAGAGTCAGGATGCCGAGCAGCGCGGCGCGCTTCGCCGGCGACAATTGGATCCGCTCCACGCGACTTCCGCCCTGATTCATTTCACAGGCGGACGCGTCTCTAACTTTACGGCAAGGCGCAAATGCGGCGCCGTCAGCTGCTCCCGATCAGGATGCCGGCTGCGAGGACCAGCGCGCCGCCGACCATCACCTTCGCCGCCGCTGTCAGCGGCGGCGCCTCCATGTAGCGCCACTGGATCCAGGAAATGATCAATAATTCGACGACGACCACACAAACGGCGACGACGGTCGCCGTATAGAAGCTCGGGATCAGATAGGGCAGCGTGTGCCCGATGCCGCCGCCGAATGTCATCAGGCCGCAGACGGCGCCCCGGAGCAGCGGCGCGCCGCGGCCCGAAAGTTTGCCGTCGTCGGACAGCGCCTCGGCGAAGCCCATCGAAATGCCGGCCCCGACCGAAGCTGCGACTCCGACCAGAAAGGCGTTCCACGAGTTGTGGGTGGCGAAGGCGGCGGCGAACACCGGCGCGAGAGTCGATACCGATCCATCCATCAAACCGACGAGGCCGGGCTGGATGATCTGCAGCACGAAGCGGCGGCGCTCCAGCTCCTCTTCCGTGTGGCGGGCGCTGGGGGTCAGCACCTCCTTCTCCAGGATGGCCACCTTGTGGTCATGCCTGTCCTCGACCTCGGCGAGGTCGCCGAGCAGCTTGCGGATGGAGGCGTCGGAGGCGCGCGTGATCGCCTGGCGGTAGAAGCGGCCCGCTGCGCGCTCCATCTCGTGGGCGTGCGCGCGAACGGCATCGAGGTTGAGCGGACGGATCTGCCAGATCGGCTTCTGCGGGATGTAGCCGCGGATATCCTGGCGGCGAATGAGCGGGATGTGCTCGCCGAACTTGGACACGAAAAGGTCGATCAGCCGGCGGCGATGCTCGTTCTCCTCGGCCGCCATTTCCGTGAAGACTTTTGCGCTCGCCGGATAGTCCTCGATGAGACCGTCGGCGAAGTCGGCGTAGATGCGGCTGTCCTCCTCCTCGTTGCTGATCGCGAGGGCGAGCATCTCGCGCTCGGACAGATCGTCGAAATTGCGCATGGCGGCGTCCTCTGAAGGTCTGCGATGCGGAGCCCTGTTGTAGCTTGTGGAGCTGGCGCGCCTCGCCTTGCGCGCCGTTCGGCCGCTGGAGCCGTTTGAAGCGGCGTTTGTAGAGGGCTGCCCTCGCCGGGGTCAAGGCGTCGCAGAAAGCGGTTCAGCGCCCTGAGGTGGATCAGCACCGAACCTCTCGGCCGCTGCGGTCGAGAAGCCGTTGACCGGATTTTCCGGCCCGGCTGGCGCCGCGTCGGCGGCTCCGGGGGTGCTGTCCTCGACGCCGAGCGGGGCGTTGAGGCCGCGCATGTCGGCGCCCAACCCGCTTCTGGACAGCGCGTCCGGTCTGGTCGATCATCTGCGCGAAGCCAGCGGGGAACGCGATCATGGACCTCGGCGAGTGGCTGCGCGGCCTAGGGCTTGGCCAATATGAATCGTCGTTCCGCGAGAACGGGGTTGACGCCGAGGTCCTGCCTGACCTGACCGACGCTGATCTCGAGAAGCTCGGCGTCCTGCTGGGGCACCGCAAGCGGTTACTCAAGGCGATCGCCGGACTGAAAAAGGCGCTTGGCGAGCCGGTCCCGGATCAGCCAGCCGCCAAGCCCGAGCCGGAGCCTCGCAACGCGGCCGAGCGCCGCCGGCTCACGGTTATGTTCTGCGATCTCGTGGGCTCGACCGCGATGTCGGCGCGGCTCAATCCCGTGGAGATGTGAAGGGCATAGGCTCGCACGATCTCGCACCGGGAAGCCTTAAAGGGCAGAGGGGCCGGACGGGGTGCGAGGCGTCCGGCGGCGTCGGTCGGCCGGACCGATCCCTGACCTGAACGATAGGGCCGGCCTCGGCGGTCACCCGAAGCGTGTGCTGTCGCCATTCATCGTTGGCAGCAAGAGCCCGGATTTCTATACGTGCCTTCGGCGAGCGGCCCCATCGCGCCGCGCACAAACCGATGCGCGGCGAGGCGTTAATCAATAATCCCGGCAGGCGCTCGACGGATGGCCAACATCCAAGCGGGCGCAGGCGCGTCCCCCTGCTGCATGACCACGGTGTGGCGCGGCGGGGGCGCGCGCCCTTTCCTTCGAGGCAGTAAGGCCGCCCCTCCCGAGGATGTTTGCTATTCGCATGCCTCTCTAAATCGCCTGCAGCTGCCAGCTCCCTCTAAGCCGAGCTCGTCTTTATGTTCGCAAACCCAACGCAGCTGCCGACATCTTTGGTCGCTGACCCCGACCACGCGCTCGGGACATTGTTCTTGAAAGCGTCTGCAGGTTCCGAGACCTTGCAGGCCGAGTTCATCCTTGTGCTCGCATGCAAAGCGCAGTCCTCTACAGTCTTCCGCATAGCTCGGAATTGGGAGCATCACGAAAAGCAGGCCCGCCGCTCCAAGAGTAAACGATGCTGAGTTACGCATAGCAATTACCCTTCTTGTTTGAAGTGACTTTCCGCCTTGGGGTCGCTGCCGCGGTCGCACGCCACAGAGCGCCAACACACAGACTCCGACTCTAAATTCCGGCCCCAAAACGTTCGGTCTGGTAAATCAAACCTTAGCGACCGCCTATTGTGAGCACGGAATCTTACGAAATGCTGTGATGCCGATCACAGTCCAATCTCAACGGAGTCGAGGTCGTGTTTGCCTAAGGGCGCAGCACGCCTTCAGCAGTCGGGAGGTCGGCAGGTTCGAGCACCCCCGATGTGAGACGCAGAGATCGCCAGGACGACCTTCCTGGTCTCGGTTACCAACTCACCCCGTTCCTTGAAGAAAGGCGCTGTCGGCTGTCCAGACGGCGTTAAAGGAGGATTGTGAGACGGATCAACCTCGCTCGAAAGCGGACGCGGCCGACATGTCGGCTCCGACATGACCGACATGACCAAAGCGAGTGATACCGTGATCGGTAAGGATCGGAACTCGTTCAAGAAAACGGGGCGGCCACGCTGCCGGGCCGCTCTGGACGGCGCTGGGGCTGATCATGGGGAGGGCGCGAGCGATGGATGAGAAAGAACAGACCCCGCCTGCAGAGCCAATCAAGACAGGCAGAGGGAAGGATGGGTTTCTTTCTGCGGTTCGAGGAGCGTGTGGTCGGGATCGCCGCCGACCACGTTGTCGATGCCTTTTACGCTGCCCGTGCACAAACGCCGGCGCTCGTATGTCAGGTTCGCCTTGCGCCGATTGACATAGACGCCGCGCTGATTGATCGCGATTGGGGCCTGGACTTAGCGACATTTGCCGTATCGGAGAACGAAGTTAAGACCATCGATGCGGTGCCAATCGATTGCAGAGGAAACTGGCCGCCGCCGACGCCGGATCGCATGAGAGCAGCCAGTCTCGCGGGCTTTCCAGAGATCATGCGCATCGTTCGCCCGGATCGATCGGCGGAGTTCAACGTCTACGGTGCGTTGCCAGCCGTCGAAGACGTGACTGAGAGTCAGATCATTTTCACCTATGACCCTGAGCGGGATGCAGCCCTGCATGCTCCGAAGCCGCCGCTAGGTTTCAATTTGAGTGGATGCAGCGGAGGGCCGGTGCTCATTCACGGGATGCGGAATGGCCTTCATCGCTGGTTTCCGGTGGGCCTGATCATTCGCGGGCCAAGGGACGTGGGGAAAGGGGAAATCGCGTCGTTCGACATCATCCGAGCGCGCCGCATTCACTGCCTAAAACCAGACGGCACATTAGAGAAGCCATCGGCAGGCGGCTGGTTGCCCTGACCGAGAGCGTGCACGTCATCCCCACCCCTCTCCCGGAACCTATATCTTCAGCCGCCCCAGCCGAGAGCGTCGCCTCTTCCGACCTTGCGCCCGACCGCGCGGAACCCGTCAGTCCCGCCCCAGTCACGTCGTCGCTGAAACCCGATTCTGCGGAAGGCCGCGCCCAGTTCGCCGGGATGATAGTTGCCGCGCGAACCGCCGCGCAGTGAAGCTTGAAGCGTTGCCAAGGAGCCCAAGGAGAGCCCGTCGCGTCGGGAGGAGTGGAAGACGATGCGCGCCCCGCGTATTTGAGTTGTCAAGCGAAGTATCGGCAACGGGCGTTGCTCCCGCCACGTGAGCGCCAGTTCGGTTGTGGCGAGCAGTCAACGCGCGTCCGAGAACGCGAAAACACATTGCTTTCTTGTCAGATGTGGTGCACGTTCCGCGAACCTGTTTCCCTATGGGGAGGGCGCTCCGTTGAAATCGAATTGTTTTGCCCTGATCGCAGCACTAGCGCTGATCGGCATCGTTTCGCCAGGCTACAGCGAAGACTACACGATCACCGACCTCGGAACGCTTGGGGGGATTTACAGCTATCCCACCGGCATCAATGCTAAGGGTGAGGTGACCGGCGTCTTGAAAGCGGTTAGCGGCGTCTCATACCCGTTTATCTACAATGGGCAGACGATGCTCAATCTGGGCACTCAGACCGGGGCCAACAGCTATGCCGCCGCCATCAATGCCGGCGGCGAGGTGACGGGCACGTTTTTAAGTAGCACGGGGCTCCAACACGCCTTCCTCTATAACGGGACAACGATCATCGATTTGGGTATTCTGCCCGGTGCCAATGAACAGATTGCGAATAGCACGGGCGAGGCGATCAATGCGCGGGGCGAGGTAGCTGGATATGCCTCCGACGCCATCGACGGCAGCCCCCACGCCTTCCTTTACAACGGGAAGACGATGATCGACCTAGGCACGTTCGGAGGGACCAATAGCGTTGGCCTTGGTATCAACGACAGTGGCGAGGTCGCGGGTGCCGCCTTAACCACCGGTAACGCCTCCTATCATGCCTTTCTTTACAACGGAAAATCCATGGTCGATCTAGGCGGGCTGGCGGAGGGTGCCAACAGCGTTGGCGAAGCCGTCAACGCGCGGGGCGAAGTGACCGGTTATTCTGTTGTCGAAGGCCAGCCCGACGATGCCTTCCTCTACAACGGGAAAACGATGATCGATCTGGGCACGTTAGGGACCAATAGCACTGGCCTAGCAATAAATGATGAGGGAGAAGTCGTCGGCGACTCCACTGTCGCTGGCGGAGGCAGTTATGCGGTTCTCTTTGTCGACGGAATGGTACTTGATCTCAATACCTTAATCTCGCCGACGGACCCGCTATATGGCAAGGTGTTGCTGAACCAAGCGACAGGGATCAACGACGGCGGCCAAATCGTCGCCGACGGTTGCTACACCAACGGTCAGTGCGACGCGTTCCTCTTAACTCCGACCCGGGGACCTCCGCATTAGTGGCCGTCCCCGAGGCCTCCCTGTTGACGGCCGTCCCGGAGACCTCGACATGGGCCATGATGCTGATTGGGTTCGTGGGCCTTGGCTACGTGGGTTACCGACGCGCCCGGAAGGGAAGCGCGGCACAAGTCACGGCCTTTAGGATCGCTGCTTCCTCAAAAAAATTCATGCGATCTGTAAATCGTATAACGCACCTTTATTGTCCTGCCGGCGCGCAACCGGTAGTCGGCCAGTTTGAATGTGCCACTTCGGTTAGTGCTTCATTGGGGCTTGGTTTGTGCGGTTGATAGTTTCTGCGAAATCAAGCAAGTTGCCGCCAAGCGACCGCACTCGATCCGAAGTCGCGTTGACTTGTCCAACTGTAACCTTGGTTGGTTTTCGTCTTGGGCCAATGGATGGTTGAAGCAGTTGCGCTAATGTAACAGTTGTTGAACTTCCAGTATGATATTCAATCGCTGCGCCGTGAACAAAATCATGGCGAGTATCAGAGAGGTCTTTGATTTGGTCGAGAATCTCAATGATGCCGGTTCTGTGTTCTTGAAGCGCTTCAAGCGCTTCCACTTTGCCGCGGACGTAACGTAATTTGTCTTTCAGTTGATGTGGAAGAGCCGACGCGCGCTGATCAGGACTTTCGATGAGGCGAATTGTTAGTGCCAATAGATCAAGGCGGAGTTCTAGGTCCGCCCAACTCAGCACAAATCTCCCGATCGCCCTTTGGAACGACGCAATATTTCTCCAGTTTATTTCCCGCATGGCCAACTGGATGACAAGGCGAGGGAGACCCCAACGACTTCCATCTCTGACCAATGCTCAAGGTGCTTCTCAGCCCAGTTCATGAATGCCTGGATCATCGCTGCGCCGGACGGAAGCCCTACTGGTGGGCGCGGGCACATTGAGAATTCATCTCGCCCCAGAGCGCCGATGATAATCATTACCTGCGCGACCCCTTCCACATAGCCCAAACAATAATGTCCCCGCTCGCCAGCCATTTCGCCCTTGCATCTTTCATACATGAGCTGAATGGAATGTTCAGGCGGAACCGGCGACTGAGCGTGTGTCACGCTGCACATTGATAGCAACAGGACGACAGCGAACTTCAGTCGTTTGCTGCTCCGATCAGGCTCGCGCATAGCCACTCCGCCCCAACAAACGACTTATACGATGTAGACTCCGCCTTCGCGCTTGGCTCGCTTCCGGAGGTAATAAGCTAAGAACCACCATATAATTATTGTGAGGGCGGCCATTAATTTTCACCGGACGCTTTGCGCCGAAGCATGCCTCAGGATTGAGACACTATCCGAGATTTGTTTTGGAGCAAAAATCTGAGCCCCTTTCGACATTCGGGCCGCGCCGGTTCCCTCATGCCGGGGCCTAGCGCGACAACTTGAGCTCTGTAGACCTGGGGCCGCCGCTTGCAGGGCTGTGGCTGTTTCACACCGCTCGGGGGCAGTTCTCTCGCGCAGAGGAGATCACCAATGAGCTTTTCAACGTCGCCCACGATCTGGATGATCCAGATATGCTGCTTCAGGCGCATCATTGCGCTTGGCCAATTCGGTGGTTTCGGGGGGCGTTCGCAGATGCCGAGGCGCATGCCGACGCGGGGATAAGACTCTACGATGTGGTTCGACATGCAAGACAGCGATTCCTGTATCTTGGCCATGATCCGGCGGTCTGCGCTTTGTCAATTAAGGCAGTATTGCAATGGCTCCTCGGCCGCCCGACACAAGGATTACGTTCTGAACACGAAGCGGTAGATTTGGGGCGACGTTTGAAACATGTACCGTCGTTGGCTCACGCATTGTGGTTCGTTTGCCAGGGTCAGATCGCGCGCGGCGATGCAGTGGCGGTGGTCGAGACGGCAGAGGAATTGCTCGCGTTGTCAGAGGAGAACGGGTTACCCCAGACGCGCGCCGCTGCTTTGGTATATCTCGGCTGGGCTATGGGTCAAACTAAAGATGTCGCGCACGGCGTTCAGCGTCTGGAGGAGGGAATATCTGCGTGGAATCACCTAGGGATACGATCGAATCTATGCCTTTCGATTTGCCTGCTGGGTGAAACCTATTTCGTCGGCGGGCGATACGAGGAAGCCATGGAGCAGGTAGAATTAGCAATCGCGACGTCTTCACACGTGGGGGACTCATGGTGCTTGCCTCGGGTCCACATGATCCGCGCCCGGCTGCTCGAAAAGGGCTTCCGCAACCCCGATGCGGCGGAGGCAAGCCTGCGCGAGGCGATTGACGTTGCTGTATTGCAATGCGCCAGAGGACCGGAGCTTCGCGCTGCGACGAGCCTTGCGCGGCTCTGGCGCGATCAGGGCCGGCGCGCTGAGGTCCACGACCTCCTCGCGCCCGTATACGGCTGGTTCACCGAGGGCTTCGACACGCTCGATCTGAAGGAGGCCAAGGCGCTGCTCGATGAGTTGGCGCGGGCCTGACCGCGACAGCGATCAGTAGCGATTTGTTGACCTCTCACCGTCGGGCCAACACACTCGCCCCCGCTATCGCCACGCCCGTAGGTGCAAAGATAGTCAAGACGGTCTTGCCCCCGCGCGCGCCGCCCTTCGCGGATGCCTAGTGGTCTGTCCCGATCAAAGTGAATGAGCCCCCGGCCGCCTTCAAAAACAACCTGTCATTTCCGCAAATGCGGGAATCCAGGGCAACCGCACCCCCGGCGGCAAGTCTAGATACCCGCTTCGCGGGTATGACAGAGAGCTTTCAAACAGGATGAAATGGGCCCTGGTTGTCCGCGCTTTTCGGCGTCGGCGCGGGAATTCCCTGCTCGGGCGAAAAATTCCCTGCATATTCCCTGCTCGGCGCAAAAAATTCCCTGCTCGCCCCGCGCAGGGAATTTTGCCGCAAGGCACTCAAATCCAAGGCCTTTTCGGCACCGATTTTCCCGAAAGAGGCCGAATTCCCTGCTGTCTCCCTGCTCAGCAGGGAATTTTCCCTGCTTGCGACCCCCTACCCCGCCTCCAACAGGCGCTCCGCCTTCGCCAGCTCGACGACAAGATCCGGCTAGTGCTCACTTCATCCAACCGGCTTGCTTTGTCATACCCGCGAAAGCGGGTATCCAGACTTGCGCGGTTCGCGGCGGTTGCCTGGCTTCCCGCGTTCGCGGGAATGACAGGCCAGTGCCCATTCACTGTGACCGAAGCGGACCACCAGGCCCTTCGCGCCCATCCTCCGAGACGTTCGCGCACTGAAATTGGAACAGTGCGCACGCGAGCTCGACGGACTTTCGACTGGACGACGGCTTCGCCGCCCGCCTTGCCATCCCGGTTTGCCTGCTCTAGACCGAAAAAACTCTTGCGATTCCGCGGTTTCGCGGTCGCGAGACCATTTTGCCTCGCAAGTCGGCGGTCGTGGCCAAAATTCCCTCACTCGATCGATTCAACCGCGTCGTCGTCAAGGTCGGCTCGTCGCTGCTCGTCGATTCCGCGCGCGGGGCGGTGAAGCAAGCCTGGCTCGAGGCGCTGGTCGAAGACGTCGCCGCGCTGCACAAGCGGGGCGCGAACGTGCTCGTCGTGTCGTCGGGGGCGATCGCGCTCGGGCGGACGGTCTCGGGACTGCCGAAGCGAGCGCTCAAGCTCGAGGACAGCCAGGCGTCCGCCGCGATCGGGCAGATCGCGCTGGCCAGCGCCTGGTCGCGGGCGCTGCACAGCCATGGGATCGTCGCCGGCCAGGTGCTGGTGACCCTGCAGGACACGGAGGAGCGGCGCCGCTATCTCAACGCGCGCGCGACGCTCGGCCGCCTCATCGCCATGCGCGCGATTCCCGTCATCAACGAGAACGACACGGTCGCCACCACCGAGATTCGCTACGGCGACAACGACCGGCTCGCCGCCCGCGTCGCCACCATGGCGAGCGCCGACCTGCTCATTCTGCTCTCCGACGTCGCCGGCCTCTACGACGCCCCGCCGTCAAGCCACGCGCACGCGAGATTCCTGCCGGTCGTCGAGAAGGTGACGCCGGAAGTCGAGGCGATGGCGGGCGGGGCGGCCTCCGAACTGTCGCGCGGGGGCATGCGCACAA
>Ga0074044_10002036_pt1 | contig 17844 bp, 14 predicted proteins | sample BogForMeECP23OM1_FD_94443 | JGI IMG/M metagenome (GOLD analysis project Ga0074044, IMG submission 94443) | Bog forest soil microbial communities from Calvert Island, British Columbia, Canada - Bog Forest MetaG ECP23OM1 | ecosystem: Environmental > Terrestrial > Soil > Wetlands ...
TGGAACCAGCCGCGGTACTGGTCGGGACCCTCGAGATACATGTCGGCCGGCCAGCGCGCGTCGCCGCCGGTGAGCACGGCCATGTGGCTGGAGCCGGAGTCGAACCAGACGTCCAGGATGTCCGTTTCCCGGCGCCAGGCTGCCGCGCCGCAGCGGCACGTGGTCCCCGGGGGAAGCAGCTCCTCGGGCGAATGGGCGTACCATGCGTCCGCGCCTTCCTTCTCGAAAAAGGGGAGCACGTGGCGCAGCTTGGAGACGTCCTCGAGGCGCTCGCCACACGCGTCGCAATAAAAAATCACGATGGGAACGCCCCAGAAGCGCTGGCGGGAAATGCACCAGTCCGGCCGGCCGCTCACCATCGAGCCCATGCGCTCTTCACCCCAGCCGGGCATCCACTTTACGCGGTGAATTTCCTCCAGGGTGCGTTTGCGCAGATCGTTCCGGTCGATGCCGATGAACCATTGCTCGGTGGCTCGGAAAATCACGGGGCGATGGCAGCGCCAGCAGTGCGGATAGCTATGCGTGAGTTTGCCCTCGCCGAGCAGGGCGCCGCGGCGGCGCAGCAGCGCCACGATTTCCGGGTTGGCCTCGAACACCGATTTCCCTTTGTACTCGGGCAGGCCTTCCAGATACCGCCCCTCGTCATCGAGCGGCGCGTAGGTCTCCAGGCCGTACTTCTGTCCGGTGTAGAAGTCCTCGGCGCCATGGCCCGGCGCGGTGTGGACGATGCCGCTGCCCTGCTCGGTGGTCACGTAGTCGCCCAGCACGGCCGGAACCTCGAGATCGAGGAACGGGTGGCGGAACTTCAGGCTGGCCAGCTCGCGCCCCTTCCAGCGGCTGCCCGCCCGAGGCGGGCCGATTTTCAGGTCGGTGCCCGCGGCTACCTGCGCGGCCATGTCTGCAGCGAACAGGAGCGGGCCGGCAGACGTGTCGAAGACCGCGTAGTCGAAATCCGGATGGAAGCAGAGCGCGCGGTTGTGCGGCAACGTCCACGGAGTGGTGGTCCAGATGACGGCGGCGACGTCCGCGCCGGGCAGCCCGGAAGCGCCGCCCGCGGCGACCGGAAACTTCACCCAGACGGAGGGGCTGGCGTGGTCTTCATACTCCACCTCCGCTTCGGCCAGAGCCGTGCGGTCGAAGATGCACCAGTAGACGGGTTTGCGCCCGCGATACACGTAGCCGCGTTCCAACACGGTCAGAAAGGTGCCGGCAATCACGGCCTCGTAGTGCGGGTCCATGGTCAGGTAGGGCCGCTCCCACTGGGCAAAGATGCCCAGGCGTTTGAACTGCTGCCGGTGGGCCTCCACGTACTTCGCGGCGTAGGCGCGGCACTGTTTGCGGAATGCCACGGGGTCGGCCGCGCCCTTTCTCCCCCCCAGCTCCTTTTCCACCTGAGTTTCGATGGGCAGGCCATGGCAATCCCAGCCGGGAATGAAGGCGGCGCGAAATCCGGCCAGGCATTTCGAGCGCACGACCATGTCTTTCAGGATTTTATTGAGCGCGGTGCCCAGGTGGATGTGTCCGGTGGGATAGGGCGGGCCGTCGTGAAAGACGTAAACGGGCGCGCCAGCGCGGGCTTCCAGGACCTGCTCGTAGGTGTGCGCCGCTTCCCATTCCGCCAGTTGCCGCGGCTCGCTCTGCGGCAGATTCGCCTTCATGGGAAAGGCGGTGCGGGGAAGGTTGAGTGTGTCTTTTAGTTTCAAAATCGCAGACATCGGGCTCCGTTCCACCAGGAGAGTCTGCGGCGCCGTTGCACGGCGGGAAACGCAGAGTCGCGATGAAACGCCGTATGTTACAATGATTTGCTGGCAGGTGTCAGCCGCGCGTAGCCGGACATCCTTTTGGGGGCTGCCGAATCTAAGCTAGAGAGCGCCCCGGGACGGGTGGGTGCGCGCAGGCGACCCCGGCTGCGCCAGGATTCGAGCGGGCCTGTGAGCCGGCCTGCGATACGAGCAGTGCCACAAAACCGGCGATGCGCATGGAGAATCCACTGAATCTTTCGGGACCGCGGCCGCCGGCAAACCCGGCACCTCGAGGGCCGAAGCTCCTGTCGGCTGACGAGCAGTGGGGCGGCTCGTTCTTTTCCCGTTTAAAGGAATTTCTCACCGAGCGGCCCGTGCGTCTTCCCGCCGGGCGCGGCCGGCTGCCGTTCACTCCGGAATCTCCCCGTACCGACTTTCTGGATAACCTGAAGACGGCCCTGGGCGCGGAGCCTCCGGCTGCTCGGGGCGCGGAATCCTCGCCGCTGCTCATCCGTTGGGGATCGGGCTGGGGCAACTTCCGGCAGAATTTGCGCGACCTCATCTCGCCGCCCAAGCTGCCGCCGCTGAAAGTGACCAGCGCGCCGGGCCCGCCGCCGAAGGAGATCTGGACGAAGGACGAAAACGCCTCCCGTGCGCAGTGGCTCTCGGTTCTGGTCCACGCGCTCATCGTGCTGATGCTGGGAGTTCCGTTGTTCCACGAAATTGCCACGATGACCACGGAGGCGAAAACGCCGGAAGTGACTGCTGTGGACATTTCCGATCTTTCCGACTACATCACGAAGCTCCCGAGAGGAAACAATAAGTCGGGTGGCGGCGGAGGCGGCGGGGATCGCAATCCCGTTCCGGCGAGCAAAGGCCGGTTGCCTAGGGCTTCCCTGAGTCCACAACTGGCTCCCCCGACGGTCGTGATTATGAACCCCGCTCCGAAACTTCCGGTGGAACCGACGGTGTTTATGCCCCCGGAGATCAAAGTCCCGCAGCCCAACCTGCCGAACTACGGCGACCCGCTGGCCGCGATGGTTACACAATCCAACGGCCCGGGTTCCGGCGGCGGCATCGGGACAGGGACCGGCGGGGGCGTGGGAAGCGGCGGGGGGCCAGGGGTCGGCCCCGGTGAGGGTGGCGGGATCGGTGGCGGCCACTACCGCGTGGGCAGCGACGGCATCGGGGAACCCGTCTGTATTTATTGCCCGCAACCTCCCTATACGGAAGAGGCCCGCAAGGCGCGCTACCAGGGCACCGTGCTCCTGGAAATCACGATTCTCCCGGATGGCACGCCCACCGATGTGCGCGTCGTTCGTAGTCTGGGAATGGGTCTGGACGAGAGCGCCATCCGCCAGGTGCGCCAGTGGCGCTTCAAACCAGTGATCGGCCCCGGCAACAAGGTCGTGACGGTGGACCTCTCCGTGGAAATCAATTTTCGCCTGCTGTAAGCGGCCGATCCTCGCCGCATCCTCTCCTCTTTTCTCTCTCTGTCCCGCAGTTCTCTGTTAGGATTCGCGGAGATGAATCGATCGCTTCTCCACATCACGGCAATCTGCGCCGCGACCGTGCTGATTGCGGGCGCTGCGGCGGGCAGACAGGAGTCCGCAGCGGGCGGCCGGCTGGAATTTGCCGCGCGGGTTACGCCCGCCTCCGGCCGGACCGAGCCGGCACGCGGCCTGACGATTTTTCTGCTCACCAAGAGCTTCCAGGATATCGGCCGCGAGGCGGAGGAGAAAACGCCGCGTCCCGATCTGAACGCCTACGTGGACGGCCTGACGGCCAGCACGGAATTGAAGGCCTGGATGAAGAAGGAACTCAGCGTCACCATCGTGGGCGCCGAATTCCACAACCGCCTGAGTGCCGACGACCTGTTCCTGGTCCCCGAATTCCTGGACGCCTACGTGAAGGGCAACCTCACGGCGCTCACCGAGGGCTTCCCCAGAGACAAATCCAACGCGGAGGAGCTGAAACGGAATCCGCAGAAATTTGAGGCAATCCACAAAGCTTACCAGGCCAAGCTGCGACAATTTCTCCTCGCGCATCCCCAATCCAAGGAGGAGATGGACACCATCCTGGAGGACAAGGACGCCAGTAAACCCTGGGCGCTCGAGGAGGAGCGCTGGCGCGAACGGTGGCACGCGCGCGCACTGCAGATGGCGCAGACGGACTACTTGGCCGCGAAAACAGTGACCGATCTGGACGGCCGCGGCGCCTTCCAGGCCGCTCCCGGAGCGTACTGGCTCTCTTCACTGGACGGTGAAGCGCTGGGAGGCGAGCAGCATCTGCGTTGGGACGTGGCCGTGGAAGTGCGGGCGGGCGGCGTGACCCGCGTCGAGCTGAGCAACCTAAACGCCGAGAAACGCCCCTGAACCCGGCGGGCGGAAGTGATAGGCCGCGATGGTTCCCCTCTCCTTCTGGATCGGCTTCCACGGTCTGCTGCTCGCATTTCTGGCGCTGGACCTGGGCGTCTTCCACCGCGCGCCGAAGCCGGTCAGCCTCCGCGACGCCGCCATCTGGAGCGTGGTGTGGATCGTCGCTGCGCTGGCGTTCAACGCCGGCGTGTACGCGTATCTGGGGCCCGCGCGCGGGCTGGAATTCTTTACCGGCTACCTGATCGAACGCGCGCTGTCCATCGACAACATCTTCGTCTTTGTCGTCGTGTTTTCTTATTTCGGGGTACCCGGCGACCATCAGCACCGCGTGCTGTTCTGGGGCATTCTGGGGGCGCTGGGGCTGCGCGGGGCGCTGATCGCCGCGGGGGCGGTATTGCTGGAACGTTTCCACTGGGTGAATTTCCTTTTCGGCGCGTTCGTGCTGGTTACCGGGGTGCGGTTCTTCTTTCACCGGCCAGAAAAGATCGACGTGGGCCGGAACCCGGTGCTGCGCCTGGCGCGGCGGTTCCTGCCGGTGACGCAGGGATATGAGGGCGGCGCGTTCCTGGTGAAACGCGCGGGCGGCTGGGCCGTAACGCCGCTGCTGCTGGTGCTGCTGGTGGTGGAATCGGTGGACGTGGCTTTTGCGCTCGATTCCATCCCGGCCATCTTCGCCGTGACTCGGGTTCCCTTCATCGTGTATACGTCCAATGTGTTCGCCATACTCGGCCTGCGCGCATCGTATTTCCTTATGGCGGCACTGGTGCCACGGCTGACGTATTTGAGCGCCGGCCTTGCCGCGGTGCTGGTGTTCATTGGGTTGAAAATGCTAGGTGCGGCGTGGTTTACGATGACCACGGGAGTTTCGCTGCTGATTGTGCTGCTGCTCCTGGGTGCGGCTGCGGGCGCTTCGCTGTTGGCGCCCGCACCCCGCACCGGAAAAGCCGGCAACCGGAGAGATGCCCAATGACGGACGTGCGTGCGTGGGTGGAAGACCTTGCTGCGGCCGAGGCCGGGCGGCGAGCCGCCGCATGGGTTCAGCTCTATCGCACGGGTTGCCAAATGGCCGAAGGGGTTTTTGCGCAGTGGCGGCAGGATCCGGAATTTGCCGTGCTCGTGTGCGGCGATCCGGTTGTGGGAGTCGCCGTTTCTCCCGACCTCTTTGCCCACGTCCGGCAGGAGATGGGAATGCCGCCGCTGGCCCGCGTTCCCGACGAGCAAAGCACCGCGGAATTTGAAATACATCGCGGCACCGTGCGGCTCGACATCCTGACGCCGGTGGACAGCGAAGGAGCCATCCAGAAATTCCTGGACCGCTTCGGCCCGGGGATCCAGCAGGTGGAATTGCCGGTGAAGAAAGTGGAGGAGGCGGTGAAAATCCTGGCGGAGCGATTCGGCCTCACGCCCGTCTACGCGCTGCCGCGCGCTGGCGCGGACGGCACGCGGGTGAATTTCTTCCTGGTCGAAAAACCGGGGGGCGGAAAAGTGCTTATTGAGCTGTTTGAGGCGAAGCGCTGACCGGGTGGGCGGGCGAAGGCGCGCCGGCACCCGGCGCGACCCAGGCTTCCTCCAGCGAGACGTCCACCGGGGGCCATTCGAGCGGCTGCGTCAGGCCGATGCGCTGGAGGATGGGCGCGCCCTCGGCGCGGGTGGCCAGCCGCGGCGTGGAATGCCACTCAATCACCAGCGGCGTGGCCTCCACGCTCTCGACCCGCGCGCCCAGAAACGTGACGCGCGCCATCAGCGCCGTCTGCACTTCCGGCGGCGTGTACTGCTGGAACACGAAGTTCCCCAGGGAATAGAAAATCCAGCCGTCGTGGTAGTGCTCGATGCGCTGCGGCACGTGCGGGTGATGGCCCAGCACGAGCGCCGCGCCGGCGTCGATCGCCGCGTGGCAGAACTCCACCGTCTCCGGCGCGACCCGCGCGGCGTATTCCGTCCCGTCGTGCAGCGATACGATCACGGCATCCGCGTGGGCCAGCGCCGCACGCACGTCTTCCCGCACGCGCTCCGGATTCCGCCCGGCAATCACGGCATGCACGGCCTCCGGCGTGTCGTTGCGGTCCGCGTAGGTGTAGCCCAGAAAAGCAAAACGCACGCCGTGGCGCACCAGGATTGCCGGACGGTGCGCCTCCTGGTAGGTTTCTCCCGCGCCGGCGGTGGCGATGCCGGCGGCGTGCAGATGCTCCAGGCTGAAGAGCATGCACGCGTCTCCGCCGTTCGCAAAGTGATTGTTAGCCACGGAGAGCACCGCGAACCCCGCGTGCTGGAGGCCAGCCATCGCCGCGGGACGCACGCGGAAGATCATCCCCGCTCCGGGATACGGCGGCTCGCCGCAGAATGGGCCTTCCAGGTTCGCAAAGGCAATGTCCGCGGCAGAGATTTCCCGCTCGATATGCTCGAACGGCATCGAGTAGTTCCCCGACTCCTCCATCAGCACGCCGAGCGAGCGGCCGAGCAGGATATCGCCCACAGCCACCAGGGTGGTCCGCGGCGGAGTGGCGGGCCGTAGCGCAGGGACGCGCTCCGGCTGGACCGCGGAGAGAAGCGTCCCGGTGAGGATCACAACGGCAAAGAGAAAGATTCGGCGCATCACGGGAAAGGGGTGGAACTTCCCTTCCTTGGAATCCTCCGGCCAGCGACGTGCGAAGTCAATGTGCGATGTGGCAGAGGCTTCAGCCTGTGCACGGGGTAGGAATTCACCACCATCTGAACCGCGGGGCGGGAAACGAAACGCCGTTCTTTCTCCTCCCTTCCTGCCGTCCGTTCCCGTCCCGCCTCTGGTTCCCTCTCCTGACCTACGCCGCATCCGGCGCCCAACTGGGCAGCACACTCGCGCAATTCCTCCCGCTCCGGTTATCCTCTTCAGTCCCCCATGGAACCCGGACCTTCTCTCCGCGATTCATCGGCGCCCACCGCAGCCGGCTGGCGCGCGGCGATTCTCCTCGCCGCGGGCGTTGCGACGCTGGCGATCCTGCCGATCATTTTTCTGGGCAACGTCTCCGGCCACGACGTGGAATTCCATCTGCCCAATTGGATTGACGTGGCGCGCCACTGGCACGAAGGCGTCCTCTACCCGCACTGGTCGGGAGGAGGGCATTTCGGCTTCGGCGATCCGCGCTTCATCATCTACCCGCCGCTTTCCTGGCTGGTGGGAGGACTCCTGGCCGCGTTGCTGCCGGGCGCGATGCTGCCCGGCGCCTATGTGTGGATTTGCGTGGCGGCGAACGCGCTGGGGGCCTGGCGGCTGGCGCGCGAATGGTTTTCCCCGCGGGGGTCGCTTTTTGCGGCAGCGTTCTACGCCACGAACCCCTATCTCGTGCTCGTTTACAGCCAGCGCTGCGCCTATTCCGAACTTTTGGCCTCGTCGTTTTTCCCCATCGCGCTTCTATTTGCCCTGCGGCTGGGACGTTCGGGGCGCGCGGGAATGCGAGCGGCGCTGTGCCTGGCGCCCGCGTTCGCGTGCATGTGGATCTGCAATGTGCCCGCGGCCGTGCTCGCGAGTTACGGGCTCGGCTTCGTTCTGCTCTGGCTGGCCATCGGCGAGCGATCGCTGCGGCCCCTGCTGCGCGGCGCCGCCGGCATGGCGCTCGGCCTGGGCCTTGCTGCGTTCTACATCCTTCCCATCGCCCTGGAGATGAAATGGACGCAGGGGCAAGACGCGTTTGCGTACGGTCTGAGCCTGTGGAACAACTTCCTGTTCCACCGCAGCGAGGACGCCGACCACACGGCCTTCAATCTGTTGGTGTCGGCGCTGGCCTGTGGGGAGATGGCCCTTGCCGGGGTGGCCTTCCCTGTGGCACTTCGCCGAATGCGGGGCGCAGACGGCCAGCCGGACGAAGCGCTCCGCAGTGGCCTGCCCGTGCTCTGCACGCTGGCAGCGCTCTATGCCGTGATGCTGTTCCCCTGGAGCGCGCCGGTGTGGCGCATCCTGCCGAGAATCTGGATGGCGGAGTTTCCCTGGCGCTCGCTGTACATTCTGAATCTCGCTCTGGCCATGGCGCTGGTGGCCGCGCTCCGCAGCGCTAAAGGGAGAGCCGTGTGGGCGTCCCTGGCCGCAGTTGTTTGGCTAGGCGCCGGCGGCGCCATCCTCGCGGGCGCACCCTGGGACCCGGACGAAATCCACGAGATGATCGCCGCAGCCAACTCGCCGGAAGGCTTCGAGGGCGTCGTGGATGAATTCCTGCCTGCCGGAGTAGACCCGGACAACCTGGAGGCGGACGCGCCGCGCTTTGTCGCCGTGGACGAATCCGGAGAGCCCCAGGATGTGAGCGGATTGAAATTCACGGGCGTGCTGTGGAACGCGGAAGAGAAACGCTTCACGGTGGAATCGGGCGCGACTGCGCGCATTCGGCTCCACCTGCTGAACTATCCCACGTGGCGCGCCACCGTGAATGGAGCGCGCGTTCCCTTGCAAACGGACAGCGGGACAGGCCAGATGGTGATCGCCGTGCCCGCGGGACGTAGCGAAGTCCGCATCTGGTTCGGACACACGCGCGACCGCACCGCCGGGCCGGCGGTTTCTCTCGGAGCGTTGGCGGTTTTCATACTGCTGCTCCGGCGGATGCCCGCCCCATCGGTCGCGTAACCAACCGGCCGCGCTCAACATCCCAGGATTGTGCGGATTTTTCCCGGAACAAAGCTCGAACACGCGGGTGGCCGCAGGCCTACGTGCGTGCCATCCAGAACGAGGTGAAAACAGCGATGATCGATGCATCCTATATTTCCAGCCGATTCGCCTCGGCCCTCCCCTATGAAAGCTATCTGCGGACCGGCGCCGACGAGCAACAACGCCGCTGGAATCAGGTGCACGAGGCCGCGCGATTGTCGGAGGCCCAAAAACAATTGGTGGGCGGTTTTGAGCGGAACATGAAGATTCTGATCTTCAGCGGCATTTGGTGCGGCGATTGCGTCGAGCAGTGCCCGCTCGTCCAGCGAATCGCGGAAGCCAATCCCGGGAAGATCGAATTGCGGTTCATCGAGCGCCCGAAGGACGGTGAGTTAATCCCGGAGTTGCGCATCAACGGCGGGAACCGCGTGCCGGTAGTTCTTTTTTTGTCGGAAGACGACGAATGGTGCGCCACGGCCGGGGATCGCACCATCCACCGCTATCGCGCCCTGGCCGCCCGCAGACTCGGCGCGCATTGCCCGACGGGCATCGTCCCACCGGAAAAAGACGAACTCGACGCCACTCTGGGCGACTGGCTGAACGAGGTGGAGCGCGTTCAACTGATGCTCCGGCTTACACCTCGCCTCCGCGAAAAGCACCAGGACTAGCCTCAGCAAATCGGGGGCGCAGCTCCGCTCAGGCTCAAATGAATCGCCGCGGGAAGTTGGCTGGGAGGCATGGACTCGAACCATGATTCTCAGATCCAGAGTCTGATGTCCTGCCAATTGGACGACCTCCCAGCCGGTGGAGGCCACAACAAAGCGCCCCGAGCGGCTCGGGGCGCATCTTTTCTACTGTATGCGGAGAGCGGAATTCCGTCAACCACGTGGCATAGGCACTCTGGCCTGCGCTGCGAAATGCGTCTCGGATGGCGGCATAAAGCCGCCTCTACATTTCATGTGGGGCCCGGGGCAGAGATCTCAGAGCGCAGCCAGGAGTGGCTGCGCCACAACTACCGCGCCGCCGTCCCCGCCGCGGCTGCTTTCGCGGGTTGCTCGACCGGCACCAGCTTTCCCTCGACCACGCGGAATCCGCTGCCGCGCCAATTGATGCGGGTGAAAAAATAGCCGGCGATCCAGGTGAGGAAGCCCGTAGCATCGCGCAGCGGCACGAGCCACAACCGCCGGCGCAGTAACCGGTCACCCAGACCCCAAACGCCCACGGTCCAGGCGGCCGCGAGACGCAGCACCAGATACGCGCCCAAATAGGCCGCCGCAACCCAACGCGTGGGAGCCACCGCCGCGGCCAGCACCGACCACGGCAGGCCAAACGTGAGCACCAGCCCAAAATGCCCGCCGGGCCGCGCAAACCGCGTGGTCAGCGCCCAGCGCAACTGATGCACGGCAAACTCGCGGAGCGACTGCCGGCCGTAGACGATGGTCACCGGGTCGCGCAGCAGCGCCACGCGATAGCCGTGCGCGGCGATGCGGCTGCCCAGTTCGTAATCGTCCGAGTGGTAATCCGCGAGCGCCTCGAATCCTCCGATGGCCTCGAGCGCTTTGCGGGTGCAGGCCATGGTGGCCCCGAGCGCAAACTTCACGCCTTCCAGGCGCCACGCGGTGAGAACGCCGGCTTGAAATTCGGAGGTGATGCCCACGGCTTCGAGTTCGGCGCCGATTCCGCCACGCGGGACATTCGTTTCCGCACGATACATCGCGGTGGAAGCGCCCACCTGCGGATCCCGGAAAGGCGCGGCCACACGCCGCAAGTAGTCCGGGGTGACGCGCACATCGCTGTCGTTGATCACCAGCAGGTCGTAACGCGCCTCCGCGGCCAGCCGGATCAATTTGTTTACCTTGTTGTTCGCGCCCACGCCCGGCACGCTCCGAATCAGGCGAATGGGCACGGCGGGAAATTCGCGCATGAGCCTTTCGATCACCGGGACCGCGGGGTCGGCCGGATCGGCCACGGCGAACAGAATCTCGTACTGCGGATAGTTCTGCCGGCAGAAACTCGCGAAATTCTCGAAGGCCTCGCGGTCCAGTCCCCGGCACGGCTTCAGGATGCTGGCGGGGGGCGTGTACGGCGGGCCGCCCGGCTCCGGCCGCCGGAAGAAACTCACCGCGCTCCAGATGGAAAGCAGATAGAAAGCGAACGGCGCCAGGGCCAGCGCCAGAATGAGCCAGCGGAGAAAATGCCAGGCTTCTTGCATCCCGATTTATCCCACGCAGACCAGGGCCACGCCCAGGCACACCAGGCACACGCCCAGCCAGCGGTTTGCGCTCACCTGCTCGCCCAGAAAGAAGCGCCCTCCCAGCGCGGCCATCACGTAACTCAGCGCGGTCACCGGCACCACAAAGCTGACGTTGGCGCGGGAGAGCAGCACGAGGAGCGAGAAAAACGCCAGCGCCATCATTCCCAGCCCCGCCCACATCCAGGGCGCCCGGAGCGCGCGCAGCACCATGCGGGCAATCGCGGCCGGCCGGAACGAGGTGACTTCGCCGACCTCCTTCATCGCCCGGCTCACAAACATCTCACCGGACGTTCCCGCGAGCACGACGAGGAGGACAAAGAACGCGATTTGCATCTCAATCTCCTTTCGCGCGGGCGGCCTCAAGCGGCGTCCCGGCCGCGGGTTCCGCCCGGGTGGTGCGCGGCGGCGTATTTCCCACCAGCCCCACGCCCAGAGTGATCAGCGCGACCCCGGCCCATCGCACCGGGCTCACTGGTTCGCGCAGGAAAAAATGTCCGAGCAGCGGCACGACGGCGTAGGCCAACGCCGACGCCGGCAGCACGAAGCTGAAATCCGCCCAGGTGAGCACCAGCATGTAGGAAACAAAGAAGAGCAGCAGGCAGCCAAACCCCGCCCACACGGCCGGCGCGCCCGCCGCGTGCGAAAGAAAAGCCTCAACTGGCGCAACCGACCATGCCGCCGGCGGCCCCACCACGCGCATGCCTTTTCCGATCAGCGTATCGCCCGAGGCGCCGAACACCACCATCAGGAAGAGGAGGAGAGCGGTCTTCGCACGGAGCTGCTGGCCGGATTCCATGGCCGCCAGGGCCCCCATGACAGAGAATCAGTCCGCGGCGCGCGGCGCGCTGGAAGTGGCGGCGGGAACGCTGACGGCGGTCTCTTGGGTGAGCCCCTTGCGGGCCATCCGGTTGCGTTCAAACCGCAGCTTGAGGAAATCCGTTGCCTCGGTGATCAGGCGCTTCCGTTCGTCCTTGTCCCACAGGGCCTCGCGCACAATCCGCCAGATGATCCGCGGGCGGAAATAATACTCGTCGAAGAAGCGGTTCACATCGGAGAGCATCTCCTCGCGGGTGATGCCCGGATACTGCATGTGGGGCAATTGGTGGCCCTTCCCGTCGGCGAGCGCTTCGCTGGCCAGGAAACCCTTGTCCGCGGCCCAGGTGTACATTTCGGTTCCGGGCATGGCGTGGGCAATGGAGACCTGGACCGTTTCGGGGTCCAACTCCTTGGCGAAATCGATGGTGCGCTGGATGGTCTCTTTCGTTTCCCCGGGAAGGCCGATGATGAAGTCGCCGTGGACACGCAGGCCTACCTTCTTGCAATTCTTGGCGAAGGCGAGGGCCATCTCCACGGTCGCGCCCTTCTTGATGTTTTTCAGGATCTGGGGGTCGCCGGATTCGTACCCGACGATCAGCAGGCGCGCCCCGCCGTCGGCCATGGCCTTCAGCGTCTCGTAGTCGCTGTGGACGCGCGCGTTGCAACTCCAGGTGCGGCCGAGCGGGCCCAGACGCTTGGAAATCTCGATGACCCGGTCCTTGCGGATGTTAAACGTGTCGTCATCGAAATAAAGCTCTTTGGCCTGCGGAAAGAGCTTGATGGCTTGGGCGAATTCCCGCACCACGTTGTCCACCGACCGCACCCGCCAGGCGTGCCCCGAAAGCGTTTGCGGCCACATGCAGAACGTGCACAGCGCCGGACAGCCGCGCGAGGAGTAGAACGCGACGTAAGGATGCCGGAGGAAGGGAACATTGTAGTTCTCGATGGTCAGGTCGCGCTTGTACACCTCGGTGGCGAAGGGCAGGGCATCGAGTTCCTCGCTGTGCAGCTTCGGCCGCTCCGGGTTATGGACCACTTTCCCGTTTTTCCGGAAGCTGACGTTCTGGATGGTTTCCAGGGCGCGTCCCTGGGCATACTCCACCACCGCGTAGTCGAATTCCCCGCGCACCACAAAATCAATCGCTTCGCTCGCGCGCAGGCTCTGCTCCGGCTGCGTCTCCACGTGCGGACCCACGAAGCAGATCTTCAGGTCCGGCTGGGCGTTCTTCATCAGCTCGGCGAGCTTGAGGTCGTTCGAGAAACCCACCGTGGATGTGAACAGCACCACGAATTCATAGTCGCGGGCGATGCGAACCGTTTCCTCCGGCGTCACCTTATGGGGACACGCGTCCAGGAGCCGGCTCCCCGGCAGCATCCCCGCAGGGAACGCGAGCCACACCGGATACCAGTAGGATTCGATCTCGCGGGAAACCGGCCAGCGTGAGCTGGCCCCGCCGTCGAACTTGTCAAAGCTCGGCGGATTCAACAGCAGAGTTTTCATCACTCCAGACGTCATCCTCATCCCCCAAAAGCGCAGCGCCTCCCCGCACCGCCCGGGAAGCGTCAAACCCTTATTCTACCCCAGCCGGCCTCCCTTCGCGAATGCCCTTGGGCCCGTGTTGCGCCGGTGTGCTCATGGCAGAACGGCGGTGAGCTGCCCGGTCATACGCAGCAGCTCGAGGGAGGCCTGCTGGTTGTCGAAATCCGAGTCCAGGAAGGCGAGCCACTTCGTGCTCTCGTCCAGCCGCAATTTCTCGACTTCCCGGAGGTTGGCGTGCCCCTCCTCGAACTGGGCCTGGATGTTGTGCAGCTCTTCCTGAGCCAGCTTCAGCTCCAGCCGGGCCACCTCGCGGGCCGCCTCCGTCTCGCGGACGTGCCGGGCCGCGCGGCGCACCTCGTTCTCCACGCGGCTCCGCGTGGCGGCAAGCTCTAGCTGAGAACGGTGCAAATCCTCGCTGGCCAGCTCCACGGCAGCGGAGGTGTGCGCGCTGAAGATAGGAATGCTGATCTGCAAACCGACGTTTACATTGTTCTTCTGGAAGGTTTTGTAATAGTTCTGGTAGTTGTTGATCTTGCTGAGCAGGCTGTACTTGCCCACCAGATCCACGGTGGGAAAATAGCCGCCCCTTTCCCCCTTCAAGCGCTCCTGCTTGGCACGATAGTCCAGTTCGGCCTGGCGGATCTCCACGCTGTATTCCAAGCCCATGGCGATCAATTCGCGCATGGGACGGTCCGCTGCGGCCGCGAAATTGGGCGCCGAATCCGCCGCCACCAGTTCCAGGCCGCGGTCGGGATTGACGTTGCACAGATCGCGAAGATCCGCCTCGAGCAGGTCCTCCCGGCCTGCGAGCTGCAATCGCCGCTGCTCCACTTGCGCCGCCGTCAGTTCCGCGCGCGTCGTCTCGATGGGCAGCTCCTGCCCTTCGCCCACCCGCTGCCGCGTGATGTCCAGGACCCGCGTCGCGCTGGCCCCCTCCTTCCCCAGCAGGTCGAGGGCATGCCGCACCTTATTCAACTCCAAATAGGTGGAGACAGTTCTTACGATCACCGAGTCGCGCGTGAGATTCGTCTGGAGTTGTTCGATCTGTGCCTCCAGGGTCTCCGCGCGGTACAGCCCTCGCAAGGGAGGATTGAACAAGGTCTGCACGTAGGCCACGTTGAACAACGAGGGCGCCGTGCCGCCTGGCGTCTCCGGAATCCCGTTCGTATAGATGACGCCGGACCCGGTGAACAAATTGGGCTGGAACCGTGCCTTGGTCACGTTGGCCTGGCGCCGCGCCACGGTCGCGCGGATGCGGGCCAGCGCCAGGTCGCGGCTGCTTTGCAAGGCGCGGTCCAATGCGCCCTTGAGGGTGAGTTCCGCAGGCGGCGCGGCTTCCTGCGGCGCGGCCTGATCCGCCGGCTGAGGCTGCTGCGCGCGGAGCGTGCCGCACCACGCGCCGAGGAAAACGCCGGCGCACGCGGCCCAGAGCAGCGCTCCACGGCCGCGGCCCGCCCGCGCCCTCGTGAGTCCGCGTCCTTTCTCCTTCTCATTCATGGCGCAACGATTCCGTGGGCTGCAGCCCGGCGGCTCGATTGGCCGGAAGATAACCGAACAGCACGCCGGTCAGGCAGGTCACCAGAAACGCCACAATCACCGAGATCCAGGAGACGGACACCGGAAAACCACCCGGCAGCAGCGGCCGCACGGCCACCGGAATGCTCACGGCAATCAGGATTCCCACCAGCGCTCCTGTCCCGCTGATGATGAGCGCTTCCAGCAGGAACTGCCAGCGAATCTCCCGGCGCTGCGCTCCTACCGCCATGCGCACCCCGATCTCCCGCGTCCGCTCCGTCACCGTTACCAACATGATGTTCATAATGCCGATGCCGCTGATGATCAGGGCGATGAAACCGACCAGCAGCAGGATCACGGTCAGCGCCACCGAGATCTTTCTCGCCGAGTCCAGAATGGCGTTCAGGTTTTCCACCTTGTAGACGGCCCCCGGCCGGTGTCGCGATTTTAGAATCTGGGCCACCTGGCGGGTCACCCCGGGAACATCCTCCAATGTGGCGGCCTGCGCGTAGATCACCCGGATGTGGTCGTTCCCGGTATAATACTTCAACAGTGTAAGCGGGATGATCACAGTTTCCTTTTGAATCTCCGCCAGGCCAAATGTGTCCATGCGCTCCTTGAAAATCCCCACCACCGTGAACTGCAGCTCGCCCACGCGCAGCAGCTTGCCCACCGGATCCTGGTCCGCGAAGGCTCGCGCGGCCAGTTGCTCCGAGAGCACGCAGACCTTCGCCCGCGCTTCCATGTCCTCCGCATCCAGAAAACGGCCGCGGAGCACCACCAGGTTGCGTATGCGCTGAAACCCGGCCGTGACTCCGGTCAGGGCGACAGCGCGCTCCACCCCATTCACTACCACCGACATGGCGATTGGATAGCTCCCGGCGACCTCCCGGAGTCCCGGGATGCCGTTACGAATCGCTTCCATGTCGGCCACGGTGATTTCGTCGCTCTGCACCGCTTTCTGGCCGATCCCCGCGCGCACCACCTCGGCAGAAACGAGATTGGAACCCACGGCCTCAATCTGCGAAATGATGTACTCCTTCCCGGTGATCGCCACCGTGGAAACCATCACGATGCAGGCGCTCCCGATCACCACGCCGAGCATGGTGAGCGCGGCCTTCATCTTGTTGGCGCGCAAAGCCTCGAGCGCCACGACAATGGTTTCCGTTTTCAGCTTTGCTCCCCTGCGCTCACCATAGAATTAGGCCCGGCGCAGCGCATTCCCGGAAACGCGTGCAGGGCCTCGGGCCGTGACCTTTGCGCCCCTGGGCCTTGCCACCTGTGGCGATGCCAGATCCCTCTCTTTAGTATCCTCGCCGAGAGAAAAGCAAGTACGCGGCTGGCAAAATCGTTTGCGATCCCGTTCGCTTCCCTCAGCCGTGCAGCATGGTTCACGGCCTGTTTGTCCGCATGATCACGGTGGACCGGACAGGGCCGTCGCATCTGGAACTTTCCGTCAGCATACTTCCCGATGCGGTTCCCTGCCCGGGGAGTTGTCCTGCCCGACTGTGCCTTGCGAGACACGCCGCCATCCGCCTGCGGCGCCCGCGGAAATCTCCTGCGCCTGGGGGAATCGCTCCCTGCCCCGCTGGAGCCGCGACCACACTTCATAGCTCGCCAGCACCACGAACACGGGATCAATCGGACGGCGATAGTAATCCTGCCAAACTGTCACGTAGTAGACCATCGGGAAGAACAGAAGCACCAGCGCAAATGGGATCGCCGCGCGACTCCCCATCCGAAACGCCCGGTACAGGCCGGCAAGCGCGAGCAGATCCATCACCGTGCTGAGGAAGATGTCGGGGAGATTGAACGGTTCCTGAGCCAGAAAGTGCGGGTCGAAACTCCAATAGCTCGTCCACATGTACAAGATGCGTCGCAGCGTCACGCCCAAAAACCACGCCGGGTGGCTCGCAATGAAGCCTACGGCCTGCTCCTGTTTGCGCGTCATATAGGCCAGCTCGCCCAATCGGCGGAATTCCCGCATCTCTCCCTCGTTGAGGGAAGGCTGGTACCCGGGCGGAATAAAATGCGAAGAATCCCCGTTGTTGCCGATATGGAGTTGCAGGCCAAAGCCGTCTCGAAATGGAATGAAGGTGTGGAACGTCTGGTAGTTGCGGATGAACCATGGCGCGACCACCAACACGAAGCCCAACGCCATCGCGCTGGCCGGCGCCCTCCACTGTAGGCCACGTCGCTGGCGGCGGTAGTACATCCAGGCCGTCAGCGGGGGGAGCACGGATAGCACCACAGGCTCGGTCAGGGCGGCCACGCCGGAAAGGATGCCGAACCAAAAGTCGTACCAGGGTCGGCTCGAGGCCTCCAGAAGCAGAACGCATAGAAGCAGAACGCTCAGTAACAGGCAAGCGAGGATCGTTGGCCAGATCAAATCGGCAGAGAAATACACCGCGTAAGGAAAAAACACCCAGGTCCACCCCGCCCAGGCGGCCGGCCCATCTCCCAGGCTGATTCGTGCCAGGAAAAAAACTGGCAAGCAAGTCAACGCAGAAAACAGGCTGTTCAACGAAAGCATCGCGATCGCCGAGGACTTTGTATACACCCCGAAGATGTCGAATACGGCTGCCAGGATATAAGGATAAACGGGGGGGACCATGGCGGTGGGCCCGGTCTGTCCGAAGAGAGGATTGCTGAAGCCCTCTCCCTCCGCCAGCGACCGCGCAATCCTCCCCGTCTCGCCGGCAAAGTGCCAATGGTCCCGGTCCGGATCCAACCGCTCCGGATACAGAAAGGCCACAACCGCCAGCCGCAAGGCGAGAGCTGCGAGAACCATCCAGAGACACATGCGGCGATTCGATGGAGATTGTTTTTGCATTCCTGCCTTCCTTTGCTCAGTGGCCGGAATCCGGGCGGTCACGCTCGCGCCACAAGAACAACATGGGAGTCAGAGGTCTCAAGTAAGGTTTCCACTTTAGGGGGCCGGCCCGGCGGAAGAGAAGCTCTCCGTCATTCCGGCGGATTCGGTGGCGGAA
>Ga0074044_10002037_pt1 | contig 17841 bp, 14 predicted proteins | sample BogForMeECP23OM1_FD_94443 | JGI IMG/M metagenome (GOLD analysis project Ga0074044, IMG submission 94443) | Bog forest soil microbial communities from Calvert Island, British Columbia, Canada - Bog Forest MetaG ECP23OM1 | ecosystem: Environmental > Terrestrial > Soil > Wetlands ...
ATCTCGGAAATAAGAGGCCCAAGAGAGTACAGCGAGAAGACCGGCAAGCAACACTCCCACTATGTGAAGAGATAAATGAAGATCAAGCCTCGCGGTGATACCTAAACCGATACCGGCGAAAGAGGCCAGGCATATCGCACTCAAGTCATCAAATTTCAGATTGACAATAAAACGTGACGACACATCGTAGGTCTTCCTCGATACCATGGTCATTGTTTAGCATGACCGGATGTATTATGGGCTTTGGGACAAGCTTCGAATAAGATACTTCAGCGAAAGCATAGCTTCTGAATCTGAAGTTCTATAGGCTGATTTTAATATCTGTCTGATTCGGCAGGCATGGGGATTTGTAAGTCTTGTCAAGTTTGTTGGAGATGCTTAGTCTAGGCGCTGTTTTAGGTACAGTTCCATTGATTTTGGGTTTCATTCCTGCTTTTCTGATGAGCGGAAGAAAACAGTTATGGGTTCAATTTTCTGCTGGGGCAGCTCTGGGTTTTCTTTCGCTCTTTTTCACAGAGTTGATAGATGATTCAGGCTTTCTGGGAATGTCGTCCGGGCTTCCCGTTACAGAGGATCAAATTGTGTTGGCGTCGTTATTCGTTTTAGGGTTTGTTTTTCTCATGCTGCTTGCGGGAAGGAATTCTATTGCTCAGTCTGCTCGTTCGCGATTCGGTGCAGCTTACTTGGCCTACTTGATGGCCGTGGGGATTGGCTTGCATTCTTTCGGTGAAGGGATGATTATTGGTAATAGTCTTGCAAGCCAAGTACCAATTTTTGAGTTGTCATCAATCTTCCAGGGCGTGAGCTTTTCAATTCATAAGTTCCTCGAGGGGTTCACGCTCGCGGTGTTCTTTGAATCGCAGCCGCGTGTTAAGACAGCGTTAATTTGCACGGTCCTCGCTAGCTTACCTCTTCTGATCGGTGTTCCGTTTGGAGTATCAACTTATCCTGCGGTTTTTGCTAACTTATTCTTTGCAGCAGGAGCGGGCGCGGTTATTTTCATGATACTTCAGCTTGCACCTTTGCTGAAAGCAAGCGGCGTCGGTTACGCGGCGCTTTTTGGCTTTATCGCGGGATTTCTACTTGTATACGTAGGTACTCTAATTCATTACACTGGATTCTTCTATTAGTCTTAGGATGAGAAAATTTCGAAACCCAACAATCACCTGCATACCTAGGAGAATGGGACGATAGATGACAGATCCTGGCATGAGTTAATGCGGCAGGGCATTTACTCGATCAAACTGAGTACCTGCTTCAGCTTGGTACTGACGTGCATGTTGATTATCGTACTCTTGAGTCCGACCAATGCATATGCGACGACACCTGATACGCACTACATAACTGAGATTGAAGTTCCCACACCTCAGTCCGGACCGTTAGCTGTAGCAGTGGATAGCAAAGGCAATATTTGGTTTACAGAATCGAATGCGAGCAAAATCGCGAAATATGATCCGATCTCACATCAATTCGAAGAATTTCAGCTCCCCAAGGGAGAGGGCGACATGTGGGGAATTATAGTCACACGTGAAGGCGAGATATGGTTCACACAATACGGAGCAAGCTCGGCATCAACGTATGCATCAGGAGGCTTCCTGCCAGGAGGACGCGGAACTCTTTGGAATTTTAATCCCCTTAACAATTCATTCCGCTCATACGCATTGAATAAACTCGGAACTATGCCTTTCAGATTAGCCGAGGACAAAAGTGGGCGTATATGGTTCACCGAACTCCTAGGAAACAGCCTTGGAGTATTCGATCCAAAGACACAACGATTCAGCCAGTTTAGCGTACCAACCGAGAATTCTGGTCCAGCCGACTTGTATATCGACTCTTCGAATCGTATCTGGTTCACAGAATCAACTGCACGAGCAATAGGTGTCTACGATCCGAGTAACTCTACATTCAAAGAATTTCGGTTCGATTCAATTCTGGCTCCAGTAGGAATAATGATAGATCCAAATGGACTCGTGTGGATCGCTGACCACGGTCTCAATCGAATAGGACAGTTCAATCCTGCGACTGGGGAACTCATAACATTCCCTACGTCGAATCCAGTGAATGGAATATTCCCATACTCATTACCCAACGACCTATCGATTGATCGTTACGGCGACGTATGGTTCACTGAACATGTTGCCAATCAGATCGGAAAGATAGATCCAGTCCATCACACATTGACAGAATATCAAATCCCAACCGGACCAATCTCAACAGCGCTATGGCTAGCAACCATGCCGAATGGAAATATTTGCTTCACTGAATACTCCGGAAACAAAATCGGAATCTTAGATCCTACAATTCCGATTTCTTTTGCGTTCACCCTGGACCACGATTACGCGCAGGTTCGACAAGGATCAGCAACACCAGTGGAGTTGACAGTCAACGGACAAGCCGAAAATTTACAACTCTTCGTAGCCAGTACATCAACCAGCCCCGACACACTGAACGCTTCGTTTAGCAGTAACCCAATTAACGTTGAATCTTTACCAAACACAAAACCCGTTGTCGTCGTAGATATAGAAGCGAGCCAAAGTGCGATTCCTGGACAATACGTTATGGCCATAGGTGGTTCGCTGAATCAAGTTTCAGTTTCAGTACTCTTGCCAGTTAATGTTACCGAGCAGTCTTCAATCATCATAGTAATTCCATATGTTTTCGCCGGACTTGGAATAGTACTCTTACTAATGTTCACCAAGCGAAGACGAAACCCGCGACGTAGAAGAGGACGCAATTCACGTCACCTTTCAAATCCAATAAAAAGTCTCCGAAATTTCACTGAGGAGCATAAGATTGGATTCCTAATCCTAGGCGTCGCCGCAACTAACTTATTTGGGGCGGCGGGAGGGGGATTACATCTACTGATACTAGAAGCGCCAACGAGAATCATTCCGTACTCGAACGCCACACTCACTACCTACGGATTCTTTGCTTTTTGGTTGGACGTCGCAGAACTAGCCTTCGGATTACTGACCGTCTACTTTGTCTTACTTGCGTGGAAACCTAAAAAACGGATCGCTGTGTCTATCATGTTAGGAATAATCCTTATCGCGTCAAGCCTATTCATAGTTACTTCAATTCCTAACGCGAGGCCTGCCCATTGCGATATAGTGATCAAGAACTCATTGTTCTACGGAGGCTACTACCCAGCGAGCTTTACAGTCACCACAACGAATAATGTTGCAACTGTAACCTGGTGCGTAGATAGTAACAGTATCCACTCAGATACGGTGACGAGTGACACAGGAATATTCAACTCAGGACCAATCGCACAGAGTGCCTCGTGGAGTTACATCTTCACCCTGCCCGGAGAGTATCACTATCATTCACTCTTGCATTTCTGGATGCACGGCACAATCATAGTGCAAGAGACCCAGAGCATATCGCAAACTACACAGACGTCTCAGTATGAGAGTGGAGCAATAATTTTTGCAATCGATCAAAACCAGAAAGTAGGGGGCTTTATCCGCGGCAAATTGACGTACACTTTCTCGAATGAGTCAATCGTGTCAGCAGCTTCCGGATGCAAACCCGTACGCTAACGTATCGACATGCTGCAGAACATTTATTCTAGGGTATAGAGATGGATGGCTAATCGGTTAAGTGACTGTCGTGCCAAAAGAAGCTAAAAACTCTAAATCTAACAAGAAAACCGACGAGGTTAAGCGTTATAGGCTAAGTAAGGCTGAAAAGATCGCGATTCCCATTATTATTATAATTGCGATTTGGGCCGCATATTCGTTCACTCAATCTTCACCCACCCCCGCCTCTTCATCTCTCTCCGTTACATACTCATCGACCTCTCTTTCATCTGGTAATGCGCCAGACTTCACGCTACCGGTCGTAAGTTCGAATGGTCCGACAGGGCAAACCGCTACACTGTCTTCGTTTCGCGGAAAAGTTGTGCTACTGGAATTTATGGAACCGTGGTGTCCGCATTGTCAACATATGGCACCGATCCTAGATACTCTGTATGCTCAATACGGCGGCAACGTCGTATTCGTCTCAATCGCCGGACCATGGAATGGTGCGACGGCAAGCGATACTGCGAACTTCATTCGCACTTACGGTACAACTTGGACAACTCTATACGATTCCTCTGGTATAGTCTTCAGCAACTACGGAGTTCAATCAACCCCAATGTTCTACGTCATCGGCAAGGATGGATCGGTATCAAGCTCATTTACTGGAGAACAGACTTCCGATACATTGGCCGGTGCGATATCCGCCGCCCTCTCGAGCTGATTTGACATCAAGTTTCGTTCACAAATTCAGAAACGTGAGCTCGCACCGCTCATGTTATGACCGTGTAGTATGGTGTCCCAATAGCAGTGGATACTTGAAGAATGATCCACATTCCTGATTCTGCGTGTGGTGTAGGAAACGCCATGGCGCAGGCTATCCAATAAGTACCTGGCGACAGATTTGTGACGAGTACTGATCCTGATTGGCCGGAGACTAAAAAGTTCCCTTCTATTGCATTCTCAGGGATCTGGGCGATAATAGTTCCGTCATTCACTAAATCGTAAGTTGGGATGGGCACATCAGGTTTTATGAGCACAGCATTATGTGTGATCCCTTCCTGATTTGTGAAGACCAAGTCAATCGTCCAATTCGCTGGAACGTAGACTACCATGTGTCCGTACTGAGTATTATTGAAATTATACGGGATTGACGATTGCGTCTCCGCTACGAGTGAAAGGAAAACTGTTTTGTTTGATACGTCATACGGAATTGTAAAATGGTCGATTGGGGGAACGACCATCTGCGTATATGCGCTTTCGGAACTACGCGAAACTTGTGAAAGATATAGCGGTAGAAGGATCGGCCTAAGTCCCATCACGATGATTCCTATCATTAAAACTGCCAGTACCGTTTTCCAAGTTGGCAACGTGGCCCAGTTGAACCAGAAACGATTCGATGGAAGTAGACAGAGAACGGAAGCTATCGCGTATAACGCGAACAATGCAGACGTACCTAACGGAACAGAATTACCATTGAGCCCCAAGAATAGATATTGGAAAGCTTGCACTGGTGTGATGCTAGGATAACCTTGGGGGAGCTGCAGTCCGACGAAGACATCGGCAATAACTGCTAGCAATGAAACGAGCGCCCAAATAGCTGCAAGTCGAAGAACAATTCTATCCCAGACTCGGAGAAGACCTGTAAGAATAAGCTGCATAGCAAGGATAAGATCTACTGCAGCGAATCCGACCAGAGCATACCAGTGATAGTTAGGAGTCAGTTGAAGAAGATAATCGTACCTTAGAATGTATATGCTGACCAACGAAGAGAAAATGAACAAGATGGCGATTATGAGATTTCTAAAGCGAGGTATGACAAGCCTCCGCTTAGCCCGATGCATTACGTGATGGTGAGTTACCACGGGCGCACATACGGATGGCCGAAATAAATTCTTACTGACGAAGACGTTGCCATTTTTCTTATTCTGATCAGATCTCAAACCGCTGCAACTTTCCCCATTCGGCTAGCACTAAAATTTTGAATAGTGTTAGAATATCGAGAATTGAGTAACGTTGTATGATTACTGTTAATACTTGAGCAAAAGTGTCACAAGCGTGGACGTCCTTATGATCTAAACGCTTTATGAAAAATTTCGGCCGCGTTGGCTGTTACAGGCGCTTTGCGAGAGAGAAACGCGGAGATAAGGTATGTGACCAGTATTTACAGAACACTTTCCATTCTGCTTCTCTTGGTCGTCATCGCGCCCTCTGCACCCGTGTTTGGATCGCATCGAAATCCTATCGTAGCCGAATATACTCCGATGCTTCCTTCGATGTCTCCGGGCATCAATTCTACTCATACCCCAAGTTATGGAATGCCTTTACCAGCACCACCTATCATTGGTTCAGCTCCACAATTTGCTCCTGTAAGTGGTGTGCTTCGTGTGGCCGTGATAGCGGCTCAATTTTCTGATATCAATGCGTCGGTCAGTATCAGTCAAATCAAACAATCTTGGTCGGTCGTAAATCAGTATTACCAAGAAGCGTCGTACGGGAACGTCAAACTTCAGGTCGATGTATATGGCTGGTATACGTTGCCCTATCCAGAGGCATATTACGGCAAAGACTGCCTCGGAATAGATGACGCGGATTGCAGTGGATCAGACGGTTCTTGGCATATTGCACAAGATGCAATGTCCCAAGCGCAGCATGATTTCAATGTCAACAATTATGATTACTTTTCATTCGTTCATTCCGGGAATGGAGAAGAGTCTAGTGGAGTCAAGAATGATGTCTGGTCGGTTACCTACTTGGGAGGCGTATGGATTCAGACAACCAGTAAGTCGATCACGAAGTTTAGTATAATCCCAGAGATGGAAGCTGGCGGAGCAGTACCTATCGGTGTATACGCTCATGAATTTGGGCATCAGTTAGGGTTGCCTGATCTCTACAACATACAAACCGGACGAACTATAATGGGGCCGTGGACGTTAATGGACGCTGGTCTATGGAACGGCAATCCACCCGGATCAAGTCCAGCGCATTTCGATTCGTGGTGCAAAACTCAGCTAGGCTTCATAAGCGGATCCACACTAGCGATAGCCGATTCTGGATTAACCTCCACTTACACTATTGATCCGTCAGAAGTACCGTCGACAAACATTCATGCGGTTGAAGTCCCAGTATCGACCACTCTACCTCCAAGCCAATATTATCTTGTCGAGGTTAGAGAGCAAATTGGATTCGATCAGGCTCTTCCTTCAACCGGAGTCCTAATCCTGTATGTCGATGAAACATTAAGCATTGGAAGGATTCAAGTCATGAACGCGAATCCAACTGTGGCAGGTCTAAATGCCGCCACTTGGACTACCGGCCAAACTTTTACCGACTCAAAGCACAACATAGCGATCTCAGTGACGGGCAAAGTAGCTAACTCATACCAAATCAAAGTAACCGAGGGGACGTCGAGTCAAAACCAAAATCAGAACCAGAATCAAAATCAGAATCAAAACCAAAATCAGACACAGAGTTACGCTCAGCTCTCGATCACAAAACTCTTCACTCAACCTAGTGACATAACTCTCCCTAACACAACCGTAACACTATACATCGATGTCTCGAACCAAGGAACGCTAAATGTAACTAACGTACCAATCGAAATCGACGTTGACGGACAACAATATGCTACAACCCAAGTGAACGTGAACGCAAATTCGACTGCTGAAGCTTCCACCGTTTGGACATCAGTCTCAGGAACTCATCTCTTCAAAGTGATAATTGATCCGAACAATACTATCAGTGAACCTAGTAGGGCTGGCAGTCAAGCCACATTCACCGTTTACGTCGGTCCAAGTCTGGGACCAACGCTCACCGTTAATGTACCTACGGATTTGATTTCGAATAACGCAAGTGTCTGGGTAAAAATTAACGGAGTGCAGTACTATCTAAACTCAACAGACCTGCAAGAAAGCGTACCCACTGGCAAGATAACCGTGCAGATGGAATCAACTGTGAACACTATGCCTGGCACACGCGAATCGTTCGTAGGATGGTCCGATGGCAGTACCGCTAACCCTCGCCAGATAACAATCACCAATGATACTCAAATCTCTGCCATCTTCAATCCTCAGTATCTACTAACTGTTAACGGCAATCGTGGTAGTACCTCGCAAGGCGGATGGTATAACGCGAACAGCACAGCTACAGTCTTTGCAAACACTCCTTCGAATGTAACCCAGAACACTTCAAGGCTACTTTTCACTGGTTGGTCTGGTGACTATAATTCAACTTCAACCTCCCTCACTATCAGCATGTCGAGACCAATAACAGTGCAAGCAAATTGGTTGACGCAATACTACGTAACAATTGTTTCGTCAACAGGTTCCCCCTCTGGAAGCGGATGGTACAATGAAGGAACCACAGCGAATGTAACGGTTCAACCCTTGGTGCAATTCACAAACGGCACACGGTACGTGTTCACTGGATGGAATCAAACCTCATCCGTGCAGACTCCGAGTTTACAGGTCAGAATCAACGCTCCTACAAAACTTGAAGCTAACTGGGAGCGCCAATACTTGATCCAGATACAATCCTCTTACGGTTTGGCGCAAGGATCAGGATGGTATACTGCCGGGTCATTCGCAAAAATATCGGTTCAACCGGTAATTGACTTTAACAACAGGACACGGATGTTATTCAGCGGTTGGACGGGAGACTTCTCAAATCCAGATGCAAATACAACGGTTCAAGTCGAGTCTCCGAAAGTCATCAATGCTAGTTGGACGACCCAATATGAATTGACCTTTAGCGTCAAAATAAACGGAGTTCCAGATTCGACCATTGTAGCATTGAATATTGAAAATCACACCTATGATGTAAGAAACAACAATGGCTACTACTCGGGTTGGTACAATCGGGATGATTTGATCACTCCCACGACCAACAGCACCGTAATTTACTTGATTTTTGTATACAGCTTCTCGGGATGGCAAGATACGACCGGCGCAACGATCCAAACGCCAATCACTGTATCTGCTCCTGAGAATTACACGGCGCAGTACACGCTTTCGGGTATCTCGTTCAGCTGCTTCCCAGGCTGCTTGTCGCAAGCTCCAGCTTCAAATAACGTTGCTAACAAGTTGCAAAGCGTTGAATCGCCGACAACGATAGATCGATCTTCCTCTATTCAACATCTTGTCAATCTACCCAGTCGCATTCAGAACGCAAAGCGTCTCCGCAATTTATCTGAACAATTCTAATCTTTTAAACCTCGACCATTGGCTAGGAAGATATTCGCGATAGGTTCCTGTAGCGATTATTACCTAGCTGAGCCTGGCTCCACGTCATCTAAACTTGAAATCAAGATGCCTTCCAGTTAACAAACGATTGTTTATCAAAGTTGAAAATTTATTGCTCTCAATTCTATCAGAATGAATAGAAATAAGAAGAAAATCTTAGATTCTTTAGCAAAATGTGACCGTTATTGTCCATTCAAAGTACTGAGAAATTTTCGCGTATTGCGTCACTTGATCCGGCCGCGACAGAAATGCTGTTTGCATTGGGTGCTGGTGACAGAGTTGTTGCGGTCTCGCATGATAGCGATTTCCCTGAAACTGTCAAAACAAAAACGATTGTAAGTTTTAGCAAACTTGGTAATTTAGAGGACAGCAAGCAAATTGATGATCGCGTAAAAGAATTCGTTAATCGCGGTGAAAGTCTCTATCAAGTAAACAACGAAATGCTAAGTGAGCTTGATGTCGACCTTGTAGTAACTCAGGATCTATGTGGGTTATGCGCTGTATCAAGCGCAGACGTCGAGGACGCTATATCTCGAATGAAAAAGCGGCCGGAAGTCTATTCGATGGGTCCGCCCAAAACTCTTGAGGACATCTTAGAGCTCGCAAGGAAAATTGGTAGTTTGGTTAACGCTGACATGGAAGCGGAGCGTCTGACTTCAGCCATGGAGAAGAGAATAGAGCAAGTTCGATGTCTAGCCGCTGACGCGATTACTACGCCTAACGTGGCTTGTGTCGAATGGCTTGAACCCTTCGAGATTTCACCGAGTTGGGTTCCAGAAATGCTAGAGTATTGTCATTCTGTCCTTCGACCCACCAGATCGGAGATAACGCGCTGTCCTGATGCTTGGTCTTACTTGATCGAATCCAAACCGGATGTTTTGGTTATTTCTCCTTGCAGTTTCAAAATCGAACAGACTCGAAAGGAGTTGAACAAATTGTTAAGTAAAGTCGATTGGCGTCGAATATCCGCCGTTCAGAACAAACGAGCCTATTTCGTGGACAGCGACTATTACAATCGTGCGGGACTCAGACTTGTGGATGGATTAGAAATTACTGCCACGCTGGTACATCCACATATCTTCAAGAGATTATATGAATTTCCGAAGAACGCAGTCGAAAGGATCAGCTAGTCACGAGAGCTACTCGTAATTGATCTGAGCGTGTGAAATTAGATTGGGTAAGCTCCGCACGTTCTACAAAAGTTGATCTCGCTAGCAACGTGCCCTCCGCATCCTGGGCAAGGCTTCGGCCCTTCTCCATGGTCTCGTGGCGACCCGTATTCATTCTTGTAAATTCGGAAATAGAATAATTGCTCCTTGTCTCGGATATGAACTCCGTCGCCTTCGAGAATCGCTTTTCTATCTCGCTCGAAATCAACATCCGTAATTTCCTTTTCTAAGCATTGCGAAAATGTCGCTGTTCCGGAGCCCCGTTCAATAGGTACCTTTGTCCTCCAAATGATTTCTTCGGGCAGAATTCCTTCAAAGGATTTTCTTAAAATCCATTTCCCATATGTTTGGCTCCGTTCTTCACGAATCTTCAACTCCACTGGAATTTGCATAGCAAAATCTTTGAAATCCGAGTCGTCGAGAAATGGGAGTCTCGCGTCCATGCCAAGACTCTCAGCTAACGGTTTGGAAGCAAAGCGCATTATTCTCCACATGCTCTTCAGGTTTTTTTCAAGTACATCACGAGGTAGGTTGAAGAAAAAACTGTATCCTGCGAAAAGTTCATCCGCAGCGTCTCCCGTCATCACATCTCTGAATCCTAATCGGTTAGCAGCGCTCAAGCCGATTATGATTGATGCATCGTTCCGAACTTCCATCGGATCAAATGACTTCATGATACGAACTATATCTGCGACCGCTCCTTTTACATCCTCTTCACCAACTTTCACAATTATGTGATTCATTCCGAAGTTTTGCGCGATAAGTTTCGCATAAGGGACGTCCGGGGCATCATGAAATGAAACCGTCACCCCAGTCAACTGAGTGTACGAACTGGCTACGGCAGCTATCACAGAAGTGTCCAAGCCGCCCGAGAATAAAATGCATTCCGCCAGATTTTTCTTAACAGAAATGTCGAGGAGTTCCCTCAGTTTTACTGAGCTCTCTTCTACCTCCTCTGTCATCAGCGATCACTTAAGTTCTGTAATTTTCTTTAATGTTAGTTTGGTTACCTGCTTTATGATGCTTCACGACGGTGATAAGCATGAAGAGTAAGCAAACCAAAGTCAGACTTAGAGACGATGACTCGTTGGTCAGACCAAGTATCCTTTGCAGGTCTTTCTACGAGCGAGGTACTATCACAGTTGCCAAAGAGTTACTCGGGAAATTCGTGGTTAGAGTAGTTGGGCGAAATCGGCTTGTCGGTCGGATAGTTGAGGTCGAGGCCTATCGAGGATTTGATGATCCGGCCAGTCATGCCTTTCACGGAATAACTCCGAGGACAGCTCCGATGTTTGGAGAGCCAGGTCATGCGTATGTATACTTCACTTATGGAAATCACTACTGTTTCAATGTGACAACGGAACGGACAGGTGTTGCTGGTGCGGTGCTGATTCGAGCCCTTGAACCTGTGGAAGGGGTGAACGTCATGAAACGTTTTCGCCCCCACGTTTCGACGTTGGACATAACGAACGGTCCGGGCAAGTTGACGAAAGCGCTTTGTATCGATAAATCTCTGAACAAGATCGATTTGACCAAACGTGGACCGCTATTCTTGAGAGGTAACAACTCGGAACGTGTTGAAATAGTCTGTTCCATCCGAATCGGTATTACGGCGGGAACCGACCGATTATGGAGATTCTTCGTTAACGGTAATCCATACGTTTCGAGGTTTAATCGCAGACTAAGTCGGACTTAATTTAGATCCTTTAGATCCATACTCTCGAATTGTTCAGGGGACATGTCTTGCATGTCGCATTGACTTTCCAGTTCCCTTAGGACCCAGGATTAGCAATCCGCCTATTGACGGATCGATAGCCAGTGAGAGTAGAGCCTTCTTAAGATCCTCGAGATCTACGAACCCGGAAAATGGGATCAAGCTCATGAATAGCTAATTGTGTGTTGCATGATCCTTATCACGATTGCTCAAAGCGCGATGAATCTCTAAGCGGGTTTGCTTAGGAGACTAAGAATTTTAAAGCAAAATACAGGTTCCTCATTCGTAACTCGAAACTAAATTTGGTATGCCCCTTTCGGCGTCTGAAGCTGGCTGGTATTTCGATTACGCACATTCCCATTCTAAGTACTGTAACGATAAGCTCAAGTTCAATTTCGAAGCCGCTTGATTCAATTTGAGGATAAATGCGTTCGACAGCGTCCCTTGTGAATAACCAATATCCAGTCTGCACGTCAGTGAAGATCCGTTCGAATTTTATTCCCAAAAGGAATGACACAATCAAGTTAGAGGCTAAACTCAAGAGATTCATGGCTTTCTTATCGCGGTGCCCTCGAGTTCGGGAACCTAGTACGACGTCAGCCTTTTGCATCCTAGCGGTGGAAATCATGTTCTTTAGAGATGAAGGCGTGTTGGAGCCGTCGCCATCTATCATGGAGAGGTATTCGTAATTTCCTTGCAGAAATTCCTTCATGCCGGTGCGCACTCCGCAACCTTTTCCGTTTCCGAATTCTTGGAAAATGACTCTCGCGCCAGCTTTTTTCGCGATTTGCGAAGTGAAATCGGAACTGAATCCATCTATTACCAATATGTTTGAGAATCCAATCGCACGCGATTCTGAAACTAACTCTCCGATCGCCTCCTCTTCGTTTTTGGTAGGAATTATGAGGAGGGTATCAGACAGGTCTGTAGAACCATCCAACTGAACTGTGGAGTATGCCGCTCCTGAGTTGTAATAAGACAATAGAGTCCCGAACAAAGTGATCTAGATATGAACTGTTAGTCTATCTTGATCTTTCATTAGGTAAAACAAAGATATTTTGAAAGGAAAAAGAAAAAATTCTGAGAAATTAATCGCAGCGGTAGGCTGCATTCACAATCTAGTATCGGTCGCGTCCGCGATCTCTGTCGCCGTATCCTCTGCCGCGACCTCTACCGTAACCTCCGCCACCACCGCCGTAGCCACCGCCACCTCTGCCGTAGCCACCGCCTCCTCCTCGTCCATAACCTCCACCGCCACCTCTACCTCCTCCACCGTAGCTGCGTCCGCCGCCACCGTAAGGTCTGTAGGGTCGTTCTTCTTCAACGACTTTGTCGGAGAGGTTGTTCTGCGTATTAACGTCGCCGAGCGGAGTTCCTGCGGGTTCGAGCGTTCCATAACGCCCGATGTTTAACCGCATGGATCCCTTGAAGGGACGCACATATCCGTTCTTGACGTTAACGCTGTCGCCTTCGTTTACTTTGTCTATGTTGTCGTCCCAGAGAGTCATGTAGATTGTACCTGTTTCGTCCCCAACAAGCGCATCCAACACTCTATGTGTCGTGCCATCTTGTCTGGAAACCGTTTCACGAGCTTCTCCTTTTTGAACGACTTTGACAGTAGTGTTGACCTGTTTCGAGTACGGACCGAGTTCGCTTACTTTCACGGCTGGTGCCGAAGCACTCGCACTTGCATGTCTTTCTTCGTCTGACATTTTTAGTCTACTTCTGTTCTAACGCTAAGTCAACAACCGCTCGTGGTAGTCTTAAGGGTTATGATGACGGTGCGAGACAAATGACTACGCTTCACCGTATTAGAATTGGCTGCAAGACTATTCTCACTCGAATCTCGCCCACCCGAAGCTCTGATCTTTGAGGCAGCTAGTATTTCATATGTATTTGGCTAAAAAATCGACATTATCAAGAATCAGTTCGGGTTTAATTCTTGACCGTTTAAGGGTCTCTTTGGTTTCAACCCCTGTGAGGAGGAGAACCGTTCTCAACCCAACCTTATGAGCACCGATAAGATCAGTTTCAATTTGATCTCCAACCATTACTGCTTGCGAAGCTTTGACGCCTGCACGGTTGAGGGCCAATCGGAACATATGAGTAGACGGTTTACCGATCATTATCGCTCTACGATCTGAAGCGTACTCTAGAGCTTTGATGATTGGACCAGCGGACATGGCCGGTCCATGATCGCTCATGTAGACCGATCCACCGTAGCTTCCAATCAGTAACGCTCCGTTTTTCAGAAATTGAAGAGCGGAGTCTAGTTTTTCGTAGGTCAATTTTCGGTCCAAACCAACTACTACCACGTCGGGCTGCGTATCAGTAGAATTATGTCCCGCGCCCTCCAGTTCTTTTCGCAGACCTCTTTCACCAATAAGGAAGAAGGAAACATTCGCTCTTACTTTTTCCTTGAGGTAAGAGGCTGTGAGGTAACTCGACGTCAGGATATCCTCAAGTACGAAGCTGAAACCTAAGTTCGACAAGTTTTGATGGAGTTCTTGTCTAGTGTGTGTGGAATCATTTGTCAATACATACGCTTGGCGTCCAGTACTTTTGATTCGAGCAACAATTTCACGTCCTCCCAAATAATGCGGGTTTTCTTTTCCGACTGAGAGGACACCGTCCATATCGAAGAAAAATGCTCGGACGCTTGTTAGATTCAAACTTGCTCGATCAATGCCGCTTTAAATTAGCGATATATATTTGCGTGCCTGAAGAACCGTGACTTCATCCAAACGTAGTACGAGTGCTACTTAGTTTCTCTGTACATCGTACTTAAGCCCGATTATTCGCGCGATCATAGGGAGGACAATATGCAGACGATTTGGCAACAGGTCATGAAGGAAGTCAATGTCGTTAACAGTAAACACACGGAAGACGCGGAGCGCTCCAATGTAAATTAGTGTTCCAACCAAAACGATGGCAGGCAACAGTGCAACTTTGAAGAAGAAGCTGTGAATCGACGAAATAATTTCGAATACAACCAACGCCATAATGCTTGAGCCGCCAATCGAAGCGAAGTACGCTTTCAAGTCAATCTCAATTATCCCGAACTTGATTGCCGCCAACCCATACACTATAGTCACAATGATCAAAAGACTGGCCCTGCCTAACGCAGGACCATTCAACCCCAAAAACGGCGTTAACGCCCATGCGACTAAGAGCAATCCCACCAGCCCAAGAACATTAGCGACAGTGTACAAGCGAAGTTTTCCGAGTGCAAGGAGAGCGCCCGCGTATACGGCGCCTAGGGAAGTTAGACCCGTAGTTATGGACACGATCACTGCAGGCAAGATTCCGTTTAGATAGTCAAGACCGAAGATTCTCAGCGGTACCTCCATAATTGCCGCAAGCCCAAAGGAAACAGGCATCACACTAAGTGAGACATAACGGGTGTAAGAGCGAATAATGTCATGCAATTCCTCAATCCTATTCGCAGCGAACAACGCTGCCACGACTGGCAGGAAGGCCGTGACAAGCGCATAAGGAGCATAACTTGCCACGCTCGCTCCAGCCATTGCCACATTGTAAATCGCGAGCTGCGAAAGCCCTTGTTCGGAAAGTGTAATGAGTCGATCGGCCTGATTGATCACGAAACCAACTATTGCCGCAAATAAAGTGTACAAACTATAATGCGCCCATTCTCTTGCAGAAAAACTTCCAACGCCAGTCTGCCCGCTTAACCTCTTCAACGTCCTCTGCATGGAAAGCACGAGCAAGACAAAATCCCCACAGATCCATCCGACAAGAACTCCCGCGATAGCAAAATGCCACAACAATATGGCGGCTAAAGCATATCTAACAACACTCCAGACAATAATATACAATCCACCAACATTAGTGTCACCCAAAGCTATGACCGAACCAAGACAAACCTGTCCCATCGCGATCACCAGAATGTCAACAGCAGAAAGTTGAACGAAATATGGAAGAACTGCTTGACCTCCAAGAAAGGGAATTACGACAGAAGGCAGAGAACCTAAAACTCCAACCACAAAGACGCCGAGAAGAGTTGAGGAGACTAATGCTGCTTTGAAAACTTTCAACGCTTCGTTTCGTTCGTTCTTAGCTAAGAATTCTGGAATAAATTTCAGCACGGCCAACGGTGCAGGGATCGATCCGACATAAACAATCGGTTGCGCAAATACGCAGATCACCACCAAGAACCAAATCATAATGCTGAGGGAAGTGACCACTCCAACCTCAATCGTCGAGCCCAATCGATTTGTCAACAAAACATAGTAGAGCATGTTTGCAAGAAGTGCTGTTATATTCGCCGCAAAGAGTGAAACGCCTCCTCTACCAACAGCTACACGCTCTTGCATCAGATCTTAGCTCCAATCGACCGCATCGGTGGCAACTACATAATTGCTTCATCAGGGAATATCAATACGTTCTAAAGAAATGATTACATGACTCAAAGAGAACCAATAACATACTCTTCAAAATATTGTGTCCCTATGCATAAGAAAGATATAGTGCACTCAATCTTTGCCGTTTTGGTGAACCAATATCACGCACCGGTGGAGCCGACTCCGCCTGCTATCACAACTGTTACTGATCGTAGTTATGATAGGTGGGTTGATGTGGTATGCTGGATTCAAATCTGTATTGGCGGCTCTAGCTAAGATTAATCCGTCGTATCTTCTTCTCTCTTTTCTATCATATTTCCTCATTAACGTTCTATTCACAGTACGAATCATTAGAGTCCTTCAAAGGCAAGGGATCAAAGCAACTTTCGGTAAAACCTTACTCGCTCAATATGCTGGCATGTTGTCAAGCGATGTAACCCCCGGCCGATCGGGATATTTACTTACACCAATCTACTTGAAGAACCAAGCCATAGAGACCTCGGCCAGCCTCTCATGTATTATTGGGATTCAAGCAATCGAATTTCTGATGAAAGTCGTTGGTGGAGCGCTGGCCTTGATCTATCTTCTGGAACAGACTGGAATTTCACGCGAACTATTCTGGGTTGGTTCGGTAGGAATAGGATTGATGCTGTTGGGGAGTTTTGTATTGGCGGCGATAATTTGGTCACCCAGAGCAACCGCTGTGATCAAAAGATTAGCAGGATCAAGATTTCTAATACGCTATACGAGTCGTGTAATGGCAAAAATGGAAGAATTCGGTGAGAATGCAGCCAAGACGCGTAGCGCGATTCCTGAGATTACGCTCATAACTGTCCTATCTTGGATCTTGAAAGGATTCGAATGGTACTTCCTAGGTCTAGCCGTTGGGATAACAACTGTTCCATGGTTAGGCTTCTTCCTAATGCACCCCTTAATCACAGCCTTCGGCTTTGTTCCTCTCACCCCGTCTGGCATCGGATTTCAGGAGGGTGCCATCGTTGGTGTCTTCTTACTACTCGGGGTAAACGTTCAATTGGCCGTCGTATTCGCTATCCTCGCAAGAGGACTCTTGATAATCGAAGATTTAATCGGAGTCCCTCAAATCGCACGATCAGCACAATACGGTTTCCTCGCTACAACAAAAATAGTTCAACGTGAAACAGTATGAGTCAGGTGAAACTAATTTGGCAGTAGAAGACAATGAAGTATCAGCACTTCAACGATTGGGTTTGACAGAATATGAATCGAAAATCTATCTTACACTTCTAAAAATGGGCCCGATAAAAGCAAGTGAGGTAAGCTTCCAAGCCCATGTTCCGCGAACGAAAACATACGGAGCCATAAGACAACTCCAAGAAAAAAGTTTGATAAGCATTTTTCCAGGAAAACCAGAAATCTACTTTATCGACAAATCTCCCCACGAAGTCCTCTCACCGATAGTCAACAATCGCGAAACTGAACTAAAAGAAAGTAAGGACCTCATACAAAATCTGGCCCTTGTCTTCAAAGCAAAAATGATTGTAAAAGGCGAAATCAGGAAAGAGTCAGGAGAATTGTGGATGATTCAAGGGAGAGCAAACATTTTCGAAATATTGAACCAACAATTCTTGGGTGCCAAAAAATTCATCCATTACTTCACAACCGCTAATGGATTGGTTCGCGCATACAAAGCGAACGCGGATATGCTGGAGAAAGCTTCGAGGCGCGGAGTTATCGTTAATATGCTTGCTAATATTTCGAAAGAAAATGTCACCGTTGCGCGTGAAATGGCTGAGATTATCGAATTGAAAAACAATAACAATTCTCTTCCACCGGAAACATCAAGCTTCATTTCAG
>Ga0074044_10002038_pt1 | contig 17836 bp, 17 predicted proteins | sample BogForMeECP23OM1_FD_94443 | JGI IMG/M metagenome (GOLD analysis project Ga0074044, IMG submission 94443) | Bog forest soil microbial communities from Calvert Island, British Columbia, Canada - Bog Forest MetaG ECP23OM1 | ecosystem: Environmental > Terrestrial > Soil > Wetlands ...
CGCGGCCAATGAAAGTTTGCCGTGGCGTGAACAACGTCTACGCTCGCCGTGAAGGGGCCGTGACGTCAATCGATACTGCTCGTCGGCTGAAAGCTTGTCCATAAAATCTTGGCGGCCCGCTAGCGCAGATATAAGGTTCTTTTGCGTTCCGAATGAATGCGGCCTCACGCTGGCTTTCGCCCAAATTCATAGCTAAAGCCGCACGAAACGGGTATGGCTCCGCCATCATCCGGGGATCGCGGTGTTAAGCTTTGAAAACGTCGGTTTGCGCTATGGGATGGGGCCGGAGGTCGTCCGCGACCTCAATTTCTCCATTGCGCCGCAAAGCTTTCAGTTCGTGACCGGTCCGTCCGGCGCCGGCAAAACGACCCTCCTGAAACTGATGCTGCTGTCCTTGCGACCGACACGAGGAACGATACATATCTTCGGGCACAACGCTGCGGCGTTAAGCAAGCAGCAGGTGACCGCGCTACGCAGACGAATCGGCGTCGTGTTCCAGGATTTCAGGTTACTCGACCACCTCACGACGTACGAAAATGTTGCGCTTCCGCTCCGCGCAATGGGACGGGCGGAGTCGGACTACCGCGCCGAGGTCGTCGAATTGTTGCGCTGGGTCGGTCTTGGCGATCGCATCAACGCCTCGCCAGTCGTCCTGTCCGGGGGCGAAAAGCAGCGCGCCGCAATCGCGCGAGCGCTCATCGTCCGCCCTGAACTGCTTCTTGCCGACGAGCCGACTGGAAATGTCGATCCCGGACTCGCGCGCCGGCTTCTGCGGCTGTTCATCGAGCTGCATCGGCTCGGAACGGCAGTCGTCATTGCAACCCACGACTTGCCGCTTATGGATCAGTTCAGTTTCGCGCGGCGTCTCGTCGTCGGAAATGGAAAGGTTGTGATGTTCGACGGCGTCTCGACATGAAGGAGCCGGTTCATGACAGGCAGCTCGCGTTTGCGCCGCAAGCGGCTCTGAACCGACGCATGCCGCTCATTCCGCGGGAGTCGGTCGCGGGAGTTGCGTTGGCGGCCGTCATCGCCATCATGACCGTCCTGGCGTGTCTGACCGCAGGCGGCGCTTTGCTTTTGGCGCAAGCATCGCAGGGCTGGCGATCCGATGTTCTTCGGGAAGTCACGATCCAGGTGAAACCCGGAGCCGGGGATGACGTCGAAAGCCTAGTCGCGAAAGCCGTATTGGTCGCAGCGCAAACGCGAGGCGTCAAACACGTCCGCGTCTATTCTGCTGCTGAATCAGCTAAACTGCTGCAGCCCTGGCTAGGCGATGGACTCGAACTCAGCTTGCTGCCCATTCCTCGGATCCTCGTCGTCGACATGGACGGCGCGGCGGAAGAGGACCTCGCCGGGCTCCGCGCGGCTCTGGCGCGTTCGACTCCCCAGGCTACCCTCAGTGATCGACGGATATGGGCCGCCCGCATCGGGACGATGGCCAACGCGGTAGTCGTTTTCGCCATGGCCACGTTCGCCCTCATGATTGTAGCGATGGCCATTGCGATCGGATTCGCGACCCGCGGCGCAGTCGCCGCCAACCGCGAGATTATCGAAGTGCTCCATTTTGTCGGGGCTTCCGACAGGTTCATAGCCCGAGAATTTGAAACCCACTTCCGCAACATCGGCTTCCGGGGAGCTCTGATTGGTGGTTTGTCGGCGATGGCGTTCTTTATTTCCGCGGCGACCCTTGCCCGGTGGTTGACGGACTCGGCAGGCGGCGCGCAAATCGCCGCCTTGTTCGGAGCCTTTGCGCTCGGCCCGACCGGATACGCGGCGTTAATCGTCATAGGCGCGGTCGTAACCGTGCTAACCGGTTTGGTCTCCCGAGTAATTGTCTTTCGTCATCTACGTGGTCTCCAGTGACGTTAAACTCCCTGCTCCGCTCCGAACAACCGACGCCCATGGTCGCGGTTCGATCGGTGGTGTTCAACCTTCTCTTTTACATAACGCTCGTCGTGCTGTTGATCGTAGGTCTGCCGATGATATTGGGTGGTCGGCGAGGGGTGTTTGCGCTTGCTTCAGCTTGGCGAGCCGTTTCCGTTTGGCTTCTTGAGCATATTTGTGGCCTCAAGGTGGAATACCGTGGTCTTGAGAACATTCCGCCGGGCGGTGTTCTGATCGCGGCCAAGCATCAGTCGTTCCTAGAGACTTTCGCTCTCCTTAAATACGCTCCCGATTTTGCAATCATACTCAAGCGGCAATTGACCTACATCCCGCTATTCGGCCTCTATCTCATCGTCTCGAAACAGATCGCAATCGATCGGAGTCGGGGCCGGCAAGCGTTGCAACAGATCGCCGCCGCCGCGAGGCCCGTTCTCGCTGCCGGCCGTCAGATCTTTATCTATCCCGAAGGCACCCGACGTCCTCCTGGTGCGCCGCCGAGATATAAGCCGGGGGTCGCCGCCATCTACGTCGAGACGGAAGCGCCGTGCTTGCCGGTCGCGGTGAATACAGGTCTCTTTTGGAGAAGAAGAGGATTTATGCGCCGGCCGGGAGTCGCGGTCATCGAGTATCTGGCTCCGATCGCGCCCGGCCTCGATCGGAAAAATTTCGCTGCTCTCTTGCAAGAGGCAATAGAAACGGCCTGCGCGCGCCTCAATGCGGAAGCTACCGCGCGCGATCCCTCTCTTGCGGCGGTTATTGCGGAAGGCGCGAATTATGACAAAGCGGCCGCCGAATTATCCTGACACTGATGCGTGCTTGCCAGGCCCCTCGGATTCCAAACGCGTGCTCGGATTGCGCCTGACGGCCGAGGTCGCCCCCCGCCGGGCAAAGCAGCTCGGGTTCCCGGCGCGGGCGGCGGGCGGCTAGATGCGCTTACGGTCCGACATGTGGGTCGCCGCCTATCTCCGGCGCTGCGGCGCCGAGGGGATACCCGCGGTGCTGCGCCGCCGCGGCGCGTCGGACGCCGGCGCGGTCTTCGTCAAGATCGACCGTCTGGACGGCCGATCGGCGCTTTACGGGCCTGCGCCGCAGTCGTTGGGGGTTGACGTTGAACGAGGCGTCGAGAGGATCTTCACCCGAATGCACGACCCTGAGTGGATTGACGACCGAGGCGTGGAGAAAAGACTTGAGCGAGAGCTGTCATTCGATCCCGACATTTGGATCGTCGAGGTTGAGGATCGGGAGGGACACTCGCGGCTTGACCTGGCGGGCCAGGGGTCTGGCGGACCCGGCGGCGCATGAGAACAGCGGTCTTTGCGTTCTTACGAACTGTCGATCGGATTGAACAGTCAACTGTCTCCGACGTTGGCCGGACCGCAGCTTGAATTGAACGTCCGCGCGCTATTCAGCTCGGATACAGTTAACGTAATCGAAAGCGGTCTCGACTACACCTGCCTGGTGGATCGCAAAATAGACGATCAGCGATGAAAGCATATCGTCAAAGGCTTAGTTACGTATAGGAAACAGTTATAACGTGACTATTATCTTTTGTTAATTGAGCGCTTAAGAAGATTCTTGATGCTCCTCAATCCATTCATTGCGGCGATGTTTCCCGGTTCGATGGTCCTGTCGGCCTCGATGGACTTTCTCACGATGACGATCCCGAACCCGATTCCGGCAGCCCTGACGCTCGGCTACTTCGTGCTGGCGGCGGGATGCCTGTCGCCGCAGGCGATTCTATACGATGTCTCCTGTGGTTTCACGATCCTGGTCATGACGTTCGCCATGTTCACGTTCCGATGGATCGGAGGGGGCGACGCCAAGCTCGCGGCGGCGACGGCCCTGTGGATGGGGTGGGGTTCGATCCTCGACTACGGAGTCGCGGCTTCACTCTGCGGAGGTCTGCTTACCCTGGGCTTGTTGATGGCGCGAGCGAGGCCGCTCCCGACGATCTTCGCGCAGATCCCCGGGGTCGCGCGACTGCATGATCGCGAATCCGGCGTCCCCTATGGGATCGCCCTGGCCGTCGCCGGACTCATCGAATATCCCCACACTCAGATCTGGGCCGCAGCCTTCTCCTAGACTAAAGGGTCGCGAACCTATCAATTGAATTCGCTTCTCGTCCGAGTTCATAAAACGCATTTACTAGATCATGGGTTCCGCAACGGAACAACAGATTGCCTATATATTACGTGATGGGTGTTGCACCGACAACTGCACCATCAAGTTAACCATGTTTTGATAAACTGCCGGCTAAGAGGACTGCAATACCGGTCGCTGGTTGAGGATTCGGCATCTCATGAATCAAAGACTGCTCATTGCCGGCGCCATCGCTGCCGTGGCCTTTGGGGCCGCATATGTGCTTTTCGCAACCAGCCAGACCGCCCGGCCTTCGCAGCAGCAGGCGCAGGCCGCCCCTGTGGTCGATGTCGATCAGGTGTTGGTTGCTCGGCAAAACCTGCCGATGGGTATCGTCGTCAACGAAAGCGCCGTCGCCTGGCAATCCTGGCCGAAGGCGGCGCTGTCCGAATTGATGATCACCAAATCGGGCGACGCGAACGCGATAAAGGACGTCAAAGGTTCGATGACGCGCGTCGGACTGATTCGCGGCGAGCCGATCCGACGCGACAAGCTGGTCAAGCCGGGCGACGGCGGCGGCTTCATGTCCGCCATCTGCGAGCGGTCGCGATCAAGATCGACAACAGCGGAGATTCCTCGGCCGGCGGGTTCATCCTGCCCAACGACCGCGTTGACGTCGTCCGCATCGCGCGCGACGACGACGCGACAAAGGCGCGAGGGGTCGAAGTTCTCACTTCGCAGACCATTCTCGCCAATGTGCGGGTGCTTGCGATCGGTCAGAACGTCGAGGAGCAAAACGGCAAGAAAGTCGTGACCGGCGCCAACGCCACCTTGGAGTTGAACCCCGGCCAGGTCAACCTGATCATTCTCGCCCAGCAATCGGGCAACTCGAATCTCCATCTCGTCCTCCGCAGCCTAGCCGATAGCGGAGGCCCGGCAGAAACCGTCGGGGCAAACGGCGGGTTGAAGGGCGAACTGACTGTGGTTCGCTTCGGCGCCCCGCAGCAGGCTGTCCGATGACTTTGCTTCGATTGGCCTTTCGCGCGGTGCTCGCCCTGAACGTCGTCGCGGCCGTGACGGTCGCGAGCGATCGGTCGGGCGCGACGTCGTCGTGCGCGACGTCAGGGAACTGTCGAACCTTCTCAACGTGGCGATTCCCGGCAACGACATCCACGTTCGCACCGTCGAAGACTCGATCATCCTCACCGGTTCGGTCGCATCGGCTGAAGAGGCCCAGAAGGCGATGGATATCGCTTCCGGCTTCGTAGCTGGCGCAGCGGGGGCGCCTTCCTCCGGAGCTGCCGCTCTTTCCACCACTGTCAGCGGTGGAAGCAGTGGAAGCGCCGGCAACCAGAGAATCGTTGAAAAAGCGATCAACTCAAACTCAAAAGTGATCAATTCATTGACCATACGCGGGCTGGATGAGGTGAGCCTCAGGGTCACGGTCGCCGAAATTCGCCGTGAGATCGTCAAACAGCTCGGGGTCACCATGAGCGGCAGCGGTCCGAACGGCAGCTTCACGCTCGACAATCCTTTCGCGATCAACGGCGCGCTTACTGCCACCCAGGCGACGCTGAACTGGATGAAGGGGAGCGGAAACTTCAGCGCCACCTTGCAGGCTTTCGAGCGCCAGGGTGTCGCGCATACGCTCGCCGAGCCGACGGTCACGGCGGTCTCGGGCGAAAGCGCAAAGTTCATGGCCGGCGGAACGATTCCTATCCTCACCAGCGAGACGTGCAGTCCTCAATGCACATATGGGTTCATCCAGCAGCCCTATGGCGTGACCCTGAATTTCACGCCGGTCGTGCTGTCTCCGGGGCGCATCCAGCTGCGGATCGCGACGGAAGTCACCGATGTCGACTACTCCACACAAGTCACCTTCAGCGGCGTTTCGATTCCCGGATTCCGCACCCGCAACAACGTCACCACCGTCGAACTGCCGTCGGGCGGATCGATCGCCACCGCAGGCCTGATCTCAACGCAAACCCAGCAAGCCATCAACGGATTGCCAGGATTGATGAACCTGCCGGTCCTCGGCGCGCTCTTTCGTTCCCGCGACTATCAGCGCAACGAGACCGAGCTGATGATCATCGTGACGCCCTACATCGTCCACGCCATCGATCCAGGTCAGGTCGTCAGGCCGGACGAGAATTTTGAAGATGCGAGCGACCCGCAGTCCGTGCTGCTCGGCCGAGTGAACCGGATCTATTCCACGTCAGGATCCCTTCAACCGTTGCCCGGCTATGCGGGGAAGATCGGATTCATCACTCAGTAGAGGCGAGTAACGTCATGACCAGCTTCGAAAAGCTCAGCGCGGCGCGCGCGGCCGCTCTTTCCGATTGGGCGAACGCGCTCGCGAGGCGCAGCGCCAGCCTCGGCTCTTTGGCGGTCGTCTGTTGCCTGCAATCGGGCTGCATGTCCGATTATGCTTCGTCCGACCCCGCCTACCCCGGCGATTTCCAGATGCGCCATCCGATCGTCCTCGCGTCGGCGCTGACGCGCATGGATGTCTATCCGGTCGGCAGAGCGATCGACGCCCGCACGGTCGCGAACCTGCGGGCCTTTGGCGAACGATACCGCGGGTTCGGCTCGGGCGAGGTTGTGATCCTGACCCCCGGCCGCAGGGACGGGGACGGAAGAATTGTCGGCGAAATCCGCAGGGTCCTCGCAAGCGCGGGTTTGCGCGGCAGGGTCGGCATCGGCTCTTACGCCCCTTCCGAGCCCGACAGCGCAGCGCCGATCCGTGTGGCCTTCATGGGCCTCAAGGCGGAGGTCAGGACGCCCTGCGGGTTGTGGCCGGAGGACCTCGCTTCCGGATCGTCTCTCGAAGGATGGAAGAACGAGCCATACTACAATTTCGGATGCGCGACCCAGTCCGTCATCGCTGCTCAGGTCGACGACCCGCGCGATTTCGTCCAGCCGCGGACTTTGGGCCCCTCCGACGTCGCCATGCGCACCAGGGCGATCGAGGACGTTCGCAATGGCCAAGACCCTGGCACGGACTGGAAGACCGGACTGACGGCTATTGGCCAAAGTGGCGGTGGCGGCGGGGGACAGTGACAAATGGGCGTTTTAAACGGCGGCGACGCAAGCGCCGACGCGGTGCCGGCGAACCGCACGGCCCTCCAGATCGACCCGGTGCCGCGCGTCTCGATTCAAGCTTTCTGCGAAACGGCCGAGGTCGCCGCCTTGATTGGCGCCGCAGCCACGGATCGAAGGCTGGCCAAGGCGCAGGTTAAGCAGAATATGGGCGGCGCGTCGGCCGCGATTGAGGTCTTTAGAAATGCGCCGACGCCTAACGTCATCGTCCTGGAAGCGCCGCTCGACGAACGGAATCTAATCGAGCGGCTCGACGAACTCGCGCACATCTGCGACGCAGGGACGAAGGTCGTGGTCCTCGGCAGGACGAACGACATCGTTCTTTATCGCCAGCTCGTGGCGCGCGGCGTCAATGAGTATCTCGTGGCGCCGTTCGAAGTTGTCGATTTCCTGCGCGCGATCTCCCAGCTCTTCCGCATGCCCGGCGCCAAGCCGCTGGGTCGGCTGATCGGAGTCGTGGGCGCGAAGGGCGGCGTCGGGGCATCGACGATTGCGCACAACCTGGCATGGTCCCTTGCCTCGATCACCGAGATGGCCACGATCATCGCTGATTTCGATCTGGCCTTCGGGACCGCCGCGCTCAACTACAATCAGGATCCGCCGCAAGGCGTTGCGGATGCCGTATTCGACCCAGAACGGGTCGACGCCACGCTCGTGGACCGGGTGCTCTCCAAGTGCGGCGACCGCCTCAGTCTGCTGGCGGCGCCGGCAACCCTCGATCGTATCCTCGATTTTTCGGAAACGTCATTCGATACGCTGCTTGACGCCATGCGCGCGGCGGCGCCGTGGACCGTACTCGACATCCCGCATGTCTGGAGCGGATGGGCTCGACGCACGCTCCTCGCCGCGGACGAGATGGCGGTGGTCGCCAATCCGGATCTCGCAAATCTGCGCAACGCGAAGAATCTGATCGACTTTCTCAAGGGAGCGCGCCCGCATGACCATCCGCCACGGCTCGTTCTGAACGCCGTGGGCATGATGAAGCGGCCGGAAATCGCGACGGCCGAGTTCGCCAAGACGGTGGAGATTGCCCCGATCGCCGTCATCCCTCACGACGCAAAATTGTTCGGATCGGCAGCCAACAACGGCCAGATGATCGCCGAAATCGAGCCGAAGGGAAAAGTCGCGCAGATCTTCGCCGGCCTCGCCTCGGCGGTTGCGGGACGCCGGGAGCAGGCAAAGACTAGGAAAGGCTTTTTTGATCCGCTTGTCGGAAGATTCGCGCGCGCGGGCGTAGGAGAAGTTGGCGCGTCCCGCATCGCGGCGCCGCGCCCATGAAGGATATGAGACATGTTCGGCAAGCGGGGAAATCCGGCTCCTGGCGTTCCGCCCCTTCCTGCGGGCGTCGTGATCGCGAGTGTGGCCGCGGAGCCTGTCAAGCCGCAGACCCACCCGAGCACGGCGGCCGAACGGAAGTCCGACGCCTATTATCAGACGAAGGCGCTGATCTTCAGCGCTTTGATCGAAGCAATCGATCTCGCCGCGCTGTCCAAGCTTGATACCGAAGCGGCGCGCGAGGAGATTCGCGACATTGTGCATGAGATCGTCACGATCAAGAATCTCGTGCTGTCGATCGCCGAGCAGGAAGACCTGCTTGACGACATTTGCAATGACGTCCTTGGCTTTGGCCCGCTCGAGCCCCTGCTCGCTCGTGACGACATCGCCGACATCATGGTCAATGGTCCAGCGCGATGCTTCATCGAGGTCGCGGGCAAGATCCAGCTGACAAGCGTCCGTTTCCGTGACAATGCGCAGCTGATGAACATCTGTCAGCGGATCGTCAGCCAGGTCGGAAGGCGCGTCGACGAAGCGTCGCCGATTTGCGACGCGCGGCTCCTTGACGGCTCCCGGGTCAACGTTATCGCGCCGCCCCTGGCGATCGACGGGGTTGCGCTTACGATTCGAAAGTTCAGGAAGGATAAGCTGACGCTCGACCAGCTCGTTCGGTTCGGCGCCATCTCCCCCGCCGGGGCCGAGATTCTGAAAGTCATCGGCCGAGTGCGTTGCAATGTCATCATTTCAGGCGGAACAGGTTCGGGCAAGACGACGCTCCTGAACTGCCTGACGAATTTCATCGACGCCGACGAGCGGGTCATCACATGCGAGGACGCGGCGGAGCTTCAGCTACAGCAGCCTCACGTGGTGAGACTCGAGACCCGGCCGGCCAATCTCGAGGGCGCGGGGCAGATCACGATGCGCGACCTCGTCAGGAACTGCCTGCGCATGCGTCCCGAGCGGATCATCGTCGGTGAAGTGCGCGGTCCTGAGGCGTTCGACCTGCTCCAAGCGATGAACACTGGTCACGACGGCTCTATGGGCACGTTGCATGCGAATTCGCCGCGCGAGGCGCTGAGCCGAATGGAATCCATGATCACCATGGGCGGCTACGCTTTGCCCTCGAAGACGATACGCGAAATGATCTCGTCTTCGATCGACGTGGTCATCCAGGCGGCTCGCCTGCGGGACGGCTCGCGGCGGATCACGCACATCACCGAAATCGTGGGCATGGAAGGCGACGTCGTCATCACCCAGGATCTCCTCGTCTACGACATCCTGGGCGAAGACGCGCAGGGGAGGCTCAAAGGCCAGCATCGCTCGACCGGAATCGGCCGGCCGCGGTTCTGGGACCGGGCGCGCATCTTTGGCGAGGAAAAGCGCCTGGCGGCGGCTTTGGACGCGTCCGAAGTCGGCGAAGCGCGCTGACGCTGCCGGAATGGGGCCCAGATCGGCATGATCAATCCGATGGTGATCGCAGGCTCTTTGGCGCTCGGGCTTGGCGGCCTGGCGTTTCTCCTGGTCGGAGGGGAATCGCGCGCGAAGAAGCGGCGCGCGGCGGTCGGACGGGTTTCGGCCGGGACGATTGCCGTGTCCGCCCAGGAGGAGAGGGCGACGCGCAAGAAGCAAATCGCCCAGGGCGTGCGGGACCTCGAGAGGGCGAATCGAAAGCGGCGCAACTTGCGGGCGAAGATCGAACAAGCCGGGCTCTCGATGAGCCGCCGGCAATTCGTCATGGTGTGCGTCGCATTTGGCCTTCTGCTCGGCGCGGCGACCTGGATCGAATCGAGGAACGCGCTGCTCGCGGCGATGGTCGTCGTGATCGGATCTGCCGGGTTGCCGCGGCTCTTGCTTGAACGGCTCCGCCGGCGGCGGATCGCCAAATTTGTCGCCAACTTCCCCAACGCGATCGACATCATCGTCCGCGGCGTCAAGTCCGGCCTGCCGCTCGGCGACACGATCCGCATCGCCGCGAACGAGGGCGCCGAACCGGTCAAGTCTGAATTCGTGAAAGTTGTCGAGTCGCTATCGCTGGGACTGACGTTGCCCGAAGCGGTCGAGCGGATGGCGCAGAGGATTCCGGTCGCCGAAACGAACTTCTTCTCGATCGTGATATCAATCCAGGGGCAGGCGGGAGGCAATCTTTCCGAGGCGATTGGCAATCTCTCGCGCGTCCTGCGCGAGCGCAAGAAAATGAAGGGAAAGATCGCCGCCATGTCGATGGAAGCGAAGGCCTCTGCCGTCATTATCGGCGCTGTGCCCTTCCTGGTAGTGGGGGCCCTCTACGCATCTTCACCCGCTTACGTCTCCTTACTCTGGATAACGGCCCACGGACGAATGATCGCCGGAATCGCGATCTGCTGGATGGCCATCGGCGTCGCGATGATGAAAAAGATGATCGCTTTCGACATCTGAGCGGAGCCGCTGCCTTGTGGGATCTCATCGAGTCGAAAATAACCGACCCGCACACCCTGGCTTTTCTGCTCGCGGCCGCCGGTGTGGCCGCAACGGTGGTGGCCGTGGCGTCGCCTTGGCTGCAAACCGATGCGCTTTCGCGCCGGATCAAGGCCGTCAGCACGGAGCGTGAGCGCATTCGCGCCCGAGAGCGCGAAAGGCTGCGGTCAGCGCAGACGAAGTCGGCGTTGCGCGCGAAGCCGAGCGGAATCGTCAAACAGCTTGTCGAAACGCTCAATCTCTCGCGCTGGCTCAGCACCGAGAAGGCGAAGACGCAACTGGCCATGGCTGGATACCGCGGGGCGGGCGCCGAATATGTCTTCCTCGCCTTCCGACTGATCGCGCCGATCGCCTTCTTTCTGATCGCGGCTGTCTATTCCATCTTCATTGTCAGCTGGGATCGGCCTTTCATTGTCAAAATCGGCGTCGCGATCGCCGCCGCTTACGCCGGCATCAAGGCGCCGGAGCTGTTTCTCCGCAACACGATCGCCAAAAGAGGCAAGGAATTGGAGAGGGCGTATCCGAATACGCTCGACCTTCTGCTGATCTGCGTCGAGTCCGGCATGTCGATCGAACTCGCCGTGCGCAAGGTCAGCCAGGAGATCGGCGTCGAAAGCATCGCAATGGCCGAGGAAATGGCGCTGCTAGCCGCGGAGCTGTCGTTTCTGGAGGAGCGGCGGACCGCTTTCCAGAATCTCGGCGCCCGGACGGGCCTCGAATCCATTCGCTCGCTGATCACCGTTCTCTCGCAGTCGGAGCGCTACGGCACGCCGCTTGGCGCAGCCCTGCGGGTCCTTGCCCAAGAGAGCCGCGATCAGCGCATGAATGCGGCGGAAAAGAAGGCCGCGGCTCTACCCCCCACCTTGACGGTGCCGATGATCCTCTTCTTCCTCCCCGGCCTTTTCGCCGCAATCCTGACTCCGGCCGCTATCCAGATTAACCATTGGAATTAGCCTTACTTTGCGATCACCGGCCTCGGCCGTCCCGACTCGTCGACGGCGACGAACGTGAAGGTCGCATCCGTCACCTTCTCCCGATGATGGGTGCGAAAGCGCTGCGCCCAAGCTTCAATGTGAACTTTTATCGACGTGTGTCCGATGTGATCAACCGCCGTGTATACGCACAGCACGTCGCCCACCCTGACCGGACGAATGAAGGTCATTGCGTCAATAGCGACCGTGACGACGCGCCCTTGCGCCTTTTCGACCGCCGCGATTCCGCCGGCCTGATCCATCTGGCTCAACACCCAGCCGCCGAAGATGTCGCCGTTGGCGTTTGTGTCGCTGGGCATGGCGATCAGGCGGACCGTGAGTTCGCCACGCGGCTCGAGTTCAACAGACGGCGACGCGCTCATCGCGATTGACCCCCTCAGGAAATTGTCCAAGCGGAGCTCGCGCCGCCACGACGCGCTCGACGCCCGCGAGGTCCCGCCAGGTTGCGCCATCGAGAAAGCCCGCTTCGGCCGCAATTGCAAGGACAGAGCGCGCCTGCCCAGCGCCGACTTCAACGAGAAGGCGGCCGTCCGGCGAAATGAGCCGCGCTGAGGACGGGATAATCGCCCGGAAGGCTTTCAGGCCATCCGCCCCGCCGTCGAGGGCAAGCCGCGGATCGAAATCGCGCACCTCCCGAGGAAGACCGGCGATGCTGGAGCTCGGGATATAGGGCGGGTTCGAGACTATCAGGTCAAACGGCCCCTCGACACCGTCGGTCCAATGGCCGACGCGAACGTCGGCGCGCCCGGCGAGGCCGCAGGCCTCGAGGTTTGTGCGGGCGACTTTAACTGCGTCTTCTGACCGGTCGACGCCGAGCCCCTGCGCCCCAGGGAACTCGCGAAGCAGCGCACAAAGGAGCGCGCCGGAGCCGATCCCGAGGTCGAGGATGCGGATAGGTTCCCGCCGCCGGTCGGCGAACAGCGCGACGGCGGCTTCGATGATCGTCTCCGATTCGGGACGCGGGTCGAGGACGTCCCGTGACACGGACAGCGTAAGGCCCCAGAACTCACGCTTGCCGACGATTTTCGACAGCGGCTCTCCCGCTGCGCGCCGGAGGACAAATTCGCTAAGTTGCCGTGCGGCCAGGCCGAGCGGCGCATCAGGAGCGGCGATGACGGCCGCCGGCGGGAGCCTGCAAGCCGCGCAGAGCGTCAGACGGGCTTCACGCGCCGGCTCGTCGAATTCGCAGTCCCGGAAGGCCTCGACAAGCCGACGGAGCGCTTCGGCGCGGGTCGTCGACGCGCTGAACGCATTCATTTCGCTCAAGCGACCTGACCGTGGCAGTGCTTGAACTTCTTGCCCGATCCGCACGGGCAGGGCTCGTTCCGCCCGACCCGTCCCCACGTGGCGGGGTTCTTCGAATCGCGCTCGGCGACCGCAAGTCCGGACGTCGCGGCGGCCAGGCCGACCGCGGCCGGCTCGTTGACCCCCCCGAACGGGTACTCGTTCTCGCCCGTCGCCGGATCGAGATGCTGGAACTGCATCGGCGGCGGCGGCTCCGGCTCCTGGAAGCGAACCTCGACGCGCGACATCTGGGTGATGACCGCTTCATGCCACTGCGCGATCAGCTGCTGGAAGAGTTCGAACGCCTCGGACTTGTATTCGTTGAGCGGGTCGCGCTGGGCCATACCGCGCCAGCCGATCACCTGCCGCAGATGGTCGAGCGTCACCAAATGGTCGCGCCACAGGTGATCGAGCGACTGGAGGATCACCTGCTTCTCGACATAGCGCATGGCGTCGGGCGTGTTCCGTTGAACGCGCTCGGCGTAGGACTCCTCGCTCGCCTTGTGGAGGCGCGCGGCGACTTCCTCCTCGGCGATGCCTTCCTCCTTCGCCCAGGCGTCGACGGGCAGGTCGAGGTTGAGCTTGGCGAAGACCTCCTGCTTCAGCCCTGCGATGCCCCAGGCCTCCGGATAGGCGTCGTGCGGGATGTGCTTGGCGACGAGGTCGTCGACGACGCCCGCGCGCATGTCCTCGATCGTCTCCTCGAGCGACTCGGCCGCCATCATCTTGCGCCGGTCCTCGAAGATGACCTTGCGCTGGTCGTTCATCACGTTGTCGAACTTGAGGATGTTCTTGCGAATGTCGAAGTTGCGCGCCTCGACCTTCTGCTGCGCCTTCTCCAGCGCCTTATTGATCCAAGGATGAACGATCGCTTCGTCCTCCTTGAGACCGAGCCGCTTGAGCATCGCATCCATGCGCTCCGCGCCGAAAATGCGCATGAGATCGTCCTGCAGCGACAGAAAGAACTTCGATCGACCGGGGTCGCCCTGGCGGCCCGAGCGTCCGCGCAGCTGGTTGTCGATGCGCCTGCTCTCGTGACGCTCCGTGCCGACGATATAGAGCCCGCCGGCGTCGATCGCTTTCTGCCTGAAGGCCGCGACTTCCGCCCTGATCGCCGCCTCCTGGGCGGCGCGCTCGTCAGCGGAAGCGTTCGGATCGACTTCCTGCTTCACGCGCATCTCGACGTTGCCGCCGAGCTGGATGTCGGTGCCTCGGCCGGCCATGTTGGTGGCGATGGTGATCGCGCCCGGAACGCCGGCCTCGGCGACAATGAAGGCCTCCTGCTCGTGGAATCGGGCGTTGAGGACGGCGAAATTCTTCGACGGCTTGCCCGCGTGCGCCGCCGCGTAGAGCGCCTTCAGCGCGTCGGGCTTGGTGAAGTCGATCTTCTTGTAGCCGTGCCGTTCGAATACTTCGGCGAGCGCCTCGGACTTCTCGATCGACGTCGTGCCGACCAGCATCGGCTGCATCTTGGCGTTGGCGGTCTCGATCTCCCGCACGACCGCGCGCATCTTTTCCTCGGATGTGCGATAGACCTCGTCATCCTCGTCGAGACGCGCGATCGGTAGATTCGTGGGAATCTCGACCACGATCAGCTTGTAGATTTCGGCGAACTCGTCCGCCTCCGTCGCAGCCGTGCCGGTCATGCCCGCTAATTTCCTGTAGAGGCGGAAATAATTCTGGAACGTGATCGAGGCGAGCGTCACGTTTTCGGGCTGGACGGTGACGTCTTCCTTCGCCTCGAGCCCCTGATGCAGGCCCTCCGAATAGCGCCGGCCCGGCATCATGCGTCCGGTGAACTCGTCGACGATGACAACCTCTCCGTTGCGGACGATGTAGTCCTTGTCGCGCTGGAAAAGCTTGTGAGCGCGCAACGCCTGATTGACGTGATGGACGAGAGTCGCGTTGCCCGCCTCGTAGAGCGATCCTTCCTTCATCACGCCGATCGTGTGCAAGAGCTGCTCAGCGTGCTCGTTGCCGGCTTCGGTCAGATTGACAGTGCGCTGCTTTTCGTCGAGCTCGTAATCCTCGCGCGCCAGCTGCGGGATGATCTTGTCGACGGCGGCGTAAAGTCCCGAGCGGTCCTCGGACGGACCCGAGATGATGAGCGGGGTGCGCGCCTCATCGACCAGGATCGAGTCGACTTCGTCGACGATGGCGAAGGCGTGGCCGCGCTGCACCATCTGCGCCATGTCATATTTCATGTTGTCGCGCAGATAGTCGAACCCGAACTCGTTGTTCGTGCCGTAGGTCACGTCGGCGGCGTAGGCTTGGCGGCGCTGATCGTCGTCGAGCCCGTGCACGATGACGCCGACAGTCATGCCGAGGAACGTGTAGATCTGCCCCATCCACTCGGCGTCGCGCCGGGCGAGGTAATCGTTGACGGTGACGACGTGAACGCCCTCGCCGGCGAGCGCGTTCAAATAGACGGGCAACGTGGCGACGAGCGTCTTGCCTTCGCCGGTGCGCATCTCGGCGATCGCGCCCTCGTGAAGCACAAGACCGCCAATCAACTGGACGTCGAAATGCCGCTGCCTGAGGGTGCGTTTCGCCGCTTCGCGAACGGTTGCGAAGGCGGGCGCCAGAATGTCTTCGAGCGTCTTACCGGACGCCAGTTCGGCCCGGAATTCGTCGGTCTTCGCCCTCAGCTGCTGGTCGCTCAGCGCTTCGAATTCGGGCTCGAGCGCATTGATGACGGCGATCTTCGGTCGATAGCCCTTAAGGCGACGGTCATTGGACGAACCAAACACCCTCTTCATCACTGAGTCGAACTTCAGGGCGCCGAGCATTAACGGACCTTTCCAGTGCCGTGCCGCAGAGTTCTTCGCGCTCCGTTCTCGAAGGCGTCAAGGGCTGCTGACGACGACAGCCGCAACAAAAAGCGCGAAACAAGGCAAAACGCCCGTTTTCGCGCCGCTGAACAGGGTTAGCGGGGAGATAGGAGCCACGCCCTGCCTTGTCAATGACGGGCGGCGTTCCGCCGTGGGCGCTGGGGCGGAGCCATCGCCAGCGATGGGCAATGGTGGGCAGAGACTTTCGTCCCAGGGGAAAATCGTCTACCGATCTCGCCTCTCCTCCCGCCAAGCGATTGCGATAGCCATGACGACTTATAAACTCCTGTTACTGCCTGGCGACGGCATCGGCCCCGAGGTGATGGCCGAACTCGAAAAGATCATCGACTGCTTCGCCCGCGAGGGAATTGCGCAGTTCGAGGTCGAAAAGGGCCTCGTCGGGGGCTGCGCCTACGACGCTCATGGGAGCGCGATCAGCGAGGCCGACATGGACCTCGCTCATGCCGCAGACGCTGTCTTTCTCGCAGCCGTCGGCGGACCGAAATGGAACGACGTGCCGTATGAGGTTCGACCGGAAGCGGGCCTTCTGAGGCTCCGGAAGGACTTGGGGCTCTATGCGAATCTCCGGCCTGCGATCTGCTATCCGGCGCTCGCCTCTTCTTCCTCGCTGAAGCCGGAGGTTGTGGAAGGTCTCGAGATTATGATCGTGCGTGAGCTGACCGGCGGCGTTTATTTTGGCGAGCCGAAGCAAATCCTCGAGCTGGGCAACGGCCAGAAACGCGCTATCGACACGCAGGTTTATGACACCTACGAAATTGAAAGGATTGCTCGCGTCGCTTTCGAGCTCGCCCGCCGTCGCGGCAAGAAGGTGACGTCCAGCGAAAAGCACAACGTCATGAAATCGGGGGTGTTGTGGCGCGAAGTCGTCACCGCTGTGCACGCTCGCGAATATTCAGACGTGCAACTCGATCACATGCTCGCGGATGCGCTCGGAATGCAGCTTGTCCGACGGCCGAAGCAATTCGACGTCATTGTCACCGATAATTTGTTCGGGGACATGCTGTCCGACGTCGCCGCCATGCTGACCGGTTCACTCGGAATGCTGCCTTCGGCTTCGCTTGGCGACACGGACCAGAGCGTCGGACGCCGCAAGGCGCTCTACGAACCGGTTCACGGTTCGGCGCCCGACATCGCCGGGAAGGGACTGGCAAATCCGATCGCGATGATCGGCTCTTTCGGCATGGCTCTCCGATATTCGTTCGGACTCCCGGACGCCGCCGACCGACAGGAGGCGGCGATCGCCGACGTTCTGGCGGGCGGCTTGCGCACGGCGGACATCGCAGCCGATGGCGCCCAGGTCGTCTCGACGAAGGAGATGGGCGACGCGATCGTCTCGGCCCTCGCGACGAGCCGTCGCTAGGGGTCAAAATCCAACGCTTGATACCCATGCGGGGACGACGCAAAGGGGCGGGAAGCGGACCTTTTTGCACCTGATTTTCCGCATCGCGTAACCCGTTGATTTCGTTCGTGTCGATCTTTGGTGCAAATCTTGCGCACCGTGCGGAAACTGCTGCCGCTGACGGCTCTGCGCACTCGGGCGGCGGCTGACGGCGCGTTTCGGCTTTTTTCAAGTGCAACAGGGCCTGTGTCAGCCCTGCGGCCATCTTTTTGGGCTCTTTAGGCGCGGATTGAGTGCGGCGGGCAGGGGGATATATTAACGATTTCCCCAATTCGGCGGAGAGCGTCGCCAAGGCATTGAAACGAGAGCGGGGAGGAGATTCATGAGGAGACGGACCTTGGCTGTGGGGCTCGCGGCGGCGCTGTGCGGCCTTATCGCGGTACCGGCGCTCGCGCAGAACGCGGAGCCGGCGCCGGCCGCAGCCGCGCCCGCGAAGCCCAAGCCCAAGCCGAAGACGCCGGCGGGCGCGCCCACAGTCACGGTGACGGTGACGAACTCGCGCAAGGCCGATCTCGTCC
>Ga0074044_10002039_pt1 | contig 17833 bp, 16 predicted proteins | sample BogForMeECP23OM1_FD_94443 | JGI IMG/M metagenome (GOLD analysis project Ga0074044, IMG submission 94443) | Bog forest soil microbial communities from Calvert Island, British Columbia, Canada - Bog Forest MetaG ECP23OM1 | ecosystem: Environmental > Terrestrial > Soil > Wetlands ...
GTATCCAAAAGCGGTCCTGACCTTCAGCGACGCGATCGCGGCCGTGCGCCGCGAAATCTGGCACAATCAGATTTCTTTCATGTCCCGGCCGAGCCGAGACAGTATAAAAATTCCGCGCCATATTTGGAACCGAATGGAAAATGCACTCGCTCACGCCGCATGAATAGGCCAAAGTCAAGCTTAGTGCCATCTCCGCAATCAATCTTACCAGGGCGAAATTGCTGTTGTGCATTACAGCAAGTTTGGGCTGGCGATGAGCAATGATTGCATTGCGATACGAGATAACGGCAAACGCTGCGCTGCGAAATGCCGCCGGCATCGCGCGGCTAGAGCCTTTTCGGTTCTGATTGAATCAGAACCAGGCTCTAGCATTTTGATTGAGCATGATCTTTTTCGGAAAACCGGTTTCCACTTTTCCGGATCATGCTCCTAGGGCGCGGCATCCGGAGCGACGAGATGCTTGAACGCGGCCGCAACGGCCGGCAGCGGCCGCGGGATCGGCGGGAAAAATTGATAATCCTCCCAGCCGCCGCCAAGCGATTTGTAGAGCGTCACGAATTGCGCCGCGGCGCTTTCCTGCGCGGACACGTATTGCAGCTCGATTTCGTATTCTTGGCGCTGCGCGTCGATGACGTTGAGAGAATCCGTCAATCCCCGATCGAACCGCTCGGTCGCGAGCGTCACCGCGCGTCTTGCCGCCGTCAACGCGTCGGCGAGATGACGCGAGCGAGCCTGCTGGGCCGTATAAGCGTCGATGGCGGTATCCACCTCGCGGACCGCGTTGAGCACCGCTTGCTTGTAGTTGAACAAAAGCTCGCGGGTGCGAAAGTCGGCCTTCTCCACAACGGCATCGAGCTTGCCGAAATCCAATAACGGCGCTGCGATCGCCGGCCCGACTGACCAAATGGGACTAATGGCAATGGGCGCGACGGCGGTCTGCCATCCGCCGGCAGCGGTTACCGCCACACGAGGGAACAGGTCCGCGGTGACGACGCCGATAAAGGCGGTAGCGCTCGCCAATTCGCGTTCGGCTTCTTCAATGTCGGGACGGCGCCGCAACAGGTCGATCGGCAAGCCGGCTTGGATCCGGCTGGGCAAGGCCGGAAGAACCCCCGGCTTTTTCAGCTCCTTGCCCAGGTTTTCGGGAAATTCTCCGGTCAGGACGGCGATGACGTAGCGGGCCGCGTCGATCTGGGCAAGCAACGGCGCGAGTTGCGCCTGCAGTTGCGCCAATTGGCGCTTCGCTAAAGTCACATCCAGCTCGTTGGTGATGCCACGACTGAAGCGCTCCTGGACGAAAGTGACGTACTTCTGCGCCACCACGATATTCTTGCGAACGACCGCGAGCTGCATTTGCAGCGCCCTCAGCTCGAGATAGGCGCGAGTCACGTCTGCAATAAGCGAAATCAGGACGGTGTTGCGCGCGGCGACGGCGGCGTCGACGTCATACTGAGCCGCCTCGATGGCGCGCCGGAATTTGCCGAAAACGTCGATCTCCCACGCCGCGTCGAAACCGACGAGATTTGCAACCTGCGTCACGCCTGCGCCGGTCTCGGCGGAAACAAGGGTTTGCGAGGCGCGGCCGCGGCCCAAATCGCTTCCCGTGCCCCATCCGCCGCCCGCGCTCCCTCCGGCCTCCGGCAAGGCTGCGCCGATGACCACGGCCTCCTGCGCGCGTGCTTGCTGCAGACGGTTCAAAGCTATTTCCAGCGTGGGGCTCGCCGCGATAGCCCGATCGATCAGCAAGTCGAGTTCGCGGTCGTGAAGCGCGCGCCACCATCTCGCCGTGTCGACGACGCGGTTGTCGGCCGCCGGCCTCTGGCCTTTGGATACCGGCGCCGCAATGAAGTTCTCCGGCATCGGCAGTTCCGGAGAGTGATAATCGGGACCGACTGCACAAGCCGCTAGACCGGCGCAGACCGCCAAGCCGAGCACGATGGAGCAGAGTCGGACCGAGTCCCCTCCTTGGCGGACGCCACGTCTACGCGGGAGCTTGGCTGGCGCCGGCACGGAACGCTTGCACTCCAACTGCGAGAAGGGGCGACTGCTGCATTGTCGTGAAGTTGACCACCGGCGGCGCCGACGCGGAACTCAATAATTCCGGCTACAGATGGTGTCCCCCGACCGTCGAGAATGGGCGATTTTGGCGGGGCACGCAAGGCGAGCCCCTCGGCGACAGCCGTCTTGTGGCAATCCATCGCAGCACGCAGCGGCCACGTCATTGCGACTGCACGACCGACGAAATGAGAACGCCGCGCGCGAGTGCGGTTCATTTTCAGTCCGGCGTCACGACGACGGCGATGGCATGCGCGGTCGTCCCGCTGAGTTCGATGATCATCGGTCCGGGGGCAAGTTCGAACTTCACGCTCTTGCGGAGGCCGTCACAACCCATGGCCCCGCTGAACGCGGTGGCCTTCACTGCAGCTCCATCCTGAATAACGTCGATCCACGCACCCTCCGACAACGTGATCCGATACGTGCCGGGTTTCGGCAGACCGGAAAGGCGCACGAATCCGGCAAAAGAGTCGGTCGATTTCGGCGCGCGCTCCGGCGCCTTCGGCAAGTTCGCGTCGGCGAAGGGAACGAGCGTCACCACCATCGCGGCCGCGAGCGGTTGCAGCACTTCGCTGCCCGAGGCCACCACCGTGGGGTTCGCGAGCATCGTGCGCTCGCGGTCGAGCGGCCATTTGAATTTATCGCAGCCGACCGGCTCCTGCGCGAACGCCGGCGCCGCCAGCAAGAATGCGATGAGAGCCAGATAGCTTCGACCCATCGTGCTGTCCTATTCAACGGCAATTAAGACATCGGACGCCTTAACGACGACAATCGCGGTCCCGCCGACCTTTAGCCCAAGATCGTCGACGGCCTCGTTGGTAATCGACGACGTGACGACCATTCCCGGGGCAATTTCAACCCGAACATGTGCCGTAGTCGCGCCTTTCTTGACTTCCAGGATTTTGCCTTTGAGCTGGTTACGGGCGCTGATTTTCATCGTGTTCTCCTCGTTTCAACGTAAAGGAAACCCGGCAGGTCCCTTGAAGCGACAGCAGAAGAGAGGCGGGACTTTGCAATACAATCTGCTGGGTCCCCGCTGTCGCGGGGACCCAATTCAACAAAACACAGTCAGAACGTCACGCGAACGGTCGCGACCAGATTGTTTTGGACAACCGGGGTAGGCGTCACCGCGAACTGATAGCCGGCGCCTACGATCAGGTTTATCGGCCGGGTCGGGCTGTCCATGCCTATCTTGAAGCGGCCGAATATGATCCCCGGCGTGAGCAATACTTGACTGAGACCCTGATGCTCGCCATTCGGCCAGTACTCGTAGTTGACCTCGAGTTCCGGCCAAAAATACTCCATGAAATGATATTGGAAGGTGGTATTCCACAATATCGGATCGCCGTAGTTCGTCATATTCACGCTGGCCGTGTTTCCGGGCGAAGCGAGCCCGCCAACCGGATATTGCTGGCTGACCGTCATCTGAATATCGAAATCGCCCCACCCCTTGCCGAACGCCAAGGTCGGCTGGGCGGTCAAAACATTGTTCGAGATTTTAGCCGGCGTGCCGAGCGGATCGGACATCTGAAAGAAGGCGGTGACGATATAATCGCCGTTTTGCGCGTTTGCCGAAGCCAACCGATATTTGACAAGGAACGCCGGCCAATCGCCCCAGCCTTCCGCACTCCCCTTGGGGCCAGAGGCGGTCACGTAGGGCGGAGGCGCCAAAATGACTTCCCAATTATAGGCGGGGATGAACTCCACCCTGGCGCCGCCAGGTCCGCCGTAATTGACGAGGTGTTGACCGTTCCCCTGGCCATTCGTGGCACTGCCATTTTGCTGGTCGTAGAAGTCAAAGCGGAATTCTTGCTCGAGCCGCGGCGTGACCGTCACTAGGGGGGTCATCCAACTCGGTTGCGCCGCTTGGCTGGCCGAGACCATGGCGAGCCAGGATTGAATCGGATCGCCCGGCTGGTATCCATCGGCAGGCGGAGCCTTAACGAGCATCGGCGGATTCGCGCTTTGAGCGTGCGCGTAACCCGGCGCCAGCACCAATGCTAGACCTGCAACGAGGCACCCCGACCCGCAAGCGATCATGGATTTCAAAGCGCGCCCGCGCGCCTGGATTGGATTGAGATTGCCTCGACTGGTTTCTGCTTTGGTCATGTCCCACCCTGCCCCGTTGTATGCAACCTGAGTCGCTGTATACAGAGTCGCTGTATACAGACATGTACAACGGTAGCTTCGGGGGTCGTCATGTCCTTGTCAATATAGCGGTCTGGGGACGACGCTTCACCGTCGCCAAGTGTGACATTACGGCAACAGGCGCGGCATGGGCGCTGTTCTGATCCCCCCTCGGGCAATGCAATTGGATCAATTGCCGCAGTGGGAAGATCGCACGCAGACTCACCGAGCGCGCTTGCATGACGGTCTTGCCGATGTCGCTTAGAACTTAATGCGAGGCCGCTCGATCGGCGTCCTCGACGATGTGCTCGGCGGCGGGCGCGCCGGAAGCGGCGACGCCGTTCGGCGTCGAGCCCACTACCGCCACCTTCTCGCCGTCGGCAATTGCATCGCTGATATTCAAGGCCACGCGATCGCCGGGCGCGAGTCCTGTCGCGATCTCGACGACGTCGCCGTCATCGCGCGCGATGGTGACGGAACGGAAATGCACGACGTCGGTGCCGTCGATGACCGCGACTTGCGGTCCGTTGGAGCGGAATATCAGCGCCGCGGCGGGAACCTCGACCAAACCTTTCGTCTGAAGGTCGAACCGCACCTGAACGTACAGGCCAGGCACCAGCACATGGTTCGAATTGGGAATGTCCACTTCGACCCGCAGAGTGCGTGAGCCCGGGTTGATTGCCGCCGCCGTTCGCGCGATTTTGCCCTCGAAAACCGCCTGTGTGGCATCGTCCGATTTGATATGAGCTGGGATTCCGGCTTTCATCAGATCAACCGAGACACTCTGCGGCACATCGACAAAGACGCGCATCGGATCGTCCTGCGTGATGCGATAGAGCGGCGTGGTACTGGCGCTGCTTCCCGCCGTCACCAGGTTACCGATATCGATCCGGCGTTCGATGATCGTACCATCGTAGGGAGCGGTCACCTGCTTGTATGTCTCGAAGGCGGCAACATTATCCACCTCTCCTTGATTGAGCGCGACCTGGGCTTTAGCCGCATTCAGCTGCGCGACCGCACTGTCGTAGCCGGCCTTCTTGTTTTCGCGTTCCTGCTCCGAGACGACGCCGTTCGGCGACTGCATCCATCGGTCATAGGTGGACTTGGCGAATTCGGCTTCCGCTTCTTTGACTTTGACCTCGGCTTCAGCGGCGTTCAGTTTGGCCTTCGCCACGACGAGTTGGGCATCGAGATCAGGGGTGTCGATGCTGGCGAGAACTTGGCCCTTGCGCACGTGGTCGCCGATGTCGGCATACCATTTGTCAACGTAGCCGTTGACCCGGGCGTAGATCGTGCTGGTGTACCAGGCCGCCGTCGCACCGGGCAGCGTCAAGGGCCGCGGGCCTGTGGAATTCTCAACAGTGACGGCAACGACAGACGGCGGCGTCTGGGCAAGTTGCCGTGTGTTGCCCGCCAGAACGCTCTCGTCGCGCGCTCGAACGTGGTGAACGACCAGAAATGCGAGCAATAGCGCCATCGCGAGGATTGCGGCGAAGACCTGCAACCGCCGGCCGGTCCGTGCGCCGTCCTTGAACGGGGACGGCTCGCGGCGTTCGGGCGCCACGCTGTTGTCCGCCGCGGGGCTGGTTTCATCGGGTGGCCGCAAGTGGATCCCTTTCCGAAGGCGATTCCGATCGGGTGGCCGGCCGCCGGCGCAGCAGTCGATACATGACAGGGACGAACACCAACGTAGCGAATGTGGCGAAAAGCAGCCCGCCAATAACGGCGCGCGCGAGCGGGGCGTTCTGCTCGCCGCCCTCCCCGATTCCAAGCGCCATTGGTACCATGCCGAGAATCATAGCGCCTGCTGTCATCAGCACCGGGCGCAATCGCGTAAATCCCGCGATCTCGGCCGCGACCCAGGAATCGTCTCCTGCGTCCATCCGTTGGTTGGCGAACGTCACCACAAGGATGCTGTTGGCGGTGGTGAGACCGATACACATCAGCGTTCCCATCAACGCCGGTACGCTCAGGTGCGTCTGCGACAGGTACAGTATCCACATCACACCGCCCAACGAGAATGGCACGGCCAACAACACGATCAACGGATCGATCCAACTCTGGAAATTGATGACCAGGAACAGATAGACCAGCACCACGGCGACGGCCATCCCGGAGAACAAACCCGAATAGCTCTCGCGCATTGTCTCGATTTGACCGCCCAGCGTCACTACGATGGCCTTGGAGGGGGCCGGGCGGTCGGCCGTTATAACCTTGTCGATATCGTTTGCCGCCGAGTTCAGGTCGCGCCCCTGCACGTCGGCATTGACGTCGAAGACCGGCTGGATGTTGAGCTGAGACGTCACCATCGGGATCTTGCCGCGCCCGAACTTGGCAAGGTTCATCAAAAGCTGGCCCTGCTTGGTGCCGACATCGGGCGTGACCGGTAGGGTCCATAAGTTGTGCGTCGAGGCGATTTGATAAGGCGGCATTTGCGCGACCAGCGGGTAGCTGACGCCGTTGCGCGGATCGACCCAGAAATTCGGCGCGGTCTGCGCGCTCGAATTCGTATAGACGAGAACATTGTCCGCCGTCGTTTCCTGATCGAGACCAAGCTGAGTCGAGAGCGTGCGATCAACGTCGACCGAAAGAGTGGGAGCATTCGGCACCTGGAAAACGTGGGAGTCGACGATGCCGGGCACCTTTTGCAGATCTTTTGCCAGCTTGGCGGCGACGGCGTAGGCCTCATCGTTGTTCGGGCCGGTAATACGTATGTCGATGGGTGCGGGCTGACCGAAGTTCAGAACCTGATCGACAATATCCGCAGGTTGGAAGAAGAATTGCAGCTCGGGGAAGAGCTTCGGCAGTTCACGACGCAAAGCCGCGACATGCTCGGCCGTTGCTGTGTGGTTTTTCTTGAGCGAGACGAGAATCTCGCCGTCCATCGGGCCGACCGTCGCCGAATCGCTCAACGCGATGTTGATGCCGCTATAGGGCAAGCCGATGTTGTCCAGGATGACGTCGATCTGGTCGTTGCCGACAAGCTTGCGGATTGCCGCTTCGACGCGGGTGAAATACTCCTGTGTCTGCTCAATTCTCGTTCCCGGCGGTGCCCGGACGTGAAGACGCATTTGGCCGGCATCGACCTGCGGAAAGAAGTCCCTGCCCAAAAGCGGGAATAGGGCCACCGAAGCCGCCATCAGGATGCCGAAGAACGCGATCGTCAACATCGGCCGCGACAATGTCCACGCAAGGCTGTGGCGATACGTTTCACGGAAGGAGTCAAATCCCCGCTCGAAGCCCCGATGGATGGCCGTGAAGGGATTGCGCCGGCTCGAGGCCGGGGTCGACAGCCAATCGGACCTGTTGTGCGTCTCCGACGCCGAAGTCATCAGGTATTTGAACAAGACCGGCACCAGCGTGAAGGACAGCGCCAGGCTCGCGATCAGCGACAGACAGACCGACAGCGACAGCGGCGAAAACAGGTATTTCGCGGTCCCCTGAAGCAGGAAGATCGGCACAAAAACCGTACTGATCGACAACGTCGACAGGAACGTCGGAACGCCGACTTCTCCGGCGCCGTTGATGATGGCATCCTGCAGACGCTCGCCGGTGCGCATATGCCGTTCGATGTTCTCGATGACGACAGTTCCGTTATCCACCAATATGCCGACGGCGAGAGCAAAGCCGCCGAGCGTCATGGTGTTGAGCGTCTGTCCGCCTAAGTATAATGCCAACACGGCGGTGATGATCGACAGCGGAATGGACGCGAGAATGATCAGCGTCAACCGCCAGTTGCCGAGAAACAAGAGTATCATCAGTGCGGTCAGGCCGGCCGCCATCGCGCCGCCCATGGCGACGCTGTTGAGCGCGGCCTTGACGAAGATCGACTGATCGAAAATCGCCTTGATGTCCACGCCCTGCGGCACCAACTTCTTGATATAGGGCAGCGCCGCCTCAACGCCGTTGATGACCGCCAACGTCGACACACCGCCGGTTTTGCGGATTGTCATCAGCGCGCCCGGCCGGCCGTCCACGGCGACGGAATTGGTCTGCACCTGATAACCATCGTGCACATGGGCGATGTCGCGCATGAACACCACGCGGTCGTCGACCTCCTTGATCGGGAAGCTGTTGACCGCGGTGATCACATCGGGACTGTTGTTCATCGTCAGCATGTAGTCCTTGCTGCCGATTTTCACGTCGCCCGAGGGCAGGATCACGTTCTGCCGCTGCAGCACTTGGCTGACGTCCTGCGGGGAGAGGCCGCGCGATTGCAATGCTTGTTGGTCGAGATCGACCATGATGACGCGTGGTTTTCCGCCGTAGGGATAGGGAACCTCGGCTCCATGCACCACGGCGAGATACGGACGAATGACGTTCTGCCCTAAATCGTTAAGCCTGGTGTCAGTCAGCGAATCGCTGGAAAGGCTCAACTGGATGATAGGGACGTCGGTGGCCCCGTAACGCAGGACTAGCGGCGGCGTGATGTTGCGCGGCATGTATTTGAGCACCACGAGCGCGCTGGAGGCCAATTGCGAAACCGCCCGGCTCACGTCGGCGCCCTCGTGCAGGTACACCTTCTCGACGCCGACGCCTTCGTAGCTGGTAGCCTCGATGCGGGATATGTCGTCGACCAGCGACGCCAGCTGCCGTTCGTGCAGGGTCAGGATGCGGTTCTGAATGTCCTGCGGGCTCATACCCGCGTAAGTCCAAACGACGCTCACCACTGGAATGTTGATCTCGGGAAAAATGTCGATCGGCATCCGCATCACGGCGCCCGCACTGAGCAGGCAGATGAGCATCAGCGCCGCGACCACGGTGTACGGCCGCCCCAGGACGTATTTGACTAGCAGCACGACTTCGCCTCCCAGCCATCGATACTGGTGCGGTCGTTTCCCGTCGACTGCGTATTCATATAGACCCGGCCACGGCTATGGACGTCGCCCGCAGTGTCCAGAACTCTCGGTCTATAAAGGCTGCCGCGGGCGCGAACAAGCTGGTGGCATGCGACACAATCTCGCCGATCGCGCGCTGGCGATCGGGCTAGATGCCCTCTCCGCCACCTGGATTGTTGGAGACATTGACCTGAAAGTGCTGAAGCCGCTTGCGGCCTCCGGCAAAGCTGATTTCCAGCTCGAACTCGTCCGCGCCGTTGAAGTCCCCCGCGGCGCGATAGAAAGCGACGAAGGCTGGCACGTCGATGCCCAGGCACTGTTTGAGATTGGTCGCCTTGAGCGTGCCGCGCTTGACGCTGACGGCGCCGTGCGCTGGCGCGGCCACAAGCCGAATCGCCGGCAGCGGACCCGAGGTACAATCCGGCCGAATGTTGGTGTAGATGCCGACCCGCACGTCGCGGCCCGCCGCCGCCTTAACCTCGCGCTCAAGCCGATCGGCCTGCGCGTAAGCGACGAGGACGGAGAGGGACAAGATCCCGGCGGCGAGCCAGCATCCGCTCATCGCCAGCGTGAGATAACGTGCTTCGTGACGCATCGCAGCGTCTCCTCGTGCACAACGTACTACCGACACGCTTTGCTCGCAAAAACCTCGCTGAAGCCGATTAGGATAGCGTCAGCTTTAGATTTATTCGAAACCGCGCGATAAGTGACTACGCGTCGGGGCTGGTATTTGGCCGTATGCAGCGGTATCGAGTTTGATCCGCGCTGGTTGAATCGGCTATTCCGCTTCGCGGTACTCAGACGACGCGGCACTCTGACCTCGTTGACGATGCTTGTGGGATGGCCTGATTTGGATCAAGGTTGCGTGGGGCGTGGGCCGCCATCCTCGCTCCGTCTCATAACAGCACGCCAAAACCGACCGTCGGGTAAGCGTTTGGCCAAGGGAGCGGGAGATGCATAACAAGCCTCAGCAGTCCAAGATCGACACCAGCCGTCCGCGGACGCGCTTTGCCCATCTCCTCGGCGGCAAATGGCAGGCCGCGGTATTGCTTGGCATCGGCGCCCTGCTGGCGACGGTGTGGGCTACGCAACCGCGTGCGGACAATAGCCCGATCAAGATCGCTCTGCTCGCCGACAAGACCGGGCCTCTCGAGGCTTACGCCAAACAAACTTCGGCCGGATTCGCCATGGGACTGGACTATGCGACAGGCGGCACGATGACAGTGGCCGGCCGCAAGCTGGTGGTGATCGAGAAGGACAGCCAGACCAAACCGGACGTCGGCCGCACCCTGCTCAACGAGGCCTATAACGACGACGGTGCCGACCTCGCGGTCGGCGGCACGAGTTCGGCCGTGGCGTTGGCGATGTTGCCGGTTGCCGAGCAGAATAAAAAGATTCTGATCGTCGAGCCGGCGGTGGCCGACTCAATTACCGGGGACAAATGGAATCGCTACATTTTCCGAACGTCCCGCAACTCCAGCCAGGACGCGATCTCCAATGCGCTGGCCATCGGCAAACCCGACACGGTGGTCGCGACGCTGGCACAGGATTATGCGTTCGGCCGCGACTTCGTCGCCGCCTTCAAGAAAGCCCTCGCTCCGACCGGCGCCCATCTGGTCTACGAGGAGTACGCGCCGATCGCCACGACCGATTTCACCGCGCCGTATCAGCGCATCTTCGATGCTCTGGCCAAGCATGAGGGCCGCAAGATCATCTTCTTGAACTGGGCCGGCGGCGGCAACCCGATGTCGGCGCTCAAGGCGTTGGATCCCAGCCGATTGGGAATCTCGGTGGCAACCGGCGGCAACATCCTGCCGGCGTTGGTCGCCTACAAGGATTTTCCGGGATTGGAAGGGGCGGCGTATTACTACTACGAGATCCCCAAGAATCCGGTCAACGACTGGCTGGTGGCGGAGAACAAAAAGCGCTTCAATGGCGCGCCGCCGGATTTCTTCACCTGCGGCGGCTTCATCGCTGCTCAGGCAGTGGTCGAGGCGCTGAAAAAGACCGGCGGTTCGACCGACGCGGAGAAGCTGATCGGCACCATGGAAGGCATGGCGTGGGAATCGCCTAAAGGGAAGGTTTTCTTCCGCCAGGAAGACCATCAGCTCATGCAGCCGATGTATGCCTTCAAGATCAAGGTCGACCCGAAAGTGGCCTGGGCGATTCCGGAGCTGGCACGGATCATCCCCATCGACGAGATAAATGTCCCCATCACCAACGTCCGCCACTAGGTCGAGCATAGCGCCGGACAGGAATTTCGGTACGCGGACGGGGTAGCGGAATGATCGACGACGTTCCTGCCCTGTCGACTCGCGATCTGACGATCAGCTTCGGGGGGCAGGTCGCGGTGAATTCCGTGACCTGCGCCTTCCGTCAAGGCACCTTGACGGCGATCGTCGGTCCCAACGGCGCCGGCAAGACGACCTACTTCAATCTGATCTCGGGACAGTTGCGGCCGACGGCAGGCCGCGTGAGCCTGTTCGGCGAGGACATCACGCGCCTCGGCGCGCCGCACCGCGCGCGTCTGGGGCTCGGTCGCGCGTTCCAACTCACCAACCTTTACCCCAGCCTGACGGTTTTCGAGAACGTGCGGCTGGCGGTGCAATCCGTCGCCAAAATCCGCTTTGACTTTCTCAGCATCGCCGCGCGCAATCCGCAGTTGCGCGAGGAGGCCCGCCATTGTCTGGATCGCGTCAAGCTGGCAGCACGGGCCGAGCTGCCGGCGGCGGCATTGTCGCATGGCGACCAGCGCAAACTCGAGGTCGCCATTCTGCTTGCGCTCAAACCTCGGGTGTTCATGTTCGACGAACCGACCGCCGGAATGAGCCTCGACGAGATACCGGTGATCCTCGACCTCATCGACGAGATAAAGTTGGAGGCCGACAAGACGATACTCCTGGTCGAGCACAGAATGGATGTCATTAAACGCCTCGCCGATCGCATTATTGTGCTTCAGAACGGAGCGACGATCGCCGACGGCAACCCAGCGGAGGTGGTGGCGTTGCCGGAGGTGCAGCAAGCCTATCTTGGCGCACACGGCGCCGCCGAGTTGCGGCGCGAGACGGGTGGCGCGAGATAAGCCATGGCCGAAGCCGACGACGTTTTGTTGCGTCTCGACGATGTCCACACCGACATCGGCCGCTATAAAATTCTCTATGGTGTCAGCCTTGCCGCGCGCCGCGGACGGGTGACCATGCTGCTCGGACGAAACGGTGCCGGCAAGACGACGACGCTGCGCACCATCATGGGTTTGTGGAAGGCCCGCGCGGGCCGGATCGCCTTCGACGGCCAATCGATTGCCGGCATGGACACGCCCGACATCGCCCAATTAGGCATCGCCTATGTACCCGAATACATGGGTATATTCGGCAAATTGACGGTGCGCGAGAACATGCTGCTGGCCACCGGCGCTCAAGGGTTTGCCAAGGATAATCTGGACCGCGTGCTCGCCTGGTTTCCAGCGCTCAAGCTGAAATGGGCCGCCGCCGCGGGCTCGTTATCCGGCGGACAAAAACAAATGTTGGCGATTGCGCGCGCCGTCGTTGAGCAACGCCGGCTTTTGCTGGTGGACGAGCCGACCAAGGGATTGTCGCCGGTGATGGTCGATCAGCTGGTCGAAGCGTTGCTGGGTCTCAAAAACGAGCACACCACAATTCTGCTGGTCGAACAGAATTTTCGCGTGGCGCTGGCCATTGGCGACGACGTCGCGGTGATGGACCAAGGCCGCATTGTCCATAGCGGCGACATGGCGGCGCTCGGCGGCGACGAAAAGCTGCAACAGCATTTGCTCGGCTTGAGCATGGCGGTGGGCACATGAGCAGGGAATGGCTCGACCGGTTGCAGCGATGGGCGCCCTACGCCGTGACGCCGCTTATTGTTTTGGCGGCCTTGCCGGCGATGGGGCTGACCGCCTGGGTGACGCTGACGGTAGCCGGGCTGACCATGGGAATGATGCTTTTCTTGGTGGCTTCGGGGCTCACTCTTATCTTCGGCCTGATGGAGGTGCTCAACTTCGCGCACGCGGCTTTCGTCACGGTCGGAGCCTTCGTTACGGTCTCGGTGCTGGGGCCGCTGGTCGGCTGGACCACCGAACCATCGCTGCCGCTGAATCTCTTAGCCTTGCTGCTGGCGCTCGCAGCGGCCGCCGCCGCGAGCGGCGCACTCGGCTTTGTCTTTGAACGCATCATCATTCGTCAGGTCTACGGCGCGCCGCTGCGCCAGATCCTGATAACCATCGGCGCCCTCACCGTCATCGAGCAATTGGTTATCGTGATTTGGGGACCCGAAGCCATCGCGCTGCCCAAGCCCGCTACGCTGCGCGGCAGTGTGTTTCTCGGCGCTTCGCCCATCGAAACCTACCGCTTGGTCGCGCTGTTCGTCGGCTTGGCGGTCGCCGCTGCGATGCAGCTCATTCTGACGCGCACCCGCATCGGGCTGGTGGTTCGCGCCGGCGTCGAGGACCGCGAGATGGTTCAGTCGCTCGGCTACCACATCCGCCGCGTGTTCGTCGGCGTGTTCGTCGCCGGCACCGCGCTCGCCGGAATGGGCGGGATGATGTGGGCACAATACCAGACATTGGTCAGCAGCCAGATCGGCGACAGCATGCTCATCCTCGTGTTCATCATCGTGATTATTGGCGGACTGGGATCGGTCGGCGGCTGCTTTATCGGCGCCATCCTGGTGGGATTGACGAGCAACTATGTCGGGTTCCTAGCGCCGACGCTGGCGCTGGGATCGAACATTCTGCTGATGGCATTGGTCCTGTTGTGGCGGCCGCGCGGATTGTTCCCGATTGGCGAGCAGTGAGGCGGCGATGGCGGGGCAGCTTCACAAAGTTCCGGAACAGCCGTCGGACCAGGCAACCGTTGCGTCAGCGCCGGTAGCGTCCTCGTCGAAGCTCGGTGGAGGCGGGACGCTGCGACGCATATCGTGGTTGAGCTGGATCGTGTCCGATGATCCGCCCGGCCGATTGCTGCTGAACGCGATCGTGCTGTTGATCCTGGCGGCGTTCGTATTCGCGCCTTTTCTGTTTCCCGGCGCTAAAGCGCTGGGCGTCGCCTCGCGCATTTGCATTTTTGTGATCCTGGTGGCGAGCTACGACCTCATGCTGGGCTATACCGGCATCGTCTCATTCGCTCATACAATGTTTTTCGGCATCGGCGCTTATGGCGTGGCAATTCTGCTGGCCAAAGGCTGGGTCGGCTGGGGAGCGGTGATCCTGGGCGTGGCAGCCGGTGCCGGGGTGTCTTTGGTGCTGGCCGCGGCGATCGGGCTCTTGAGTCTGCGCTTGCGCACCATCTTCTTCTCGATGATCACGCTCGCTGTCGCGAGCTTCGCCCAGATCCTGGCGCAGCAATGGCGCAGTCTCACCGGCGGCGAGGACGGGCTGACCTTCTCGGTGCCGGCGATCTTGCTGCCGAGTTTCCGGCCGTTGTCTCATCCGGTGCTGGGCGTAACCATCAACGGTCCGGTGATTGCCTACTATCTCACCTTCCTGGTGGCGCTGCTGCTGTTTCTTGTCATGCTGCGGATCGTCAACTCGCCGTTCGGCCGGGTGCTGCAGGCTATTCGCGAGAATGAGTTTCGCGTCGAGGCGATGGGCTACCAGGTCGTCGCTTACCGCACGATGGTTTCCGCTTTGTCGGCGGTCATGGCGGCGCTGGCCGGCGCGTTGATGGCTCTGGTGTTGGGCTACAACGGGCCGGATACCACGCTGTCGTTCTCGCTGATGATCGACATACTGCTGATGATCGTCATTGGCGGAATGGGTACGATGTATGGCGCGATCGTCGGAGCCGTCTTGGTGGTCTTGGCCGAGTACTACCTCCAGAATATCCTCGGCGCCATCAATGGCGCCATTGCCGGGACGCCGCTCCTGTCGGCGTTATTTCATCCGGACCGCTGGCTGTTGTGGCTCGGCGTTCTGTTCGTGCTGATCGTAACGTTCTTTCCGCAAGGACTTTTCGGATGGCTCCGGCAGCGCCGGTAGCAGGAGCACCCCAGCAGCATTTGCCACAGCCAAGCCGGCTGACCAGGGCCAATCCGCGGCGATCCGCGATGGCGGAGCTAATGGTGACTGCCCAGTTAATGTCGCCGCGGGCGGCGATTTTAGTCGATCTCGTCAAAGATCGACGGCGAGTCCTGACGGAAAGCGGCAAACGCCAACGCTCCCATCATTCGATGTGACAAAATTGCAACTCCCGCCAAGAATCACTGCTAATACACGGCTATGACGTGTCAAATGCGTGTGCAGCCGGGGAATCTAATGTTAGTTTGCGATCGCTGAGGCAAGGCTCGCACTTCAGCGAGTCGGGTTGGAAGCACACGGAGCGCCCGGAAGCCAGGGGACCTGGGCCGGGTTGAAAGCCAGGGGGAACCCAGATGTCTAGAATTCGATCTTCACTTGCTCTTCTTGTTGGTTGCGTATGGGCGCTCGGCCTCGCCGGAACGGCACTTGCGGCCGATATGGCTATGCCGGTCAAGGCGCCGCCACCGCCGCCGCCGCCGCCGTCATGGTGGAGCGGCTTCGTCGAGTTGGACGGTGAAAGCTTTCTGATCAATCCTCAGGGCCAGGCCCTGATTCCTAAAGGTACCGCGTCCCTCGTGGCCGGCTTGAACTTGACTCTCTATAAGGACAAGGCCGGCTTTATCAACAATGTCACCGTCGGCGGCTTGGTGGCAACCGATTGGAGCAGCGGCAGTGTCCCGTTTACGGGTTACTGGAGTGGCATCGGGGGGGGCAACGCCAACGGCGACCTGTTTGACGTTGTCTTTATCGCCAGCCAGTCGGTCACGTTTGCCCAGTACTGGACCGTGAGCAACGAATTCGTCAACGTTTACTCCCAGGACGTGACGCCATCGACCATCGGCGGATTGGCCGCCTCGGGTACCCTTGGGTTCCCGTTCCTCAACTTCGACCAGATCAAGCTCGGTCTGAATGACTCCTTCACGGGTTGGCCAATCACCTTCAATCCGTACGTGGCGTTCTACTACGAATGGAACGGCGGGGGTACGGCGACGCCAGCCTGCTTTACTTGCGCAACAAACACCGGCGACTGGTTCATCGGCATGACGCCAACGGTGGACTTGTCGAAGTACTGGGGAATCCCGGTGACCCTGAAGGCGCCGACCTACGTCACGGTCGGAGCGACATCATTCTGGGGTACCGGATTAGCCCCGGGCAGCGGCGCATCAACCGGCGGCATCGGCCTCTTCACCACCGGCCTCACCGGCGTCATGCCTCTGTCATGGATGCCGGCGCAGTACGGCCATTGGTACGTCAAGGCCGGCTTCCAGTGGTACGATGTCATCAACAACGCCCTGCAGGGTGACAATGCCTTCAGCGTTTGCGGCCCGGGTGTAACCGTCGCAGCATGCGGCACTGGCAAGACGAGCAGCATCTTTGTCGGGTTTGGCGGCATCGGGGTGGCGTTCTGATCGGTTAAGATCGACGCGCCTTGGCACGACCACGCCAAGTTGCTAAAGAGCAGAGCGCGGGTCCCCACCAGGACCCGCGCTATTTCTTTGCGGCGCGTGACATCGCCAGCGCCAGGGAGAGCGCCGATGAGAATCGTGGTGATGACGGTCGTGGCGATTGCATGGCTGACGCTGCCGGTTCAAGCGCAGGTCGTCAGTTCGCCCGGCGCGCCCCCCGGCCGCAGCCTCCCCGGTATGGACAAGCCCCCGAAAGAGGAAGAACACCACACTGTGAAGGCCGACGAGAAGGCATACAAATCCGCACTGGACGCGATACAGCCCAAGCAAAGTTACGATCCTTGGCGCAATTTGCGCGAGAAGCCGCAGTCGAACAATTCGCGATAATACGATCTCTCATGTTGATCGGGCCGGGCTCTCCTCCAGCGGCACCGGATTATGTCTGTTATCCTGAGGCGGCGGCCTTCAAAATGCGGCCGAGGCGCCTAGGCTACCATGGCCGCGCCGCTTGATGCAGATGCTCCGGATTTGGGTGCCCGGCTGTTCAGAAAGCTGCAAATGTTGGATGACGCCACCACCGATGGCGATCTTCGCGTGCCGCCCAGCAATCATTTCGAGAAGCTGAGGGGCGCTCTCGCCGGCTGGCATTCGATCCGAGTGAACGAGCAATGGCGGCTGGTGTTCCGGTGGCATGCCGGTACAGGAGAGGCGTCAGACGTGTATCTCGACAATCACAGCTACCGGTGAGGTGAACCATGCTCATGACTAAGCGAAAGCCGGCGAGCGTTGGCGAAATCCTGGTTGCTGAATTCATGGAGCCGCTCGGTCTAACACAAGGCGACCTTGCAGAGGCGATGGGTGTGCCCCGCAAGCACGCTAACGAACTATGTAACGACCGGCGCGCAATAACCGCTGATACGGCCCTGATGCTGGCGCGCGTGTTCGGTAACAGCGCCGATTTCTGGCTGAATGTGCAACGCCGCAACGACCTGTGGGAGGCTCTGCATTCTCCGGATCGCCGTCAGCGGATCGAACGCGCCCGGCCAGTGCGCCCGGCCGCCGCATAAGGCATGCCTTGCGCAGTGCTTGCCGCTATCGGAGTCCCTAAGAATCGCTTCGCCACCCGTAGCCCGTCAGCGCGGAGGGTGGCGGAGAGGAAGACCGCCAAACTATCGTCCGGCTTCGTTCGCTGTTGTTTACTGACGTTTCAATTAACCTTGATTTTGCTGGCTATGTCGCCCATCTTCGTCTTCCCCTGTTCGGTGCCGTCCGCTACAATCCGGCTCCCCTGCTAGGGCACGTGCTAGGGCACAGGAGGCGATCGATGGCGCGGAAAATCAATCGGCTGAACGCTCGGGCCGTGGCGACGATCACGA